>LNFM01012516.1_pt1 | contig 11125 bp, 8 predicted proteins | sample 596031 | NCBI WGS metagenome assembly LNFM01 (sample SAMN04254537, study PRJNA301005) | activated carbon metagenome | isolation source: dual media filters at the Ann Arbor, Michigan drinking water treatment plant | place: USA: Ann Arbor | reverse complement strand
GGGCCCGGTATCGATTACCAGGCTTGTCTTGTCAACCGTAATATGAATGGATGTTCTTAATCGTTTGTCGCGATAATCCAGGGAAGAGCAGACCTCACACTCGCAACCAATAACCGGAACTCCCTGCGAGGTGCCTGTGCCAAGAAAGGTGACAGTCATTGCCACCAGCTTAGTGCTTTACTTCGGCCTGAACTAGTTCTTCGTAGAGTTTCAGACTTTTTTCTGAGAAACGGGTGGTGTCCAGTTCAAGATTTTTCAGGATGTCAAGCAAGGCGTTTATTTTTCCTTCCATGGTGAAGAACTTATTGACAATCATAATCTTCTGCTCCTTCAACAAGCAATAGCCCGACTTGAAATTTCCTTTCTCATACCTCAGTATGTAATCCGATTCGGCAATCAGATCTTCCAGTTTAGTTAGAAATTGGTTGGTGTACTTTATCATTCGTAGTGGCGAATTTTTGTTCCGCAAGATAACGATTTAAGTTATTAGTCCATAGTCAATAATTAGGCAATCAATAGTGGGGGTTGACTGATGACTAAATAATTACTTTTGTAAAGTGAATTCAAAGAAGCTCATCGTAATTGTAGGCCCTACAGCAGTCGGAAAGTCCGAAATGGCTTTACGCCTGGCTGAATATTTCAGGACCGAAATAATCTCGGCCGATTCCCGCCAGATTTATAAGGAGTTGAAAATTGGGACTGCGAAGCCAACGACTGAAGAATTGGCACACGTTCATCACCACTTTATCAATACACATTCCATCACAGAGGATTATGATGCCGGAGAATATGGCAGGGAGGCTCTGACGCGTATCTATCAATTGTTTGAAACCCAAGATACCTTGATTATGTGTGGTGGTTCCGGGCTATATATTAAAGCAGTCCTGGAAGGATTTGATGAGATGCCGGAAATACCTTCCGGTATCCGCGAAAAAATTGTGGAAGAATTTAAATCCAAAGGACTCCCATGGTTACAGAAAGAAGTGGAAACTGCTGATCCGGATTATTTTGCGGAATTGGATAGTAAAAATCCACAACGGCTTATGCGAGCATTGGAACTTTATCGAGTTGCTAATATTCCTGTGAAGCAACTAAGGAAAAAGACAAAATTAGAACATTCCTTTGAGGTTATTAAAATTGGGTTGGAGGTAAGTCGCGATGAACTTTATATGCGTATTGACGCCCGCATGGATCGGATGGTTGAGATGGGTTTATTCGAGGAGGCGGAGATGTTTTATCCGCATAGGGCATTAAATGCATTGCAAACGGTTGGCTATCGGGAAATTTTTGGTTGCCTTGATGGAGAATATGATAAAGAAGAAGCTATTCGGTTATTGAAAAGAAACTCCCGCAGGTATGCGAAGCGACAACTGACGTGGTTCAAGAAAGATCAACAGATAAAGTGGTTTCAACCTGACCAGGTCGATAAAGTCCTCCTATACATAGATCATAAAAATTAAGTAAGTTTTGCGTACAGCCTACTACCCACTGCTTACTTTTACTGTTCAATGAAAAAGCGCGTATTAATCATCACTTACTATTGGCCGCCTTCGGGGGGAAGTGGTGTGCAGCGCTGGCTAAAGTTTGTCAAGTATTTGGTAAAAGCTGGATGGGAGCCTATTGTATTTACGCCTGAAAATCCTTCGTTTACTATTCAGGATAAGTCCTTACAAAAGGATGTCCCAGCATCTGTCGAAGTAATTAAGTTTCCCATTTGGGAACCCTACCAGCTATTTTTCAGAGCTTCTACGTTGCTTGGGAATAAGAATATTCAGCAAACGGATTTTGTTTCCACGGGTAAGAAATCTTTTTTTAAAAACATAAGTGCCTGGGTCAGAGGTAATTTTTTTATACCGGATGCGCGCATCTTTTGGGTGAAACCTTCGGTGGGATATCTCACAGACTTTATTGAAAGAAACAAGATTGAGAAAATCATTACTACCGGCCCACCGCATAGTATTCATCTTATTGGTTTGAGATTGAAGAAAATGAATCCGTCATTGAAATGGGTTGCTGATTTCAGAGACCCCTGGAGTGAATGGGATTTATTGGACACGCTGTTGTTGACATCATTGGCGAGGAAGAGGCATCAGTACCTCGAAAAGCAAGTGTTGACAAACGCGGATCGTGTGATCACCATTGCACCCTATCATGTAAATCGATTTGAAATCTTAAGTGGACGAAAGATTGATTTGATTACCAATGGGTTTGATGAAGATGATTTTAGAGGAATCACATTCGTAAAAAATGAAAAATTTATTATTCGCCATGTAGGAGTTGTAGATGAATTAAGAGATCCACGACCCATCATGGAAGCTATTAAGCTAATCTGTCAATCTGATTCTGAGATAGCCAATCAGATTGCCATTGAGTTTGTAGGTAAGGTGAACTCAGCTTTTAAAGAGTACGTACAGAATGATCAACAACTTTCCGGGATAACCAGATTTTTGGATCAAGTTCCACATAGCAAACTGCTTGAGCTTTACGGTTCAACCGATCTTCAATTGCTTGTACTGGCCCACACGGCTATTGCACCCGGAAACCTGCCCGGAAAATTCTTTGAGTACCTTGCTTCTGGTAAAGCTATATTGGGGATTGGGCCGGTGAAAGGGGATGCAGCAAAAATATTACAACACATCAGTGCCGGAGTAATTATAGACAGAAGTGATTTAGAGGGAATCAAATCCGCGCTAGTCAAATATTATCGGGATTGGAGGAATGGCAAGAATTCTACCAGTGAGCGCATTCAAGTCTACTCACGTCAACATCTTACAACTGAGTTGATTTCGATACTGGAAAGTCTTGACTAATGTCAATTTTTTATTGATATAAATTATCAAATGTTAGAGTGATTCTTTATTACGTTTAACAGGTATCTTAAACTGGTAAGTAGTTCCTTGTGAAGTAGATTCAAAACTTGTTTGGCCTGACAATGACTCTACCCTTGATTGGATATTACTTAAGCCAAGACCAGGTTTAACAAGATTTGGGTCAAACCCTTTTCCATCATCATGGTATCTTATATGAACGTAATTTGTGGAGCCTTCAATGCTGATTGATATCGATTTACATCCAGCGTGTTTAACTGAATTGGTAATTAATTCCTGAATGATCCGAAAAATCATAGATCCATCATGGTCATCTCTGATTTCATCACCCTGAAAGTCATAGTTTATATTGACTGGATGATTTTTTGTTATTAATGAAATATAGTTCTGCAGACCAGTTGATAAACCAAATTGTTTGAGCCCGGGAGGTGTGAGACCGTAAATAATGTCTTTGATTTCAGAAATTGTTTTTTGAATCTGAGTTTCAATTTCAAGGGCATCGCTTTGGTCAATTTTATTTGCAATGCGGTGTGTCATTAGTTTAAGGGAAACCAGGTCTATACTGATGCTGTCATGCAGGTCTTTGGCGATTCTCGTTCGCTCGCGTTCAGTAGCTTCAATTTCTGCGCTTAGTAGACTCTTTTGTTGTTCATTAATAACACCTAGATATTCATTCCTTTCTTTATATCTATTAATTCTTACTTTATAAACAGCCGCGCCTATGGCTAAAGCAAATAATGCGGTCGACAACCGGAAGTACCAGGTTTTCCACCAGGGTGGGTTAACATTAAAGGGTAGACTTAACGTATGACTCCAGTTTTCTTTATCAAGAGAATATTCAATGTTTAAATCGTATTCGCCTGGCGAAACTGATTGAAGATCTATCGACCGGGAGGTAATTTCTGTCCAATCATTATTTTTTGAGATTCTGTAACGGGTATAAATATTTCGATTTTGAAATGAAATGAATCCAAAATCTAATTGTATATTACTTTTGTAGTCAATCTCAATCTTTTGATTTTTATCAACTCCATCAGGTTTCAGTAATTCGTAATAGAAGATTGGTTTTGATTTGCCTGCATCTATCTTAGTGGGAATAATTTTAATGCTATAATCTGTAATTGCCCATATGGAGCTATCGGTAACATTAAAGAAGTTGAATCTTTCCTTTGAAAATTCATTCGGTATGTTTTTGTTGATTTGAATTTTATTATTTTTTAGAGATTTTATGCTTAGTGCAAGCAGGCCTTTTTCTGAAGACATCCATATCAGTGAGTCTTTTCTTTGTAGGTAATACACATCGTTTGATATGAAGTTATTATTGGTGGTAAAAGATATGGTTTCAAATGAATTTTTATTAACCAGATGAAATCCATTTCCTATACTACCAATCATGATAAGGTTTTTATCAAAGGGTATAATGGATGTGATCTTTGAATTGTATAGCGAGGCTGGTGTATGAATCAGATTTTTATTGGAATCAAAAATTTCCATCCCAGTACGGCCTGATGTATATAAGTTAGATTGGTCGCTGTAGATTTTGATGTGAAGCGAATTAGTAATTGAATATTCCGAACTTCCGTTCAAGTAAAATTTAGCTAGTCTTAATCCTCCAACTGCCCATATTATTGAATCAGATTCCATACTAAAACTGGTATATGACCCATCTATTTTTCTAATTTCTTTGCCTGTTTTCAATTCTAAGATCGATGTATTTTGGGTAGAAGCCCACAATTGATTTTGAGCATCTATAAAAAGAGATCGGGTTGGTGGAGTAAGATCTTTTTTCCACAGAAGTTTGCCGCTATTCAAATCAAACGTTGAAATGACACCTAATTGATCACCAACAACGGCATACTTTGAGTTGAATGTTGCGAACCTGATCTTAGCATCAACATTGATAACAGTTGTTTCGAGGTTTGGGGTAAGGTATACTCCACCTTCAAGAGTGCTAAACCACAAATTACCTTCTGTATCCTGAAGCACTTTTGTTACGGATAAGTGGGTGGGTATTGCGATCCTATTCGATAGGCTGTAGTTTTTACTAGAAATCCTGTCTACTCCATGATTTGCATAACCTACCCAATAATAACCTTCCCGATCTCTAGATAAGCTTATAATGGCAGCACGGCCGCTAAATACTTTTTTCAGGTTCATACCTGAGAACTCAAAAATGTCTGAATTTATCGTAAGTAGAGTAGTGTTTTCTGCTTGCAATCCACAAATAACTTTATTGTGTGTTAGTGAGTCAGTTAATTGAATTGGATAATACCTGCCATTAATATTTATTCTCTTAATCAGGTTAGATAGCCCGTTCAAAGCGTACCGTATTTTTTTGTTGGCTGTATTCTTAACTGTTAATTCATGTTTATCAATTTCTTCTTTTACGAATTCTCCATTCGAGTCGATAGTTGCGAAAAACCTTTCGGTTGAAATAAGGATTTCGTTATTATATGAATCTAACGTGTAGATCAGGTTATTCTCAATGAGTCTTTGTAATTGATCATTCCATTTTATGGATTTCACTTTATTCTTATCATAATAGGAAATATTTCCCGAGTAAGTTCTGAACCAAATTCGCTGCTGTTCGTCCTCGCTGAATCCAAAAACTACCGGATCACTCAGTCCATCTTTTACGGTAATAATTTTCATAGTATACCCGTCAAATTTTACAACACCACGATCGGTTGCAAACCAAATGAATCCTTGGCTATCTTGAAATACTTCATAAACTTCGGAACTGGGTAGTCCTTCGGAAATTGAGTAATTTATCAGCCTTGTATTTTGACTATAGCTGAAGGTCAAAGCCAGAAAAAAGTAAAGTATAGTAAATATGGAACCGTGATTTAATCCTCTCAAAACATATTTATAATAGATTATTCTGGAGTTCACGTTATTTAGGATAGATAAAAGATTATTAGGGTGTTATACTTTATATAAATCTTTAGGTATTCTTTTTAAAAAGATCGATTCCTTTTTGGAGTAAAGCATTCGCTTCAGGAGAAACTTTGGCAATAAAAATCGAGCCTCCAAAAAATATACTTATTATACTTGATCTGAATATTATATCAAGATAAGTGTTTCCTGCTTTGGGTAAGATTGAATTGATTAATAGCGTTATTAAGGCTATGCCCAGAATTTTAGCAGTGGCGATTTCGAATGGTTGTATTTTAAATTTATAATAGATAAAGATGAATTTAATAATATTGAAAATAATTAATGCAAAAGCACTTCCCCATGCTGCTCCCTCAATTCCATAAAAAGGTATAAGTATTTTGTTAGAAACTATTACTAGCGTTGCTAAGGTTAATATTAGAATAATATTGAACCGATAATACTTGGATAGAATAATAATTTCACTACTAGGCCCAAAAACCATATCTACCAGTTTGCCAAAACCTACTATAACAACCACATATTTGCCTAATACATAACTTTCTCCCTTAGGCATAAGGTCAAAAACATTATCCAGGTTGATCCATATACCAATTAGGAGGAGGATGCCAATTATTAGTTGATTGATGGCTGTTTTTCGATATAGTTTAGCCACTTCCTTTATTTCATTGTGTTCGAAAGCCTTTGCAATTAGTGGCATTATGATTTGGCCCAAGGAGCGCTTGGGTATTTCTATTATAGTAGCCATGTAAAAGGCTGTAGTATAAATTGCATTCGCGCTCCACCCTAATATAGCCGTTACCATTAAGCTATCAACTTTACCTATAAAAATTAATCCGGCCATGCCTGCAAAGCTTAGAAGACTGTATTTTAGTAATTCTGGAAATCTGCTGTAGTCAAATGAAGTGAATTTAGTATTTAGAGAAATTTCGCCTTGTTGCCACAAGTAGAATAATAATACTACTAACCAAAGTAAATAGCCCAGTACTGAACCTACTATAAATTGATTAAAGTTGATTAACCCGCTGAAATACATAAGCACTAGTAACGACAGGAATAAACGCGCCATTACCTCTCTTAAAAGATTGGGTACTACCGTTTTTAGAAGTGAGCGCGAAAATGCTTCAAGCACAGCAATCATTACAAGAACAAGCGTTAACCAAAGTACAAGTGAAGCGTATTGATTAATTTCACTGGCATTGTCTTGAAAATAGGATAACAACGAGGCTTCAAAAAATTTGAACACCAGAAAGAAAACAGCAAATCCACCCAGTGCCATGAGTGCCATAAGTGTAATAAAGGTGTGCGAGGTCTTTTTGTCCTTAACCAGTTGGGGATAGAAGCGAAAGATGGTTTGGGTTAAACCAAACTGAGCGAAAGGAGTGAATAGTATTGCCGCGTCCTGAATAGTCCTGAATAGTCCAACTTGTTCAAGTGAAAGAAACTTGGGATAGAGGTAGAGTAGATTAATATAACCAATCGCCACACCAAGGTATGAGATAATCGTTGAATAAATGCTTTGGCGGATGACGATGCCCATTCGTTAGGACTCCTTTAATAAATTCAGCACAAGATCGTTTAAAATAATCTTATTTTTTTCGGCTGATAATTCTTTGGCATGCTCATCAGATTGACTTTTGAAAAATGAAATTTCCTCAACGGTCAACGAGTTTAACTTTTCAGCAAGAGACTGAGGGGTAAAGGCATTAGATACTACTCCAAGGTTGAAGGTACTGACCAGGCTTGCCATTTCAGGAGTTGGACCAATAGCGATAGCCAATCTCGCTTGAATAAAATCAAATAGCTTATTTGGCAAGGTATTGGCATAATTAAAATTGATTGGAGGCAGAAGGAAAACTCCTATATCATAAGAGTGAATAAAACTAACTACTTCCGAACTTTTAACCGGTGGGATAATCTTTATCCTTGGATTATCCTTGATCAATGCTTTTAGTGAGTCCAGATATCCACGTGTCTTCTTGTTGGCAATGGTGGGTGTGAGTAACATTAAGTCGAGCGTGAATCTTTCATCCAGATATTCCATCATCTCAATCATGATTTCTAACTGTCGCGAAGGATTGGCAGCTCCATGATGAATCAAACGGATTTTTTTCTCGTCTACCGGAGTGGGAGTAAGGTTTATATAGTAATTAGCATTGGTTACAACAACTGGCTTTACAGGATAATGGTTCGCATATTCTTTTGCCAGTCCAGTTCCCACCGTAATCATTAGATCTATCCTGGGTAAATATTTTTTACAGAGATATTTATTAAATCGTTGGAAGAAAATTCTCCAGACCAGTTTGTCTTCGAAATGCCGTGGAGCAAACTCATGAGCGTCAAAAAGTATTTTTTCGTTCTTTTTTATTTTAAAAGCAAGCGGTAGGCTTTCAATATCATTAGCGATGATAATATCAAAGTTTCTACTTTTCAGTTGCTTTCGTAAAACAGGAAAGTCATAGATCACTTTATAGGCTAATTCAAATAACCCTGTGAGCAAAAAAATAGAGCCAATTAATTTTTGAAAAAGGCCTGGCTTTATTCGTTTTATATGAAACAGTTCGTGTTTTTCTGACTTAGGCGCATCAAAGCAAGCAATCGTTAATTGGTACCTTTCCGATAGGAAATTTACTTGCCTTGCTACACGGGCATCATGATTGAGATCGCTATATGCCAGAATCAGAATTCTCTTCATTTCTTTCTTCGGGCTTCAATAATATAATATCGAGGGGTAAACAATCGCAGGATAGGCCGGATGCCATTGATCTTTGTGGGGCTAGTCCATTTTTCACTCCGCACAATCTCCCAACCTGCTTTCTCCAGTAACCAGTCAAATTGCCAGTCTTCGAATTCATGAAAGTGCTGATCCCAACGATCGTTTTTGTTTCTATAGGCTTTGGCAAACCAAAGGCGAAGGGGTACACTGGCAAACAAACGCTCAGATTTGATGGCCTTTAACACTCCTAGAGGGTTCAATAAATGTTCGAAAATTTCGAATGCTGTAGTTACATCTGTGGTATAATGAGAGACTGATTCAGGATTTTCATCAAGGTCTTCTCCTTTTGTATTGATTATTTTAAACCCTTTATTCGTCAATAATTCTGAAAACGGATTTATTGTCCCCAGATCAAGAATAGTTTGCCCTTCCTTTAAAGCTGGCTGAATGAACTGCCATGTCCTATTATATCTTCTTGTTTTTGTTGGGGATGGCTTATACGTGTCAGCTGACATAACAGGACCTTTTCGTACTAAGAAATTAAATTTTACTTTCTCGCAAAGAAAGGGAATTTTGCATCTGTAATAAACTGTAAATGAAAATTACGCTAATTGCCGGTGCCCGGCCCAACTTTATGAAAATAGCCCCGATTATCAGGGCTATCGAGAACGCGCAGCAATCGGGTAATGCTATTCAATATCGTCTCGTTCATACGGGGCAGCATTATGATGACAAACTCAGCAAAATATTTTTTGAGCAACTCCAGATACCCGAACCTCATATAAACCTGGGAGCAGGGTCGGGCACACAAGCCGAGCAAACTGCCCGCATCATGGTTGAGTTTGAAAAAGATCTGATTGCAAACCCGACTGATTTGGTTGTGGTAGTGGGTGATGTCACTTCAACGATGGCCTGCACAATTGTAGCCAAAAAGCTTAACACCAAAGTAGCTCATGTGGAAGGTGGCATTCGTTCTTTTGATATGGCAATGCCCGAGGAAATCAACCGGATTGTGACCGACTCGCTGGCTGATTATTTCTTTACAACCTCTGCCGTGGCCAACCAAAACCTGCACAAAGGTGGTGTAGGGGAGGAGCAGATTTTTTTTGTCGGCAATACAATGATTGACACGCTGTTAACTCAATTGCCTAAGACAAAAAAACCAGAAAATTGGAGTGAGTGGAATGTGAAATCCAAAGAATATCTCGTATTAACCCTGCACCGGCCATCCAATGTGGATGATGCTGATAAGTTTGCCAACTGGATGCAAGTAATTGATGCGGTTGGGTTACCTGTTATTTTTCCGGTTCATCCGCGCACACGCAAAAACTTTTCCAAGTTGGTTGATAAACCAAACAACATCATTGCCTGCGACCCTCTTAGTTATCTTGAATTCATCTACTTAATTAAAGAATCAAAAGCAGTGATTACAGATTCAGGGGGTGTGCAGGAAGAGACCACCGTGCTGGGGGTTCCTTGTCTTACGTTGAGAAATAATACGGAACGGCCTGAAACCGTAACGACCGGAACCAACGAAATGATTGGTGATAATTTTGTTGCACTGAGTGAAGCACTAAAAAATCTCAATGCAGGAAAGTGGAAGCAAGGTGCGATACCAGAGTTATGGGACGGACGGACAGCCGAACGAATCGTTTCGGCCCTGTTACAATTATTTTGACTTCACCTTGTCGGGATTATCCTTCAGAAAAGACTCCCACGATTTGCTTTTGCTTTTAAGCGCCCCATTTTGATAATGATGACATACAGCCACAGCCAGTGCATCAGAAGCATCCAGGAGTTTGGGCATTTCTTTAATGCTGAAAATTTGCATCAGCATCCTCGCAACTTGCTCTTTTGATGCATTTCCATTTCCGGTTACAGATTGCTTGACTTTTTTTGGTGCATATTCTGTAATGGGAACTTCTCGATAAAGCGCTGCCGCCATGGCCACACCTTGCGCACGGCCTAACTTGAGCATTGATTGTACGTTTTTTCCGAAGAAGGGCGCTTCCAGTGCCACTTCATCTGGTTTAAATTCATCTACCAACGTCAACACCCGGTCGAAAATCTTTTTTAGCTTTAGTTCGTGAGCTCCGTATTTACCCATTTGAATTACGCCAAACTGCAGAAGTTTGACTTGGCTCAATTGCACGATAATGATGGCATAACCCATTACATTCGTGCCAGGGTCCAGGCCAAGAATTATCTTTTCCTTCACAACTTTTTTCTCAACTTTACTCACAGCCCAAACTTACAGAGAAACAGGCAATGCTGATTTATCTTCTACTAATCTTTAGCCTTTATTTTATTTTTCTCATTCTCCTTACGGTAGGGTGGTATGAAGCCATCGGCCAACGTGTAGATAAAACAGAAAGCAGATTCATCTCTATTGTTATTGCGGTACGCAATGAAGTGGATACGTTGCCGGTCCTGATGGCAAGTCTTTCCGCTCAGAAATATGATATGCACGAATTCGAAGTCATTTTGGTAAATGATCACTCCACGGATCAAACGGTAAACACAATTCTGAATTTACAACTTAAATATCCTGCGCTAAAAATTACACTCATCCATTCATTGGGTATGGGTAAAAAGCGTGCGTTAACTGAAGGCATTCAGTTGGCTAAAGGTGAAATTATATTAACTACAGACGCAGATTGCAAGTTGCCACCCGATTGGATCTCAG
>LNFM01012515.1_pt1 | contig 11126 bp, 10 predicted proteins | sample 596031 | NCBI WGS metagenome assembly LNFM01 (sample SAMN04254537, study PRJNA301005) | activated carbon metagenome | isolation source: dual media filters at the Ann Arbor, Michigan drinking water treatment plant | place: USA: Ann Arbor | reverse complement strand
CGTGATCGCGTTGTCGTGCAGGATCTTCTTCTTCTCGAAAGTCACCTGCATGAACTTCTTCGGGTCGCGGATATTGCCCACGCCCTTGGTGCCGCGCACCGCGATGGCCTTGAGGTTCTTGCTGCCCGCCACCGCGCCCACGCCCGAGCGGCCGGCCGCACGGTGCAGGTCGTTGACGACGCTGGCGTAGAGCACCTGGTTCTCGCCCGCCGGGCCGATGCTGGAGACGCGCAGCAGCGGATCCTGATGCCCCTTCTTGAGCGCCTCCTCGGTCTTCCACACGCTCTGGCCCCAGAGATGGGCCGCATCGCGCAGCTCGGCCACGTCGTCATTGACATAGAGATAGACCGGCTTCGGACTCTTGCCCTCGAAGATGATCATGTCCCAGCCGGCCATCTTGAGCTCGGCGCCCCAGTAGCCGCCCGAGTTGGAGCAGGCGATGGCGCCGGTCAGCGGACCCTTGGTGATCACGGTGTAGCGCCCGCCCGTGGAGGCCATGGTGCCGGTCAGCGGGCCCGTGGCCCAGATCAGCTTGTTCTGCGGCGAGAGCGGGTCGACCTTGGCGTCCACCTCTTCCACCAGGTACTTGGAACCCAGGCCGCGCGAACCCACATAGTCGCGCGCCCAGTCCATCTTCAGCGGCTCCGACTTGACGGTGCCCTTGGTGAGATCCACACGGAGTATTTTTCCTGCCCAGGACATGATGTTTCTCCTTAAGCTGCTGCGGGTTGGTTGCCGAGCTTGTTGGCCCACTGCTCCATCTTGCCCAGGCCGGTCCAGTTGGCGTCGATGTAGGTGATGGCCCCCGTGGGGCAGGCCGTGGCGCAGGCGGGGTCGCCGCCGCAGAGGTCGCATTTCTGCACTTTGCCCGTCTCCTGCACATAGTTCACCGTGCCGAAGGGGCAGGCGATGGTGCAGACCTTGCAGCCCACGCAGGTGGATTCGTTCACCACCTTGGCGCCGGTCGCGCGATCCACCGTGATGGCCTCCACCGGGCAGGCATGCAGGCACCAGGCCTCGTCGCACTGCGTGCAGGTGTAGGGCACCTTCTTGCCCGTGTGGTGGAAGTCGAAGACCTTGATCCGGGATTTGGCGGTGGCGAAGGTGCCGTAGTTCTCGAAGGAACAGGCCATCTCGCACTGCAGACAGCCGGTGCATTTGTCTGCGTTGATGTGCAACACCTTTTGCATACGGGTCTCCTTGGGTAGTCGCGCCGTGGCGCTTTGCCTATGAACGTTGCTGCATAGGAATTTTTCGCCCCGCCCCCACCCCAAGGACTAGGGAGAACCCTAGTCACCCGGCCCGTGCGCACGGTTATTCTCAAATTGCAACATCGCTGTAAGCTTGTCATGCCACGCTGTCTGCCAGACAAGCAGCCCGGACGCCACACCATGCATGCCGCACCCACCACGCCTCCCGTCTCACGCCTGGCCCGCATCGCCAAGGCACGCCAACTCGCCATGCAGGATGGCACGCCCCTGGCCGGCGGCCTGATCGAACCCTGGATCGCCCAGAGCTGGCAGCGCTGCCTCACACAGGGCCTGCGCCCGCAACAGCCCGTGCACTTCGAGGCCGTCTCGGCCAATGTCATGCGCCAGGCCGCCGAAGCCAACCGCGTGCTGGTGCAGGCCGCGCGTCCCATCCTCAAGCAGCTGGGCCACGCCCTGGCCGAGACGCGCTACTTCGCCATCCTCACCAACCACGAGGGCGTGGTCATCGACACCGACGGCCCCATCGACCGCAGCGACCGCCGCGCCGACCTCATCACGCGCGTGGGCGTGGACCTGTCCGAGAAAAGCGTGGGCACCACCGCCATCGGCGCCGCGCTGCGCGAGCTGCAGCCCGTCTGGCTGCACCGCGGCGAGCATTTCTTCAATGACACCGCGGTCTACAGCTGCGCCGGCGCTCCGCTCTTCGGCCCGGAGGGCCGCTGCGTCGGCATGCTGGACCTCACCGGTGTCGAAGCCGCCGAGCGACCCGAGCTGCGCCACCTGGCCACGCACGCCGCGCGCCGCATCGAGAACGCGCTGCTGCTGCAGCGCAACCACCGTCTGCTGCTGCGCCTGAACTGGCCCGGCCTGCCGCTGGGCGATGACGCCGACGGCCTGATCACGCTCGACGCCTACGGCCGCGTCTGCGCCGCCAACCGCGCCGCGCGCCAGCTGATCCCCATGCTCAACACCCAGGGCCTGGAACTGCACGGGCGCGACCTCTTCGCCATGCCCTGGGAGACCCTGTTCGATCAGGCGCGTCGTGGCGAGGTCATAGAAATTCCGCTGTGGTCCGGCCTGCGCCTGCAGGCCCACCCCCTGCTCGCCGGCGGCAAGCCCGGCAGCACCCGCAGCAACGGCCCCACCCTGCCGCTGCGCGATGTGGAGACCAGCCTGATCCGCAAGGCCGTCGAAGACGCCCGCGGCAACGTGGCCCAGGCCGCGCGCAACCTAGGCATCAGCCGCGCCACGGTCTACCGCAAGCTCGGGCAGCGCGGCTGAGCGCGGCGCTTTTATCTCCGCTCAGAGATCGAACTTGACCGCCACGCGCAGGGTGCGCGGCGCGCCCGTGCTCAGCAGGGTTCCACCTGCGGCCAACCAGTAGTCCTTGTCCAAGAGGTTGTCGATATTGGCCTGCAACGTCACCTTGTGCCCGTCCCACCGGGTGCGATAGCGCGCGCCGAGCGAGTAGGTGGTGTAGGACGGCACGTAGGCCTGGTTGCGGTTGTTCACCGGGCGTTCGCCCACGTGGTAGGCCCCGGCGTTGAACGACAGCCCGCTGACATCCTGCAGTCGGTACTCACCAAACAAACTCAGGGTTCGCCGCGGCGTGTTCTCCGGCGTTTTGCCCAGCTCTTGCGCGTTGCCTGAGCCGACCTGCACGATCTCCGGGTCCATCAGCAGCGCGGAGCCCACCATGGCGAAGCGGGGACCGATCTCGCCACTGGCACTGAGTTCGAGGCCACGGTAGCGCGTGAGTCCGCCCACGATGCGACTGTTCACCGGCGTACTGCCCGAGGGCACCTCCGTGGTCTGCGGGCGCTCGATCTGGAACAGGGCGGCCTGGGCCAGCACCTTGTTCCAGGCCCGCGTCTTCAGGCCCACTTCGTACTGCTTGTTGACCGCCGGGGGCAGGATCTCGCCCGCATTGAAGTACACATTGCTGACCACACCGGTCTCCTCCAGTCCTTCGAGGTAGCTGGCATAGAGCGAGGTGTCTGCCCGGGGTTTGAACAGCACCGAGGCGTTGGGTGACACCTTGCTGGCCGTGTAGCGCGTGGTGGTGGTCACACTGGTGTAGTCCGAAGCCCGCAGGCCGGCCAGCACCTGCCAGCGCGGGCTGAGCACCATGCGGTCGAACACATAGACGCCCTTGTCGCGGATCGAGGAAATGCTGCCCGTCGTGGCGATCACGCGGTCGATCGGGGCAATGTCCACCGGCTGGTAATAGTTCTGTGCCACGGTCGCACTGCTGCCGGCGGTGCCCGTATAGGCCCAGCGCTCGTTCTGGGTATAGCCTGCCGTCAGCTCGTGCGCGACCGAGCCCGTGAGCACCCGACCGGTCACCTCCACCCGCTGGTTGTTGTTGACGAAGCGGTTGCCGTTGTTGAACAGGATGGTCAGGTTGCCATCACCGGTCGCCAGGTTGCTGAAGGCAAACGAGGAGTAGCGGCGGTCACGCACGGTCTCGGCACGTCCGGTCTCCAGCACCAGGGACCAGTCGTCGCTGAGCACCACGTCGCCACGCAGCAAATAGTTGGTCGCCTCGGCGTTGTAGCGCTGCCAGGAACCGGCGAGATTGGTCTTGTTGTCAGGCACCGGCGGCACGACGGGTACCCCGCCCACCGTGGGGACCGTGATGGCGGCCTGCTCGCTGACGTCCTTGCGATAGTGCTCGACGTCGGCCTTGAGCGTGAAGCGGCGGTTGATCTTCCAGTCGTAGGCGGCCGAGACCAGCTGGCGATCGCCGTCGTAGTTGCGGATGCCCGTCTCCTGCTTGCCCGCCACCGCGTTGAGGCGCAGGCTCATGCTGTCGTCCTGACCAAATCGGCGGCCGATATCCACGTGGGCGTCAACGCCGCCATGGTTGTTGACCGAGGTCGCCAGGCTGGTCACGGGCGTGCTGCCCGCGCGCTTGGTCACGAAGTTGACCACACCACTCGGCGGCACCAGGCCGTAATACAGCGAGGAGGCGCCCTTGAGCACCTCGACCCGCTCCTTGTTTTCCAGCGGCGTGTCGATCAGGTTGATGATGGGCAGGGAACCGTTGAGGCGGTAGTTGCCGCGGTTTTCCACCAGGATGCCGCGGATGGCGATGTTGTCGTAGGTCGAGTTGCCGATCTGCGCATGGGTCACACCGGCGGTGTTACGCAAGGCGCCATGCAAGGTGTTCGTGCCCTGCGCATCCAGCACTTCGCGGGTCAGCACGTTGTTCGTCAGCGGCACGTCCAGCGGGTCCTGGTCGCGGAAGGCGCCGACCTGGACATTGCTCGAGGTGAAGCTGCCGATGGCATCCGACGTAACCTTCACTTCAGCCAGCGTGCCGCCGCTGCCGGCATCCTGCGCCAGCGTCGGCAGGCACAGGGTGGCGGCGGCCAGGGCCAGAGGGTTCAGAGCACAGAGAAGCTTGCGCATAAAATTCACTCAATTAAAAGAACAAATACGAATCGTTATCATTAGTTTACACAACAATGCACCCCCGATTTCGCCGTCTCTGGTTCCAGGCCCACACCTGGCTGGCCCTGTCCCTGGGCTGGCTGCTCGCCCTCAACGCCCTGCTGGGCGCCCTGCTCACCGTCGCCAAGCCGCTGGACCACTGGTTCAACAACCATCTCTTCGTACCAGCAGCCTCGGCGGCAGAACGTCCATCGGCCTCACTGGAATCGCTGCGCGTTCGCCTCACGGAAGAGCTGGGCCCTCAGGCCAACTTCACCTTCCGCCCGCCACGTGAACCGGGCGAGAGCCTGCGCGCCTATGTCTCCGGCGCCTGGGACGGCGTCGTCTATTTCGACAACACGGGCCGCGAACTCGGCCGCCGCGGCGAGACCGAGGGCCTGCACAACCTGATCTTCGAGCTGCACAGCACGGTGTTGCTGGGTGATGCCGGCCGCGCACTGCTCGCCTTCGTGGCGCTGAGCTACCTGCTCCTGCTGCTCAGCGGCCTGGTGCTGTGGTGGCCGCAACGCTGGCCGCCGAACCTGAAAATCCGCCTGCGCCGCGGTTGGCATCCGGCGCTCTACGACCTGCATCGCAGCGCGGGCGCCGTGCTGGGCCTGCTCATCGCCGTCAGCGTTGCGACCGGCGCCTACATGGCCTGGCCGCCGCTGCGCGCGGCCGTCAGCAGCCTGGCCGGCGAGACGCAGGTCAAGGCCCCGCCCGTGCCCAAGGACAGCCTCCAGCTCCCGCGCCGGTCGCTGGACGAACTGGTGTCGATCGCGCAGACACGTTTTCCCGGGGCGATGGTGGGCTATGTGCAGGCGCCGGGAGGTACAGGCAAGGCCGTGCGCGTGCGCTTCAAGGTGGACGACGACCGTCACCCCAACGGTCTGAGTTCCGTCTGGCTCCATCCCCACACGGGCGAGATCCTCTCCACCTACCGCTGGAACGAGCTGGACACGGGCAGCCGCATCATCACCGTCATCTACCCTCTGCACACCGGTGAGCTGGGCGGTACCCCGCTGACCGTACTCGTGGGCTTGGGCGGTCTCATCCTGGCCGGACTGGGCATCAGCGGGCTGTGGCTCTGGACCCGGCGCACCTGGCCACCGACCCGCCGCTGAACGCCCCGCTTCTCACCACGCATAGCTGCGCAACTCCGCCCTCGCCTGCCGCCACACGCTCCAGGCCGCCGTCAGCGCCAGCGTGGCCATGAGGGCCGCGACCAGCAAGTCTGGCCAGGCGCTGCCGCTGCCGAACACACCCAGGGCAGCGGCGACCACGGCCAGATTGCCCAGCGCATCGTTGCGGCTGCACAGCCAGACCGAACGCATGTTCGCGTCACCCTCGCGCCAGGCGTAGAGCATCACGGCCACCGCCACATTGGCCACCAGCGCCAGCACAGCGATCAGGCCCATGGTCAGGGGCTCGGGCGGCATACCCTGCAGTGCAACCCAGGCCGTGCGGCCCAGCACGAAGATGCCGTAGAGCCCCATGCTCAGCCCCTTGAACCACGCCGCACGCGCACGCCAGTACGGCCCCAGAGCCAGCACCGCCAGCGAGAGGCCGTAGTTCACGGCGTCGCCGAAGAAATCCACCGCATCGGCCAACAGCGCGACCGAGCCGCTGCGCAGCCCGCCGGCCATCTCCACGCCGAACATGGCCGCGTTGATGATCAGCGCCGCCCAGAGCACGCGGCGGTAACGCGGGCCGGCCTGGGCCGCAGAGGTGGTGGACGGGACGTGGCAGCAATGGGCAGACATGGAACAGCTCCTGGTGGTTGATGGCCGTATTTCAAACCCTGTAGCCACTCCAGAGTCAAGCGCTTATCATCGCCAGACCTTCCGCGCCTGCGTTCACCATGCTCGACTTCCTGCGCCTCGGCGCCCTCTTCATCGTCACCGCCCTGGCCGAGATCGTGGGCTGCTACCTGCCCTGGCTCGTGCTCGTGCAGGGCCGCAGCGCCTGGCTGCTGCTGCCGGCGGCCCTCTCCCTGGCCCTGTTCGCCTGGCTGTTGACCCTGCACCCCACGGCGGCAGGCCGCACCTATGCGGCCTATGGCGGCGTCTACGTGGTCATGGCCCTGCTCTGGCTCTGGCGCGTGGACGGCATCGCACCCACGCGCTGGGACCTGCTGGGCGGCGCCATCTGCCTGCTGGGCATGGCGCTGATCGCGCTGCAGCCGCGCCCGGCCGCCTGAAGGAGTGCCCATGAAGATCGGTGAACTCGCCCGCGCCGCCCAGACCCCGGTGGAGACCATCCGCTACTACGAGCGCGCGGGCCTGCTGCCCGCACCGCCACGCAGCGAGGGCAACTACCGCCTCTACGGCGACGCCCATCGGCAACGCCTGGCCTTCATCCGCCACTGCCGCGGCCTGGACATGACGCTGGACGAAGTGCGCCTGCTGCTGCAGGTGCGCGACGACCCGCAAGGCGGCTGCGAGGCGGCCGACGCGCTGCTCGACGCGCACATCGCCCACGTCAGCGCGCGCATCCGCGAGCTGCGCGACTTGCAAAAAGAGCTCGAGGCCCTGCGACTGCAGTGCACGGGCGGGCAGGACGCGGCGCATTGCGGCGTGCTGCAGGGCCTGGCGCAGACGCCGCGCCCGCGCAAGCGTGCGGCCCATGTGCACGGGGCGCACGGCCACTAGAACGTCGCTGCGCTCTTAGCGCCGCCGCAGCACCACGCGGTAGAGCAGCAGATAGGCCAGCCAGCCCAGCGTGGTCAGCGCCAGCATGAGCAGGCCCAGGTTGACCGGGCCGTCGTGCGTCAGCAGGCCCACGAGGTAACCCCCGAAGGCTCCGGTGAACTGCTGGGCCGTGCCCGCCACGGCGGCGGCGGCACCGGCCAGGGCCGGCAGCAGGCCCACGGTACCGGCCAGGGCCAGCGGCGTGAGCAGGCCATGGCCTATGCCCAGAAAGACCAGCGGCAGCGCGAAGGCCAAGGGTGTGCGCCAGCCGCCCCAGGCCAGGGCCAGCAGCAGGCCCAGCGCGAAGAAGATCGCGCTCTGCCCCAGCGTCATGATCTTGCGGTCGCCCCAGCGGCTCACCAGACGGCTGGCCAGCAGATTGCCCAGCACATAGGGGAAGGGAATGGCCATGATGTACCAGCCCACCTGCCCCGGCCCCACGCCATAGCCGGCGAGCACGATGGGTGCGCCGGCAAGGAAGCAGTAGAAGGTGGCCGTGGTCATGGCGAGGATCACCACATAGAGCAGGAAGGCCGGCTCGCGTGCCAGCTGCGCATAGGACTGCAGCAGGGCGCGCAGCCAATGTTGCTCACTGCGCGCCGGCGCATGCGGGCCACGCACGGGCAAGCCACGCCAGGCGGCGATGAAGGCCAGCACGGCCAGGCCGGCCATGAGCGCGAAATTGAGCTGCCAGCCCAGCTGCTCATGCACCTGGCCGCCGAGCAGCGTGGCCAGCGGCGGGCACAGGCCCATGGTCATGCCGATGTAGGCCATCATGCGCGGGCGCTCGCGACCGTGGAACAGGTCCTGCACCAGGGCGCGGCCCACCACCATGCCCGCGGCACTGCCCGCCCCCTGCAGGGCGCGCGCCGCAATCACCGTGTTGAGGTCGCTCGCAAAGGCCCCCAGCAGCGAGCCCAGGCCCGCGAGCGCCAGGCCGAAGAGCAGCACGGGCTTGCGCCCGAGCCGGTCCGAGACCGGGCCATAGATCAGCTGCAGTCCGCCATAGGCCGCGACAAAGGCGCTGAAGCTCAGCTGCACATGGGATTGCGTGGCCCCGAACTCCTGCGCCCAGCCGGGCAGCGAGGGCAGGCAGATCGTCATGGCCAGCAGGCCATAGGCCAGCTGCAGCAGCAGGTTGGCGGTGAGCCAGGCGCGGGAGGAGGCGGGAGCAGAAGGGGACATCAGCGAGCGGCAGGAGTGATCGGCACGAGGCCCGGACTAGACCGGACCAGTGTAGTCATCCCCCGCGCCGCAGCTACCACGCGCACGCTCTAGCAGCTAGAGCGTTGCGCGATGGGTCGGGCTTCAGGCCAGGCCTTCGGCCTTGAGGGCCGCCTGCACGCCAGGTCGGGCCGCCACGCGGGCCAGGTAGGCCTTGAGGTGGGGCAGGCCGCTGATGTCGATCTTCACGAACTTGGTCCAGCCCGCCACGGTGAAGAGGTAGGCATCAGCCACGCTGAAGTCCGCGCCCATCACATAGTCCTTGCCGGCCAGTTGCTCGTTGACCCAGGCCAGGCGGCGCGCGATGTTGCCGCGGCAGGTCTCCTTCCACTCCTCGGGCGCGGTCGGGTTGAACAGCGGGCTGAACTGCTTGTGCAGCTCGGTGCCGACGAAGGTCAGCCAGCTCTGCAGCTGGTAACGTGCCAGCGTGCCGTTGGCGGGCGCGAGCTTCTTCTCCGGGTGCTGGTCGGCCAGGTACTGCACGATGGCCGGGCCTTCGGTCAGCACGGTGCCGTCGTCGAGCTGCAGCGCGGGCACATAGCCCTTGGGGTTGATGGCGAGAAAATCGCCGCCCGAACCGGTCTTCTTGCCCTTGAGGTCGACGGTGTCGGTCTCGTACTTCAGGCCGAGCTCTTCGAGCACGATGTGCGGAGACAGGGAGCAGGCGCCGGGTTTGAGGAAGAGTTTCATGGTGTGGGTCGCATTCCGAGGTAAAGAGACAAGCTGCGAAGTGTAGGGAATCGCCCGGGCCTTTGCACGGCCCGCCTCCATCAGCCCATGGTCTTGAGCAGCAAGCCGAGCACCGCACAGGCGGCCAGCACCTGCATCACACTGCGCTTGTACCTGAACAGCGCCACCGCCGCCCCCAGCGCGATCCCGGCCGAGACCCCGTCGAAGCGCCCCTCGAAGCCCTGCGGCCAGAGCACGTGGTAGCCGAAGAAGAGCGCCAGGTTCAGGATCACGCCCACCACGGCGGCCGTGATGGCCGTCAGCGGCGCGGTGAACTTCAGGTCGTCGTGGGTGCTCTCCACCAGCGGGCCACCGGCCAGGATGAAGAGGCAGGACGGCAGAAAGGTGAACCAGGTCACGAGCACCGCGGCCAGCGCGCCCGCCAGGAAGAGCGCGTCCGGCCCCAGCAGGGCCTTGCTCCAGCCGCCGACAAAACCCACGAAGGCCACCACCATGATCAGCGGCCCGGGCGTGGTCTCGCCCAGCGCCAGGCCATCGATCATCTGCTCGGGCGTGAGCCAGCCGTAATGGCCCACCCCGCCCTGATAGACATAGGGCAGCACCGCATAGGCACCGCCGAAGGTCAGCAGCGCCGCCTTGGTGAAGAACCAGGCCATCTGCGTGTAGTCGTGCTGCCAGCCCAGGCCGAGCACGAGCAGTCCCATGGGCAGCAGCCAGAGCAGGCCGCCGACCGCGGCCACCTGGGCCAGCCGGCCCCAGCGGAAACGCGCGTGGGCTGGTGTCGGCGTGTCGTCGTCGATGATGGCCCGGCCATAGGAGGTCTTGCCCTGACCATGCCCGCCCCCGATGCGGAACTTCTGCGGGACGTAGCGCCCGCCGAGATAACCGCACAAGGCCGCCCCGCCCACGATCAGCGGGAAAGGCACGTTCAGCGCGAAGATGGCCACGAAGGCCGCCGCCGCAATGCCCCAGAGCCAGGGGTTCTTGAGCGTGCGCGAGCCGATGCGATGCGCGGCCTGCACGACGATGGCCGTCACCGCGGGCTTGATGCCATAGAACAGCCCCGCCACCAGCGGCGTCTCGCCCCAGGCCATGTAGATGGCCGAGAGCGCGATCAGGATGAAGAGCGAAGGCAGCACGAAGAGTGCCCCCGCGATGATGCCGCCCCAGGTGCGGTGCATGAGCCAGCCGATGTAGGTGGCCAGCTGCTGGGCCTCGGGGCCGGGCAGCACCATGCAGTAGTTCAGCGCGTGCAGGAAGCGCTTCTCCGAGATCCAGCGGTTTTTCTCCACCAGGTCGTGGTGCATGATGGCGATCTGCCCCGCCGGCCCGCCAAAGCTGATGAAACCCAGCTTGAGCCAGTAGCGGGTGGCTTGCGCCAGGGTGACGGGAGATGGGGCGGGGTTCGCGTCGGAATCCACACCGGTGCTTGCTGCGTTCTTGTCCATGGATACTCCTCTGAGGGTCAGCTTTGGACCCAAGATCAGAGCAGGCCTTGGACGCAAGCGTCTTGGGGCGGGGAGGCTGCCATGTCCCCGGCGTATGGTGCGGCGATCATAACCCGCACGGCGCCACCGCAAGACTCACTTGACGGTGAACCGCACCGTCACCGTCTTGCCCTGCACGCCGTTGATCACGGCCACGGCGCGCATGCCTTTGACCAGCTTCACACCCCCCACCTCGATGCGGTCCACGCCCAGGGCCATGGGGTAGTCCTGCTTCACGCCGCCCACCAGCACGGAGAGCTTGCCGTGCATGCCCACCGGCTTGAGGGGCTGGCCGTGGTCGTCGATGTAGATCGCGGCACCGGTGGCGTGTTGCACGAGTTCAAACACCAGATCGTTGGCCTCCTGCACCACACCGCCGTGTCTGGCCT
>LNFM01022726.1_pt1 | contig 11129 bp, 9 predicted proteins | sample 596031 | NCBI WGS metagenome assembly LNFM01 (sample SAMN04254537, study PRJNA301005) | activated carbon metagenome | isolation source: dual media filters at the Ann Arbor, Michigan drinking water treatment plant | place: USA: Ann Arbor | reverse complement strand
CGGTCGGTACCGGCCCCTACATGTTCAAGGACTTCAAGCCGGGCGATCTGGTGACGGGCGTCATGAACCCGAACTACCACCAGGCCAACAAGCCGTTCTTCGACTCGGTCGAGATGAAGGGCGGCGGCGATGCCGTCTCGGCGGCGCGCGCGGTGTTGCAGACCGGCGAGTTCGACTTCGCCTGGAACCTGCAGGTCGAGGACGAAATCCTTTCGCGCCTGGAGAAGGGCGGCAAGGGCAGCGTCTCGGTCACGCCGGGCGGCAACATCGAGTTCCTGCTCATGAACACGACCGATCCGTGGACCGAGGTCGACGGCGAACGGTCCAGCCTGAAGACCAAGCATCCGACGCTCAGCGATCCGGAAGTGCGCAAGGCGATCGCGCTGCTGGTCGACAACAAGTCGATCCAGGACCACATCTACGGCCGCACCGGTCCGGCGACGCGCAACTTCCTGTACGGTCCGCCGCGCTTCGATTCGAAGAACAACCCGATCGAGTTCAACGTCGACAAGGCCAACGACATCCTCGAGAAGGCCGGCTGGAAGAAGGGCTCCGACGGCATCCGCGCCAAGGACGGCAAGAAGCTCAAGTTCGTCTACCAGACCTCGATCAACCAGCCCCGCCAGAAGACGCAGGCCATCATCAAGCAGGCCGCCCAGAAGGCGGGCATCGACATCGAGCTGAAATCGGTGACGGCGTCGGTCTTCTTCTCGTCGGACGTGGCCAATCCGGACACGTACACGAAGTTCTACACCGACCTCGAGATGTACACGACGACCATGGGCCAACCCGATCCGGGCACGCACATGCTGCAGTTCGTCTCGTGGGAAGCGGCCACCAAGGATAACAAGTGGCAGGGCCGAAACATCACCCGCTGGCAGAGCCCCGAGGCCGACAAGCTCTACCGCGAAACCGAGGCGGAACTCGATCCTGTCAAGCGCGCTGCCTCGTTCATCAAGTTGAACGACCTCGCCATCCAGAACCAGATCGTGATGGGCATCGTGCAGCGCCCGACGGTCTCGGCCAAGACGGCGAAGCTCAACTGCAACATCAGCGGCTGGGACAACAACACCTCGGATCTCAGCGACTGGTTCAAGGACGCGTAAATCCGCAACGCCCTCCCTGCATGAGCAGGGAGGGCTTTCTTTTTTGCAGGTCCATCGCGTGAGCAGGCAGTACGTAATCCGGAAGCTCCTGATCATGATCCCGAGTCTGCTCGGGATCAGCATCGTGCTCTTCGCCCTCCTGGCCATGGCGCCCGGAGATCCCTTCGACGAATTGGCGACAAACCCGGCGGTTCCGCCCGAGGTGCGCGCCGCGCTGCGCGCCAAGTTCGGTCTCGATGACCCGATCTGGATGCGTTACTGGCACTGGCTGTTTGCCCTCATGCAGGGCGACTGGGGCTTCTCCTTCGTCAGCCGCATGGACGTGAGCACGCTGATCATGCAGCGACTGCCCGTGACGCTGGTCGTCATCGGCGCCTCGCAGATCCTGGCCATCGTGATCGCCATTCCGGTCGGCGTGCTGGCGGCAACGCGGCCCTATTCGCTGTTCGACCAGATTGCCAACACCTTCGCCTTCATCGGCTTCTCCCTGCCGACCTTCTTTACCGGCCTGGTGCTGATCCTGGTCTTCTCGATCCAGCTCGACTGGCTGCCCTTCGTCTACCGCGCCGACATCACGGCGACCGGCTGGGCGTTCTACTGGGAGCATATCAAGCAGTCGATCATGCCGGTGACGGTGCTCGGCCTCTTCCAGGGCGCGGCGCTGGTGCGCTTCGTGCGATCCTCCGTGCTCGACGTCATCCGCCTCGACTACGTCACCACGGCGCGGTCGAAGGGCATCGGCGAACGCAAGGTCATCACCCGGCACGTCGTGCGCACGGCCCTGATCCCGGTGGTTACGCTCGTCGCCCTGCAGATGCCCATCGTCTTCAGCGGCGCCATCGTCACCGAGCAGATCTTCCGCGTGCCCGGCATCGGCTCGCTGCTGATCACCTCGATGCTTTCCAACGACACGCCCGTCGTCATGGGCGTCACCTTCGTCTCGGCCTGCCTGGTCGTCGTCTTCAACCTCATCGCAGATATCCTTTATGGCTGGCTCGACCCCCGCATCGCTTTCCGCTAGCGCTTCCGCCGGGAACCCGGCCACGCGCAAGGCGCAGGGCTTCTCGCCCTGGCAGGAGGCGTGGCGCCGCTTCCGGCGGCACAAGATGGCGCTGTTCTCGGCTTTCGCCCTGGGCCTGATCCTGTTCGGCGTCCTGGCCGGGCCGCTCATCTGGCGGGTGCCGATCAACGAGATCGACTTCGCCGCCAAGCTGCAGGGGCCGTCCTGGGCCCATCCGCTGGGCACCGACGATCTGGGCCAGGACCTGCTGTCACGGCTGATCTACGGCGGCCGCATCTCGATCGCGGTCGGTTTCGCGGCGATGGTCGTCGCCATCTTCTTCGGCGTGCTGGTCGGCGCCGTCGCCGGCATGTCGAGCGGACGGGTCGACGCGGCGCTGATGTGGGTCACCGACCTCTTCCTGTCGCTGCCGCAGCTGCCGCTGCTCCTGCTGGTCATCTACCTGTTCCGCGAGCCGGTGAAGGGCGTGCTGGGTGTCGAGGGTGGCGCCTTCGTGCTGATCGTCGCGGTCATCGGCGGCACGCGCTGGATGTCCGCCGCGCGCCTGGTGCGCGCGCAGTTCCTCTCCCTGCGCGAAAAGGAATTCGTCGAGGCGGCCCGCGCGCTGGGGGCCTCGCGTATCCGCCAGGTGACCCAGCACATCCTGCCCAACGCTCTGGGCCCGGTGATCGTGGTCGCGACCATCGACGTCGCCGCGGCCATCATCGCGGAGTCGACACTGTCGTTCCTCGGCCTCGGCTTTCCGTCGGACGTGCCGACCTGGGGCAGCGTGCTGCGCGACGCCAAGGATTATCTCGACATCGCCCCGCACTGGGCGCTGTTCCCCGGCTCGCTGATCTTCATCACGGTGCTGGCGATCAACTTCATCGGCGACGGACTGCGCGACGCGCTCGATCCGCGGCGCGTTCTCTAGGACTGGTGTAGCGTGAACGAACCCCTGCTGGACATTCGCGGTCTCAAGACCTGGTTCAAGACCGACGACGGTATGGTGCGTGCCGTCGACGGGGTCGATCTCCACATCGACCGTGGCGAGACGCTGGGCGTCGTGGGCGAATCGGGCTGCGGCAAGACCGTCACCGCCCGTTCGGTGCTGAAGCTGATCGACATGCCGCCCGGCCGCTTCGAGGCCGGGCAGATCCTGTGGCAGGGACGGGACCTGATCCCGCTTTCCATGGACGAGATGGACAAGATCCGCGCCAAGGAGATCGCCATCATCTTCCAGGAGCCGATGACCTCGCTCAATCCGGTTTATACGGTGGGCGACCAGATCGCCGAGGTGATCGCGCTGCACCAGAAGCTGTCGCGCAAGCAGGCGATCGCCGGTGCCGCTGAGATGCTGCGGCTGGTCGACATTCCCAATCCGCAGCGCCGCGTGCACGACTATCCGCACCAGTTCTCGGGCGGCATGCGCCAGAGGGTGATGATCGCCATGGCGCTTTCCTGCCAGCCCAAGCTGCTGATCGCCGACGAGCCGACCACCGCCCTCGACGTCACCATCCAGGCGCAGATCCTGGAGCTGATGCAGGAGATGAAGGAACGGTTCGGCATGGCGATCATGCTGATCACCCACGCGATGGGCGTGGTCGCCGAGACCTGCCAGCGCGTCACCGTCATGTATGCCGGCAACGTCGTCGAGGAGGCCTCGGTCGAGGCGCTGTTCGGCGATCCGCGACATCCCTACACGCAGGGCCTGATCCGCTCCATCCCGCGCGTCGACCGCTCGGCGGAGAAGAAGCAGCGGCTCGAGGCCATCGCCGGCACCGTGCCGAACCTGCTCGACCCGCCGCCGGGTTGCCGCTTCGCCGCGCGCTGCAAGTTCGCCATGGATGTCTGCACCCAGGGCTTGCCGCCGCTCAAGGAAGTCGGACCCGGGCATTACGTGAGGTGCGTGCTGTGAGCGCCCCTGTTGCTTCCCAGGCGGCCGGGACGGCCCCGGAAACCGCCAAGCCGCTTCTCTCGGTCCGCGACCTGCGCAAGCATTTCGCGATCCGTGGCGGAATCCTGTCGCGCGTGGTCGACAAGGTCCATGCCGTCGACGGCGTCAGCTTCGACATCGAGGCCGGCGAGACCCTGGGCGTCGTGGGCGAATCCGGTTGCGGCAAGTCGACGACCGGCCGCTGCATCCTGCGGCTGATCGAACCCAGTTCCGGCGAAGTCTGGTTCCAGGGCGCCAACGTCATGAAGATGGATCACAACGCGCTGCAGGCGATGCGGCGCGACATGCAGATCATCTTCCAGGATCCCTATGCGTCGCTCAATCCGCGCCTCACGATCGGCGCCATCATCGGCGAGGCGCTGATCATCCATAAGCTGGTGAAGTCGCGCCAGGCGATGGAAGACCGCGTCGTGCAGCTCCTCGAGACGGTGGGGCTGCGGCCCGACCATATGCGCCGCTTCCCGCACGAGTTCTCGGGCGGCCAGCGCCAGCGCATCGGCATCGCCCGCGCGCTCGCCGTCGAGCCCAAGCTGCTGATCTGCGACGAGCCCGTCTCGGCGCTCGACGTGTCGATCCAGGCGCAGGTGATCAATCTTCTGGAGGACCTGCAGGAGCAGTTCGGCCTCACCTATCTTTTCATCGCCCACGATCTCAGCGTGGTGGAGCACATCTCGACGCGCATCGCCGTGCGCCGGCGGCGGAACTCTACGACACGCCGATCCATCCCTATTCGGAAGCGCTGCTGTCGGCCGTGCCGATCCCCGACCCGACGATCAAGCGCAAACGCATCATGCTGCAGGGCGACGTGCCCAACCCGATCCGCCCGCCCTCGGGCTGCCACTTCCACACCCGCTGCCCGATCGCGCGTCCCGATTGCTCGCAGCGCGCGCCGGTGCTCGAAGAGAAGCGCCCGGGGCACTGGGCGGCGTGTCACTACAGGGACTAACGCGCCGCTTCATGGCGCGATCTTCCTTGAGCACGACGCGCCACTGGAGTGGCGCGCGCCCAGCAATGATCTGTGCTGATCCCTTTCGCGGATAGGCCACGAGGGCTAGAAGGCTGCCCCCAACCGCCGAGGATCCCATGTCAGAGGACAGCAAGAAGCCGGCGAGCGCGATCCTGACGGAGAATGAGGAAGCGCTCTTCCAGATCATGAAGATCGTCATTGCGACCGTCGCGGCCGGTGACCCGGTCAAGGGCAAGCAGCTGGACGATCAACTCACCTACCTGAAGAACGCCTTCTACTCGAACGGGAAGAAGAAGGCGGCGATCATGACGGAATCGATCCGGATCGCGTCATTTGCCTCCAGCCGCGATGCCGCTCGTCTGGCAGGTCTGCGGGAAAGCTCGAAGGTAAATTCGTAGGACGCGCCTTTGGTGCCCCCGGCCGGACTCGAACCGGCACGATCCTTTCGGATCAAGCGATTTTAAGTCGCTGGCGTCTACCAATTCCGCCACGGGGGCCCCGCGCGGGTGACCTTAGTCAGGGTCGATTCCCGTGTCATCCCGTTCAGGCATCGTCACTCACTGCGAAGCGCTTCGGCGACAGCGACTCCTCGGTGACGCCGAGATCGGCGACTTCGGCGGGGAGAGGCTTGCCCAGCGCCAGCGCGGCGGCGAGCTGGCCGGCAGCGTAGCCGGTCTGGATGCCGTAGCCGCCCTGGCCGGCCAGCCAGAAGAAGCCCTCGATCTTCGGGTCGTAGCCCGCGACGAGATTCTTGTCGTGAACGAAGGAGCGCAGGCCCGCCCACTTGTTCTTGATGCGGCGGATTTCGAGCGTGCTCGCCGTCTCGATGCGCTCGACGGCGGTGGCGACGTCGATCTCCTCGGGCTGTGCGTCGCAGGGCGGCGAGGGCGTCTCGTCGGCCAGCGAGCCCAGGAACTGACCGACCTCGGGCTTGAAATAGAAGCTTTCGTCGAAGTCGATCATCATCGGCAGCGGCCCGAGGTCGAGACCCTGCGGCGCGTCGAAGGTGAAGGCGGTGCGCCGCTTCGGCACCAGGCCGATCGGAACGCAGCCGGCGAGGCCACCCAGCACGTCGGCCCAGGCGCCGGCTGCGTCGATGACGTTGGCCGCGCGGATGGCGTCGCCGTCGCCGCGCAAGGTGATGTTCCACATCCCGTCGAAGCGCTCGAGGCCCAGGACCTCGGCGTCGAGCCGCAGCACCGCGCCGGCGGCGCGCGCGCCCTTCAGGAAGCCGCCATGGATCGAGGCCACGTCCATGTCATCAGCCTCGGGCTCGAACACCGCGCCGCCGCCCGCCGCCTCGGGCCTCAGGATGGGGAGGCGGCGCAGCACTTCGGCCGGCTCCAGCCAGCGCACCGAGGGCACGAGCTGGGCATAGTCGGCGGCGGCGGCCTTCACCGCGGCCTCCTGCCCGGCGTGGCCGGCGACCAGCGCGCCGCGCGGCGTCAGCAGCGGATGGTCGGAGAAGCCTTGTGGCGGATTGCGGTAGAACCGCCCCGAGGCGACCGTGATGGCGCGGATCTGGGCACTGCCGTAGGTCTCCGAGTGCAGCGCGGCGGAGCGGCCCGTCGTGTGGTAGGCGGGCACGTTCTCGCGCTCGAGGATGATCACCTTCGCATGGGGCGCGAGGTGATAGGCGACGGAGACCCCGGCAATGCCGGCGCCGACAATGGCGAAATCGAAATCCTGCATGGGCGGCACATTGCAAGGTCGATGCCGTGCCTGCAATAGTCGGCAGGCGAGGAAACAGATCCAATGAACATCGCCCATTTGCTGCTGGGCTCCGCGCAGGAGTTCCGCGACCTGCCCGCGCTGGCGCGCGGGACGTCACCGCACCTCAATTATCGGGACCTGTGGCGCAAGGTCTCGGTGATGAGCACGCATCTGGCGGGCCGGTTCGGCCTGTCGCGCGGCGACCGCGTGGCCTTCGCCATGTCCAACTGCGTCGAATCGATCGAGGTCATGTACGCGATCTGGCACGCCGGGCTCTGCGCGGTGCCGATGAACGCCAAGCTGCATGCCAGGGAATTCGCGTTCATCCTGGAGAATTCGGGCGCGAAGCTGTGCTTCGTGACGCCAGACCTCGCCGACACGATCGCCGAGGCTGCCAAGGAGGCACCGGACCTGAAGGAGATCGTCGACGTCACCACGCGCTCCTACACGTTCATGGCGGTCGGCGACCCGAGCCCGATCGCTGATGCCGAGCCCACCGATCTCGCCTGGCTGTTCTACACGTCGGGCACGACGGGCCGTCCCAAGGGCGCCATGCTCACCCATCGCAATCTGCTGGCGATGACCCTGAACTATTTCGCCGATGTCGACCGGCCGCCGCCCGGTGGGTCGATCGTGCATGCCGCCCCGATCAGCCACGGTTCGGGCCTGTGGAATTTCCCGATGCTGGCGCGCGGCTCGGTGCAGGTTTTCCCCGAGAGCGGCAAGTACGAGGTGCCGGAGACGGTCGAGCTGATGAACCGCTGGCCCGAATGCTCGATCTTCCTCGCGCCCACGATGGTGAAGCGGCTGATCGAGCATGGCAGCGTGGCCGACCTGAAGCCCGATGCACTGCGGCTCATCACCTATGGCGGCGCGCCGATGTACGTGTCGGACCTCAAGCGTGCGCTCGATATTCTCGGCAACAAGCTGACGCAGCTCTACGGCCAGGGCGAGAGCCCGATGACCATCACGCATCTCAGCCGCGAGTATCACTGGGACCGCAGCCATCCGCGCTGGGAGCAGCGTCTCGCGTCGGCCGGGCGCGCCGATTCCTGCATGGAGGTAAGGGTGGTCGACGAGGAAGGCCGCCTGCTTCCCGTGGGCGAGGTTGGCGAGATCATCTGCAAGGGCGATCCCGTGATGGCCGGCTACTGGAACAACCCGGAGGCCACGACGCGCTCGTTGCGCGACGGCTGGCTGTGGACCGGCGATGTCGGTGCCTTCGACGAGGAGGGGTTGCTCACCCTCAAGGACCGCTCGAAGGACATGATCATCTCCGGTGGCTCCAACATCTATCCGCGCGAGATCGAGGATGTGCTGAACCTCCATGCCGGGGTGGCCGAGTGCTCGGTGGTCGGCCGGCCGCATCCGGAATGGGGCGAGGAGGTCGTGGCCTTCATCGTGGCCCGCGGCGGGCAGACCCTGTCGCCGGCCGAGCTCGACCGGCTCTGCCTCGACAACATCGCCCGATTCAAGCGGCCGAAGGACTACAGGTTCATCGACGCGCTGCCGAAGAACAACTACGGCAAGATCCTGAAGACGGAGCTCAGAAAACTTCTCTAGAGATTTTCCCTCATCCTGAGGAGCATCGCGCAGCGATGCGTCTCGAAGGATGGACAACAGGCACGGTGCGCGATCCCACCCTTCGAGACGCACGCCTTCGGCGTGCTCCTCAGGGTGAGGTCGGTGTAGAGTTCACGACATATTGAGGAGGACAGAAACATGGGCAGTCTGATCGATTTCGAGCGTCCCGACGGATCGACCTGCAAGGGCTATCTGGCCGAGGCCGGGAAGGGCCGGCCGGGGATCGTCGTGATCCAGGAATGGTGGGGTCTCAACGACCAGATCTGCGGCGTCGCCGACCGGTTTGCGCGGCAGGGCTACAATGCGCTGGCGCCCGACCTCTACAAGGGCCGCGTGACCCAGAAGCCGGACGAGGCCAACCACATGATGAGCGGCCTCGATTTCGTCGGCGCCGCCGACCAGGACATTGCCGGGGCGGTGAAGCACCTGGCAGGTCTCGGGGGCAAGGTCGGCGTGATGGGCTTCTGCATGGGCGGCGCGCTCACCATCGCGGCCTGTGCCCGCGTGGGCGGCATTTCCTGCGGCGTGCCCTTCTACGGCATCCCGCCGGGCCAGCTTGCCGACCCGGCCAGGATCACGGTGCCGCTGCAGGGCCACTTCGCCAACCAGGACGACTGGTGCACGCCGGCGGCCGTCGATGCGCTCGAGAAGACGATGAAGGGCGCCGGCCAGAGCCCCGAGATCTTCCGCTACGACGCCGCGCATGCCTTCGCCAACGAGCGCAGCGAGGCCTACGACGTGAAGTCGGCGAACGCGGCGTGGGAGAGGATGCTCGAATTCCTGAAGAAGCACCTCTGAGCCGGCTGCGGGCATGAAGCCCGCCTTCGGCCTTGCCATCGTCGGGCTGGGCGCGTCGCTCGCCCCGCTCGACATCGCCGTGAACGTGGCGCTGCCGGCCATCACGGCCCATTTCAAGGTCGCCCTGGGCGACGTGCAGTGGCTCGTGATCTGCTACGTGCTCACCTACGGCTCGCTGATGCTGGTCTGCGGCAAGCTGGGCGACCTGTTCGGTCACCGGCTGATCTTCCGCATCGGCCTCGCGATCTCCGCCCTCGGGTGCGCGGCCTGCGCGGCGGCGCCGGACTGGCCGCTGTTCCTGTGGGCGCGCGGGGTCCAGGGCATCGGCACGGCGCTGGCGCTGTCCTGCACGCCCGCACTGGCCACCTCGTTGTTTCCCGAGAGCGATCGCACCAAGGCGCTGGCGGGGTTTGCGAGTACCATGGCCATTGCGGCCGCCATCGGCCCTTTCCTGGGAGGCGCACTGGTCGAGCTGTGGGGCTGGCCCGCCGTCTACTGGGTGCGCGTGCCGCTCGCCCTCGTGACGCTCGCTCTGTCGGGTCTGCTGCCCTCGCCCAAGCCCGACTCGCGCCCGTTCGATGCCGTTGGGGCGGTGCTGCTGGCGGCCTGCATGAGCACGCTGCTCCTGTCGCTCACCTTCTCGCAGCGCAGGGAGATCCCGGGCCCGTGGGCCCTGGCGATGGCCATCGTCGCGCTGGTGCTGATCGTGGCCTATGTCCGCCGCGCCAACCGGGTGCCGGAGCCGATCATCCGGCCGTCGCTCTTCGCCGATCCGCGCTTCACGATCCCGAACGTGCTCAATGCGCTCGCCAACCTCGCGGGCTTCGCCATCCTGCTGCTGACGCCCTATTACCTGGTGAACGTGCTGAAGCTGACGCCGCTGGGCGTCGGCATCGTGCTGGCGATGGCCTATGGCGGCAGCCTGACCGGAGCGCCGCTCTCGGCCTTCCTGGTGCACCGCATCGGCCAGCGCCCCACCGTCATTGCGGGTATTGCCTGCGTGGGGCTCGGCCTGCTGCCTCTGGGCTTCACCGGGATCGACACGCCGGTTCTCGTCGTCGCGGCATTGCTGGTACTGGAGGGGATGGGGCAGGGCCTGCTGACGGTCGCCTATACCGACATCGTGACGGCCACCCTGCCGGCCCGCGACCGCGGCGTCGCGGGCAGCCTCTCGCTGCTCACGCGCACGATCGGCATCGTCGCCGGCGCCTCGGTGCTGACGGCGCTGCAGGCCCATGGCGCGCAGGGTTTCATGAACATGGGCGGCTTCCTCGCGGGCTATCGCTTCGCCTTCGTGACGGCGGGCGGCGGCCTTCTGGCCGTGCTGCTGCTGTCGCTCCTCTGGCCGGGCGTATGGTCGTCGCAGCCCCGGCCCCGCCGCAAATCGTGAAGGGCGAAGTCCGCAATCGTCAGGGCAGCTTGATGTCGCCCTTCTTGATGATCGCGCCGAACATGCTGCTCTCGACGCCGATGCGTGCCTTGAAGTCCGCCGGATCGAGATAGGTCACGCGCATGCCGCCATTGTGGACCTTGGCGACGATGTCGGGCGCGCGGAGCGCATCGGCAATCGCCTTGTCGAGCCGCGCGATCGCCTCGGGTGAGGTGCCGGCAGGGGCGAGGATGCCGAACCAGGAATCGCCGCTTTCCTTGCCGTAGCCGGTCTCCTGCAGGGTCGGGACGTCGGGGAAATCCGGGTGGCGCACCTCGGCGAGGATCGCGAGGGCCCGCAGCTTGCCCGCCTTGATATGCGGCAGGGTCGTCTGGTCGAATTGCGCCTGGATCTCGCCGGCCAGCAACGCGTTGGTCGCGGGCGCACTGCCGCGATAGGGCACGTGGGTCATCCGGATGCCGGCTTCGAGGCAGAGCATCTCGCCGAACAGATGGGTGATCGTGGCAAGCCCGGCCGAGCCGTAGTTCAGCTTGCCCGGATTGGCCTTCGCATAGGCCACGAACTCCGCGACCGTATTGGCCGGCACCGAAGGATGGACGGCGAAGGCGCCCCAC
>LNFM01022387.1_pt1 | contig 11130 bp, 12 predicted proteins | sample 596031 | NCBI WGS metagenome assembly LNFM01 (sample SAMN04254537, study PRJNA301005) | activated carbon metagenome | isolation source: dual media filters at the Ann Arbor, Michigan drinking water treatment plant | place: USA: Ann Arbor | reverse complement strand
TGGAAGCGGCCGACGGCGTGGTGATGCGTGGTCGTGCCGCCATGCTCGACGGTCGCGGCCGTGCAGGTGCTCAGCACTTCCATGAACTGGTCCAGCGCCCTGGCCTTGTCGAGGATGCCGCCGAAGGTGAAGTAAAGGCAGGGCCCGTCGGGATAGACGTGCGTGAAGCGGCAGGTCACGGTGCCTTCGCGCCCGGTCACGCGCTTGATCGTGTCCTTGGCGATTTTCGTGATCTTCTGGTGAAAATCGGGGACGCGCTCCCAGGTCATCGACGTCTCGAAGGTCGAGGAGAGAATCCCGCGCGCCACGGCATGCTCGCTGTAGTGCGGCGCGCGGATGAACTTGTTGCGCCAGGCGCCGGCCGCACCGCTGCGATGGGCGTTCTCGTCGTCGCCGCTCGCGTCGGCGACGCCGCCATGATCGCGGCAGATTTCCAAGGCCCGCGCGATCCAGGCGTCGAGCGGATGGTCGGCCGATTCGAAGGCCAGCACCAGCACCGCCTCCTCGCTGCTCCAGGGAATCCCGGGCAACGCTTCGCGCGCCTCGAGCAGGCGGCAGTTGGCAGGATAGAGCCCCGCCTGTGTGATCTCGCGCACCGCGTCGGCGCCGGCGAAGAAATCCTTGAAGCGCACGCTCGCCGACGCCCGGAAGGTCGGCTTCTTGCGCAGCCGCACCCAGGCCTCGGTGATGATGCCCAGGATGCCCTCGGAGCCGATGAACATGCGGTCGGGCGAGGGGCCGGCGCCGGAGCCCGGCAGGCGGCGCGACTCGAGCGTGCCCTGGGGCGTCACCACGCGCGTGCTCTCCACGAAATCGTCGATGTGGGTGTAGAGCGTGGCGTAGTGGCCGCCCGAGCGCGTGGCAATCCAGCCGCCGAGCGTCGAGCAGCGATAGGCCTGCATGTAGTGGCGCATGGTGAACGGCGTGTCGCGCAGCGCGTCCTCGATGGCGGGCCCGTAGATGCCGCCTTGTATGCGCGCGGCATGGCTGGTCGCATCGACCTCCAGCACCTTGTCCATGTGCCGCATCGAAATCGTGACGACCTTGTCGAACGAAGCGGCCGGCTCGATGCCCTTTACGACCGACGAGCCGCCGCCGTAGGGGATCGCCTTGGCGTCGATCCGGTCGCACCAATCGAGGATCGCGACCACATCCTGTTCGGTCCCAGGGAAGGCCACGGCGTCGGGCGGGTTGGGCACGGAACGCATGAACATGCGCGTGGCATCGAAGCCCGCCTTGCCGTAGCTGTGCTCCAGCCGCGTCAGATGATCGGTCCGCACCAGGGACTGCAGCGCCGCCGGCACGTCGACGCGCGATTTCCGCAACGTAATTTCGTCGGCCTTGGGCGGCGGCGTGACGTCGAAGCCCGAGAGGCCGTAGCGCTGGGCGATCTCCGCCTCCCAGGGCCTGATCTCCTCGGGCGAGAGATCTTCGTCGGCGTAGCCCCAGGCATAGAATTTTTTCTGCCGCCTCATCGTACTTCTCCGAAGGCCACGGGCTTGTGCGAGCCTTTGATCTGGGTGCGGTGCATGATGCGTCGCTGCGAGCTATCGAACGGATCGCGGCGATGCATGGTCGAGCGATTGTCCCACATCACGAGGTCGCCCAGCTTCCAGACGTGCTCGTAGATGAAGCGCGATTGCGTGACGTGTGCCCACAGTTCCTCGAGCACCGCATCGGACTCCGCGCGCGAATAGCCTTCGACATAGGAGTTGCGCCGCCGGCCGAGATAGAGCGTGGCGCGACCGTTGACGGGGTGGCGCAGGATCGCGGGATGCCAAGCGCCCGGCGCCGCCATCGGATCGTCGGTCGGCGTCACGCCTTTCCGGAGATAGCCGCCGGAATTGTAGGTGCCGTCGTGCTTGACCCGGCGGCCTTCGATCTTCCTGCGCAGGTCGGCCGGCAGGGCGTCGCAAGCAGCCTGCATGCTGGTGAACCAGGTGTTGCCGCCAGTCGAGGGGATCTCCAGCGAATAGAGCATCGAGGCGTCGGGTGGCGTGTCGAGATAGCTCATGTCGGTATGCCAGACGGCCTCGCCGTCGCCCAGCGCACCGATCGGATCGCCCTTGGCGTCGAGCACGTTGGAGACGACATAGATGTCGGGATAGCCCGGCGGGCTGATGCGGCCGCGCTCCTGGTTGGGCGGCGGATCGAGATCACCGAAGCGGCGGCTGAAGGCCAGCAGGTCGTCGTCGCCAAGTTTCTGGCCGCGCAGCAGGATCATCGAATGGCCGTACCAGGCGCGTTCGATCGTGGCGAAGTCCTGATCGCTCAAACGTCTGAGATCGACGCCGGAGATTTCCGCGCCGACAGCAGATGTCACCGGCCTCACCGTAACGCCCATGCCGCTTCCTCCGTCTTTGCCGGGGATGATCGACTTCTCGTCGCGCGCGATCAAGCGCCCAGCAGCGGGCGCAGCCAGCTCGTGAGCCTTTCGGCGACGGCGGGCGCCACCGGTCCGGCGAAGCCCGGATCGCCGGGCCCCGTGACGCGTTTGAGATTGTGGCTGACACCGGCGACGATCACGGCCTCCCCCGGCCCGCTGCGTCGGCCGAGCGCATCGATCAGCGGCTGGACATCCACCATCGGCACGATCTGGCGATCGGCGCCGCCCTGCAGGATCAGGCAGGCGAGGTCCAGACCGGCCAGTGCCTTGACCGGATCGAACGCCAGTGCGCTTTGCAGGAACGGCCCGGCATAGGGCGGAAACAGTATCTGTTGTTCTTGCGGCAGGCCGGCCGGCACCTGGCCGGTGGCCATGACGACGTCCATCGTCCGTTCGACGGACTCGACCAGCGACGGCGCACTGCGTGCGATCTGGGCGCGCACGATGTCGGCCAGCGGACGCCCGGGCGTTGCCGCCAGGACCAGACCGTGCAGCCTGCGCGATCTCATCTCCTTGGCAGACAGCGCTCCGGCGGCGGCGAGAGCGAGCAGGCCGCCTTCGCTGTGTCCCAGCAGCGCGGTGGCATAGGACTTGATCTCGTCGTGCCTCAGCAGTTCGCGATGCGCCGCGGCGACGTCGCCCACGAAGTTGTCCCAGACGAAGAATCGTTCCTGCGCTTCCAGCGTGTTGGTGGGCCGTGGCGTCGAAGCGCCTATGCCGCGCTTGTCGTAGCGCAGGCTGGCGATGCCGGCTGCTGCCAGAAGCTCGGCGATCTGCTTCAGGAGGTCGACACGCCCCCCTGACACCGAGATTGGCACGAGCGGGTTGTTGCCGTCGCGATCGGTCGGCCCGCTGCCGGCAATCAGCACCACGCCGGGCACCTTCTGCAACTCGCTCCAACGCGGCAGCAGCAAGGTGCCGGCGAGCGTCGCACCGTCGCTGCCGGCAAACCGCACCGCGCGCTCAGTCGTGCCGGCGGCGTAGTAGCCCTTCCATGGGCTTTGAGCGTGCGCCGCCAGCGGTGTCAGCACACCTGCGGCGACCAGCGCGCGGCGGCCGATCATTCCCGGTTTTCCGGCCCTGGCGTGTTGCCCATCCGGGGGCTCATCGATCGGCCGCCGAAGAGGTGGACATGGAAATGAAACACGAGCTGGCCGCCATTGGGCCCGTGGTTGGCGACCATGCGATAGCCTTCGGGTTCGAGACCGAGGTCCTTGGCGACTTTCGCCACCGCCCGCCAGAAGCCGACGAGCAGTTCCGGCGGCGCCTCGGCGCAGAAGTCCGCCTGGCTGACATACTCGCCCTTGGGAATCACCAGCACATGCACCGGCGCCAGCGGGTTGATGTCGTGGAAAGCCAGAGCGAAGGCATCCTCGTGGACTTTCTTGCACGGCAACTCGTTGCGGAGTATGCGCGCGAAGACGTTGTTGCGATCATAGGCAGGCATGACGGGCTCCGGAGTCTCTGTCGTCCCGACAACTATACCGGACGCCGCTACCTCTTGCGGCCCGCCTTCTCGGCGATGCCCGACAGGCCCTCGCGGCGCGCCAGCTCGGTCCACACCGCCCTGGGCTTCACGTTGGTCGCGGCCCACAGGGTCAGCAGGTGGTAGAGCATGTCAGCACTTTCGGCGACCAGCTTCGGCCGGTCGCCCTTGATGCCCTCGATCAGCGCTTCGACCGCTTCCTCGCCCAGCTTCTTGGCGATCTGGGCCCGGCCGCGGCTGAACAGTCGGGCGGTGTAGGAAGACTCGGGGTCGGCGCCCTTGCGGCTGTCGATCACGACGTAGAGCCGGTCGAGCACATGCTCGTCGGCGCTCGCGACATCGTCCCGGCGTCTTTTCTTCGACGCCTTCTTCTTGGCTTTCTTGTCTTTGGCCATCGAGGGGGAGAACTCCGCCGCCCGGGGGAAGGGCAGACCTGCGCGATCCTGGCGCCTCTTGCTCGGGCGCTGCGGTTATTTTACGCCAATTTCACGCCGCGCGCGAGATTTGTCGTATCGGAACGCCAGCGCGGGCGAGATGTTCTTTCGCCTGGGCGATGGTGAACTCGCCGAAATGGAAGATCGAGGCGGCCAGCACCGCCGAGGCGCCGCCCCTAGTGACGCCGTCGAGCAGGTCGTCGAGCGAGCCCACGCCGCCCGAGGCGACGACCGGCACCGGCACGGCGTCGGAGATCGCCCGGGTCAGCTCGAGGTCGAAGCCGGACCTGGTGCCGTCGCGGTCCATCGAGGTGATCAGCAGCTCGCCCGCGCCCGATTGCGCCATGCGACGCGCCCAGCCCAGCGTGTCGAGGCCGGTGCCCTTGCGCCCGCCATGGGTGAAGACCTCCCACTTGCCGGGAGCGGTCTGGCGGGAGTCGATCGACACCACGATGCACTGGTCGCCGTACTTCTCGGCGGCCTCCTTGACGAATTCCGGCCGCGTCACGGCGGCGGAGTTGATCCCCACCTTGTCGGCGCCGGCCAGCAACAGGCGGCGGATGTCCTCGATGGTGCGCACGCCGCCACCCACGGTCAGCGGCATGAAGCACTGTTCCGCCGTGCGGCCGACGACATCGAGGATGGTGTCGCGGTTCTCGTGGCTGGCCGTGATGTCGAGGAAGGTGAGCTCGTCGGCGCCGGCGGCATCGTAGATTCTCGCCTGCTCGACCGGATCGCCGGCATCGCGCAGGGACTCGAACTGCACGCCCTTCACGACGCGGCCGTCCTTCACGTCGAGGCAGGGGATGATGCGGACCTTCAGCATCACTCGCCCTTCAGGACTCGGATGGCGTCGGGCACGGTCACGCGGCCGTCATAGAGCGCGCGGCCGACGATGGCGCCCACGATGCCGTGCTCCTCGGCCGGCCGCAGTTCGCGCAGGTCGTCGAGCGAGCTCACGCCGCCCGAGGCGATCACCGGCGTCGTGAGATGCTGGGCCAAAGTCACCGTGGCATCGACGTTGACGCCGCCCATGGCGCCGTCGCGGTCGATGTCGGTGTAGATGATGGCGGCGACGCCGGCGTCTTCGAAGCGCAGCGCCAGGTCGAGCGCACGCACCGTGCTCTGCTTGGTCCAGCCGTCGACCGCGACCATGCCCTCGCGGGCGTCGATGCCGACCGCGATCTTGCCCGGCCACTGCTTGCAGGCGGCCTTCACCAGTCCCGGCTCCTTGACCGCGACCGTGCCCAGGATGACGCGACTCACGCCGGCGTCGAACCACTGGGCAATGCTCTCGATGGTGCGGATGCCGCCACCCAGCTGTGCCGGCACCTTGATCTCCTTCAGGATCTCGACCACCGCCGCGCGGTTCACCGGATGGCCTTCTACAGCGCCGTTGAGGTCGACGAGATGCAGCCATTCGCAGCCTGCCTGGGCGAAGGCCTTGGCCTGGGCGGCCGGGCTGTCGTTGAACACCGTGGCCCGTGCCATGTCGCCGCGCAGCAGGCGAACGCACTTGCCGTCCTTGAGATCGATGGCGGGGAAAAGGATCATGGCGGCGGGGGTTTAGCCTGCCGGGCGGCGCCACGCCACCCCGTTCGAATGGGGCGCAACGAGCACGTCACGTCCCGGTCGGCTCGCGCGACGCTTTGCCGTCAGCTTCTGTCGATGCCCAAAATCCCGCCGATCAGCCGGCCGACATGAAACTTCGTCCATATGTCCGCAGCGGAGAAGCTGGGACGCGCCTGCATGGCGGCCCAGTAGCGCGCGAGCGCCGGCCGCTTGGGGATCTCCGCGCCGAGACCGGCGAATTCCATGCGCCCAAGAAACACGGTCCAGACGACATCGGCAACGCCATAGGCGGACGGTACCAACATCGCACGGCCATCGTGCAGCGCTTGTTCGAGCCGGTCCATGAAGCCGATGGCCTCAGAGCGACGCCGCTCGGAAAGCTTTACGACGGCATCAGGCTCGAAGGTGCTGACGCGCTCGGCAAAGACCGCAGCGCGCGCCTCATAGACGGCTGCAAGATCGGGATTTCGGGCCGCATGTCGGGATCATGATCCGCGCCAGCGGATTGCGGGCGAGAATCCCGCCGAAGGTCAATTCCTCGATCGGATAGCCGTAGTGAAGGTCGAGCCAGGCCTTCGTCTCGCCGTCCGGCGTCGAGCCGAGCGCATGCTCGGCAATGTCGCGACTCTGAACGAGGATACGATCGGCCAGCACCAGCGTCGGCACGGTCATGCCCGGATTGAGCCGCACATAGTCCGGTTGCTGCTGGCTCAGCCGGAAATGGATGTCGACGAAAACTCGCTCGTAAGCGATGCCGCCTTCGGCCAGCGCAAGGCGCGCGATCATCGAATAGTAGGACGACGGCGTTTGATAGAGGCGGGGTTTTGCTCCGGAGAGCTTGGCGGACTCTGTCATGGCCGATCATCGCACAACGGGACTCGTCATGCAGGTCGACAGCTAGCGTGTCGATGAGCCTTGACCACTCCCCTTTGTGTGTCGGTGAGTCGATCCACGTTTTCCAGCCAATCCACCGGAAAGCCTTTGAAACCGCGCTTGCGCGCGTGCGCGTCGAGGCAGAAAGTTTCTCTCAACGAAGCGTGGTGGTCGCATCACGCGGAGAGGGACCGAGAGGTTCCTCGCGGTGGCGGAAGCCGCTGAAGGGTTCTCGGAGTGCCCTGCGAACCCGTCCGACGGGACGGTGCGCCCCCTTCGCGAGGGAGTGCGCTGGCAGGAAAAAGCAGCCGGGGATTCGTTGCGGAAGGTCCATGCGCATGGATGGTCTGCACCCGAGGATGGTGATGGCGAGCGGGGATCTCGCAATTTCACTAGCCCGTCGTGGTCCTTTCGGGGTCGCGGCGGACCGCGCCCCGCGGAGGAACGTGACGAGCGTTCTTTCGGGGACGTATGAAGCGGCGAAGTCGGGCAACCGGCTTCGCCGTTTTCTTTTGTGCGAGGCATCAGTAGTCTCCGGCCATGACCCGTTACACCCCCGATCTTCTCGCCGCCGACCTGGCCGATCTCACCGCCATCCGGCGCGACATCCATCGCCACCCCGAGACGGCGTTCGAGGAGCAGCGGACCGCGCAGATCGTGGCCGACAAGCTCATCTCCTGGGGCATCGAGGTTCATCGCGGCCTGGCCACGACCGGCGTCGTCGGCACGCTCAAGGGAAACCGGCAGGGCCAGAAGACGATCGGGCTCCGCGCCGACATGGACGCGCTGCACCTGCAGGAGAAGAACGACTTCGACTACGCCTCGGCGATCCCCAACAAGATGCATGCCTGTGGCCATGACGGTCACACCACGATGCTGCTGGGTGCTGCCAAGCAGCTTGCGGCGGCGCCCGACTTCGCCGGCACGGTGCATTTCATCTTCCAGCCCGCCGAAGAAGGGCTGGGCGGCGCGCGCGTGATGATCGAGGAGGGGTTGTTCGACAAGTTCCCCTGCGACGTCGTCTATGGCATGCACAACATGCCGGGCTTTCCGGTCGGCCACTTCGCCATCCGCCCCGGCGCGATGCTCGCCTCGTCCGACAGCTGGGAGGTCACCTTCAAGGGCACTGGCGGCCACGGCGCCATGCCCGACCGCGGCACCGACCCGACCTTTGTCGCGGCGCAGTTCATCGTGGCGGTGCAGGGCATCATCGGCCGCAACGTGCCGCCCGCACAGGCCGCGGTGCTGAGCGTCGGCCACATCGCGGCGGGCACGGCGGGCTCGCCCAACGTCATCCCTTCGGAGGTGCTGATCCGCGGCACCGCGCGCAGCTTCTCTCCGGCCGTACGTTCGTTGCTGGAGCGCCGCCTGGCCGAGGTCGCGGCGGGCATCGCCGAGGCCGGGGGCTGCGAGGCCATCGCCAAGTACCACTGCCGCTATCCGGCGCTGGTCAATGCGGTGGAGCAGACGTCGATTGCCGTCGAGGCCGCGGCGGCGACGGTCGGGCGCGAGAATGTCGAGCCCAATACGTCGCCGATCGCCGGCGCCGAGGATTTCGCCTTCATGCTGGAGAAGAAGCCGCGGCTGCCACAACGTGCATTCGCCGCTCTACGACTTCAACGACAAGATCCTGACGACGGGCGCGGCCTACTGGATGAACCTCGTCCAGCTCGAGCTGGGCGACGCGGCCTAGGGCCGACCGTTATTACCGCCCGGCGTTGCCGGTCGCGGGCTGGACCACGAGTTCGCTGCCGCGCTTCTCGATCGTCCGCTCGATGGCGGCGCGGGTGAGACGGGTCTTGTCGTCGCCTTCGATCAGCCAGGCGACACCGCCGGCTTGGCCGACCTGATTGGCGCGGCGCAGCGCATCGTCCAGCATCTCGTAAGTCGCGGGCAGCAGGCGGTGCTTGGCAGCCAGGAATTCCTTTTCCGAGGTGCAAACGTAGCCCACCGTCCACCAGAGCTTGTAGGTCATGCGAAATCCTCGCTTGTGCGACCCACTGTGGACCGGACCCTACCCTACCTCTTTTGATTGGCCGTCGATATGCGCCCGGCGCGACCCTTCGACTAAATTCGACGGAAGAGCGCCCGCCGAGATGGGGTCAGCTCGTGTAGTCGAAGGCCCAGGCGTCGCTGGTGGAGTCCCAGGCGCCGCCGTCATGCAGATGCACCACGGCGAAGGAATCGATGCCGACATCGAAGATCGTCACGATCTCCGGCGCCTGCTGGGCGCCCGACGGCAGGGCGAGCGCGTCGCTGCTCTCGGCGGCGGGCAGGATCAGCCCATCGAACAGACCGCCCAGGACGACCAGCGGATCCTCGGCCGGCAGCGCCGTCGCCGCGAGGGCGGCGGCCTGTTCCTCGGCGCCGATCGGACCGCTCACGAAGATGGCGCCGGGCTCGCCGAACAGCCGGTCGAGCGACGCGCCGTACGATGGCGTGTCGAGCCCGGCATCGGCCCAGCGCGATTCGAGCGTGGCGTAGATGGGAAGGTCGTGGCGATCGAACTCGACCAGTTCAGGACCGACGAGAAACGCCGTGTCGATGGTCGAGCTATCGGAGGGGACCGAAGTGCTCATGGGAAATGTCTTTCGTTCTGAAATATTAGTTCAAGTATACTGAATAAATCATTGAGAATAAAGAGGGAACATCGACCGGCATGGGCGCGGCGGCCTCGCATCCTGGAATTTGCAAGTAATCGCAATGGCTTGGCCCAGGTCAACGGCCTACGGTGCCCCCTTATTTCAGTGTTCGGGGGCAGTCGATGAACGGTGCGGAGAGTCTGGTACGGACCCTGGTCAAGGGCGGCGTCGAGGTTTGCTTCGCCAATCCCGGCACGTCCGAGATGCATTTCGTGGGCGCCCTCGACCGAGTCGAGGGCATGCGCTGCGTGCTCGGCCTGTTCGAGGGCGTCTGCAGCGGAGCCGCCGACGGCTACTACCGCATGACCGACAAGCCGGCCTCGACGCTTCTCCATCTCGGGCCCGGTCTCGCCAACGCGGCGGCCAACCTGCACAACGCCAAGAAGGCGGGCTCCGGTGTCGTCAACATCGTGGGCGAGCACGCGCTCTATCATATCAAGTACGACACGCCGCTCACCGCCGACATCGAGGGCATCGCGCGCCCGTTCTCGCATTGGGTAAAGACCTCGCCCACGTCGAAGACCGTGGCCGGCGACGGAGCGCTCGCGACCCAGGCCGCCAACGTGGCGCCGGGCCAGATCGCGACCTTGATCCTGCCGGCCGACACCGCGTGGGGTGAGGCCGATGGCGTGGCCGAAACGCCTGATGCGCCTGCTGCGCCCAAACCCTCGAAGGAAGAAGTCGTTGCCGCCGCCAAGGCGCTGAAGAAGCCGAACTCGATGCTCTTCATCGGCGGTCGCGCCTTGCGCGCGCGCGGCCTCGAACTCGCCGGCAAGATCGCGGCGAAGACCGGTTGCAAGGTGCAGGGCGCCGGCGGTACGGCACGCATCGAGCGTGGCGCGGGCCGCATTCCGGTGTTGCGCCTGCACTTCGTGATCGAGAACGCCCAGGCCCAGCTCAAGGGCACGCAGCAGATGGTGCTGTGCGGCGCCAAGGCGCCGTTCGCCTTCTTCGCCTATCCCGGCAAGCCGTCGGTGCTCACACCGGACGGCTGCGAGACGACTGTCCTCTGCCCGGTCGAAGGCGATATCCTGGGCTCGCTCGAGGCGTTGGCGATGGAACTCGACGCAATGAACGAGAAGGCTGCGGGCGTTGCCCAGCCGAGTCGTCCCGAGCGTCCGACCGGCAAGTTCACGCTCGATGGTCTCGGCCAGGCGCTGGGCGCCACGATGCCGGAAGGCGCAATCGTGGTCGACGAATCGGTGACCACCGGCCGCGGCTTCTTCCCGTTCTCGGCCGGCGCGCCGCCGCACGACTGGCTGAACAACATGGGCGGCTCGATCGGCTTCGGGGGTCCCGTCGCTGTTGGTGCGGCGGTAGCCTGTCCCGACCGCAAGGTTATCTGCATGATCGGCGACGGCTCGGCGATGTACACGATCCAGTCGCTGTGGACGATGGCGCGCGAGAACCTCGACGTCTGCGTCATGATCTTCTCGAACCGCTCCTACAACATCCTCTACAGCCAGCTGGCCGATGTCGGCGCGGCCAACCCCGGCCCGCGCGCCATCGACATGCTGACGCTCGACCGGCCGACGCTGCAGTTCACCGATCTAGCGAGGGGCATGGGCGTGCCCGCCGGCAAGGCGGCCAACCTGGAAGAGCTCACCAAGCAGCTCACCTACGCCATGTCGCAAAAGGGTCCGTACCTCATCGACGTGATCATGTGAGCGACGTCCGCGAGCGCACCCTCTACGGTCGGCGCCGCGGCAAGAAACTGCGCGACGGGCAGCAATCGCT
>LNFM01012511.1_pt1 | contig 11130 bp, 8 predicted proteins | sample 596031 | NCBI WGS metagenome assembly LNFM01 (sample SAMN04254537, study PRJNA301005) | activated carbon metagenome | isolation source: dual media filters at the Ann Arbor, Michigan drinking water treatment plant | place: USA: Ann Arbor | reverse complement strand
ACCCCTTGGTCGGCGTGTCGAAGTTCGCACCGCCGTCGCCGAGAGAAACCCCGACGATCCCCGAGGACGCCTTCGGGCCGGCCGATCTGTGCGCACCCTACGAGGTCGTCGCCGGAGGTGCCCGATGAGCGCGGTGGATCGACTCCTGTCGCTCGAGCCCGACGCACTGCTCGCCGCGGCGCAACAGATCGCGGTCGACGGCGCGCCGTGGGCGACGCCCGAGGGCATCGCGGTCGCGCGCGCGCCCGAGTGGACGCCGCACGCGATCGGCATGCCCGGCTTCGCGCCGTTCGTGCGCGGGCCGTACCCGACGATGTACGCGCTGCAGCCGTGGACGGTGCGCCAGTACGCCGGCTTCTCGACCGCCGAGGACAGCAACGCGTTCTACCGCCGCAACCTCGCCGCGGGTCAGAAGGGCCTGTCGATCGCCTTCGACCTCGCGACCCACCGCGGCTACGACTCCGATCATCCGCGGGTGCCCGGCGACGTCGGCATGGCCGGGGTCGCGATCGACTCGATCCTCGACATGCAGATCCTGTTCGACCAGATCCCGCTCGACAAGGTCAGCGTGTCGATGACGATGAACGGCGCGGTGCTGCCGATCCTCGCGCTGTACGTCGTGGCGGCCGAGGAGCAGGGCGTGCCGCCGGCGGCGCTGGCCGGGACCATCCAGAACGACATCCTCAAAGAGTTCATGGTCCGCAACACGTTCATCTACCCGCCGGCGCCGTCGATGCGCATCGTCGGGGACATCTTCGCGTACACCGCGAAGGAGATGCCGAAGTTCAACAGCATCAGCGTGTCCGGCTATCACATGCAGGAGGCGGGTGCGACCGCCGACATCGAGCTGGCGTACACGCTCGCCGACGGGCTCGAGTACGTGCGCACGGGCGTGGCCGCGGGGCTCGACGTCGACACGTTCGCGCCGCGGATCTCCTTCTTCTTCGGCATCGGCATGAACGTGTTCATGGAGGTCGCCAAGCTCCGCGCGGCGCGGCTGCTGTGGGCGGAGCTCATGCGCGGCGCCGGGGCGCGCGACCCCAAGTCGCTGATGCTGCGCACGCACTGCCAGACCTCGGGGTGGTCGCTGGCGGCCCAGGACCCGTACAACAACGTCGGGCGCACCGCGCTCGAGGCCCTGGCCGCGGTGCTCGGCGGCACGCAGTCGCTGCACACCAACTCGTTCGACGAGGCGCTCGCGCTGCCGAGCGAGCACAGCGCTCGCATCGCCCGCAACACGCAGCTGGTGCTGCAGCAGGAGAGCGGCGTGACCCGGACGATCGATCCCACCGGCGGCTCGCGGTACGTCGAGTCGCTCACCGACGCCCTGGTGGCGCGGGCGCGGGAGCACCTGGCCGAGATCGACCGCATGGGCGGGATGGCGGCGGCGATCGGGCAGGGGATCCCCAAGCTGCGCATCGAGGAGGCCGCCGCGCGCACGCAGGCGCGCATCGACTCCGGCGCGCAGATCGTCGTGGGCGTCAACGCGCTGCAGGTGCAGGACGAGACGCCGATCGACGTGCTGCGGATCGACAACACGGCGGTGCGCGAGGCCCAGCTGCGGCGGCTCGCGGCGCTGCGGGCGGGCCGTGACGCCGACGCGGTGGCGCGGGCGCTCGCGGAGCTCGAGGCATGCGCGAAGGGGGGCGCGGGCAACCTGCTGGCGCTGTCGATCGCGGCGGCACGGGCCCGGGCGACGGTCGGCGAGATTTCCACCGCGCTCGAGCGCGCGTGGGGCCGGTACGAGCCGCAGACCCGCACGATCGCCGGGGTATACTCGCAGGCGTTGAGCGACGCAGGGCAGCTCGCGACCGTGCGCACGAGGGTCGCCGCGTTCGCGGAGCGCACCGGTCGCAGGCCGCGGCTCTTGGTCGCGAAGATGGGCCAAGACGGCCACGATCGTGGGGCCAAGGTGATCGCGACCGGCTTCGCGGACATGGGCTTCGACGTCGACATCGGGCCGCTGTTCTCGACGCCGGAGGAGACGGCGCGGCAGGCCGTCGAGAACGACGTGCACGTCGTCGGCGTCAGCTCGCTGGCCGCCGGGCACCTGACGCTGGTGCCCGCGCTGCAGCGGGCGCTGGCGGAGCTCGGCCGCGGCGACATCGCGATCGTGGTCGGCGGCGTGGTGCCGCCGCAGGACAAGCCGACGCTGCTCGGCATGGGCGTGGCCGCGGTGTTCGGCCCCGGCACGGTGATGTCGGCGGCGGCGTCGACGGTCCTCGACGTGCTCGAGGCGCGGCCGTCGTGAGCGTCGACGTTTCGGCGCTGGCGAGTGCGTTGCGCTCGGGCGATCGCGTGGCGCTCGGCCGGGCGATCACGCTGGTCGAGAGCCTGCGCGAGGAGGACCGCGCGAAGGCGATCGCGCTGGTGCAGGCGACGGCGTCGGCGGGGGCCGACACGCACCGCATCGGGATCTCCGGGCCGCCGGGCGTCGGCAAGAGCACGTTCATCGACGCGGTCGGCATGACGTTGGTCGCGGCCGGGCACCGGGTCGCGGTGCTCGCGGTGGATCCGAGCTCGGCGCGCACGGGCGGCAGCATCCTGGGCGACAAGACCCGCATGGCGAGGCTGTCGCGCGAGCCCGCCGCGTTCATCCGCCCGTCGCCGGCGCAGGGCGTGCTGGGCGGGGTGGCGGCGCGGTCGTCGGAAGTGCTCCGGCTGTGCGAGGTCGCGGGCTTCGACATCGTGCTGGTCGAGACGGTCGGCGTCGGCCAGTCGGAGATCGACGTCGCGGATCTGGTCGACACGCTGGTGGTGCTGGTCGCGGCGGGCGGCGGCGACGAGCTGCAGGGGATCAAGCGCGGCCTGCTCGAGTGCACGGACGTGCTGGTCGTGCCGAAGGCCGACGGTGAGAATGTGGCCGCGGCCGCGCGCACGCGGGCCGACTACGCGCAGGCGATCGCGTACATCGAGCCGCGGCATGCGGGCTGGCACGTGCCGGTGTTGGAGTGCAGCTCGACGGAGGGCAGGGGGTTGGCGGAGGTGCTCGCGGCGATCGAGGCGCATCGCGTGGCGTTGATCGACAGCGGTGGTTGGGAGCGGCAGCGGGCGGCGCAGCGGCTGCGGTGGACGATGACCGCGCTGCAGGAGGCGGTGCGTCGGGGGCTGCAGGCGGACGCGGGCGTGCAGGCGCGGCTCGGGGAGCTGCGGGCGGGGATCGAGAGCGGGGCGGTCGCGCCCGAGGCGGCGGCGGCGGAGCTGCTCGCGGTGTTCCGCGGCGGGGCGTAGCCGTGGCATGATCGCGAGGTGAGGTGGAGGAGCGCGTTCGTGACGGTGTGGCTCGTGGCGTGCGGGCCCGAGGCGGGTACCGTCGCCGGATCGGACTCGAGTTCGGCGTCGAGCGAGTCGTCGAACGGCGCGTCGGTGGGCGTCACGGGCACGACTTCGGGCGGGGCGGACCCATCGAGCTCCGACGCGACGACGGACGCGGCGTCGACGGGCGCGGTGGACTCGAGCTCGACGGGGGAACCGATCGACTACTGCGCGGTGTGTGGCCAGGGAGAGGTCTGCGTCGAGCGAGGCAGCGATGGCTGTGGCTTCGAGCCGGAGATCGACTGCGTGGTCGCCGAGGGGTGTGCCGAGGCGAGCTGCGACGATCCGGTCTGCGTCGAGGCGTTGTGCGGTGACACCCAATGCGCGGGCTTCGGCGTCGGGGGCTGCTTCGGCGACATCGGGGCGTTCCTCTGCTCCGGCGGGCACGGGGTAGAGTGCGATTTCTGGGCGCAGGATTGCGCTCGAGGTGAACGATGCAGCGCGTGGTCCCGCGACGGTGGCACGCGGCTCGACGACGTCCATTGCACGTCTGTCCCCGCCGACACGGCCGGCGTCGGTGAGGCCTGCGTCGTCGAAGACAACGCGGCCAGCGGCATCGATGACTGCGAGCCCGGGAGCCAGTGCCTCGAGGTGGATCCCGACACGCTGGTCGGCACGTGCCGCAGCCGGTGCATCGGCTCGCGTGCCAACCCGTCGTGCGAGGACCCAGACATGACGTGCACGGTCGTGGGATCGACGTTCGCGTTCTGCCTCCCATGAGCCCGCCGTCCGGCCCTCGAGCACCGAGCGCCACCTCACGCAGGGCGTTGGAACCCGGCTGGCGATGTGGCGACCCGGGCCCATGAACTCGCCCGCAGCGGCCCGAGGACCCGCGAGAACGCCGATCTGTCCCCGCGCCCAGTGGGCGGTGTCGCGACAGTTGCGCGCGGCGTCGCAAACCGATCACACTCCGCGCCATGTCGATTCGCACCTGGCTCACCCTTCCTTCGCTCGGCTTGCTCGCCGCGGCCTGCGGCAACGATGGCTCCGCCACGACCTCGGACGAGACCACCTCCACCGGCGGTGAGGAGGGGTCGTCGTCGACCGACGATCCGACCGTCGCGCCGGAGACCACGGCGCCCGCCGACAGCTCGACGACCGACCCCGGCACCGAGACGACCGCGCCGGCCGACACGTCCTCGGGCTCGACGGGCGAGCCGCTTCAGTGTGGCAATGGTGACCTCGACGACGGCGAGGAGTGCGACGACGAGAACGTGGTCGACGGGGATACGTGCACCGCGACGTGCACGATCCCGTACGAGGTGGTCTGGCAGGTCTCGCACAACGGCTCGCAGTCGAACCAGGATGGGATCAACGAGATCGTCATCGACGCCGACGGCAACATCATCGTCGTCGGCAGCGAGCGCGTCACCGGCGAGGGCTCGAACCTCTGGGTGCAGCAATACCTACCGGACGGCACCGTCGGATGGACCGTGAGCTACAACGGGCTGTTCAACGGGGACGACGAGGGCGCCGCAATCGCGCTGCTCTCCGACGGCGACATCGTCGTTGCCGGCACCGTCGAGGGCGAGTTCGACGGCGAGGACATCTTCGCCGCGCGCATCGACGGCACTACGCAGGAACTTGAGTGGGAGATCATTCAAGACGGTCCCGGCATGGGTGGAGGCGATGTCGATGACGCCGACGCGGGCGCGGACATCACGGTCGACGCCGACGACAACGTGTACGTGGCCGGCACCCTTCGCATGGGCGCCCAGGACTGGGACACGTGGGTCGGCAAGTTCGACGCCGATGGCGTCGAGGTCTGGGCCTCGCCGATCGAGGACGTCGTAGAGGTTCCGCTCGACGGGTTCAACGATCGCAGCCGCGCGGTGGCCGTGGACGCCGACGGCGTCACCTGGTTGCTCGCCACCCTCGAAACGGACGACGGCAGCGTGGGCACGGCGTTCGCGTTCGACGTCGACGGTACTCCGCTCACCGACGAGACCCAGGACCTCGGCATCTTCCTCACTGACATGGCGTTCGACGCCGACGGCAACATCGTCGTGATCGGCTCCGACGTGCCGGGCGACACGTTCGACGACATCATCGTCACCAAGTACGACCCGACCTGGGCGCAGACCTGGTCGGTGACGTTCGACGGAACGGGAAGCAACGACTTCTCCGGCGGCGTGTCGGTCGGCCCCAGCGGCAACGTCTACGCCACCGGCACCGAGCGGATCCTCGCGGATGACTACGACTCGTTCCTGCGCGTACTCGATGCCGACGGCAACCCGTTGTGGGGCGCCCGCTACGGCAACGCCGAGGCGCTGCTTGCGGATGACTTCGCCTACGCGGTAGAGCACCCCGACGGCGACGTGATCGCGGGCGGGCGTGAGAGTGTCCTCGGCGAGCAGCGCAACGGCCTGCTCATCAAGTACAGCGCGCTGTAGGGCGCGCGTACCCGTGCTCGCGCGCGGCTGCGGGGTCTCCCTTGGGAGGCCCCAGCTTCCGCGCACGGGTCAGCCAGGCCCCGTCGGGACGCCGAAGACGATGTAGGCTCTTCCCGATGAGGAACCGTTGGGGTCTGCATCGAAGGCACCGATGATGACGTCGGCAACTCCGTCGCCGTTGACATCTCCGGCGATCGCAACCGAGTTGCCAGAACCGTCGGTGGCCGCCTCACCATCAAGGGCGAACCCGCCAAGGCCCAGGGTGATGTCGGCCAGCTCGATGTTGTCGGTGTCGGCCTTGCCAAGAACCACATAGGTTCGGCCAGAGTTACTTCCATTTGGGTCGGCGTCCGGTGCCCCGATGAGGACGTCTGAGAGGCCGTCGCCGTTGACATCTCCGCCCCCGCCCACGGAGGTCCCGGACCTGTCGGAACTCGCCTCTCCATCGATCGCGTAGCCACCGTCTCCGATCGCGACATCGCCGAGATCAACCGGAGAACCGTCAGCCTTTCCGAAGACCACGTAGCTTCGTCCCCACGGTGCGGGAACTCCGTTGAGCGCCGCGTCGGGGGCGCCGATGGCGACATCTGGAACACCATCGCCATTGACGTCGCCCGCGCCGCACACCGAACGCCCAGAGTACGTCCCAGGCTCACCGTCGATGGCGAATCCACCTGCGCCGCCCGCGACCGTGTCGAGCTCCACCGCTGACGTGTCCGCCTTTCCGAATACCAAATAGCTCCGGCCAGAATTGGCGCCACCCGCCTGCGAACCGTACGCACCGATGATGACGTCGTCGAATCCGTCGCCGTCGACATCACCTGCGCTGCTCATGCTCGTTCCGGCGCGATCATAGGCGGCTTCTCCATTGATCACGAAGCCACCGATACCCATGGAGATCGAGGCGAGATCGACCGTGGCAGTCCCTGCCTTGCCGAGTACCACATAGGCGCGGCCCGACTCCGTGCCGTTTGGCGCGACGAACGGCGCGCCCACGATGAGGTCCGCCAGTCCGTCCGCGTTGATGTCGCCAGCGCTGGCGACCGATGCGCCGGCCCATCCGCCGGCCGATGCCCCGTCGATCGCGAAGCCGCCGACACCACCTGAGATGTCCTGCAGATCCACTCGTGAGGTCGACGCCTTGCCGAAGACCACATACGCACGGCCGGAATCGGATCCGTTCGGATCCGCACGCTGAGCACCCACGAGGATGTCGTTGAGACCGTCGCCGTTCACGTCGCCGGTCAGCGAAACGGATGAGCCAGACCAGTCACTCGCGGCCTCGCCATCGATGGCGAATCCGCCACCATTGCCGAGGGCGATGTCGTCAAGCTCGATCACCGACTGGTCGCTGGTGCCGAACGCGACGTAGCTCCTGCCGGACGATGTTCCGTTTGGATCGGCTCCGATAGCGCCAACGACAACGTCCGAGAGCCCGTCGCCGTTGATGTCACGCGCGCCGGCAACATCCTCAGATGACCGGTCGGATGCCGCCTCGCCGTCGAGCACGAAGCCACCGGCGCCCGCGGCAACGTCGGCAAGTTGGATCGAGATCGGAGCGACGTAGACCGTCACACTGGCGCTCGCATCAAACTCTCCGTCGGTCACGGTGTAGTTGAACGAATCGGGGCCCCAGAAGCCCGCAGGCGGCACATAGGAGACGTCGCCGCCGTCCCCTACGACGACGGTGCCGCCACTGGCCGTGACCGCGTCGGCTGCGGCGACGGTGAGCGGATCACCGTTCGGGTCCATGTCGTTGGCGAGCAAACCAACGTCGGAGGCCAGAACCAGTTGCTCGTTCTGCCGGGTGTACAGGACGTCGTCGAACGCCTCAGGGCCGGCGTTCGGGCCCCCGGACGTAGTTGCAGAGCTTCCGCTTGTGTCTCCGCTCGAGCCATCTTCCGCGCTTCCGCCTGTCGTCGCGGGGCCATCGGCGCCCTCCGTCGTACTGTCGGTCGTCTGGGCGTTGCTGGTTGGGTCGCTTCCCGTCGAAGGGCCCGTGGCCCCAGCCCCAGTGCTCTCGGCGCTGTCTTGCGGCCCGTCATCGCCCTGGCTGTTGCCCACGATCAGTGGATCGTTCGGGGAGTAGCAGCCTGCCAGCAGGAGGGCTGAGACCAACGGTACAGGGATTGTGAAGGGCTTCATCGCAGACCTGCCTGTCGACACGAACCCGCGCCTGTTGCGGGATGGTGACCGAAACCCTACCGTGTGCGTGCGCGCGCAGCAAACCGCGAGCTGCACAGCCGGCGGCGGCCCTGGGAATGCCCTGGGGTAGCGACCCGTGCACTGGTCCTGCCCGTCCCCAAGGTCGTCCGACCGCAGCAGCCGGCTCCGTCGGGCTCGACCTCGCGCGTGCCGCTTCGATCAGAACCGACCGCCCACGGTGAGCCCGACGAGCTCGCCCGCGATCATCGGCTGCACGCGCAGCGTCGCGAGGGCACGACGCTGGCGGCGATGGCCCGCGGCGTATCCGATCATCGCGAGGCCCGGGCCCGTCATCGCGAGCCTCCCGACATAGCCCGCCTCCCACACCGCGATGGCGCAGGTCTCCGAGCTCCGGGCGCCGCACGCTGCACCGGCGAGGCGCGTCACGGCCCACAGCCCGAGTCCGGCGCCGAATAGTCCCCAGCCGAGGCGCGGTCGCGGTCGCCAGGGCGTCGCGCGTCGACCCCCGACGACGTCCGCCCAGGCATCGAGCCGACCCAGGCGCGCCATGCCGCCCGCGATCATCCCGAACCCGGTCGCGAACGCAACGCTCGGCGCGAGGTTGAGGAGGATGTAGCCCGTCGCCGGCGAAGTGCAGTTGTCGTCATCCTCGCAGCGCGCCTCCTCGTAGGCATCCCAGCCATCCGCCTCGCGCAGCGAGTCGGCGGTGACGAAGACGTTCAGCGCGACGCCGATCGTGGTCGCGGCGCCGCCGAGCACGAACAACGGGATGCCGCGCGAGTGCGGCGCGGCTGGCCCTGGTGTGTCCCCACTCGCGACCGAGTTCGCGGGCGTCCGGGGGCGCGGCGACGGGATCCGTGGGGCCGTCGGACCGGCGTCGTCGAGCATCTCGGCCTCGGACGTCATCGGCTCCACGACTGGCGTCGCCTCGGACGGCACAGCCTCGACAGCCGCCGGCGCGGGCTCGGGGAGCTCGACGGGCGCGACTGCGAGGCCCAGGGCGAAGGCTGCTGCGCCGGCGAACATCCCGGTCGGTAGTCCCCGCCGGCCCGCGTTGGATGCACGCCGGATTCCACGGCGTGGGCTGGCTCCCACGCGGCCCGCTCACCCCCCGTCGAACAGCGCCCGCGCGATCACCAGCTTCTGGATCTCGCTCGTCCCCTCGTAGATCCGCAGCGCCCGGATCTCCCGATACAGCCGCTCGGTCGCCTGGCCCACCGTCACGCCGAGCCCACCCAGCGATTGCACCGCGCGATCGATCACCCGCTGCGCGACCTCGGTCGCGAACAGCTTGGCGACCGCGCTGTCCTCCGGCGCCGCGTCGCCGCGATCGCGGGCGCCCGCGGCCCGGTACACCAGCATCTGCGCCGCGACGTGCTCGGTGGCGACCTCGGCCACGAGGAAGCGCAGGCCCTGCTGGGTCGCGAGCGGCTTGCCGAACTGCACGCGGCGCTTCAGGTGCGTCACCGTCTCCTCGAGCGCGCGGTCGGCCAGGCCGAGCGCCGCACCGCCGACCGAGATGCGGAACACGTCGAGCGTCGAGAAGGCGAGCTTGAGGCCGTCGCCGAACTTGCCGAGGCGGTGCGCCGCGGGCACGACGACGCCGCGGAATTTCACGGTGCCGATCGGGTGCGGCGCGATCACGTGGATTGGATCGACGCTCAGCCCCGGCGCGTCGCCGGGCACCCAGAACGCGCCGTAGCGCGGCTTGCCGCCGGCCTGGGCCGCGTCGACGGTGCCCGCCGCCTCGCGGGCGAACACGACGTAGCTCCCGGCGATGGGCGCGTTCGAGATGAAGCACTTCTCGCCGTCGAGCACGACGCCGCCGTCGGGGCCGGGCGTCGCGGTGGTCGTCATCGCCGCGACGTCGGAGCCGGCCTCGGGCTCCGTCAACGCGAAGGCACAGATGACCTCGCCCGCGACGACCCTGGGGAGCAGCTGCGCGCGCAGGGCCTCGTCGCCGCCGAGCGTCACCGCGTAGCTGCCGAGGCCCTGCATCACGAACGCGCTGTCGAGGGCGCCCGAGCGCCGCGCGAGCCACTGCCGCACGAGGCACAGCGCCGTGGTCCGCAGCTGCGGCGACGCGCCGCCGTACGCCGCCGGCACCACGTGGCGCAGCAGGCCGGCCGCGGCCAGGCGCCGCACGTACTCGCGGGTCGCTGCGTCCTCGTCGCGCTCGTCGACGGGGTCGGCTGTGATCGCGGCGCAGAACACCTCGAGCTCGTCCTCGAGGGCGCGCCACTGCTCGGCGTCCCCGGCGACGACGCCGAGCTTTCGATCGAGGATCCGGGTCGAGAACATCATGGGGCTACTTCCACGCCGGCTGCCGGCCGGCCTTCCACGCCTCGTGGGCCTCGCGGAAGTCGGGGTGCTGCATGCAGATCGCCTGGGCCTGGGCCTCGGCCTCGATCGCGCCGGCCAGACCGAGCTCGAGCTCGGCGCCGAGCATCTGCTTGGTCATGCGCACGGCGAAGTGCGGACCGGCGGCGATCCGCTTGGCCCACTCGAACGCCGCGGCGTCCACCGCCTCGGGATCCTCGTCGTCCACCAACGCGTTCGCCAGCCCGATGCGCTCGCATCGCTCGGCCGGCACGCGATCGCCGAGCATCAGGATCTCGGACGCGACGCCGAGCCCGACCAGCCGCGGCAACAGCCAGCTCGCGCCCATGTCGGCGCCCGACAGGCCCACCTGCGGGAACAGGAACGCGAAGAACGCCTTGCGTCCCATCACCCGCAAGTCCGACGCCAGCGCCATCACGGCGCCCGCCCCGGCCGCGACCCGCTTGACGCTCGCGACGATCGGCAGCTTGCAGCGACGCATGTTGTGGATGAGCTCGCCGGTCATCCGCGTGAAGGTCAGCAGACCCTCGGTGTCGCGCGCGAACAGGTGGCCGATGATGTCCTCGACGTCGCCGCCGCTGCAGAACGCCTTGCCGCGCCCGCGGATCACGAGCGCCCGCGCGCCGCCCTCGGACAGCGCCCGGCGATCGACGACTGCGAAGAAATCCGTGAGCTCGCGGTACACCGCGAACGTCAGCGCGTTGAAGCGATCCGGTCGATCGAGCGTGATGATGCCGACGCGATCGACCTCCTCGTAGTGGAACGAGCGCGGGGTCGGGAAGGGCAGGGGTTCGAGATCGGGTGCGGTCATGGAGGTCCTCACGGACGGGTTCACGACGGGGGCGGCGGGTTCACGACGGGGGCGGTGGGGTCACGACGCCGACGACGGGTCGACCAGGGCCAGGCCGCTGAGCTC
>LNFM01012508.1_pt1 | contig 11131 bp, 7 predicted proteins | sample 596031 | NCBI WGS metagenome assembly LNFM01 (sample SAMN04254537, study PRJNA301005) | activated carbon metagenome | isolation source: dual media filters at the Ann Arbor, Michigan drinking water treatment plant | place: USA: Ann Arbor | reverse complement strand
GCACTTGCGAAATTGGCATGAGCAGGCCCTAGCCTGCCAGAATGCAGGCCCCTCATGAATTTCACGAGCGCATGACGATTTCCACTTCCGCCAACGACTGGGTCGCGCGTAGCCTACGCAGCGTCTGGCATCCCTGCACCCAGATGCAGCACCACGAGACCGTGCCGCTGATCCCGGTCAGCCACGGCCGCGGTGCCTGGCTGGTGGACGTGCAGGGGCGCGAATACCTCGACGCCATCAGTTCCTGGTGGGTCAACCTTTTCGGGCATGCCAATCCGCGCATCAACGCGGCACTCAAAGACCAGCTCGACCGGCTGGAGCACGCCATGCTGGCGGGGTTCACGCACCAGCCCGTGGTGGAACTGTCCGAGCGCCTGGGCGCGCTGACCGGCGGGGTGCTGGGGCATTGCTTCTATGCTTCCGACGGCGCTTCGGCGGTGGAGATCGCGCTGAAGATGAGTTTCCATTTCTGGCGCAACAGCGGCCAGAGCCAGAAGCAGGAGTTCGTCTGCCTCTCGGGCAGTTACCACGGCGAAACCATAGGCGCGCTGGCCGTGACCGATGTGGCGCTGTTCCGTGACGCCTATGGCCCGCTGCTGCAGCGCGCGCATGTGGTGGCCTCGCCCGACGCGCGGCTGGCCCAGCCCGGAGAGAGCGCCGAGGATGTGGCGCGGCGTGCGGCCGCCGCACTTGAGACGCTGCTGCAGGACCGCAGCGGCAAGGTCGCCGCCGTCATCGTCGAGCCCCTGGTGCAATGCGCCACCGGCATGGCCATGCACGACCCGGACTACCTGCGCCAGCTGCGTGCCATCTGCGACCGCCACCAGGTGCACCTGATCGCCGACGAAATCGCCGTGGGCTGTGGCCGCACCGGCACCTTCTTCGCTTGCGAGCAGGCTGGCATCTGGCCCGACTTCGTTTGCCTGTCCAAGGGCATCAGCGGCGGTTACCTGCCGCTCTCCCTGGTGATGACACGCGAGAGCATCTACCAGGCCTTTTACGACGCCGACGTCACGCGTGGTTTCCTGCACTCGCATTCCTACACCGGCAACCCGCTGGCCTGCCGCGCTGCGCTGGCCACGCTGGACATCTTTGCGCAAGACGATGTGTTGAAGACCAACCGCGGGAAAGCGCAGCAGCTCACTGCCGCCCTGGCGCCGCTGGCGACCGATGAACGGGTCAGGCATTTCCGCCAGCGCGGCATGATCTGGGCTTTCGACGCCGTGGTCGATGAGCCGGCCCAGGCGGCCACCTTCTCGCGGCGTTTCTTCACTGCGGCGCTGCAGCGCGGGCTGCTCCTGCGCCCTATCGGCCGCACGGTCTACCTCATGCCCCCCTACATCCTGGACGACGAAGAAATCACCCAGATGGCCGAGCGGACCCGCGCGACTTTCGACGAGGTGATGGCATGAGTTTCGCATTGCTGGACCAGTTGCAAGCGCAGATAGAACAACTCGATGCGCAAGGCCTGCGCCGCCGCCGCCGCACGGCCGAGACCCCCTGCGCGCCAAATGTCACGGTGGATGGCCAACGCGTGCTGAGCTTCAGCAGCAACGACTACCTGGGCCTGGCGGCCGATCCGCGCATCGCCGCGGCACTGCAGGAGGGGGTGCGCCTCTACGGCGCCGGCAGCGGCGCCTCGCACCTGGTCAGCGGGCATTCCAAAGCCCATGAGGAACTCGAGGAGCGCCTCGCCGCCTTCGAGGCGCCGCATCTGGAGCAGGCGCGTGCGCTGTACCTGAGCACCGGTTACATGGCCAATCTGGCGGTGCTGACGGCCCTGGCGGCGGCCACGCCGGGCGAGTCCGAGATCTTTTCCGATGCGCTGAACCACGCTTCCATCATCGACGGCACGCGCCTGGCGCGCGCCGGGGTCACGGTCTACCCGCACAACGATGTAGCCGCACTGGAAACTGCGCTGGCCGCCAGCACGGCGAGAACGAAGATCGTCGTGACCGACAGCGTGTTCAGCATGGACGGTGACATCGCCCCACTGCCGCAACTGCTGGCCCTGTGCGAACGCCTGGGTGCCTGGCTGGTGGTGGACGACGCGCACGGCTTCGGCGTGCTGGGCGAGCATGGCCGCGGCGCGCTGGAACATTTCAAGCTGCGTTCACCGCAGCTGGTCTACATGGGCACCCTGGGCAAGGCCGCCGGTGTCGGCGGCGCCTTCGTGGCTGCGCATGAAACCGTGATCGACTGGCTGGTGCAGCGCGCACGGCCCTACATCTACACGACGGCCGCTGCGCCGGCGCTGGCCCACGCGTTGCTGACCAGCATCGCCCTGATCGACAGCCGGGAAGGGCAGCAGCGCCGCGCCCAGCTGGACCTGCTGCGCCACCAGCTGGCCGGTATGCCGGTACGCGCGGGCTGGTCGCATCTGGCCTCCGCCACACCGATACAGCCGCTGGTGATCGGTGGCAATGCCGAGGTGATGGCGGTGGCGCAGGCGCTGGAAGCCCAGGGCCTCTGGGTCTCGGCCATCCGCGCGCCTACCGTACCGGTGGGCACGGCGCGCCTGCGGATCACGCTGTCGGCGGCCCATACCCACGACGATGTGGCGCGTTTGCTCGACGCTCTGTTCACTCTCGCGAAAGAATCCTGAATGTCCGCCTTTTCCTGTTTCGTCACCGGCACTGATACCGAGATCGGCAAAACCCTGATCAGCGGCGCGCTGCTGCATGCCCTGGGTGCGGCGGGTGTACGCGCGGCCGGCATGAAGCCCGTGGCCGCCGGCGCCGAGGAGCGTGACGGCGTGCTGCGCAACGAGGACGTGGACTTCCTGTACGAAGCCGCGCCACTCAAGCTGCCGCGCGAACTGACCACGCCTTATCTCTTCCGCACGCCCGCCGCGCCGCACATCGCCGCGGCGCTGGAGTGCCAGCCCATGGCGCCGCGGCGTATCGTCGCTGCCTACGAGCAGGTGCGCGCCCAGGCCGATGCCGTGGTGGTCGAGGGGGTGGGCGGCTGGCGCGTGCCGCTGACCCATGGCTACGACACCTCGGACCTGGCCCGCCAGCTGGGTCTGCCCGTCATCCTCGTGGTGGGCCTGCGCCTGGGCTGCATCAACCATGCCCTGCTGACGGCAGAGGCCATCGCCGCGCGCGGGCTCAGGCTGGCCGGTTGGGTGGCCAACACCGTGGATCCGGCGATGGGCCATATAGACGGCAATATCGAGGCGATCGCTGCGCGCATTTCCGCCCCGCTGCTGGGTCATGTACCACGGCTCGGCCATCCCACCGCAGCCGCGGCGGCGGCCTATCTGGATCTGGGAAAGGTGAAGATCGATGTTTAAGAAGATATTGATTGCCAATCGCGGGGAGATCGCCTGCCGGGTGGCGGCCACGGCGAAGCGCCTGGGCATCCGCACCGTCGCCGTCTATTCCGACGCCGATACGAATGCCAAACACGTCAGTGTCTGCGACGAGGCCGTGTTCATCGGCGGCAGTTCACCGGCCGAAAGTTATCTGCGTTGGGAGCGCATCCTCGAGGCGGCGCAAGCCACCGGTGCGCAGGCCATCCACCCGGGTTATGGTTTCCTCAGCGAGAACGAGGCCTTTGCCCAGGCCTGTGCGAAAGCCGGGCTGGTTTTCATCGGCCCGCCGGCAGCGGCCATCCAGGCCATGGGGCTGAAGGCCGAGTCCAAGCGCCTGATGGAAAAAGCCGGCGTGCCCCTGGTGCCGGGTTACCACGGCGCCGACCAGGACACGAAACTCCTGCAGCACGAGGCCGACCGCATCGGCTACCCGGTGTTGATCAAGGCCAGCGCGGGCGGCGGCGGCAAGGGCATGCGCGTGGTGGAAAAACGCGAGGACTTCGAGAGTTCGCTGGCCTCCTGCCAGCGCGAGGCTATCAACAGCTTTGGCGACGCGGCGGTGCTGATCGAGAAGTACGTCATGCGCCCGCGTCATATCGAAATCCAGATTTTCGGCGACACGCAGGGCAACTGCGTCTACCTCTTCGAGCGCGACTGCTCGGTGCAGCGCCGCCACCAGAAGGTGCTGGAAGAGGCGCCGGCGCCAGGCATGACACCCGAACTGCGCCAGCAGATGGGCCAGGCCGCCGTGGCGGCGGCGCGTGCCGTCAACTACGTAGGTGCCGGCACGGTGGAGTTCATCGTCGAACAGCGCGAAGGCCGGATGAGCTTCTTTTTCATGGAGATGAACACGCGCCTGCAGGTGGAACACCCCGTCACGGAAGCCATCACGGGGCTGGATCTGGTGGAGTGGCAATTGCGGGTGGCCGCGGGCCAGCCGCTGCCGCTGAAGCAGGAACAGCTGAAGATCCAGGGCCACGCCATCGAGGCACGCATCTGCGCCGAGAACCCCGACAAGCATTTCCTGCCGGCCACCGGCACGCTGCAGGTCTACACCTTGCCGCCGTGCAGCGCCTTTGAGCGCAGCGACGTTCGGGTCGATTCCGGTGTGCGCCAGGGTGATGCGATCTCGCCTTTCTACGACTCGATGGTCGCCAAGCTCATCGTGCACGGTGACACCCGCGAGCAGGCCCTGGCCCGGCTCGACGCTGCGCTGGCGGCCACGCGCATCGTGGGCCTGCAGACCAATGTGCAGTTCCTGCGCCATGTGGTGGGCAGCCGCTCCTTTGCGCAGGCTGAGCTGGACACCGCGCTGATTCCGCGTGAGGCGGCGGTGCTGTTCGAGCAGGAAAAGGTGGGCCTGCCGCTGGCTGCTGCGGCCGTGGTGGCGCACACGCTGTTGCAGGAACAGGATGCCGCCCCCTCGGCGGGCTGGGTCGATCCCTGGGTGCGACGCGACGGCTGGTCTTCGCACGGCCTGACACAACGTTATTTCGACCTCGCGTTTCATGGCGAGCAGCACACGGCCGTGCTGACTTATCTGCACGACGGGGCCTTGCAGCTGCGGGTGGAAGAGGCGGCGCTTGCGCTGCAGTTCAGCCGCCATGGAAGCGACATCGTCCTGCACTACGGCGGCCTGCGGGTGGTCGCGCAGGTGCTGCGCAGCGGCGAGGTGGCCCATGTGTTCACCCCGCAGGGTGCGACCCAGATCACCGTACTCGATGCACTGGCCCATGCCGGCGAGGCGCAGGCCGAGGGGGGGCGCCTGACGGCGCCCATGCCGGGCAAGGTGGTGTCTTTTGCCGTCAAGGCGGGTGACACCGTGAGCAAAGGACAGGTGCTGGCCGTGATGGAGGCCATGAAGATGGAGCACACCATCGCGGCACCGGCCGCGGGGGTGGTGGCTGAGCTGCTCTACGGGCCGGGCGACCAGGTGGCCGAGGGCGCGGAACTGCTGAAGTTGTCGGCTGCGTGACCGCTTCGGGTTCACGTGACGGTTAAGCTCGGTCTCATGAAGATCTATTTCTGCTGCACCGACTTCAAGGCCGAACCCTGGCTGGCCGCGCTGCGCGCCGTACTCCCGCAGGCCGAGATCGAAGTCTGGGCGCCCGGTGCCGGCCCGGCCGATTACGCCGTGGTTTGGGCGCCGCCGCAACAATTCCTGGACGAGCAGCCGCAGATCAAGGCCCTGTTCAATATCGGCGCCGGCGTCGATGCGCTGACCCAGCTCAGGCTGTCGCCCAAGACAAAGCTGGTGCGGCTGGACGATGCCGGCATGTCGGTGCAGATGGCCGAGTACGTGGTGCATGCGCTGATCCGCCATTTCCGCGAGTTCGACGTGTATGCAGCCGACGTGGCGGGCGGCAAGTGGTCCTTCCGCAAGCCGCGCCTGCGCGAGGACTTCCCCGTGGGCATCATGGGCCTGGGGGTGCTGGGCCAGCGCGTGGTCCGTGCCGTGCAGGCCTTTGAATTCCCGGTGCGGGGCTGGAGCCGTTCCCCCAAGGAGCTGCCAGGCGTGCCTTGTTACGCGGGCCAGGCGCAGTTCGCCGAATTCCTTGCCGAAACCAAGGTGCTGGTCTGCCTGCTGCCGCTGACCGAGGAAACCCGCGGCATCATGAACCGCGAGACCCTGGCGCAACTTCAGCCCGGCGGCTACGTGATCAACGTGGCGCGCGGCGCGCACCTCGTGGAGGAAGACCTGATCCCGCTGCTGGACAGCGGGCATCTGGCCGGCGCCGCGCTGGACGTGTTCCGCCAGGAGCCGCTGCCGGCGGGCCACCCCTTCTGGCGCCATCCGAAGATCACAATGACGCCGCACACGGCGGCGCGTACGCTGCGCGACGAGAGCGTCGCGCAGATTGCCGGCAAGATCATCGCCCTTGAACAGGGAAAACCCATCGCCGGGGTGGTGGATCACCATAGGGGATACTAGAGTCAAACACGGGGAGTTCGATAAAGATGGCTGCTAAGGAAGCCCAGGCCAGGATCAAGATCAACAAACTGCTGGAAGCAGCGGGTTGGCGGTTTCTGGATGACGCTCATGGTCTGGCCAATGTGGTCCTGGAGCCCAACGTCAAGCTCACCCAGACCCAGGTGGACGCCATGGGGACGGACTTCGAGAGCAGCACCAAAGGCTTCATCGATTTCCTGCTGCTGGATAGCAAGGGCTTCCCCCTGGTGGTGCTGGAGGCCAAAGCCGAGAGCAAGAACCCGCTGGACGGCAAGGAGCAGGCCCGCAAGTACGCCAAAAGCCAGAACTGCCGTTTCATCATCCTCAGCAACGGCAATCTGCATTACCTGTGGGATTTGCATCACGGCAGCCCCCAGGTCATCACGGTTTTCCCGTCATCTGAGTCCTTTACGGGCTACAGCGCTTTCAAACCTGACCCGGTGCGACTGGTCGCCGAGAGCGTGCCGCTGGACTACATCGCCCGCACCCAGATGCCGGCTTACGACAGCCAGGTGGGCTACAAAGACACAGCCCAACGCGACGACTTCGTCCAGAAGAACCGCTTGCGCTTTCTGCGCAGCTACCAGCAGCGTGCCGCCCAAGCCATCCAGGCGGCGGTGAAAGACGGCAAGACCCGTTTCCTGTTCGAGATGGCCACGGGCACGGGCAAGACACTCACCGCGGCGGCAGTCATCAAGCTTTTCCTGCGTACCGGTAATGCGCGACGCGTGTTGTTTCTGGTGGACCGCCTGGAGCTGGAAGACCAGGCCCACAAGGCGTTCGTCTTCCTGCTGAAGAACGATTACCAGTCCGCCATCTACAAAGACAACCGCGACGACTGGCGCAAGGCCGAGATTGTGGTCACCACGGTGCAGAGTCTGCTGTTCAACGCCAAGTACAAGCAGTTTGCACCCACCGACTTCGATCTGGTGATCTCCGACGAAGCGCACCGCTCCATCGGCGGCAACGCCCGTGCCGTGTTCGAATATTTCGTGGGCTACAAGCTGGGGCTGACCGCCACCCCCAAGGACTACCTCAAGAAGTTCGACGCCAGCAAGCCCACCACGCGGGACCCGCGCGAGAGCGAGCGCCGCCTGCTGCTCGACACCTACCGCACCTTTGGCTGTGAAAGTGGCGATCCCACTTTCCGCTACTCGCTGCTGGACGGCGTGCGCGACGGTTTCCTGATCAATCCTCTGGTGGTGGATGCGCGTACCGAAGTCACCACCCAATTGCTTTCCGATCAGGGTTACGCCGCTGTCACCATAACCGACACCGAACAGGACGAACAAAGCAGCGAGCAGCGCTACAAGCAAAAAGCGTTTGAGAAAAAGTTTTTCTCCGAGCCCACCAACCGCCTGTTCTGCGAAACTGTGCTACAGCACGGTCTGCGCGATCCCATCAGCAACGAGTTTGGCAAGACCATCGTCTTTGCCGTCAGCCAGGCCCATGCGGCCAAGCTCACGCAGATCCTCAACGTGCTGGCCGACCAGCATTACCCCGGCCGCTACCAGTCCGATTTTGCGGTGCAGGTCACCTCCAGCATTCCGGACGCGCAGCAGTTCACCATCAACTTCACCAACAACAACCTGCTGGGTTCCGGCAATGGCCTGCCCGGCTACAGAACCAGCAAGGCCCGCGTGTGCGTCACGGTGGGCATGATGACCACCGGCTACGACTGCCCGGACCTGCTCAACCTTGCCCTGATGCGCCCGGTGTTTTCGCCGCCTGATTTCGTGCAGATCAAGGGCCGCGGCACCCGCAAGCACGACTTCCGCGAACAGCTGCAGGACGAAACCCTCAAGCCCCAGGTGGTCGCGCCTCACAAGACGGCTTACAAACTGTTCGACTTCTTTGCCACCTGCGAGTACTTCGAGGACAAGTTCGACTACGACGAAGTGCTCAAGCTGCCGCGTCCCGGCACGGATACGCCGCTGGGTAACGGCGGTGAAGAGACGGGCCAAGGCGGAGGCGAAGGTGGCGGCGGCACCACTGGCGATCCAGACCATTACCACCACACCGCGCCGGATGCCATCAGTGCTCAGGAAGAAACCCAGATCGGTTTCCAGGGCATGAAGATCGACCGCATGTACTTCCAGCGCTTTGAAGACACGGTCAAGGCGCACCCCGTCATTGCGCAGCAGGTGAGTAATGCCCAGTGGGAGCAGGCGATGGACTTCATCACCACCGAGCTGTTCGACAAGCCCAGCGACTATTTCAATCTGGACAAGTTGCGCCGCGCTGCGGGCGTGGACCGCCGCTTGGGGCTGCGCGAGATCCTGGAGAAAGCGTTTGGCTTCATCGCCGGCTTCAAGAGCAAAGACGAACTGCTGGACGAGGAGTTCGAGAAATTCCTGCTCGACCAGCAACACGCCACCGGCTTTTATGCCGACTCCACCGCCAGCGCCGTGCAGGCCATGAAGTACTACTTCAAGGCCTACGCCACCGATCACCACCTGCGCCAGATCATCGAAACCGGCCAGCTCACCAGCCTCAACGTCTACCCCGCCTTCGGCATGAGCGACTTCAAGGCCGTACCCGCCGCCTGGCGCAGCCGCATCCCCGAGTACGTCAAAGACTACGTGCCGCTGAATCAGTTCATGTAGCCGACAATCACGGCTTTGCGGCCACCGTGGCCACACACCCTAGAAGAACAATGCTGGACGCAGACACCAAACGCCGTATCGACTCCTGCCGCGACATCCTGGTGGGCAAGGTGCCCGACCCCAAGAGCCAGGTCGAGCAGATCACCATTGCGCTGATCTACAAGTTCATGGACGACATGGACGCCGAGGCCGAGGAGCTGGGCGGCAAGCGCACCTTCTTTGCGGGTGACTATGCCCGCTTCGGCTGGGCCAAGCTCATGGCGCCCAGCCTGGGCGGCTTCGAGGTGCTGGCGCTGTACAGCGAAGCCATCAGCACCATGAACGCCAACCCCGGCGTGCCCGAGCTGTTCCGCGATATCTTCAAGAACGCCTACCTGCCCTACCGCGACCCGGAAACGCTCAAGAGCTTCCTGAAGGAAATCAACCACTTCAGTTACGACCACTCCGAGCGCCTGGGCGATGCGTTTGAGTACCTGCTCAGCGTGCTGGGCAGCCAGGGCGACGCCGGCCAGTTCCGCACCCCGCGCCACATCATCGACTTCATGGTCGCCGTGCTGGACCCGAAGAAGGACGAATCCATTCTCGACCCCGCCTGCGGCACGGCAGGGTTCCTCATTTCGGCTTGGAAGCACATCCTCAAGAACAACAGCAGCGCCAGGAGCGGCAAGGGCAACGCGCCGCCGGGCGACCGGCTTACGCTGGACGAGCGCAACCGCCTGGCCGCCAACATCCGGGGTTACGACATCTCGCCCGACATGGTGCGCCTGTCACTGGTCAATCTGTACCTGCACGGCTTTGCCGAGCCGCATGTGCTGGAGTACGACAGCCTGACGCAGGACGACAGGTGGAACGAGGTGGCCGACGTCATTCTGGCCAACCCGCCCTTCATGAGCCCGAAAGGCGGCATCAAGCCGCACAAGCGCTTCAGCGTGCAGTCGTCCCGCAGCGAAGTGCTGTTTGTCGATTACATGGCCGAGCACCTGAGCGCCACCGGTCGTGCCGCCATCGTCGTGCCCGAGGGCGTCATTTTCCAGAGCGGCACCGCCTACAAGGCCCTGCGCAAGATGCTGCTGGACAGCAGCCTAGTGGCCGTGGTCAGTCTGCCCGCCGGCGTGTTCAACCCCTACAGCGGCGTCAAGACCAGCATCCTGATTTTGGACAAGCGCGTGCACAAGCAGACCGAGCTGGTGCTGTTCGTGAAGGTGCAGGCCGACGGCTACAACCTGGGCGCCCAGCGACGCGTCGTGGCCGCCAATGACCTGCCGGAAGCGCAGCGCCTGCTGCGGGGCTGGCTGGCGGCGCCGCTGAATTTTGTGCTCGACAGCGGCCTAGCACAGACGGTACCGCGCAGCCGTATTGCCGTGGGCGGGGATTTCAACCTGAGCGGTGAGAGGTATCTAGCATCTGGCCAGCGCCAAAGCGCCTCGTTTCCGCTCATTCCATTTCGAGAGGTATGCACGCTTGAGTACGGAATAAGCTTGCCAAAGCAGGATCGCGTTGATGGGCCGTATCCGGTGCTGGGCTCGAACGGGGTTACGGGATACCACGACACGTTTTACGTCGAAGGTCCAACAATCGTTGTTGGGCGCAAGGGCTCTGCTGGTGAGGTCACTTATGTTGCAGAGAACTGCACGCCCATAGATACAACGTACTACGTAAAAGTAGTTAACCCGGCACTCTGCGATATCAGGTATCTGTATCAGGTGCTGTGCACCCTAGATCTTCAGAGTTTCAAGGGTGGCGCGGGAATTCCGGGGCTCAACCGGAACGATGTGTACGAGGCATGCAAAATTCCCCTTCCGCCTCTCAAAATTCAGCAGCAGATCGTGGCCGAAATCGAAGGCTACCAAAAGCGCATTGAAGGGCACCGTAAAGCTGTTGATGATTTGGAGGCGCAAATCAAAACTACGGTAAACAAGGTTTGGGGAGGCGATTGATACAAGCGCAAAGACGCAGCTGCGTCGCCATCATTTCCCTACGCTCTCGGCCGAGGACCCTAGGGCCGCCAACCGTGAACTCATCACCCGCATGGAAGCCAAGATCCAGGCGGTCATGGACCGGGTGTGGGGAAAATGCGTTGAAAATAGTGGATAAATATACAGTAAAACCCTGAATTCAGACCCTAGAATTACCATCATGGTAAGTTTTGTCGTCGTTTCGGAGTACAGTCTGACTTCGCCAGCCCAAGGGGGTGGCGAAAAGATTCCGGGCGGGCCGTTGTATGAGCTGGACAGGGTGAAGGCGATCATTCAGGGTGGC
>LNFM01012507.1_pt1 | contig 11131 bp, 5 predicted proteins | sample 596031 | NCBI WGS metagenome assembly LNFM01 (sample SAMN04254537, study PRJNA301005) | activated carbon metagenome | isolation source: dual media filters at the Ann Arbor, Michigan drinking water treatment plant | place: USA: Ann Arbor | reverse complement strand
CCATCTTTTCATTGGGTCCGCTGCCTCGCCGCTGAAAATCCAGCGCATTCGAGGCAAGTGATGAATGATGAGAGCTCGCTGCCGCGCCGCCGCTATCTTCGCTCGCTGCCGCGCCGCGACTGACGTCGTATGGAAGTAGATGCACCCTATCGCGTTTGCGCCGCTCCTGCGCGAACGGCGGCCAGCAACGCGTCGGCGTCGGCATCTCCCATCACCCACCCCCAGCGGTCCCGCTGCGTCGCGGAGTATTCAGCCCCCGTCGGGACCCGTGTTCGGGCGCGCGCGACGATCGCGTCGAAGACCGCTGGGGTCTTCGCGAGCGCGTACAGCAAGAACAGCGGTTGAGCGTTGTCCGTCGCGCATTCGAGCGCGAGCGCCTCGACCCGCTCGGCGGACAGCAGCCGCGCGTACGGAACAAACGGCGCGATCACGTAGCTCCACCCGCGCTGCGCGAGCCGCAGCGCGCGGTCGTAGAGCGCCGGCGGCGGCTCTGCCGCGCCCGCGAAGACATCGATCCCGATCGAGAGCAAGAATCCAGCCCTCCACGCCTCGCGCCGACCGCCCGCGACGACGACCTCGAACGCCGCCTCCATCGCGCAATCGAAGCCCGCGGGGTCCCTCGCCCGCGCCGCCCGCGCGACGAGCGGCGTCAGCCGGTGCCGCGTTCGAACGAGCGCGCGGACTTCGGTGAGCGTGGGGTTGCCCGCGTTCCAGTCGTGGCCGAAGTCGAGCTCGATTCGTCGGCCGCGAAGGTCGAAGAGCTCGGCCTGCACGGTCGTGCCGGACCACCATAGACGCGAGAGCAACCAGCCTTCGCGCTCGCGCTCCTCGAGCCACACACGAAATCGAGTCGGCCACTGCTCGGGTGGCCCCGCAGACAGAGTCCCTCGCTGGATCAGCCCCTCGGGCAACGCGACGTCGAACGCCACCGCGTCCGTGCGCTCGCGAGGAAGCCGCGTCCCGTCCCAGTCCGCCGCCTGGATCGTGATGAACTCGAAGAGCGCGTCCGGCGCGACGGTGTTCGCGATGGCCTCCGCGATCGATGCGGCCCGCTCGGGCATCGGCTGCAATGCAAAGTCCGCGAGCCAGTGCTGCGCGTGGCGAGCGGGCAGCGCGCTCTCGGGGAGGGCGACGATCTCTCGAGGTCCGAGCGTCGGCGGTGGTCGAGGGAGCCCGAGCCGCTCTCGACACTCGTCGAGCATCACGCTGACCATGACGTACTGACCTGCGGTCACCAGACGAAACTCACGCAACGCGGCGAGCACCGCCGGGGTTTGCAGCGACTCGGTGGCGATGATCTTCGTGGCGACCTCGCGCTGCGCGCGCGTGAGCGCCGCGCCGGGCGTGTAGCCAGCGAACGCCGCGAGGACCGCCGCGCCAGCGAGCGCCGGACCCGAGCGTCCCTCTAGAAGCGCTGACAATCGAGACGCGACTCGGTCGTCGAAGGCAGCGCCGAGCCGACCGAATCGTTGCACCGCGAACGAGGCGATATCGCCGTCATAGAACGCGAAGCTCGGCCAGAGGACCTGCGGCGCGACGACCGCGGCTTCGAGCGTCGAGATCACACGATCTTCCAGCGCGCCGTCGGCGCCGTAGCTCGCGGCGATCGCGGCCGCGAGCCGCACGCGCTCGTCGGCGTCCGACAAGAGCGAAGCGACCCGCGAGCGCTCGCCGAGCAGCGCCAGCGAGACGATCGCGTTGGCGCGCACCTCGGAGGTTCGATCGTCGACGAGCGTCGCGAGGGTTTCGATCGATCGCGAGCGAACATCGCGCCCCAACCACACCAGGACGAACGCGACCCGCGCGCGCACCTCGGCCGAAGGGTCCTTCGCGAACGAGAGAATCGCGTCGAAGGAAGCGACCGCCGCGGCGCGATCGGCGCTCGTGACGCGATCTTCGATGATCGCGTCGGGATCGAAGGTCTCCGCGAGGAGCCACCGTCGATGATCGCCAGCGATCATCCGAACAAGGATCGTCAGTGCGTCGACGACGCGCGGCTCGTCGACGAGCGCGATGCTCTCGATCAAGAACGGAACGATCTCGGGCCCGCGCGCCGCGTTCACGATCGCGGCCCCCAACGCGGCGGAGACCTGCGGCCGTTGCCGTTCGGTCGCGCTGAACCAACTGCGAAACATCGGTCCGATCCCGGGAATCTCGAGCGCCATGACGCGCTCGACGAGCGCGACGACGCGGCGATCATCGATGGGCGTTGGCTCTTTGCGCTTCTTGGTCGCGGACTTCGCTTTGGCCATCGCAGCAGCTCCGTAGCGTCGAGAGTGTGTGGCGAATCAGACGCCGTAAGCGACCGAGCGCGCGCGGTGCTCGGCGATCAGCGCTTCGTCGCCGACGGCGTCGGCGAGCGCGGGCCACGCCATCTTTCTCGGCCACCCCGCGGTCTCGCGCTCGAGCAGCGCGGCGAGCGCCCGATCATCGATCGACGAAGGAACAGCGAGCTGCAGATACACCGCGTCGATCTTCTTGCCGGCCTCGGCCGGGTCCTCGAGCACGTAGTTGGGCGCGCCCGTTCGAACTTCGACGTTGTGCTCGGCCAGCGCGTCCATGAACCGATCGAGCTGCTCTTGCGTCGGGCGCGCGCCGTCGATCTCGACCGTCCGGTACCCGCCGCGGGCGAGGCGGCAAACCGCTGCGTATGTCCATCGAAAGCGCCTTCGCGTCTCTTCGTCTGCGTCCTCGCCGGGCGCCTTGTTGAGCGGCCGTGCGTCGAACGCCCACACGTCGCCGTAGGGCGACTCGACGCCCGGGTCGCTCACGAAGAGCACGCGCGCGGTGCTCGGTCCGGTGCGGCCCGCGATGAATTCGTGGGTCTCGTCGCCCTCCTCGATCGCCAGCGTGCAGAGCTCCCAACGCTCGTCGATGGGCCCCTCGCCTTCGGGGATCCCGAGCTCGAGCGTGTCGGCGGAGGCGCGGGCGATCGCCCACTCGCCGACGATCGTCGCGGCGACCATGCGATCCCAGTGATCTGGGCGGGTGAACGCTCCTCCTGCTTCGACCTCGTCGAGCAGCCGCAGCGCCTCGCGCGCGCCGTCCTGGCCCTTTCGCAACAGGGCCCGCGCGAGCATTCGTCTCGTGTTGTACGCGTCGGACTGCGCGCGCACCATCGGCCGCAGCCGCGCGATCGCCTCGTCCCAGCGGGCGTCTTCGACGGCCTTCACGCCCCGCAAGAAGTCCGGAACCGCTCTCGTGATGTCCGTCTGCGCGGTCTCGCGTACGAGCTGTTCGAAGGCGTCGAAGCGCGCTGCGTCCTCGCGGATGAGCATGTTTCCGAGCTGCAAGACGATCTCGTCCGGCGCTCCCCCTGCGCGGGTCCGCGCTTCGAGCACCGACGCTGCGTCGTCCCGCGCTCCCGCTGCGTACAGAGCGCTCGCGTAGGAGCGCAGCAAGGGCTCGTGCGCGGGCCAGCGGGCGTGCGCGGCTTCGAGCATCGGCAGGTCGCGCTCGGCGTCGGCCTCGCGATTCTCAGCGAAGACCGCGTCGAGCAGCGCTTCGGGGCTCTCGGGGAGCTCGTCCTTGGAGTCGCTCTCGTGCTTCGCGATCGCCTCGCGCACCGAGCGCACGCGGGCGAGCGCGTCGAGCGGCGCGCGAAGGCGCGGGATCGCGCGCTCCATCGTGGCGAGGGCGCGGCGAGCGCTCCACTGGGCGCCGCGCGCGAGGGAGAGCTCAGCGTGCCGCTGGGCGACATGAATTGTGGTGCGCACCGCGCCGTTCTTGTCGAGGCGCGCGACCATCGTGCCGATCGCGTGTCCGAGGGCCTTGTCGTTGGTGAACGCACCAGCGCGAACGAGCAACAGCGCCACGTCGCTCCAAAGGTCGTAGCCGTCGACCGCGTCGACGTACTCGCTCCACGAGGGCAGCGCCGCGCGGGCCTCTTCGAAGCGGCCCATCCGCGCGAGGATCCGGGCTCGATGCGCGCGACGGAGCAGCGTCCGGCCGACGGCGTCGTCCTTCTCGACGAGCTGCGCGTCGACGAGCGCCAGGGCCTCGTCGTTGCGACCGAGGTCCGAGAGCACGCTGATTCGAACCATCCCGCAGAAGCGCGGGATGTCATCGGAGGCGTCCTTGGCGACCTTGGCCGCGAGCTGCCTCTCGAGAAACCGCTGGGCGACCTCGATCTGTCCGTCGTCTCGCAGCGCGTCGGCGTGCTCGGACGAGATGCAGTCGAAGCAGCCCCACGTGGGGTCGATGCGCGCGAGCGTCTCGCTGGTGACCTCGATGCGCTCTTTGGCCCAGCCGGGGCCGTCGACGATCCCGTAGCACGCCGCGAGGTCTTGCACCGTGCACACCGACTGCGGGCAGCCCTCGGTCTCTTTCGTGTGCGCGAAATCAACGAGCGCGACGGCGTCTCCGAGCGCGTGCTCGCCGTACATCCGCGTGAGCACGCGGGACTGCATGTGCCAGTGGCGAAAGAAGAGCTCGAGCCAAGGGTCGTTCAGCGCGCGAGCGCGCGCGACGGCCTCGGGGACGAGGGCGTCCACCTGTTGGTGGCGCAGGTCGACGACGTGCTCGGGCAGCGCGTAGAGCAGCTCGCCGAGCTGCTTGTCCCCGTCGCGAATGAGCTGCTTTCTGCGGTCGCGGACCCACTTCCAGATGTCCATCGCCGGGGATGTTCGCGAGAAGAACGATCGATGTCGACCCCTGCGTCGCAGACCTCTGGGTGGTCCGCGCTCAAAACGCCGATCGCACGGAGAATCCCGCGCCCGACCGGCCGAAGAACCACGGAGCGACCTCGACGCGCGCGCTGGCGACGCGCTCGGAGGCGGGAGCGGGACGGGTGAGCCCGAAGACCATCAGCCCTGCGCCCACGGCCGCGAGTCCCATCCCTGCGAAGCCGACGCCGGTCATCGCGTCGGCGACCGGCTGCGAAGCGCTCGCCTCCCGCGCGCACTCGGCGTGCACGGCGTCGGGCACCGCGCCCGAGCACCGGCTCGTGTAACCGCCGAGCATCGCCGCAGGAACGACGAACCCCACCACACCCACGACGACTCCGACTCCGAACATCGCGCCGCCCGCCACCACCAACGGGCGACCGCTCGATCCTCGAGGGGACGACGGGACGGGCGTGCGCGGGTCGCTCGCGTCGCGGGGGGCGCCGCCGTTGGCGCCGGCCCCTCCCGCGCTGGCGCTGCCCTCGTTGGGGGCGTTGGTGTTCGATGCGTTGCCGGTGGTTGCTGCGCCCGCGGCGGCGTTGGCGCCGTGGTTCGCAGCAGCGCCGCTCGAGGCAGGGGCCTCTTCGAAGACGACCTGGACTTCGGCGGGGGCTTCGCTGCTCGCCGTCAGCGTGCGTCGAAACGCGGCGCGTCCGGTCGCGGTCGCGACGATCTCGAGCGCGCCGGTTGGGGCGATCGTCGCGATGTTCCACTGGACGCGCGGGAGCACGCGGCCAGCGACGGTGATCTCGAGTCCCGCGGGCTCGGGGCTTGGAACACGGACCGTCAACCGCGTCGTCCGCGCCCTCGCGCTGCGCGCCACCTGGTCGCACGCGGCGAGGTGCTGCTCGCGCCCGGGAGCGCGCTCGTCCCGTCGCAACACCGACAGGCAGAGCTCTGCGTTGCCGAGCGCTTCGACGACCGAACCGCTCGAGAGCTGACACTCTGCGACGAGTCGACGCAGCGAGCCTGTGTCCTGCATGCTCAGCGCGCGAGAAGCGAGCTCAGCGCACTGAGCGAATTGTCCGGCGGACTGCGCTCTCTGCGCGTCGTCGATCATCGTGCGACGGACCGCGGCCTGGGTCGCGTCCAGCGTCTGGGCTCGAACGGTCCTCGGAGTGAACCAGCAAGCGCTCGCGACGAGCGCGACGCTCGTCGCGATTCGGAAATCTCGGGCGTACATGCTTCGACGATGACGCAAGCTCGTCGGTCCCGTCCCTAGAGAAATCTCTATTGGAGGCCTCCAACCCATCAGCGAGACTTCGGACATGACGCAAACGTCCCAATCGGTCCTGCCGTTTCGATCGTCTCGGGTGTTGCTGTTTGCGCTCGTCTCGTTGGGGGAAGGATGTTTTCAGTTTCGACTGCCCGAGCGTCAGGACGCCCAGCGAGCCGACGCCGACGGGGCGACGGGCGACGTCGTGACGGACCTGGGCCTCGACGTGCTCGACCGCGACGTCGATGCAGGGACGGACACGGGCGTCGACACGGGCGTCGACACGGGCATCGACGCGAGCGCAACGGACGTGGCGAACGAAGCGTCCCGAGACGTCGTGGACGTCGCGACGGATCGACCCGTCTGTCCTCCGGACGCAGCCGCGGTCGACGCGGCGAGCCCCGACGGCTCAGCGGGCGGATTCGCCGCGGGAAACTGCGGGGAAAACAACGGCGGTTGCAGCACGTTCGCGACGTGCCAGCAGGTCGCCCCGTGCCTCCGTCGCTGCACCTGCGCTCGCGGGCTCACGATTCAGCCGGACGGCGCCTCGTGCGCAGGGCTCGTGCTCGTGAGCAAGACGAGCACGAGCATGCCGGGGACCAACATGGGCATCCGCAGCTACCAGCCGTTTGTCCCCAACACGGGGCGGTACGTCGCCTTTGTTTCGCTGGCGCTCCCGGCGCCCATCCCGACCACCCCTCTGGCGCTGATCCCGACGCGCTGCTACGTCGCCGACGTCGTCACGGGCGCGGTACGCGAGGTGTCGTCCGTCGGCGGCGCGCGGCCGACGAGCTGTCGATACGTCCACGTGAGCAACGACGGAAACCGTGCGATTTATCTCACGCGCGGGCTTGTTCCGATGGACAGCCCGCCGGCGGAGTTCGGCGATCCGTCCGTTGCCGACTGGGTGTACTACCGAGACGGCGCCGCGGCGCCACAGCGATTGGACCTGCACCAGCGCCTGGCCACGCGCCCGGTCGTTCAGCACGGCGACGGGATCACCAGCATCGCCGCGGCCAACGACGGGCGCCGCGTGGTCGTATCGACGCGGTGGCACATCGATCCGTCGTCGACCGCCGACCGCGAGGTGAACCTCTTCTCTGCATCGGTCCCGCTGGAGGCGCTCGATCCTCTGAAGGAGTCGGTGAACAGCGATCGCACCAACGGGAGCGAAGGCCCCGTCGGAGGAAACATCTTCGGCGGTCTCTTCTCTGCGGACGGCACCTTCTTCGTGTTTCACACGCAGAAGAACTTCGAAGGCTACTTCGCCAGCGGAACCGACCTGTTCGGACGTCGACTCGGGGTCTCCGTTGCCACTGCAGGGAGCACCGTCGCGCTGGCGCCGCTCAGCGGCACGCTCACTCCGCCGATCGAGCACGAGACGTCTTGGGAGGGCGCGCCCAACGTCGACGGCAGCGTCGTTGCGTTCGCGTCCTATGCGCGCGCGCGCGGGATTCCGCTGGGCCGACAGCGCGTGTACGTCGCCCAACAGCGCGCTGGCATGGCGCCGATCGTGACCGACACCGGGATCGAGAGTCCGTATGACATCATGACTGGCCGTGACCGGCCCGAGGTGAGCCTCTCGGCGGACGCGCGGTACATGGTGATCGCGTCGAGCACGGTGCTCACTCGTACTGGCGAAACGCCCGCGGACAACAACACCACGTCGGATCTGTACCTGTTCGACATCCGCACGCCGTCGAGCCCGGTGAGGCTCGGACGGATCAACGTTCCAACGAACGGCTCGGACCCGCCGCCCAACATGTCGGACGGACAGCAATCCTATACGCCGCGCATCGCCGCGGACGGCGCGTCGGTGGTCTTCGCGACGACTCAAGCGCTCGTGCCCGAGGACATGAACGGCGAGACCGACGTGTACCTCCGCGTGTATCGCTGAGCGCGAGCGCGCTCACTCGAGCAGCTTCAGCGCCGTGGCCGTGTAGTCCTCGAGCGCGCTCGAGAGGTCCACGCGGCCCGAGCCCTCGCTCCAGCCGGCCATCAGCGCGACGAGCGCGCGAAGGAGCCTCGCGGCGCTGTCTGCCGCGTTTTCACCGCGGGATTTCGCGGCGATCAGCGCCTCGATCGCGGGCGAGTCGAGGTTGACGTAGAGGTCCGCTTGCACGCTCCCGTCGAGGGTCTTGGTGTAGATCCGCGCGAGCTTGAGCGCCGCCGCGCCCATGCGCTTGTCCGCCTCGTCGCTCTCGAGCCTCGCCTTCAGCTCCGCGTCCCGATCCGGAACGAGCACCAACGGCAGCTCTTTCGGCGCAAAGCGCGCGGTCACCATGCGCTGCCCCGGACGCAAGAGCATCGCGTCGAGCCAGCGCTTGTCCTCGTCGCTCACAGAAGCGCGCTTGAAGACGTGTCGATTGCCCTCTTCGGTGCCGAGCTCGACCACCGAGCCGCCCTTGCGCTCGGCGTACGCGCGAAGAAACGGGAGCACTCCGTAGCGATTGCCCGCGGCGATGGGGGTCTTCAGCGCGCGAAAGAGCATCTCTTCGAAGCCGCCGCGCGTGCCGAGAGAGATGTACGCGTTGGAATTTCCCCGGCGAAACACGACGCGCGCCGCGAGGTCTCCCTCGGACGTCGGGACCGTGAGCTCGTTGGCGAGCAGGTCCATCAGCCGCTCGTCGCAGAGCGCGCAACCCAAGAGCGCCTCGTTGTGCCGAAGCAACACCCTGCGCCACGCCTCGGGTTCTTCGTTGGCGACGCGAGAGAGCCCCTCGATCAGCGCGCGGACGATGTGTTGGTGGGCGGCCTTCCACCGCTCGTCGCGCTGGAGGTCCTCGCGGCTCGCGGTGGGCGTCAAGAGCGAGGACTCGATCACGCCACCCACGAAGCCCGCCCACGAAGGGAGCAGCTCGCGGGCGTCGTCGTCGAGCAGCATCCCTCGAACGAAGACCGAGAGGTTGCGGTTGTCCGAAGTGCCATAGGTCCTGGCGTCTTGGATCCACAGCAACCCTCGCAAATCGCTGCCTTCGGCGGGCTCGATCGGCATCACGCACAGCGGCTCGAAGCGACGCTCGAACCGAGCCGCGAACGCCTTGCGCGCCGAGGCGACGCGCGGCCCCGACAACGACTCGTCCCTCCACGGCGGCGGAACGGCGTTGACCGCGTTGGGACTGCTACCAAGAAACACCGGCAAAGGGAGCAGCGCGCAGTAGCGCTCGAGCAGCGAAGCGAGCTCGTCCCCCTCGAGCAGCGCGCGAAAGCGCTCTTTCAAGTGCAGCTCGACCACGGATCCGACGGGGCCTGGTTCGCATGGCTCGAGCGAGTAGCGCTCGCCGTCGCGCGAGCGATAGAGCCACGCTTCACTGGGGCTCTGGTAGCTCGTCGTGCGCACTTCGATCTTGTCGCTGACGACGAACGCCGAGAGAAATCCCAGTCCAAAGTAGCCGATCAGGTCGTCTCGCCCCGTCTTCTGCCGCAGCGTGCGCGTGTAGCCCGCCCCCACCGTCGCGAGAAACGCGATGATCTCGTCTCGCGTGAGGCCCGCGCCGTTGTCGAGCACCGACAAGACGCCGCGCTCGCGATCGGCGCGGACGACGATGCGGGCGTCGAACGGCGTCTGTCCCTCGAGGCGTCGTCGGGTGATCGCGTCGTGCGCGTTCTGCACGAGCTCGCGCAGCGCCACGGTGGGGGTCGAGTACAAGTGATCGCCGAGGACCGTCATCAAGCCGGTCAGGTCGACCTGCGTGGTCCTAAACTCGATGTCGCTCACGGCTCAGGGCGAAGGAGAGTACACGTTCGGCGACGGCGGCGCAGACCGCGCGACGGCCGAGCGGCCCGTTTGTGCGCGGGACGTGCTCGCGGGACACTACAATCATTGATTGCGATGTTTCGGGCGTGATACGCACTTGAGCGGATTTTCATGCCCGCGACGATTCGTACCCACGCACGCACGGACGTTGGCCGTGTCCGAGAGCACAACGAAGACAACTTCCTCGTCGACCGTCGACTGGGGCTCTACGTCGTGTGCGACGGGATGGGCGGGCACGCCTCCGGCGAGGTCGCAAGCTCGATCGCCGTGCAGGGCCTGCGCGACGCGCTGAAGAAAGACGAGGATTTTCTCCTCGATTTCGCGAAGGGCGACGCGTCGGTGCGCCCCGAGGACGTCAAGAACCTGGTCGAGAGCGCCGCGCACGCGGCGAACGCCGCGGTGTTCGCCGAGGCGCAGCGAGACTCGGCCAAGCGCGGGATGGGCACGACGCTGACCGCCCTGGTGCTGGTGGGCGGATACGGCTTCATCGCGCACGTCGGCGACTCGCGGTGCTACCTGTTTCGCGGCGGCGAAGTGCGAATGCTCACCGAGGACCACTCGGTGATCAACGAGCTCAAGCGCCGCGGCAAGCTCACCCCGCAGATCCTCGAGAAGATCGGCAACAAGAACGCGGTCACTCGCGCGGTCGGCGTCTACGAGACGGTCGAGGTCGACACGTTTCACTTTCTCACGGCGCCGGGCGATCGGTACCTGCTCTGCTCCGACGGCCTGCACGGCTACGTCGAGAAAGAAGAAGAGCTCAACGCCCTCGTCGCCGGGCTCGGCGAAGAGATCGCGACCCAGCGGCTGATCGACATCGCCAACGAGCGCGGAGGAAAAGACAACATCACCGCGGTGATCGCGACGATCACGCAGGACGACGGCGACGCGTCGGACATGGTCCTCGCGTACGAGACCCTCGCGGGGATGCCTTTCTTCAGGCACCTCGAGCCGAGGGAGCTTCTGCGCGTTCAGGCGATGGCGCGGCCGCGGGCCTTCAAGGACAGCGATCTGGTCGTCAACGAAGGGACGCCGGGCGACTCGATCTTCGTCGTGCTCAAGGGCAACGCCAAGGTGCAGAAGGGCGAAGCCGAAATCGCGCGCTTCGAGGCGGGGCACTTCTTCGGCGAGATGTCGCTCATCGAGAAGGCGCCGCGCAGCGCGACGGTCCTGTCCGACGGGGCCTCGCAGATGCTCGAGATCGCGCGGGCGGACTTCTTCAAGATCCTCCGCGAAGAGAAGGACATCGGCGTCAAGCTGCTGTGGAACTTCGTGACCGAGCTCAGCAAGCGCCTGCGCGCGACGTCGCAGAACCTCGCGGCGGTCAAAGAGCAGATGAACATCGCGGTCGAAGACCTGACCGACGCCGACGTGTTCTTGTTCGAAGAAGAGGCGCCAGCGGCGCCGATGCCGGTGCCGAGGGCGCCGAGGGTTCCGTCGCTGCGCGCGGTGACGCCCGAGGCGACGTCGGACACGATGGTCCCGCCGACGCCG
>LNFM01032718.1_pt1 | contig 11133 bp, 9 predicted proteins | sample 596031 | NCBI WGS metagenome assembly LNFM01 (sample SAMN04254537, study PRJNA301005) | activated carbon metagenome | isolation source: dual media filters at the Ann Arbor, Michigan drinking water treatment plant | place: USA: Ann Arbor | reverse complement strand
AGATGATGATCATCAAAGACAAATATTATCATCCCAATAACTCCTTGCTGGTAATCTGTGGCGATGTAAACCACGATAGGGCATTTGCAGACGCGGAAAGAATATTTGGCGATTGGAAACATAGTGGTTTTGATCCGCATGAAAGGTATCCTATACCTGCTTTCAAACCATTAACCTCAACTGAATATTTTATTAAAGAATCATCTATTGCACAAACTCCTTATCAAATGTTTCAATGGATAGGCCCTGATTTTAGCACCGATTCCGCCGGAACTATTATTGCAGATGTTTTCTCTGCGGTGCTGCGGCTTAATTCTTCAAAATGGCAGCAGGCATTAATTGATAAAGGTCTGGCCAGCTATGCAGACTTGAGTTATACCACCAATAAATATGCAGGCCCTGTTACAATATTTGTGGTTCCAAATCCTACCAAATTACAGGAGTGCAACGAAGAAATAAAAAGACAAATCAGCCAGTTTAATAGCAGTGATTATATTAACGATGAGCAGATAGCAACTGCAAAAGATATTATACGCAGAAATCATATCCGTGATACTGAGAAACCTTCTTCCCTTGCTTCACAGGTTACTTACCAATGGTGCAGCACTTCGCTCAACTATTTTACAGATAATATAGATGCTTATATGAAGGTTACCAAAAAACAATTACAGGAATATGCAGGCAAATATATTGTCAACAAACCACATGTAGCTGGTATGATAATTAACAGCGAAATGAACAAAGAGCTAAATCCTGGCTTATATTTTAAAAATTAATTCAATAGCAATGAAAAAAATTATTCAATATATAGTAATAACAATTATTGGCGCATTACCCTTTTCGCTGCAAGCACAAATGGGACAAGCCTACGAGATGATGGTGAACGGCGTTAAAGTAATTGTGCAGCCCAGCGGGAATGAGATAGTAGTTGTGCAAACGATTATTAAAGGTGGTGTTGAAAATTATGCTGCTAACAAAGCCGGGATAGAAAGCCTTGCCTTTACTGCTCTTACTGAATGTGGTACAACAAAGGATGATAAAAACAGTTTTAAAAACAAACTGGATAAAGTAAGTGCACAAATGTATGGCAGCAGCAACATGGACTATGGCAATTTCAGCATGAATTGTATTAAAGGCGATTTCGAAAACGTTTGGCCCCTATACACTGCTGCACTAACTACACCTGCATTTAATGCTAAAGAATTTGATCGTATTAAGCAAGATGCTATTACTAATATCCGGGCTAACGAATCGAATCCTGATGCAGCTATTGATAAAATGGCGATGCAAACTGCTTTTACAGGAAAAAATTATGCAAAAGACCCTGCTGGTAGCGTTGAAACGGTGACAGCACTTACTGCCACTGCAACAAAAGCATATTGGCAATCTATTTTCACCAAATCAAGATTAGTAATTGTAATAGTGGCTGATCTTGAAAGAAAAATAATTGAAGAAAAAGTGAAAGAGTTACTTGCTAAAGTACCGGCAGGTACTCCATTCAAATCCACCAAATCAAGTTATACACCAACCGCTAATAGCTTTAAACCATTGCAAAGAGAGAATGCTACAAACTATGTGCAGGGCATTACCAGCGGACCGCAACCGGGTTCCCCAGACTTTAACGCCTTTGTACTGGCCATGCGAATATTCAGCAACAAGCATTTTATTGAAATAAGAACTAAGAATGGCCTTTCCTATGCACCCGGAGCCTGGTTTAGTGCCGGCACAACTTCCTACTCTAATATATATGTAACTACAACAGATCCTAATAAATACATAGCGGTAGTACGGCAGCTAATCGACAAGATAAAACAAGAAGGATTTGCAGAAGATGAACTTAAAAATGAAAAGACAGGCTATATTACCAATGTATTTTACCGTCAGGAAACGAATGAAGCACAAGCCGCTTCTTTGGCAAGCAATGAAGTAATTCATGGAAACTGGAAACGCAGCAATACGATAAGCAACGATATGAAGAAAGTTACTGTTGCAGATATCAATAATGCATTTAAAAAATACATTAATAATATTACCTGGGTGTACCAAGGCGATCCTAAAAAAGCAACGCCTACCTTGTTTACACAAAAAACAACACCAAAAGTTCCGGTTGAGAAAAAAGGATTTTAAAAAATAACCCTCGTTTAAAACGGGGGTTATTTTTTGTGGCATAGTTTATCCAACGCAGATTGATGTGTTGGATACTGAAACACAAATCCCGTTGCCTGAATTTTTTCGCTACTCACAGTAGCACTTTTTAATACCTCCACACTCATTTCACCTAAAACAAGTTTAAGTACAAAAGAGGGAACAGGAATAGGAATAAAGAACTTCTTTTTTCTTGCTAAATAAAGTGTAAACTCTTTATTAGACACGGGACCCGGAGCAACCGCATTAAATACACCTTTCATAGTTTCGTCTTCAATAGCTGCTATATACATTTGTACTAAATCATCAATATGAATCCAACTAATTACTTGTTTGCCGTTTCCTAAAATAGCAGCTACTCCAAAACTTAATGGCTTTTTAAACACTTAATACAATTCCGGTTCTCAGCTTTACTACCCTTTTACCAACTTGCTCAGCGGCTGTAATACTATCTTCCCATTTTTTACAAGTATCACCCAAAAAAGCATCATCTGCAGGGGCATTCTCTGTAAATGGAGCAAGATTAGGAATAGAGGGGTCTGGTCCATACCAGCCAATAGCCGAAGCACTTACTATCGCTTTTACTTTGTTAGGTATCCGTTTCAAGCTATCCACGATTAGTTTGCTGCTGTTTACCCGACTTTTTACGATTTCATGCTTTCTCTTTTCAGTCCACCGCTTATCAGCTACGCCTGCACCAGCCAAATGAATAATAAAATCAGCTTCCCTTATTGCAGCTTCATCAATAGTTTGAGATTCGACATTCCATTGGGCAAATGTGTATCCTACTCCAACCCTTTTTTCTTCCCCATCTCTGGTAAGAATAACTACCCGGTAACCTTTGTCAACCAGGGCATGTCTTAGTTGAGTACCCACTAAACCAGTACCGCCTGTAATTAAAACTGTATGCATTGTACTAATAATTATAAAGATATTCTATTAATAACACCCGAAGCTCCTGTTAGTTCATCCATAAAATTAAGCAGCTCATCCCTTTGTTTTGGCTGAGCATAATAAACTGCTATCTTCATCTCTTAATTTATCCCAATGAGTGTTGTACTTTCTATAAAAAATGTTGCGAAATCCTATGGTGCTGTTAAGGCATTAAACGGCGTTTCGTTTGATGTGCCACAAGGAAGTGTGTTTGGCATTTTAGGGCCTAATGGCAGCGGCAAAACCACTTTACTAGGAATAGTGATGGATGTGTTGAAAGCAAATAGTGGTGAATTTTTATGGTTTGGGCAGCCTGGTGGTTCACCAGAACAACGAAAGAAGATTGGCTCTTTATTAGAAACGCCAAATTTCTACAGTTACTTATCAGCAGTTGATAATTTAAAAATAACACAAGCCATTAGTGGCAGGGGAAATAAAAAAGAGATAGACGAAGTATTGAAAAAAGTAAACCTGCACCAACGCAGATTCAGCAGTTTTAAATCATACAGTCTTGGAATGAAGCAACGCCTTGCTATTGGTGCTGCTTTATTAGGCAGTCCCAAAGTATTGGTATTGGATGAACCTACAAACGGATTAGACCCAGTAGGTATTTCTGAAATAAGGAACTTGATACTAGAGTTAAAAGATCAGGGCCATACTATCATAATGGCAAGCCACTTACTGGATGAGGTTGAAAAAGTTTGTACGCATGCTGCTATTTTAAAAACGGGCAATCTCATTACCATTGGAAATGTGGAAGATATTTTAATGGATGAAGACATTGTTGAAGTAAGTGCGGCTGATTTACATAAGCTGGCAGCACTATTACAAAATATTAGCTCTGTAATAACTATTGATGAAAAAGCAGGCACAGTGCAACTTGTATTACCAAAAAATGCTGCCCGTATGGAAGAAATAAACCAGCATTGTTTTAATAACGGGGTTGTATTAACACAACTTGTATTAAGAAAGAAAAGACTTGAGGCCCGTTTCTTTGAATTAACCAATAACTAATACTGAAAATATTTACCAATGAAGACGCTGATAAGAACAGAATGGCTGAAGATGAAAAAGTATAATGCCTTTTGGTGGATCATTGGCATTACCGCACTTTCCTATCCCGGCATTAATTATATGTGTTTCAAAATTTATGAAGACATAACCACAACTCCATCTAATGCCATGGACATAGCGAAAGCTGCGTTGGGCAATCCTTTCGCATTTCCAGAAGTATGGAGAACAACTGCCTTCTTCTCTTCTTGCTTTGTATTTATTCCTGCAGTTGTAATTATTATGCTTGTATGTAATGAGTATACTTTTAGAACACATCGACAAAATGTTATTGATGGTTGGAGTCGTAGTCAATTTATTACAAGTAAGTTATTGGATGTAGCAATCGTGTCATTATTAATTACAATACTATATGCTGCTGTTGCATTAATAACTGGGTATGCAAATCAAACTAGATTAATTCATGATACCTGGAGCCAGTCCTATTATATTGGATTGTTCTTTCTGCAAACTTTTGCACAGTTATCTATTGCCTTTCTATTAGGCTTTCTTATTAAAAAAGCATTTTTAGCGTTAGGCATTTTCTTATTTTATTATATCGTTTTAGAAAATATACTGGTAGGATTGTCTGAATGGAAAAATCTGAAATTTGGAGAATATTTACCACTACAGATTTCTGATAAAATTATCCCTCGACCAGCTTTTTGGGGGAAACTTGACCAAGCCTATCAAAAAACACTGGATGTAGTTCCGCAATATGTTATTTTAACGATTATTCTTACTGCTATCATTTGGGCTATTTGCTACCGGGTAAACAATAAAAGAGACCTTAAATAAATAAAATCGGGTATCGCAAAGAGAAAATCTGGAACAAATGTTTCCGGAAAGATAGGAGTGATTATATTTAGGGATGGCCAAACCGCTTTACCTATCCGTACTGTGTATTTTCTTATTTCAGATTGCCAATGCCCAAAAAAATTCAAGATGGATTGATGGAATGTATTTGCAATGGGGCTACAATGTAGAATGGTATACCCCAAGTAATATTCGTTTTAAAATGAGTAATGGTGATGACTTTACATTGCATAAAGCAAAGGCACACAATAATCCGGGTTTTCAAACCATCATTGATAAGCCGCTGCAGATTTCTATTCCACAATATAATTACAGGGTTGGCTTTTATATCAATAAAAAAAACACCAGAGCTATTGAGATCAATTTCGATCATACCAAATATATTGTCAACCAGAAACAGAAAGTACATGTAACTGGGAAAATCGATGGTATTCCTGTTGATGGTGATAGCATACTTAATGCAAATACATTCCTGGCATTTGAACATACAGACGGTGCTAACTTTTTTCACTTCAATTATGTACAGCACAAAACTTTAGTTACAACAAAAAGTAAATCCAGGAAATTACTGACCAGCATCTGGAAAGCCGGAGCCGGTTTCAATATTCCCCGGTCCGATTTTACCTGGCGTGGCGAAAGATTAAATAATAAATTCCATATATCCGGATACAATGCCAGCCTCGAAGGAGGCTTACGCCTTTATCCCGGTAAAAAATTTTTTATTGAGTTAACCGGAAAATCTGGTTATGTAAGATATGTAAATGCACTAGCTGAAACTGCTACCAGTAAAGGCAACCGAGCCACACATGGCTTTGGCTATGTTGAAGTAATTGGAACATTTGGTTATGATATTAACTGGTAAGTTTCCCTTTCAACTGTAATTCTATTGTAGGGAAAAAATTCCCCAGACTGGGCGAAATAAAAATATTACTTAGAATCTGAGGTTTGGTACCCGGTTTGTTTACTATACTTCATACAAGCTTATTATTTAAAAGCTCTACCATTCAGGTCACCACTAAAAACAACCAACATGAAATTTACTATTGTAATTACCGCTTTTGCTTTTTTACAAGCAACTACAACCGCCTATTCTCAAAATTGTGTACTTACTTGCCCAGCAAATATTATTGTAAAAACAGAAGCTGGCAAAGAAGGGACAGTAGTTAATTTTTCGGGTGCTGTTGCACAAGGAGATTGCGGTACGCTTAGTTATTCACCGGCATCAGGCTCTTTTTTCAGACTTGGTTCACACAGTATAATTGTAACAAGTGCCACCGGGCAAAAATGCTCTTTTACGTTAATAGTTACAGATAATGAACCACCTGTGTTATCACCTTTACAATTATCAATTGATAAGCTATGGCCTGCCAGCAATAAAATGAAAAAAGTAGGTGTGTATTACACCGTAACTGATAATGGAGAAAAGGTGAACACGGTATTGTCGGTTTCCAGTAATGCGACAGACACTGACAATAAAGATTTTGAAATTATAAATAATAATCTTTTAAAATTAAAAGCTTCCCGGCTGCCTGATGGAATGCCCAGAATTTATACCATCACTGTTACTTCAACTGATGATGCTGGAAACAAAACAACAAGATCCACCAGTATTGCTGTTTCCAAAACAATTATAGCTGAACCTGCAATTAGCAAATAAATTTCATCATAAATAGTATTGTAGTTTCTCCCCGAAATAAAAAACCCTCCGATAGAAATCGGAGGGAACAACTAAAAAACACTAGCTGATAAATGCTCAGTGGTTTCATCGGAACGAACGAAGTTTTGCACTTCTATGTACATGCTCAAGGCTTAGTCAGGTTTCTTCCCGTCTAAAAAAGTATTAATAGTACTTATTTGTGTTTGATTATTTTGGTCTGTTTTGACCTCGTTGTTGCTATGCAACTCCATATTGCGGCGGATATAAGCCGGCACGGTTTCAAACTCATTATTGGGGTCAGCAGCATTTACATTAAACGACAAGTTTCTCAACTTGTGTAATCTCTCCGCTGCCCTACGTTGTTGTTCTTCGGTTTCGTCCTGCAGTGCAGGATCCTCAACCTCGGAGGACAAAGGTGCTTGAGTTTGGTAGGCCAAAGTTACATCCGCCGCTGGAATGTCATCCCGTTCTACGATTTGCATTTGCAAGTCAAGGAGTTCATCCTCTTCATTGCTGGCAACGTTTGGTGAGGGGACCGGTTCTTCGGCAGAGATAGTTGAGGCATTGGCCTCTGCTTTTGGCTCTGCGTAGATATTGGACGGTCTGGCCAGGTAACCTCCCGATGCTGCAGCCACAGGAGAGCTACTATCTTTAATACTGAGTATCAGCTCAGCATCTTTTTCTATAATCGGTTGGGAAACGGATTGTAATTGATTGGTTGAAATTATACTTTCATCTTTTCCTACAATTGACATTTTGCCAACAGTAGATGTACTTGCCATTTCATCCGTAGTATTACTAAGTATTTTTTCGTTTGCATGTAAAACAGGAATTGCCTTCTCTGTTTGCAATTCATAGTGAATAATATCAGCTACTTCTTCTTTCAAATCTGTAAAATCTATAACAGGAGCCATTATGATTGGTGGTTCCTCTACCAATTTCGGCATCAGATAATCTTCTTGCTCTACAACCGGCGATTGCAGGGATGCTTCCATTACTTCCATCTCTTTTTCTGCTACTTTATCTATTTGCTCACTCTTTACTACCCGTAGAGGTTTCTCCTCTTCCACTTTACCCAACACCATTACAATTTTCTCTTCTGGTTTTGGTTCTTCTTTTTTTACTACAGGTTTAGCAAATGGATCTTTATGTTCAAACCCAGTTGCAATTAAGGTGATGCCAATTTTGTCTCCCAATGTGCTATCATAGCCCATACCAAGAATAACATCAGTGCCATCACCAGCCTGAGCTAATAAATAATTCTGGATTACTTCTACTTCGTCCATCGTAAACTCATGTTCTCCGGCAGATGAATTGATATTAATAAGAATCCATTTAGCTCCCTTAATATCGCTATCATTCAACAATGGAGAATTCATTGCTTCTTCAATTGCCTGTTGTGCTCTATGTTCGCCAGAGGCTTCCGCATTACCCAATATAGCCACACCACCATTGCGCATTACAGTACATACATCTGCAAAGTCAACGTTTATCTGACCCGTACTGTTGATTACATCCGTAATACATTTTGCTGCGGTAGCTAATACATTATCAGCTTTTTCAAAAGCCTCCCTCATTTTCAAATTGCCAAACTGGTGGCGCAACTTGTCGTTGCTAATCACTAACAAGGTATCTACATAACCCTTTAATACTTTTATTCCTTCTTCTGCCTGTTGTTGTCTTTTCTTTCCTTCATACGCAAAAGGTGTCGTAACGATACCAACGGTCAATATGCCAAGATCTTTACAAATTTTAGCAATAATGGGAGCTCCTCCAGTTCCTGTTCCTCCACCCATGCCTGCCGTGATGAATGCCATCTTGGTATTTACTTCCAATATGCGTTTGATTTCCTCTAACGACTCTTCGGTTGCCTGACGACCAATATCAGGATTAGCACCTGCACCCAACCCTTGTGTAAGATGGGGGCCAAGTTGGATTCTGTTAGGAATACCACTATTGGCTAATGCCTGTGCATCTGTATTGCATATAATAAAATTAACACCGTCAATATGCTGACTGAACATGTGGTTTACCGCATTTCCACCGCCACCACCTACACCAATCACTTTCAGGATAGAAGATTTGTTGAATTAAGTAATTAGTAATGATTTTTAGTTTTCTGGTGTTAGCTACTTTTATAAATGCTTGTCTTCCTCTTCCTTAAACAAATCAATAATTCCGTCTTTGAATTTGCCCCAGAAATTGTTCAGCCCTCTTCTTCTCTTTCCTGTGTCTACTGCTGCTTCTTCAACAGTCACTATAACTTCTTCTGTTCCATTATTCTTTAATCCGTCGGGTACTTCGACTTTTTTGTATTCTTTTTCAAACTGTTTACGGTTATGCTCATAATCATCATACCCTTTCAGTATTAGTCCAATACAAGTAGAGTAAGTAGGTTTTGCCAATTCTTCAATATGACCAGCAGCTAAATGTTCGTTCGGGAAACCAATTCTTGCTGGCAAACCAGTTACATATTCTGTTAATTGAATAAGATGTTTTAATTGAGAACCACCACCTGTAAGAATGATACCACCATTCAACATGCGATTTTCTAAACCAACTTGCTTTAAGTGATAGGTAACAAAATCCATGATCTCACTCATTCTTGCCTGGATAATATTTGCCAAATTTTTTACACTGATCTCTTTTGCAGGCATTCCTCTTAACCCGGGAATAGTGATATAAGCATTTGCTTTTGCTTCATTCGCCAATGCACTACCAAACTGCACTTTCATTTGTTCGGCTTGTGTTTTCAATACACCCAAACCTGTTTTAATATCATTGGTAATATTTTCACCAGCGAAAGGAATAACTGCTGTGTGTTTCAAAATACCTTCATAGAAAACAGCAAGGTCAGTAGTACCACCACCAATATCAACGATGGCAACACCTGCTTCCAAGTCTTCTTGTCCCATTACGGCAGAAGATGAAGCTAACGGCTGCAACACTAAATCTTTAGTAAACAATCCAGCCTTTTCTACACTGCGATTGATATTCTTGATTGCATTCTTATCACCAGTTATGATGTGGAAATTTGCACCAATCTTTACACCGCCATATCCAATTGGATTAGGAATGTTTTGAAAATTATCAACGGTGAATTCTTGCGGAATCACATCAATGATCTGATCACCGGCAGGAATGTATGTTTTATACTGATCATCGATCAGCTGATCAATTTCTCGTTGTGTAATTTCTTCATCTGTTTTCTGACGAACAATATCGCCACGGGTTTGCAAACTTTTTATGTGGTGCCCTGCAATACCTACATACACTTCGTTCACATCCAGGTTAGGATTAGATGCAAAACAGTTTCATCGATGTTCAGCACCTGACCATGCTTCACACCATTGGAGTTGGATTTTCCGAATCCAAGAATCTCCAATTTGCCAAACTCATTTTTGCGTCCGGCAATTACAGCGATCTTGGTGGTACCAATGTCCAGACCGACAATAATGGGTTGTTCGTTGTTCATAATTGATGTTTTTAGTTGTTGTTGTTTTTATCGAAATCGTTCGTTGTTTTTTATTTACCAAGCACCTTTGCTACTATCATCGTCCCTTGCGAACTTGTTCTGTTATTCTTTTCTTACTGTGGAAGGAAAGAATAATCACTCTTCATCGTTCTGTTCTATACTCACCATTTTGCCAACTCACTGTTCATCTATATCATTTCATCTCTGCGTACTCTCCGTGATATTCTCTTTCTTTCCTTCTTTTCCTTTAAACTCTTCGCCTAATTATATCCTCCATTCGCTTCCTCCACTACCTTAGCCGGCATTACCGCTTTTGGTTTCTTAGGTGCTGGTTTAGGTTTTGGCTCTTTATCTTTCGTTACTTTATTATCTTTTTTCACTGTTGTTTTCGGTAAAGTAGATTTCAAAGGGTTGGGACTCTTGTTCTTTGCAGGATTGTTCATCAAATTATCCTGCAGGGATGGATCGGGAGTGGTAGCTGAATCTTTTTCCAATTTCACCACTGGTGGCAAAGCTTTTATAACAGTATCGTTCTCTGCCTCAATTGACTGACGCAGTAATTTTTCTACATTCTTTCTCAATTGTATTGAATCAACTTTTGCATTGCCTGCATATTTTGATGTAACAACTTGTCCTTTATACTGTACATCAATAATTTTGTATTTGTCAAAGCCAGTCTTGCTTAATACTTGTTTATAAAAAATCATCAGCCGGTTAAACTTCTTATCTATATTTTCTCCATTCCCCAATTTTACCAGGTGATTACCAACAACTGGTACCATTTCAAAATTTCGCTCCAGCGTAATATCTATTTGTGCCACCTGCGATTGCCAGAAGGCATCGTTGTTAACATGGTTGGCAATTGCTTTTACTTCCATTAATAACACACTATCTTTTCCTATTAATTTTTTCTTTTCCGGAAAACCGGTAAAAACAGGAACCCTTGCACTTAACTTATCCGACAATGGGATTCTATTTCCTACACTATCTATGTAAAAAGAATTCCCTGCTGTAGTAAACACTCTTGCCACAGGTTCTTTCTCTGTAACCGTTACAT
>LNFM01012506.1_pt1 | contig 11133 bp, 9 predicted proteins | sample 596031 | NCBI WGS metagenome assembly LNFM01 (sample SAMN04254537, study PRJNA301005) | activated carbon metagenome | isolation source: dual media filters at the Ann Arbor, Michigan drinking water treatment plant | place: USA: Ann Arbor | reverse complement strand
CGTGTCATAGCAACATTGGTTCTGCGTATGTCACCGAGAAATCCAACTTCGGCTTTTTCGTTACTGCGCACAAAGCTAATGGCAATCACGTCCCGCTCTTGTCCCTGAAAGGCATCTACCGTATTAATGGTAACTAATTTGTGTAGGGGTTCTAATAAGGGTGAGGCTTCAGCCAGTTTGTGAAGATGATCTACCTGGGCCCGGTAGGGAGTAATGATACCCATGCTGATATTTTCCTGTAGCCAATTCTCCAATCCGATTTCTTCCACGAGTTTTTCAACCTGATTAATTAATAACGATGCTTCTTCCAGGTTAAACCGACTTAATGTCTCGGTGTCTTGTTGCTCGGTATAACCACAACCGGCTGTATCGATAAAGTCTATAGGCAGTTGGTTGGGTCTTAATAGTTCTGTTTTTACTGACGCATGAGCTTCCAAATCATTCTTATAGAAATATTGGGATGAAAATTTCATGATGGCTTCATGCATCCGGTATTGAACCCGTAGCATGGTGGCCATCTCCGGATGTTTGGCAATTCCTTTTTCAAAAAGTGTTACCGCCAATCCTTCACGGGCGGCATCATTCGATTTGATGGTGGGTGGTAACTGAAAATGATCTCCTGCCAGGATTACCCGTTGCGATTTTAAAATCGGAATCCAGCAGACTGGCTCTAACGACTGTGCTGCCTCGTCTATAAATACAGTTTTAAATTTTCTTCCGCGGATCACCGGGTGTGAGGATCCCACCAGCGTACTACAAATCACATCCGCTGCTTCAAGTAAATCGTTAATAATATAAAACTCGAGCATGTCAGCATCTGACTTCAATGCCCGTGCTTCTTCTTTTAATTGTCTTCGTTGCTCCTTTTCCGAATAGCCAAAGTTGCGTTTGAATTTGCTTGCCTGGGCCCGAACCTGTTCCATTTTCTTTCGAAGATTTCGTAGCTCTGAGAAATTGGAGTGTGTGGCAATTCTGGCATCCAGTGTTTTACTCAGGGTTTGTTCGGTTACCCGGGCCGGATGACCAATGCGGACAACATTTAAGTTTTGTTCAGTAAGCTTTTCTACGAGCAGATCGATGGCAGCATTGCTGGGTGTGCATACAAGGACCTGGCCTTCTTTTTTTGTCGTTAACAATATGCCTTGTACCAGGGTAGTTGTTTTTCCTGTGCCGGGTGGTCCATGAATGAAGGCAACATCTTCCGTTTCCAGAATATGGTCTATAGCTTTTACCTGACTGGCATTTAATAGCTTAGTCGATTCCTGATACTGGATAGTAGCTTCGGGCCGTTGATTATTTTTTATTTTCTGTGCGCTTTTTGTTCCGCCAAGAAAAATCTCCCGCAATTCAGCTGCCCGATTATCCTCAGCCTTTATAATGGATTTGATGGCGAACTCCATTTCCTTGTAGGTCATCTCATCAAACATCACATCCACACCTAGCTGGCCATGGTCTATCCAATCAGGGAGGTCATCACCATTCAGCGTAACAACCAAAACATTTTCGCGCACATAATTCACTACTCCATTCACGTGTTCTTTCTCGGGCTTGCCGGAAGCATTACAAAAAACACTCACCAGTTTACCGCTGGAGAAACTATGGGGTTGGTCGAGGTTGTGATGTCTTTCCAACTCTACAATGATCCGTTCGCCTGTCCCGATATATTCCTTGTTGAGTCGTACCGGATACCAGGTAACACCATCTTTGGTGCGTTGGGTTAGCGAGCGCATCAGCACTTTTTGACGGTATTGTTCCAGGTCGGCCTGGCGCTCCAGTTTAATCAGTTCTAATGTTTTTTGAAGTTGTTGTTGCGAAGTCATAGAATGTTGGCGCAAAGATGCATTCCTTGCAACACAGATAAAAATATGTGCAAACCAATGTTAAATTATTTATCTTAAGGCCATGAGCACGAGTCAACGTCTTCTACAACTTCAACAGCTCCGCATTCGCAGAATTAACCTCGAGCGCACGATTAAAGATGTTTTGTTTATTACTCTTGGTGTAGCTGCTGCAGCTTTTGGATTGAAAGGTTTTTTGTTGCCCAATCGGTTTCTGGACGGTGGCGTGATGGGTATTTCCTTGCTTGCCAATATTGTTTCAGGTGTCAATCTATCTTTGTTGGTTGTCTTAATCAATCTTCCCTTCGTTGCAATCGCTTACACACAGATTTCAAAGAAGTTTGCATTCAAAACTTTAATTGCTATTTCGCTATTGGCGATCACGCTGGCAATTATTGAGTTTCCCCTCATCACGCAAGATAAACTTTTGATTGCCGTTTTTGGAGGCTTTTTTCTGGGTGCTGGCATTGGTCTTTCCATACGGGGCGGCAGTGTAATTGATGGCACCGAAGTACTTGCCATCTATTCCAGTCGCAAAACATCATTATCTGTGGGGGATATAATTCTGATTCTCAATATTGTCATCTTTTCTACTGCTGCCTATATCATTAATATAGAGACAGCCCTCTACGCGATTCTTACATACCTGGTAGCTTCTAAAACAGTTGATTTTGTGGTACATGGTATTGAAGAATATACCAGCGTGATGATCGTATCGGATAAGAGTGATGAAATCAAGGATGCAATTGTAAGTAAAATGGGCCGCGGTGTTACCATTCTGAAAGGCAAAAGCGGATTTGGAAAGAAGGGCCACCGCAGTACCGATGTGGATGTTTTATTTTCGGTTGTTACACGGTTGGAACTACAACGACTAAAAACAGAGATTACTAAAATAGATAGCGATGCTTTTGTGGTTGAGAATAGTATCAATGATGTAAAAGGCGGTATGATTAAGAAGCGACCTTTTCAGGATGACTGATTAAACGCAATCAGGTATTTGTCTAGATACTCGTTCAGACTTTTTAGTTTATACTGCATGATGAAGCGCGGGTGGGGGAGTGGCGTAATGGTATCAAAGAAGTGATGTTCATCATTAAACCGTGAAATGAATTTGTAATTTTCTCCTTCGCCCAGGCAATAAGCAGTTGTTGTGTTTATACCAAACCCCAGTTGCTTACGCATACATTCGAGCATAAAGGGCTTTAATCTCTCGCTAAGTTTGGGGTCATCATAGTAATTTAGATTTTTCTGATCTTTCGTAAACCCCAACGGTGAAACCGATGTAAAATAGAAATCCTTATAAAACAGTTCAGGACCCCCATAGGCAGCAATCATTTTATAAATAAAATCCGAAGACAGTTCCTGTTTTTTAGTAAGATCATTTTTGATGTTGCACACGGTTTGAAGTTTAATGGGATCGGTAAACGGAATACCCGTTATACCACCTCCAAATCTTCCCGGATTAATGCCGATGATAATCCTGCGCTTGTTAATATCGGAATAGTACTTCGTGTAGAATTGTTTACATAAATCGTACACAACTTTATTCTGATAAGGATTTAATACCTGTACGCCTCGGGGAAGGGGTGTTTTTAAAGTAAGGGATGAGAAAAAGTCTAATACCCGCTCCGAAAAGAAGTGAGTGGCCATTTAGAGTTCCAAAAAGGTTTTCAATTTTTTTGAATCACCAAACAGAATGAGTGAATCGCCATGGCGCAGCTCAATATTCTGGGTAAGTATTCCAATGGTTTGTTTGGTATGTCTTAGCGTACCCAGAATATTTTTTTCTTCCACATCCCGCTTTATCGATACCAGTTGAATTTCATATTCTCCAATGAAGTCAACATCGCCCACTTTGCTGCCGATTAAGCGGCTTGGAATGATCACTTCCACGAACAGAAACCGGTTACATACCCGATGCGAATCGATGACACCACCAAAGCTTAGTTGTTCGGCCATGCGGCCTGCAGAGTTTTGTTCGGGATAAACAAATTCATTGATACCCATCGTTTCCAATACCGTTTTTTGCAACGTGGAGGTTACCCGGCAGATGATTCTTTGTACTCCAATTTGTTTGAGCAGGGCGGCCAACATAATTATAGTACCTTCATTTTCTCCAATACCAATAATTACCGCATCGGCTTCTTTCAACGGCAAGTCCTGAATGGCATCCCGGTTGGTGGCATCCATGGCAACGGTGTAGGTAATGCGGTTCTTTAGTTTTTCAGTTCTTTCCTGATCGGAATCCACACCAAAAACTTCATGACCTAATTCCACTAACTTGGTGGCCAGTGAGGCTCCATAGTTTCCGATTCCAAATACAATGAATTTCATAAAGCTTTTGTTTAATACATTATTTCTTCTACTGGATAGTGATAGGCTTGTTGCCTGGCCTGGTTAACAAACGCGATAAGCACGGTTAAAGCTCCCACCCGGCCTATAAACATCACAAAGATTAATACAACTTTGCTGGTTGCGGATAACTCGGGTGTGATCCCCAATGTAAGACCTACCGTACTAAAGGCGGAAAAGGATTCAAATGCAATTTTTAATAATCCGTGGTGGCCGTCCTTGAGTGAGATTAACAAAATGGAAGCCCCTATGATAAGTAAGGAAATTACAATGGCGGCAAAAGCTTTATTGATCGATTGTTCACTGATTTGTGTTCGAAATACATCAATTCTGTTTTTACCCCGCATTACGTTTCTCAAATTTAGAAATGCAATAGCTGCGGTGGTGGTCTTTATTCCGCCACCAGTGGAAGAGGGAGATGCTCCAATCCACATAAGCAGCAAATAAATCAGGATAGTTGGAAGTGTGAGGGCAGTTAAGTTCACTGTGTTGAATCCAGCGGTGCGTGGAGTTACTGAACCGAAAAACGAAGTTACGATTTTGCCTGTAAGGGATGTGTGCTCTTTTAACGAAGCGTCCCATTCAAAAATCAAATAGCATAGAAAACCAAATACCAACAAGGCAAGCGTTGCGGTAAGAGCAAGTTTTGAGTTCAGCTGAATGATGCGTGTATAGGATTCGCGTTTTGAATTGTTGAGCAGCCGATTAAGCAGGTTCACCGCCTTTGAACGGATATAAGAAAAAATGTTAAACGCAATCGGAAATCCCATACCACCCACTATCACAAGTGTGGCAATGATCAAATGGAGCGGGTAATTGAATTTAATATCAGGATCATTTAATCCCAATGAAAACGTAGAGAAGCCGGCATTACAAAAAGCAGACACCACATGAAAGACTGCAAAGAAAAGTTGATCAATCTTGCGATCAAAAAGGGTTTTGTCAATACTAATATAAAGCAAGGAAGCTCCGATGGCTTCAAAGAATAAGGTAACGAGCAGAATTCTTCCAATGATAGTAATTACGTTGCTGAGCCGGTTGCTGCTCACCATGCTTTTTAGTGCCATCTGATTATGAAACGATACAGAGCCTGCCGCCAGGTAGGCTAGTAATCCGGTAAAGGTCATGATCCCAAGGCCACCGACTTGGATAAGCAACAGTAAAATCATCTTTCCCACAATTGTAAAACTTGATGCGGTGTCAACCACAGTAAGCCCGGTAACACACACGGCACTTGCGGAAGTAAAAAATGCATCGACCACATCAATACCTTTTGTGGTAGCCTTTGGCAGCATGAGCAGGAGAGCCCCCACCAGAATAATAACACCAAAACTCAGAATGAACAGGAAAGAGGTGTTTTGTCTTTTGCGATGAACATATTTTAATAGACTGGAGGCCTCCGTAAGGAATAGAAAGAACAACCCCCCGTAGAGCAGCAATTTGTTAATTAAAAAGTCTGTTGACTGTGACGGTTTGGTCAAAACAATTTCTTTACCCAAATGATGCAGGTAAAAGACCAACACAACAAGGACCAGGCTATAGGCGTGGGCTTTGAAACTTCTTACCTCAACCCATTCTGAAATAAACCGGATAACAAATAGAATTTTGAAGCTCAGCAGCACAAGGAGCAACCCGGTATATAGGTTAGTAAAGTGGCTATAGAACGGATTGAATCCAAAGTCATAAACAATTAACACAACTGCCAGCAAGGTGGTGAGTGGAATCAATGTTTTACTGATGCGGTAAAAAGCACGTAGCGTTTGCCTGATCGTAAATCGCCCCTGATTGATAACTTTATCAGTGAGCGACCGCTTAATAAGCCGGTAATAGAATTGAAGTTTTTGAAGAATCTTTTTTAGCATCGCCAGCTAAAGAAAAGCACGTTTAGTCGTTAAAACCATCGTGAAAAATAGAAAACATAAAGTCCGGCCAGTGCACCCTGCACCGATCCCCACGCCACATCGATTAGGCTGATCCACAGCGGCCAACCTTTTACAAACGACAAGTTGGTGAAGTCGAATGTTACATACATCATCATGCCCAAAAATGCGCCCGTACACATAGCCGTAATCAGTCGGTTGTCCAATTGCAAGGCCATAACAATAAATACACTCAAACACAGTGAAATGGCAACTTGCGCCAATAGCCCCATGGGGATATTAAAAATTATTTTACCGTCAGGGTCCAGTTCAGCCAGGTAGCCCAGACTTTGCCTATACAATTTGGATGCAACCACCGCCAGCCAGAGAAAATCAAGCAGGACAAAGATTGCCAATGAGGCGGCTGTAATTTTTAGAAATTTGGCAGTTAGTATAAATCCCATACGCTATTGGTTTGAATCATCAAGCTACACATAACCAGCCATTACTACAATGCAAAGAGAAACGAGACTGATTTAATGCGGGATAATATTGCTTTTCGGATTTGTTTAGAATGTTTACCTTCCATATAAAAACGAGTATGCGTATTGTCCTTCTTGTCATTGGATTAATCCTGGTTCAGGATTGCCTGTCACAAACTTATGATGTGATAATCAAAAATGGAAAGATTGTTGATGGAACGGGAAACTCCTGGTTTTATGGAGATGTGGGGATTACGAATGGCAAAGTAACAGCGATAGGGAAGCTGGAAGGCAACGCCACGAGAATCATTGATGCAACGGGTTTGATTGTGGCTCCGGGATTTATCGATGTTCACGCCCACATCGAGGGCGGAGAATTAACAACACCAACCGCAGATAATTTTATTCACGATGGGGTAACCTCTGTTGTTACCGGAAACTGCGGAGGTTCTAATGTTGACATAGCTGCTTACTTTAGGAGATTGGATTCTGTCAAGACCTCCATCAATGTAGCCACACTAATCGGTCACAATACCGTGCGCAGAGCTGCAATGGGAGACCTGCAACGCGATCCAACACCCGCGGAGCAGACCAGGATGGAAGCACTTGTACAAAATGCGATGCATGAAGGAGCTCTTGGTTTTTCTACCGGGTTAATTTATGTGCCGGGCACGTATTCCAAAACTCTGGAAGTTGTGAATCTGGCTAAAGTAGCGGCCCGGTTTAATGGTGTTTATGCTTCGCACATTCGCGATGAAGGCGACATGGTAACGGATGCGGTGAATGAAGCGATTAACATTGGACGCGAGGCCAAAATTCCGGTTGAGATTTCGCACTTCAAAGTTACATACAAGCCCAACTGGGGTCGTTCAGTAGAAACCATTGGGCTCGTAGAGAAGGCGCGATTGGAAGGATTAGATGTAACGATCGACCAGTACCCGTATATCGCCAGTAGTACCACCCTGGACACCACCGTGCCTACATGGGTATTTGGTGGTGGGCGCGATTCCATGAAAACAAGAGTCAATGATGCTGCTATGCGATTGAAAATAAAAAAGGAAATGGTAGCCAATCTCAAAGAAAAGAAATTGAAGAATTATAGTTACGCACAGGTGGCACGCTTTGCACCGGATACCACATACAATGGTAAAAACATTTCTGAGATCAATAAACTGAAGGGGCGCAAGGCAAAACCAATGGACGAAGCCGAGACCATTCTTGAAATGGTGGGTGCTACCAACCGAACACAGATGGTCTTTTTCAGTATGGATGAAAAAGATCTGGTTCGTATACTTCAATATCCATTTAACATGATTGCGTCAGATGCTGGAATAGCAAAGTTTGGATCGGGCATGCCACACCCACGGGCTTATGGAACTAATGCAAGAGTGTTAGGTCGATATGTTAATGAATTAAAGACGATTCGGTTGGAGGAAGCTATTCGCAGAATGACCTCGTTACCGGCACAAAAATTTGGTTTGCGCGATCGCGGTATGATACGCGAAGGCATGGCTGCGGATGTGGTGATCTTTAATGAGAATGAAGTGGGTGATGCAGCAACCTATTCAAATCCACATGCCTATTCAAAAGGATTTGTGTATGTGCTTGTGAATGGGGCTGTTGTGGTTGACAAAGGAAAACATACCGGGGTACGAAGTGGTAGGGCGCTAAGAAGGAATTGATAAATTAAACTTTCTTAGCTGGTTCTACCATTACCCATCTTGCTTTTCAATTACAGCTATTGATTTTTGTAGCGCTACCGAGTTAGGAAGTGTTATCGTCTCACCTTCTTTTGTTTTTAGATGAATGAAAAAGTAAGTTAACTCTGTTATTTCACCCTCAAAGGGATAATCTTTATCCAGCACTTTGATGGTGTCTCCTAATTTTAGTGGATGATAAAAGAAAAGTATGATACTGGAAGTTATATTCGATAGGAGGGACCATTGCGCAAAGAACGCAATCCCTAAGGCGGTAAGAATCGTAGTTGCAAATACAGCAATTTCATTTTGTTCAAGACCCCAGATACCTGCAATCAAAACTATAGCCGTGATGGTAGTAAAGAGGTTGAGTGCTTTGATGATGACTTTTCTTCTGGTTCTTTGAAGTTGTGTGTTTTTTAAAGCATTATTTATGACTTTCTTATTGATAAAAAAGATAATCACATACAGGATAAGTATGACTAACGTTTCCAGAATTTGTACTTGAAGTGCGCTCATAATTTAATTCTCTTTTTGATATCCCAAAGGTCTAAAAATAGTTCAATAAATTTTTATCAAGTACTCATGTCAGCTAGTTTTCCGGGGGTTATAGTACTGTTTTTATTTTCTTTAAGAACTGTTCTGCACCCCCAAGCGTAATTGGTTTTAACGCTTCGTAAGGTGTTAGTATTTTTTATCCGCTTTGTTAGCGGCAGTTTTATTTTCATTTAATAATTTAATAGTGATTCCTATTTGGCCGAGGTGATATAAGTCGTGTTGAATGATCCCTTCAATCAAGTAGTGAAAATTATATTCGGTATCCTGGAATTTGCTATCCAGATAAGTGTCCTCTTGATTGGCAAATAGTTCAATTAATTCTATCCGGCTATCGTATAACGCATTTTTTAAATTAGGCCAACCAACCTTGCGTAATTCTATGTTGTCCTTCCAGTCGGCAGGACTATTCATTAACTCGGTCTTTAAACCATTAAATCGAAGAATGCATTCCTTTCGCCATGCCAGCATATGAGAAATATGTTCGGCTACACTATGCATAGCAGGTAGAGGCCGTAATAGTGCATCATCCTCAGAGAGATGATCAATCTTGTCTTTAAAACACTGGTCAAACCATAAGGAGCCATGCTCAATTTCATTCAATTGCCGAATGATATTATTGATTAAAACCCGTGACATAGTTGTGAGAACACTTTAAGTTGCAACGCGTGAGTCACAACAGGTTTCCGAAGCCGTGATCTGATTCACTGTGTTAGACTAAATTAAGAAATTCTTTTAATACCTATACAGAGTCACTTACTCAATTCAGAAACCTAACCAAATGTGTAATGCACACCGGTCATTTCTTCTGCTACCTTCCATAGTTGGATAGCAATTTTTTTGTCTTTTGAGGCTTCATCGGAATCCACCCGGGTAGGGTTGCCACGCATCTCCTTAAATCCATCAGGCCCAATGTATTCTCCGCCTTTCAATCCTTTTTCTAAAGCAGCATATAAAACAGGGAGGGCCCCCTTGTCTGAACTTTGTAAGAATAAACTTCCCAGTTGTTTGATAATAGCAGGGAAATACCGACCCAGATTTGTTGTTGCCACCCCGGGATGTGCAGCCAATGAAATGGTATTTTTTCCGGATGCGGATAAACGTCTGTTTAGTTCATAGGCAAATACCAAACAAGCTCTTTTACTTTGCCCATAGGCTTTCCTTTTATTGTATCCATTTTTAAAATGCAAGTCGGTAAAGTTAATCGGTGCCCATTTATGGGCCAGACTGCTAAGCGTAACTACCCGGGAATCCGGAGTATTTAGTAATTGTTTCAGTAAAAGACCTGTGAGTGCAAAATGACCGATGAAGTTTGTGGCCAGTTGATTTTCAAATCCATCTTCGGTTTCCTTGTAGGGAGACATCATGATGCCCGCGTTGTTAATAAGCAGGTCTAACCGGTTAAAACGATTTTGGAAAGCTGCTGCAAATTGTCGCACGTCCTTTAAACTACTCAAATCCACTTTCATGGGTATAACCTGAGCAGCGTTATAAATTTTTAAGATGGCTGCTTTGGCTTTCTCACCTGCCTCTAATCTCCTGCACGCTATAATCACGGTTATGTCTTTTTTCGCCAGCTGAAGCGCGGTATCAAAGCCAATTCCACTGTTAGAGCCCGTGATGATGGCAACTTTACCTTGGTAAGAAGGATAGTGTGAGAGATTCCAGGTATTCATTTTATTTTTTTGTTGTTGAACTAATGAGATGTAAAACAAGACTACACACCTTGTTCACATGAATCAAACGCACTAGCGATAGTAAAACGTTTAAATTAGACGGATTGTTAACAACAATATTTTTGACTTGATTGAATTTTACTCAAAGATGTGTAAGATCTTTCTGTTATTGTGTAAGTTCTATTCTTAATCCTTTGAGTGCGGACCTTTTATTTCCCCGATTCAAAAGTATAGAACATCAGGTTTGACATTTTTTCGCCAAGTTGTTTTCCATTCAAAGTATATCCATAGTCTTTCATTTTTTGTAGAAAGCCTGGCTCCATCAGCTTAGGATATCCACAATCACCGTGAACCTCACCTTCGGTTTTGGCCATTCTTTCCATGATAACCAGCACACCATCTTCATTCAGCAAATCATGGATTTCCATCATAATCGCTTCGCTTGATTTGATTTCATGAAATACATTGAACATCAAAACTCTATCAAATATTCCAGCAGGCAGACCCGTGGAGATTTCAGTTCCTACGACAAGTTTAAAATCTGCCTTGATAGATGTTTCGGTTACCTGTTCATGGTATGCCAAAACTTTTTCGAACTGAAATAATCTCGTAGAGTCAATCTCCTGTAAGTACCATATTATATCTTCTACGAAGCATGAAATCTGAATTTCTTT
>LNFM01012505.1_pt1 | contig 11134 bp, 4 predicted proteins | sample 596031 | NCBI WGS metagenome assembly LNFM01 (sample SAMN04254537, study PRJNA301005) | activated carbon metagenome | isolation source: dual media filters at the Ann Arbor, Michigan drinking water treatment plant | place: USA: Ann Arbor | reverse complement strand
CGACACCTTACTGCCCGTCACGCAGGTCAGCGGGACGCACGCGGTGGTCGCCGGGGTGGCGGAGGCTCCGAAGGGTCATCAGAAGACGCTGATCGGCGCCGCCCCGCCCGTGCGTGGGCCGGCCGCACCCGTTGCCGAAGCGCCCACGCTCGCCTCTCCTCTCGCGCAGGAGGGCCCGCTGGGAGAGCCCGCCGCCGAGCCCGTCTCGGGGGTGCGGTCGACCGTCGGCAACGAGCTGAAGCGCGCCAAGCTGGAGCGCTTCGACGAGGTCACGCGGGATCGCTACGCCGTCCTCGACGAGCTGGCGCGCGGTGGGCTCGGCCGCATCTTCCGGGCGCAGGATCCGCGTACCGGCCGCATCGTCGCGATCAAGGAGGTGCTCCAGCCGTCACCCGACATTGTTCAGCGGTTCGTGCGCGAGGCGATGGTGACGGCGAACCTCCAGCATCCGTCGATCGTCCCCGTGTACGAGGTGGGCCGCTGGCCGAGTGGCGAGCCCTTCTACGCGATGAAGCTCGTCGAAGGCCGCAACCTCGACGAGATGATCAAGGAGCGGACCTCGCTGTCGCGCCGGCTGGAGCTCCTGCCGCACGTGATCGACATCGCCGAGGCCCTCGCATACGCCCACGCAGAGCACGTCATTCACCGCGATCTCAAGCCGGGCAACGTGCTCGTCGGACCCTATGGCGAGACGGTCGTGATCGACTGGGGCCTCGCGCGCAACCTCGACGTGCCCGAGGACGCCGACGAGCCCCTCGTGCCCCGCGCGACACTGCCCCCCGATACGATGACCGTCGTCGGGGCGGTGCTCGGGACCCCGTGCTACATGCCGCCGGAGCAGGCGCAGGGCATGAAGCTCGACGAGCGCGCCGACGTGTACTCGATCGGCGCGATCCTCTATCAGCTCCTCGGCGGAAAGCGCCCCTTCATCGAGGCGACCACCATGGAGGAGCTCCTGGACCTGGTCGCGTTCAAGCGGCCCCGCCCGGTGCGCGAGCTCGAACCGGAGCTCCCCGACGAGCTCGTCGCCATCGTCGAGAAGGCGATGGCCTACGATGCGGTCGGCCGCTACGCGAACGCCCAGGGCCTCGCCGAGGATCTACGGCGCTATCTGCAGGGCCAGCTCGTCGCCGCGCACCGATACACGGCGTGGCAGCTCGTGCGGCGCTGGATCGCGAAGCACCGTGCCCTCGTGGCCATGGGGGTGGCGGGCTTCGCGGCCCTGGTCGTCGTCGGTGCGATCAGCGTGCGGCAGATCCAGGCCGAGCGCGACGAAGCGCGCAAGCAGCGTCACGAAGCGGAGACGCAGCGCACGGTCGCCCGGGATGCGCAGATGCTCGCGGAGACGCGCTACGCGACGAGCCTCGAGGAGCTGGGGCGGCAGGAAGCCCTGCTCGGGCTGCCCGATCGCGCGCTGCCCCTGTTCGCTGGAGCCGTCGCGAACCGCGACGATCTCCCGTCCACGCTGAGCCTCCTGCTCGGTCAGGCGCAGCGCGCCTACGCAGGACTCATCGGCATCGCGCCCGCACATACCACCGACGTGGCGGCCGGGGACTTCGGCGTGAGGTCCTCCGTCACCATCACCGCCGATAACGGCGGACACCTACGCGCCTGGGACTTCGAAGCGGGACGCGAGCTGTGGAGCGCAGATGGGGCGTCGCTCTTCACGCGGTCGCCCGACGGCGCGCTGCTGCTGGTCGTCGACGCCAAGGGGGCACTCGCGCTCCGTTCCACCGACTCGGGCCTCGAGCGTGCGCGGTGGAACGTCGCGGGGGCCGTCAAGAGCATGGCGTGGTCACCGCAAGGCGGCCGGTTTGCCGTGCTCACGAAAGCCAACGAGGCCCTGTGGGGCGCAGTCGGTGACGGGCAACTGCACCCGCTGCGGCCGGCAGGCGAGGTGGAGGTCCACCACTTCACGTTCAGCCCCGACGGCAACCAGCTGGTCTCGTGCGGGGACGACAGCCTGACCCTGATCCACGCCGTGCCGGCGGGCACCCTCGTCGCCGAGCTCAAGGATGGCGACGGCGCGGTCTATACCTGCTCGTACACGGACCCCGGCGTGATCATCACCGGAGGAATCGACCGCATCGCGAAGCGCTGGCAGCTCGCGGCGAAGACGATCGATCGTCGGTACGTCCATACCGGCATGGTGTACAGCGTGCTGCGCACCGGCGACACGCTCGTGGTCCTCGGCAGCGGCGCCGAAGCGACGCTGTGGACGTACGAGACCGCCGTCGAGCGCGCGAAGCTCGGCGGTCACAAGCTGTCGTCCTACGACGCCCGCATGGTCGCCGGGACCCTCATCACCGTCGACGAGGCTGGCAACGTCTACGGCTGGGATCCCGAGACAGGCGAGCGCTTGCTGACCTTTCCGCGGGAAGGCACGCAGAGCTGGATCGCGAGCCACGACGACCGCCTGTTCATCTTCGGCGACGGCCGAGAGCGCCTGTGGAAGGTCGATCCGAGTGCCCTGCTCCAGCGCGTGCCAGGGCACTCCGCGCGCGTCCGCTCCGTCACGTGGGGCACGGACAACGTGCTGTGGACGGTGTCGAACGATGGGACCGTGCGCGCGACGCAGCTCGACTACACGAAGCCCCCCCGCGTGTTCGGCACCGGCGGGTTCAGCGAGGACATCATTCCGGACCCGATGGCGCCAACCGCGCGGAAGCCACCGAACCCGAACGGCATGCGATCGCTCGCGCTCCTCCCGGACGGGGTGTCTCTCGTCACGACGAACGAGAACGGCAGCATCATCAAGTGGGCGATCGGCTCCGGCACCGAGGTCGCGCGCTGGGTCGGCCACACCGGTCGCGTGCGCAAGGTCGTGCTCTCTGCCGATGGGACCATTGCGTGGACGGTCGGCGATACGACGGTGCGGCGCTGGGACGTCGCTACCGGCAAAGAGCTCGCGCGTGCCGACGTGGGGGCGATCGTGTTCGATGTCGCGCTCGTGACGCCCGATCGGATCGCCACTCAAACCGACGACCAGCGTCATGCGCTGTGGGATGCGACGACGCTGAAGCCCATCTCAGTCGAGATTCCCTCCAACATCGTGCGCGAGCTCTACGCCGCGGACGGGATCGTGGTCGGCGCGACGGAGTACGGACTGTGGCTCGAGGAGCGCGACAAGGTGGTGGCGCGGATTCCCCACCATCAGACGTTCTCGGTACACACGACCATGACCGCTGACGGGCGGAGGCTCCTCGCTGCGGGGAGCACGCGCGGCACCGTGTCGATCTACGACATCACCGCTCCGGCGGACGCGAAGCTCCTGCGGACGCTGACCGTGGCCGAGGACCTCGTGGGGGCGGTGTCGTTCCGCGCCGGCGGAGACGTGCTCGCAGCCTCGAGCTTTCGCATGGTGACCCTCTACGACCCAGCGACGGGCAACTTGCTCGCGAAGGCGCCGGAGCTGCCGGCGATGGTCGGCCAGCTCGTGTGGTCGCCAGACGGTATGCGGCTCGCTATCGCGGGCGGCGCTGGCATCGTATGGATCTGGAACCTCGGGCCGGGGCAGCGCGACGGACTGCCGGCGCTCGTGCGGTGCGTGTCGTCGTGGCAGCTCGAGGACAGCTCGCTCTCTGCGGTGCCCAACACGCCCGACACGCGCTGTCCTAGCGAAGGGCTACGAAGTCGATGAAGCCCCGCGTCGGCTCCGTGTCGACGAGCCGCACGCGCACGCGATCGCCGACGTCGAGACCCTCCTCGTGCGAGACGATGCGGCCTTCCGCCGGCGGGTAGAACAGCCGCGCGAAGACGCCCTTCGGCGTGACGCCCGTGATGACCGCGTCGAACGTCTCGCCGATCCGCGTCGACAAGAAGGCCGCCGCGACGACCTTGCGCATGGTGCGCTCGACCTTGCGGGCCGCGTTCTCGCGCTCGGTGCAGTGCGCGGCGATCTCGACGAGCTGCTCGTCTGAGTAGGGGGCCGGCTCGCCGCGCGACGCCGCCTTCAGCAGGCGCTGCGTGATGAGGTCCGGGTAGCGGCGGTTCGGCGCCGTCGAGTGCGCGTAGTCGTCGACGGCGAGGCCGAAGTGCCCCACATCCGGCTCCCCTCCGCGCTGGAGGACGTAGCTGCCAGGCCCGAGGAGCTTCACCACCGAGAGCGACAGCTCGGGATACGTGTCGGGAGCCTGCTGGCGACGGGTGGCGAGGAAGTCGGCGAGGGCGCGCGAGGTGGGCTCGGTCGGCAGCTCGTAGCCGTGGGAGCGCGCCAGCTCGACGATGCGATCCCACCGCTTCGGCTTCGTGACCACGCGGCGGATCGACGAGCGCTGCATCGCCTCGAGGTAGCGAGCCGTGGCGCCGTTGGCCGCGATCATCAAGTCTTCGACGAGCTCGCGCGCGCGGTTCTTGCGGGCGACCTCGAGGCCAACCACCTTGCCATCCTTGGCGACGGCCCGGGCCTCGATGGTCTCGAAGTCGAGCGCGCCCTGTTCGACGCGACGACGGCGCAGGCGCCGCGCGGCTTCGTCGTGCATCGCGACCTGATCGGCGATGGCGTCGGTGTGGTGATCGTCGTCGAGGAGGCCGCCGACCTCCAGCCAGCGACCCACACGCTCGTAGACGAGCTTCGCGTGGTTACGCACGCGCGCCGGGTAGATCCTGGTCGCGCTGTCGTCGATGGTGCCGTCGGTGCGCACCACCATCTCGGTGATCGTCGCCAGGCGCTGGCGGTCCTCGAGGAGTGATGTCCGATCCTCGGACAGCTCGCGGGGGAGCATCGGGAAGATGTGCACGCCGGTGTAGAGCGTCGAGGTGTTCCGCGCGGCGTAGGCGTCGATCGGCGAGCCCGCGGGGACCAGGGCATCCACGTCGGCGATCCCGACGAGCATGCGGATCGCACCACCGGCGAGCCGCTCGCCCCACTCGATCTGATCGAGGTCACGCGAGTCGTGGTTGTCGATCGACGACCACGGCAGATGGCGCAGATCCTGGACGCCGTCGAGGGGATCGCGGGCTGGGATGCCATCGACCGGCGGCTCCGCGGTGACAAACCCATTCTCGCTGAGGACTCGTCGAGCGACCTCGACCATGTCGATGGACATGGCCCGACCATCGCACGGTCAGCGGACCTTGATCAGCCAGGTGGTGTCGTTGGTGGAGCCGGTCGCGAACACGCCGCCGCCCGCTGCGGGGGCGAGCGCGAGGATCTCGTCACCGGCGCTGCGGTCGATGCGAATCACGCCAGCCGTGCCGAAGGTCGGGTCGAGCGCCCCGGTCGGGTCGAAGCGCAGCAGCTGCGCATCCGTGGTGCCATTCGAGGAGTGGATCCCCGCGACGATGATCTTGCCGTCGCTCTGGAGCAGCGCGTCGTAGAACGTGTCGGAGGCTCCGGGCCCATCATTGTTCAGGTAGCTCACGGGCGCGAAGGTGGGGTCGATCAGGCCCGCCTCGTCGAAGCGCGCGATGATCCCGAACGGCCCGCTGATGCCTACGAGGACGATGGCACCGTCGGGCGCGAACGCGACCGAGTAGCCTTCGCCCTCGTTCCCGACGAGGACGGCTCGCCCATTGCCCGCGAAGCTCGGGTCGCGCGTGCCGTCGGGGAGATGGCGCGTGAGGATGAGGTCGTTGCTGCCCGTGCCGGCGGTGACGATCCGGCCCTGCGCGTCGGTCACCATGTCCCAGCAGCGGTTGAACTCCCCGGGCGCCTCGTCGTCGTAGCGAATGCCGTTGTTCCCGATCGTGTCGTCGAGCACCCCGGACTCGGAGGTGAACGCGAGCGCATAGTGCGTGTCATTCGCCTCGCGGTTCGCGACGCCGCACATCACGAAGCCGCCGCCCGGGCGCTCGACGACGCCGTTGGCGGTGTCAGCGTCCTGAATGTCGATGTTGATCGCGCCGCCGAGCGGAACCTCGTCGGGTCCGAGGAGCGCGAACATGAAGTCGTCGCCCTGGGTAAAGTCCTCGATCCCGTCGCCCCAGATGACCGCACGTCCATCGCTCAGGCGCCGTGCTCCGTAGGCCCACGTGCTGGACGCGAGCGACACCCGGATCCGACCGGCATTGCCATAGGTGGGGTCGAGCACGCCGGCCGCGGTCCAGGCCGTGAGCTCGCCGACGTGGACCCCGGGCGAGGCCTCGACGACGCCGACGACCAGCACCCCGCCGTTCGCGCGCGGCAGGAGGGCGAAGCCCGTGCTCATCGCGTTGCCGTCCAGCACGGCCACGCCGCCCGCCCCGAAGGTCGGATCCAGCTCGCCGATCAGCGCGAACGGCGGTGGGCCGTCGATGGAGCTGTCGATCGAGCCGTCGCGAGCGTCGAGGGCATCGACCCCGTCGAAGCCCACGCGACCGCACGCCGCGCACACGAGCGCGACGCCGATGATCCCCCACCTAGAGCTTGATGCGCGAATTGTCCGGATCGTACAGCGGCTTGAGGGACGCGAGGGCCGGAACCTTGGTCCCAGCGACATCCACCTCCCAGGTTCCCGCCTCGATCCACTTCGCGTCGATGGGCTCGTCCGCCTCGATCATGGCGAGCCCGACGGAGCCGCCGAGGGTATGCCCGTACGATGCGGCGCGGATGTAGCCGAGCGCCTTACCATCCCGGTACACGATCTCGGCGTGGAACAGGAGCGGCTCCGGATCCTTGAGGAGGATCTGGAGGAGGCGCTTCTTGAGCGGGCCCTTCGCCTTCTGCGCGACGACCGCTTCCTTGCCGAGGAAGCCCCCCGGCTTCTTCAGATCGACCGCGAAGCCGAGCCCCGCTTCGAGCACGGAGTCGGTGTTGTCGATGTCGTGACCGTAGTCGCGATAGCCCTTCTCCATGCGCAGGCTCGCGAGCGCCTTCAGGCCGGCATGAACGAGGCCGAACTTCGTGCCCGCCTCGACGATGCGCTCGTACACGTGCACCGCCTGCTCGGCCGGCGTGTACAGCTCGTAGCCCAGCTCGCCGAGGTACGTGATGCGGATGCACAGCACGCGCGCGAAGCCGATGTCGATCTCGCGGGCCGCGCGGAAGGGGAACGCCGCGTTCGAGAGGTCCGCGCTGGTCAGCGACTGCAACAGCTCGCGCGACTTCGGGCCCTGGATGTTGAGCTGTGAATAGCCGCTCGTCACGTCGGTCACGAACGCGTGGGCATCGCCGAAGTGGCGCTTCATGTGCGTCTCGACATGGCGATGCGCCGTGTCCGACGCGACGACCCAGAAGCGTTCGTCGTCGAGCTTCGTGACGGTCAGGTCGGCCTGCAGGCCGCCACCCTCGTCGAGCCACTGCGTGTACGTGATCTGCCCGCTCGGGCCATTCACGCTGTTCGCGCTGATCCAGTCGAGCTTCGCGCCCGCGTCGCGACCTTGCACGAGGAACTTCGCCATGAACGCCATGTCCATCGCGATCACGCCCTCGCGTGCCGCCTTGTGCTCGGCGGCCCAGTACGGGAACCAGTGCTGCCGGCCCCACGACAGCGTCTCGACGACATTGCTGCCGCCCGGGGGCGCATACCAGTCCGCGCCCTCCCAGCCGGATACATCGCGGAAGAACGCGTTCTGGGCGACGAGCCGATCGTGGATCGGAGACCGCTTCGCACCGCGGGCCGTCGTGAGCGTGCGCGTCGGGTAGTGCGTCTGGTAGACGAGGCCCAGCGACTCGACGGTCCGCTTCGCGCGGTACTCGGGGTTCGTCTGGTACTTGTGCAGCCGATCGATGTTGATGCCGGTGACATCCGCGTCGGGCCGGCCATTCATGATCCAGTGCGCCACGAGGCGGCCCATGCCGCCGCCTGTCAGGATGCCGATCGAGTTCATGCCCGCGGCGACGAAGTAGTTCTTGAGCTCGGGCGCCTCGCCGACGATGGGCGCCAGGTCCGGGGTGAAGCTCTCCGGGCCGCAGAAGAACTTCTTCACGCCGACCTCCATCGAGATCGGGACGCGCGCCATTGCCGTCTCGACGTACGGCCCCATCCGCTCCCAGTCCGGCTGGATCTCGCCGAACGAGAAGTCATCGGGGATGCCACCGACGTTCCACGGCGCGCAGATCGGCTCGAACAGGCCGATCATCAAGCCGCCGACCTCCTCGCGAAAGTAGCCGTAGGAGCCCGGATCCTCGAGGACGGGCCACGTGTTGGAGAGCTCGGGGATGCGCTCGGTGATCAGGTAGTAGTGCTCGGCGGCCTGCAGCGGAATCGTGACGCCCGACTTGGCCCCGAGCTGCCGCGCCCACATGCCGGCGCAGTTCACGACGTACTCGCACTCGATGTCGCCCTGGCTCGTGCGCACGCCCGTCACCGCTCCGTGTTTGTGGAGCACGTCGAGCACGGCCACCCCCTCGACGATGGTCGCGCCCTGCTGCCGCGCGCCCTTCGCCATCGCCATCGTGACGCCGATGGGATCCGCACGGCCGTCCTCCTTCACGTAGAAGCCGGCCTGCAGGTCATCGACCTTCGCGAGCGGGAACAGGTCCTTCACCTGCTGCGGGCTGATCTCTTGCACGTCCACGCCGCACTTGCGGTTGAACGCCGACACGCGCCGGTACTCCTCGAGCCGATCGCGGTCCTTGGCCACCTCGATGAATCCGACGGGCTTGAAGCCTGTCGACTGCCCCGTCTCTGCCTCGAGCCGCGCGTAGAGGTCGCGCGAGTACTTGCGCATCTCCATCGACGTCTCGGAGAACGACCCGAACGTGACCATGAGCCCGGCCGCATGCCACGTCGTGCCGCTGGTCAGTCGATCGCGCTCGAGCAGCACGACGTCCTTCCAGCCCGCATGCGCGAGGTGATACGCGACCGACGACCCGATGATGCCGCCACCGACGATGACGACGCGGGCACGAGAGGGAATTGCCGCCATGACGGCCGCACACTACCTCGGCCACCCGGGGCCACGCACCTTCCGCGCTGACACCCCTGATGTGCGAGGCTCCGCGCCGTGACCGACTCCGTGCGACTGCATCCGGCCGAGCCTCCGCCGGTGCGCATGCCGTCGCCCTTCGCCGTCGAGGACATCGCCCCGGCGGCCCGTCGCGCCGCCCTCGAGCTCGTCGCGGCCGTGGACCCGGCCTGGGGCCTGGACCAACCTGGCGGCGGCAAGATGTTCGGCGTCCTCGTGGTCCGGGCCCCGGACGGTCGCCTCGGTACGCTGCGCGCCTTCTCGGGCATGCTCGCGGGCTCCTGGTTCGTCGAGGGCTTCGTCGGTCCTACCTTCGATGCGGCCGAGCGCGACGCCTGGTGGCCCGCCGAGGAAGCGGCCCTCGATCTCCTGGACCCCGTCGCCCGCTCCGCTCGCTCGCGCGTGCTCCTGAAGCGGATCCACGACGGCTACCGCCTCGCCAACGCCCGCGGCGAGGTGAAGGCCCTGCGCGACCTCTTCGCCCCGGCCGAGCCTCCCGGCGGCGCTGGCGACTGCGCCGCGCCGAAGCTGCTCGCTCATGCCTATCGCGAAGGCCTCACGCCCCTCGCCCTCGCGGAGATCTGGGTCGGCGCGCCCCCTGCCACCGGCGGTCGCATCCACGGTTCCTTCTACCCGGCGTGTCGCGGCAAGTGCGGCCCGATCCTGACCCACATGCTCCTCGGCCTCGATGTCGAGCCCGCACCCGAATACGGCACCGCGCCCATCCCCGCCGACGAGCCGCGCGTGATTCACGAGGACACCACGATCCTCGTCGTGGTGAAGCCGATCGGCCTCCTCTCCGTCCCCGGTCGCACCGGCCGCCTCCAGGACTCCGTGCAGACCCGCCTCCGCGCCCGCTACCCCGACGCGACCGGGCCGCTCGTCGTGCACCGCCTCGATCTCGACACCTCGGGCCTCATCCTCTGCGCGAAGGACTGGGACACGTACAAGGTGCTGCAGGCGCAGTTCGCCCGCCGCGAGATCACGAAGCACTACACCGCCTGGCTCGACGGCCCCGTCCCCGCCGACAGCGGCACGATCGATCTCCCTCTGCGCGTCGACCTCGACGATCGCCCCCGCCAGCTCGTCGATCCCGTCCACGGCAAGCGCGCGATCACCGAATGGCGCGTCGTCCGGCGCGCGGACAATCGCACCCTCGTCGAGCTCCGCCCTCTCACCGGTCGCACCCACCAGCTCCGCGTCCACTGCGCCACCGGCCTCGGCGTCCCCATCGTCGGTGATCGCCTCTACGGCCAGCCCGGCCCGCGCCTCCTCCTCCACGCGGGCTCGCTCGCCTTCACCCACCCGGTGACCGGCGCGCCCGTCGAGCTCTCGGCCCCGCCGACCTTCCCGCTCTAGGCGCACCGACAGGCAACCGGCGCACCTTGGGGACCGAATGGCGCTCTCAGCCGCTCGCACTTGGCGTATGAAGCGGCGTGACGACATCGACGCTCGCATTCGCTCTCGTCGCGCTTGTCGGTTGCTCCAGCACCGCCCCAGGCACCACCGACGACGGCTCCGCGATCGACGACGGCGTCCCGACGGACGACGCCACCGACGACTCTGCCGAGCCCGATGCCCCCGCGCCCCTCGGCTCGCGCTGCACCGAGCTTGCCGGCGAGATCACCTGCGATCACGCGACGACCACCATCGAGCTCGGCTTCGGATCGGTGCGGGACGTCCACTACCAGGTCCCGCTGGGCACGGCTCCAGCTGATGGCTGGCGCGGCGTCATTCTCTTTCAGGGCTCCCTGGTGTCCGCAGAGCGCGCCTGGTCCGCCCGTCTCGGCGACCCCTTCGGCGCCATCCACCAGACGCGAACCGTCCGCGATCTTCTCGACGCCGGATACGCGGTCATCACGCCCGAGGCCCGCTTTGACGGCTCGACGTACTGGGACACCAACACGCCCGCGTACGCCTATGCCTGGGCGGCTTCGGAAGACGCCGCGCTCATGCAGGCGATCTTCGATCGTCTCGATGCTGGCTCGCTCGGTCCCATCGCGCCCACCCACCTCGGCGCCATCGGCATCTCGTCGGGCGGCTACATGACCTCGCGCGTCGCGATCACGTATCCCGATCGCTTCTCGGTCGCGGCCGTGCACAGCGCCTCGTACATGACCTGCAGCGGGGCCCTGTGCGCCGTCCCGGCACTGCCTGAAACTCACCCGCCCACGCTCTTCCTGCAGGGCACGCTCGACGCGGTGGTTCCCGCTGCCTCGGCACGCCTCTACTACGACGCCCTCGTCGACGCCGGCCTCACCGCGCAGTGGTTCGATGATGCGAACGCCGGCCACGAGTGGCTGTC
>LNFM01012502.1_pt1 | contig 11136 bp, 10 predicted proteins | sample 596031 | NCBI WGS metagenome assembly LNFM01 (sample SAMN04254537, study PRJNA301005) | activated carbon metagenome | isolation source: dual media filters at the Ann Arbor, Michigan drinking water treatment plant | place: USA: Ann Arbor | reverse complement strand
CAACGTCACTTGTATTATAAGAAATCATAATACCCACTATGACAATAATTATAAAAATTATAAATCCAAACATAGAAAATAATTTAAGAAATTGGTGTTGGATTTACAAGATATTTATTTCTAATATCATTGGTTACTTTAGTGATAATACTTACAGTTTTTTCGTAACTAATTCCGTGTCCACGAGATAAAAGATTTGCTGTAACCATATATGATTTATAAATATCACGAGTAGCAGCATCAATTGCAAATCCCATTAGATAATCATTTTTATTAGTTTCTCTAGTGTAACTAATAATTTGATTTTCCATACTTTGTTTTATCTCATTTTCAAGCCTTCCTTCAGGTGTTAAGTTTTTAAATATTCCAAACATGATAAGAGTTAATTAGTTAAATGTTATACTATTATTTTTTGCAAATACAAATATTAGAATTCTAAACTATACAATTTTACGGTTTCCAGTAAAAGCATATTTTTTCTTCAAATATAATAAAATTGGCTACTTAAATGTAACCGAGTTTAATATTTTTCTTATTGACCTTTGAAATATGATTTTGGAGGAAGAATATATTTCAAGTTTAGGTGTTCATATAAGGCAGTTGAGAGAGCAAAAGAACTTATCTCAACAAAACCTTGCTGATATTTGTAATATACCTAAAATCACAATTGGACGCATTGAGAGAGCAGAAGTTTCTGTTACGATAAAAACACTTATAAAAATAGCTAATGCCCTTGAAATTGAGCCAAAAGATATTTTAAATTTTAAATAAAGCCATACCAACTAATGGCTTTTCTATTATTGTTTTATATAATTATTAATTAGTTCTACTTTTTTAAAATTTTAAACTAAATAAATTTATTTCTTTCTTTTTTGCCGTTTTGCGATGTGGTTAATCTTTTGAGTTACTTTGATATGTTTTCCAATAGTTTTTTAAATTTTCTGCATATTGTCTAGGTGTTATTTTTATGTACTTCAAAAATTGTGATTCTGTTTGATGTCCTGTAATCTTCATTATTGTTAATGTGTCAAGTTTGCCATATAAATTTGTCGCAAAAGAACGTCGGCAAACATGAGAAGAAACTAATTCATATTTAGGAAAGTTTCCATAAATCTTTCTATGGATTATTTTCTTTTTTCCGTTTTCGGTTATTTCAATTGGTGTCATTTTTGAGCCTTCACAGATTTCGTTTAAACCTACAGTTTCAGAAACGATTTTTATATAATCATTAAATTTTTGGTCGCTTATTTTTCTTGGAAAGTTTCCGTTTCTTTTATTCAAGATTGTTTGTACTTGTTTGTGTATTGGTATGATAACAGGAAATTCAGTTTTGATAGTTTCTTTTTCAATAAACTCATCAACAATGTTTTTAGTTGTTAGTTTTAAAATATCAGAAACTCTTAAACCTGTTCTCAAACCAATAATAAACCAATCTCTCGCATTATCCAAATAGTCCTGTTCAAATTGTGTATTGTAGATTAAATCTATTTCCGATTCTTTTAAATATATATCTTTTGTTTTGTTAGTTGGCGAAAAAAATTCTGTTAGTTTAAAATCATTTGGAAACTTAAAGCCTTTTTTATCAGCATTATTTAAAAATAACTTTACATCATCAATGTATCCACCAATTGTATTAGGATTTAATTTTTCTTCAACATCAAGATAAGTTGTAAATTCATTATGAAATTTAATAGTTAAATCTGTAAATTTTATTCTTTTACCGATATAGTTTTCAAATGCAGTTAGTTTGTTTAAAGTAGTTTGATAGTGTTGTATTGTTCTCGGTTTTAAAAGAGTGTTATTTTTAGTTTTCTTTGTTTTCGCTTCTTCAATAAATGATGTTATAAAGTTTGATAAGAATAGTTTATTGTCAATTTCTACATTATTTGTTTCCCGATTAAAGCAAATGTTTATTTTTTCTTTTAACCATTTAGAGTTGATTATTTCTTCATTTATTACATTATTGTTATATTCCTTTTGAATGAATGTGTCTAGTTCTTTTAACTTTTCATTTATACGGATGTAATCAATTTCTTTTGTAGCTAAAATTGTTTGTTTTGTAAAGCTCCAACGACTATTTGGAACTTTAATTCCTGTTGAAATTACTAAATCAAATTTTTTGCCTTGTTTAAACCTATATAAAATTGTATTCCAATCATTATTGGTTTTAACTAAAAATTTACCTGATGCCATAATTATATCTTTTTTCAAAGATAATAATATTTTCAAAAATCCCCTATAAATCCCCTAAAATTTGTTATTGTATTTAAACCTCATTTAATTTAATTTATTGTAAATTCATTTAAAGTATTCTAAAACAAACAATTATTAAGCCTTATTACATTTATGATTTTCTGATTTAATACAGAGTTGCACTCCTATTATCCGCACAAAAAGTCCAAACTCTCGTTTGGACTTTTTTTGTGGGCATAAAGGACGAGAAGTTTATGCTGAGCGAAGTCGAAGTAAGTCCTATTATCCGCACAAAAAGTCCAAACGAGAGTTTGGACTTTTTTTGTGGGCAAAAAGGACGAGAAGTTTATGCTGAGCGAAGTCGAAGTAAGTCCTATTATCCGCACAAAAAGTCCAAATGAAAGTTTGGACTTTTTTTGTGGGCAAAAAGGACGAGAAGTTTATGCTGAGCGAAGTCGAAGTAAGTCCTACTTATCCGCACAAAAAAAAGTTCGAAATGAAAATTTCGGAATTTTTTTTAATATTTCATTAAAAATTAGTAATTTCGAATAAACATATTTTAATGAAAGCCATAAAGAACAAAACTTTTCTGATTCGTAAAGCTATAAAGAAGCATATTAAAGACATAAAAAGAAGAAAACGAGAAAAGAAAAGAAAAGCAGGTTTTTATAGATTTCAAAAAGTTCTTAAAGAGCAAAGTTCCTTTTATAAAATTAAATATCAGTCAGTTACTTACGAAAAATATAAGTTCTTATATTCAATTGGTGGAAAACCAAAATACAATGAGTTGATTGGTTTTTTAAGAACTCGATATTTGAATTTTTCTAAACAAAACTTGCCATATAAGGAAGATGGAAAGTTAATGATTCCTAAAGTTTTTTCTATTTCAGAAAATAATGAAGAAACAATGTTTTTTCTTAAAAGATTATTTCATGTTTTATATGTTGAATTTAAAGGTGTTATTTATATAGATTATGATCAATGTGAATATTTAGATGTAGATGCTTCCGCTTGTATGGATTTAATTTTAGCAGGATTCATTAATTATTATTCAAGATGTATCAAAACGGGATTTAAAGAAATTAGAACTACATCAATAAATCCAATAAATTTTAATAGACCAGAAATATTTAATGTTCTTTTTTCTATTGGTGCATATAAAAATATTGCGGGTATTGAAATAAAGAATAATCATGAGAGTGATTTCATTCCATTTTCATTACGTATTGGGGATAATAAAAACAATAAAAATGGTACAGTTAAAGAAATTCATGAGACAGAGATTGTTGATTATGTTTTGACATGTTTGGAGGAAATTGGTTTAAGCCTTACTTCAGATGCTGAGACAAATCTTTCAAAAGTTGTAGGAGAAGTAATGGCAAATGCTGAAGAGCATTCAGATTTCAGATATAGGTATGCTATTGGATATTTTTTAAAACCTAAAGAAAATAACAATAATTTGGGAATTTTTAAGTTATCAATTTTTAACTTTGGACAAACAATATATGAGTCCTTTAAGAAAATAGAAAATCAAGGCACTCCTGTAGTTAAAAGAATGCAAGAGTTGTCTTCAAAATATACAAATGATGGTTTTTTCATTCCTGCAAAATTTGAAGAGGAAACGCTTTGGACTTTCTATTCTTTGCAAGAAGGAGTAACTTCGGTTAAAAATTGGAATCGAGGTAAAGGAACTATAAGATTTATAGATAGGTTTTTTAGATTAAAAGGAAATGGTCAAAATGACAATAACTCGAAATTAACATTAATTTCAGGTAATACAAATATAATATTTGATGCAAGTTATCCTTTAATTGAAGTAAAAAAAGAAAACAATCAATGTTATCAAATGATGACTTTTAATAAAAATGGAAATATAGAGGAACAACCTGACAATAAATTTGTTACCTTTGTGCCCCAGAATTTCCCTGGAACATTAATTACTGTCAAAATATGTTTTGATAATAAAAATGTAAATGAATTAACATGAAAGCAATAAGTATAGATTTAAAAGATTTTAGAACCCCAAATTCTAAAGTTTTTACAGGAAGAGATAGAGGAATCCAAGTAAGAAATGATTCTAATATTGATGCTTTGGAAAAGCAGTGTGATAAACTAAATGTAATTGTTCCACAAGATATTCGTTCAATAAATCCTTCTTTTTTAGAAGAGTTTCTTTATAATATTGTTATTAGGTTAGGAGAAAAAGAATTTAATAATAAAGTTTTTTTTATTACTTCTGGTAGATACGATATTCAGGGTGATTTAGAAGAAGCAGTTGAAAGTATTTTACGTGAAGAAAGTGCATTGATATAATGTTTTTAGTTTCACATACAGTAAATAATTTTGTTTTAGAAAAGTCAGGTGTTGGTTTGTCTGACATTGCAGATATATCACAAGTGATTATTGCTGTTATAAACGCTGGATTTGCTTATTATGTTTTTGTTTATCAAAAAAGATATAATTTAAGTAATGAATTAAAGACAAGTCAACAGAATGAACAAAATATCAAACTTCAATGGTTTAAAGAATTAATTGTTCAACCAAACATAAGTCATTTACACTCATTCTTTGATAATTTAGAGACAATTAAAGATAAATTTGATAATGATAGTTTAAGTGAAGATAAAGTTTTAGAAATTAATACATTTATCAAATACGAAGCAAAGCAGTTTAGAAAAAAATTCAATGACTCGATTTTATTTATTGATGAAGTTATGTATAAAGCTATAAAATCTAAAGTTGAAGATTTAGTTACAAAATTAACTACTGTTGTTTCGGATGATGAATTTAAGTTAACTAATCATAAAACCGTTGAAAGAGAGATTTTAGAGCCAATAAATTACGCTAAAAACGAAATTATTTCAATAGTCTTTAAATATAAAGGTTGTTAAATATTATTATAACATAAAAAAGTCCAAATGAGAGTTTGGACTTTTTTTATTTCTACACAATCGGTTAATTTCTATGTTAAGAACTTATTTTTTTAACTAAAATTGATTCCTTTTCAATGAGTATTTTTGTATAATCTCTAAGTCTGAGTTTTAACCAATTTATTGGAATGAAAAAGAATCCGTCTATGACAGCACTTATTTTAGCTTTTATTGGTTTTGCATTGATTACCGGTGCATTGTTTTCGCTGTATCGTTCAAGCAACGAAGCGATTTCTATTGAAGAAAAAAGTGAAACTGAAATTGATATTGCAAATAAAAAAATTGATGTTTTAAGTGATGAGATTCAAGAAACAAAAGAGCAATTGGTTGATGCAGATTATAAAGATGAATCCAAACCTGAAGTAATGACTCAAATTGCTGGTCAGAATATTCCAATTATTGAAATTAAAGATATTGATTTGGGTGAAAGTGCTGATTTATCTGATGATGAGCCTCGAAAAAAAGGACAACGTATTACGTATATTCATCAATTGAAATTCTCTTTAGTAAATGTTGGAAAATTCTCTTTGAAAGATGTAATTTTTTCTGTAAAAGATATTTACAATGATCCAAAAGAAGGTAAAAGCAAGAAGAAAGCCAAGGAATATAGTTACATGGGAAGAACTTTCGACAATGAAGACGTTGGCGCTTACAATAATATTGAGGTAAATACTTTAAATTTAAAATCTAAAAAGTTGGTTTACGTGAGTAATTTGCCCACAAGCTTTGGAGTAGGAGATTACTATTTTGATATTATTGTAGAATGGAATAATGGTTTTTACCAAATGCATGTAGATATTGAAGAAGTAAACGGAAAATTGAAATACCGTTATCAATTTTATGACGTTGACGGAAAACCAATAAACTTAAAATCTTCGGAGGAAGTTACTGCATAAAAAAAAATGCCTTTCAGTTACGAAAGGCATTTTTTTATTTACTTGCTTTAATCCAATTGTTCACTTTTTTCTCTAAAAGAGCTAATGGCATCACACCTGATTCTAGAACGATTTGATGGTATTTTTTAATATCAAATTTGGAACCTAATTCTTTTTCAGCTTTTTTGCGAAGTTCTATTATTTTTAACTGACCAATTTTATAGGATAAAGCTTGTCCTGGAACTGCCATATAACGTTCAATTTCTGAAATAATACTTGCTTCACTTTCGGCTTCATTGTCTAAAGAATATTGAATGGCTTGCTCGCGTGTCCAACCTTTAGAATGCATTCCGGTATCAACTACCAAACGAATGGCACGATGCATTTCGCTTCCTAACATTCCGAAATATTGATACGGGTCTTTGTATAATCCCAGTTCTTTCCCTAAACTTTCGGTGTACAAAGCCCAACCCTCGCCATAAGCTCCAAACCAATTGAATTTTCTAAAATCAGGCAAAGTTTCATTTTCTTGTTGTAGAGAAATTTGAAAATGATGTCCCGGAATCGCTTCATGAAGAAATAAATCCTCGTCGGCATAATAATTATAGTTTTTCACATCTGGAATTGGAACATAGAAAGTTCCTGGTCGAGAACCATCGGCTGCACCTTGAACATATTCTGCACTTGCTGTTTTTTCTCTAAAAGCTTCAGTTCTTTTTATTTGAAAAGCCGTTTTTGGTTGTAATGAAAATAATTTATCAACGTTTGGTTTAATTGTAGCGTGATATTTTTCAAAATTGGCAATTACTTCTTCAGGTTTTTTGAAAGGTTTTAATTCCGCTTTGTTTCTCACGTAATCAAAAAATTCTTTTATGGTTCCTTTAAATCCGACTTCGGTTTTCACTTTTTCCATTTCCGACTTCAATCGAGCTACTTCTTGAAGTCCTAGAGTGTGAATTTCTTCTGGAGTCATCTCGGTTGTAGTCCATTGTTTTACGTAGGCTTTATATAAATTACTACCATTTGGAAGTGAACCAATTCCGCTAGTATTTCTGGATTTTGGAAGATATTCTGATTTTATGAAAGCACTCATTTTCTTGAATCTCGGAAGTAATTTATCGTTGATTGTTGAAGCGTATTCTTTTTTTAGCGTTTCTTTTTGAGTGTCTGAAATTTCAGAAGGCATTGATTTTATAGTGGTGTAAAAAATATTGTCTTCTGCTTTTTGAGTAATCATTTCGTCAAATTGATTTAATACTTTGAAAGACAAAACTTTTGGTAAAACTACATTTTTATCGATTCCTTTTTTCATATAAACCATTGCAGAATCTAACCAAACAGCATATAAATCCATTCTTTTCAAGAAGTTTTTGTAATCTTTCTCGGTTTTGAATGGTTGTGCACTTTCGCCTGCTGCAAATTGTGCCATGGTTAAATGTGTTCCCCAAAATTGATGAATCGGTGTAAGATTAGCATTTTGTTGTAGCAAATCTTTTCCAACAGCAACTTCCCATTTAATGATGTCGAAACTATTTTTTTCTTCATCAGAAAGTGATTCAAAATCGATTTTTGAAAGTTCGGTTTCGTATTTATTGAAAAAATCGGCTTGTTTTTTTCTGAAAGAATCCGTCATTTCAAATTGCAATTGGTCGTTGTATTTGTTTTGACCATTTAAAGTTGCATCTAAAGGGTTTAGGATGTTTTTTTCGTCAAAATAACTTTCGGTTAATTTTTTGAAATCTACTGATTTTTCTTCCGATTTGCAGTTTACTAACAATAATGAAAGTAAAATGAAGAAAGAAATTGTTTTCAAATTTTTCATTGGTATTTTGGTTATTGGTTGGTTAAAACTACTGAATTTATTCCATACAATTGCTATCTAGCCCTGATTGGAGCAATCCACCGTGTGGTGCGGAAAGCAGGAATAGGGTTTACAAAAATTCCCGAGCCATTCGCTCCTATACTTCGACAAGCTCAGTTCGAGATTATGCATTTAAAGCTTCAACGATAATATCTTTGTCGTTTAGCATGTCTTTTAGCATATTTTCGATGCCGTTTTTCAAAGTGAAGGTTGACGATGGACAACCATTGCACGAACCTTGAAGAACAACTTTTACGCGTTTTGTATCTTGGTCGAAGGAGTCAAATAAAATATTTCCGCCATCGGCTGCAACGGCTGGTTTTACATATTCTTCAAGAATGTTGATAATCTGTTGTGAAGTAGTGTCTAAATTATCGAAATTATTGATTTGTTGTTTTTCTTGTTTGGTGTCTTGAACAATCATAGTTTCATCGACAACTATGCCGCCGTTTTCAATGAATTGTTTGATAAAAGTGCGAATTTCAAGCGTAATTTCTTCCCAAGATGCGATGTCGAATTTGGTAATAGAAATGTAATTTTCGTCGATAAAAATTTCTTTTACAAACGGAAAACTAAAAAGTTCTTTAGCCAAAGGCGATGCAATTGTTTGGTCAATATTTTTAAATTCAACGGCAGTTTTAGTGACTCTTTTGTTAACAACAAATTTTAATGTTGCAGGATTAGGAGTTGTTTCACCATAGACAGTAATTGCTGATTTTTTTGGTCTAAGCGGATCTTCAATTATTATTTTTCCTCCATTTTTTACATACTCTTCAATTTGCTCAGCCACATCATCTTTAACGTCATTCCAATCTACAATGCTAAAACGTTCGATGGCAATGAAATTTCCTGAAATGTAAACAGTTTTTACAAATGGTAGGTAAAATAATTGTTGTGCTAAAGGTGAGTTTTTAGCTTCGTCTATGTTTTTGAATTCGAAGTTTTCATTTTGAGTTATAAAATCAGGGAATTCAAATTTTAGAATTGTTGGATTTTGGGTTTCTTTTATAGTAATTTTCATAGTGATTCGTGTAATTTTCAACAAATTTAACAAAGTTATTTTGTGGGAATGTTTATATTTGAATTTTTTAAACAATTAATTAACATTTATGACGTTTTTTAATGACGTTTTAGTTTATTCAATACATGAAAAAATTTCTACTATTACTTTTACTTTCTTGTTTTAACTCGACTTTTGCTCAACTAGTTGTAAATAATACAACACAAACACCTGCTCAGTTGGTACAGAATGTTTTGTTGGGTTCGGGTATTACAGTATCAAATATTACATTTAATGGTTCAGCATTAAACGCTAACTTGGTTCGTGATCAAGTTGGAAGTTTTACAGGAGGAAACACAACAAATATTGGATTAAACACAGGTATAATTCTAGCAACTGGTGATGCTCAATTAGCAGTAGGTCCAAATGATCAAGGAGGAGCAACAGATGCAACAGCAAATCCAGTTCAGGGTGATCCAGACTTACTGGCTTTAGCATCTGCAAACATTAGAAACAAAGCTGTCTTAGAATTTGATTTTGTTCCAATAGGACAAAACTTGAGTTTTAACTTTGTTTTTGGTTCAGAAGAGTATTTAGAGTTTGTAAACGGAGGTTTTAATGATGTTTTTGGTTTCTTTTTGAGTGGTCCTGGTATTACAGGTCCCTACACTGGAGGAGCTGCTAATATAGCATTAGTACCAGCAACAACCACAGCAATTTCTATTGATAATGTAAATAATATATCTAATCCAGCATTCTATGTAAATAATGGTGATGGAACTACTCCAGGTATAAATGCAACCATTCAGTATGATGGTTTTACTACTGTAATTGCAGCTACTGCAACAGTTCAATGTGGACAGACCTATCATATTAAATTAGCGATTGCTAATGTAGGAGATAACTCTCTGGATTCTGCTGTTTTTTTACAAGCACAGAGTTTTAATACAGCACAACTTAGTTTTCCTCAAGATTATTTAGTTTCAAATGGTTTTGCTCCATGTCCTGGTACTCCTACTACTCTAAATACTGGATTAGCATCAACTATTCCTCACACTTGGACATGGAACGGGAATCCAATGCCAGGTGAGACAGGTCCAACAATTACAATTAATCAAGCTGGGACTTATTGTGCAACAGCTTATCCATATGGTCTTGGTTGTCCAATATCAGACTGTGTAATTGTAGAATATTTACCACCAATGCCAATTGATGAACCTATTGATTTAACAGTTTGTGCTGGTTCAACTTTCAATTTATCAATCAACAGTCCTATAATATTAAATGGACAAAGTGCAGCTGATTATGAAATTAGTTACCATAGTTCACTTTCAGACGCTCAAAATATAGCATCTCCAATAGCTAATTTAACAACTTATCCAGGAGTTAATGGACAGCAAATATGGGTAACTATTCAAGATTTAGCATCTGGATCTAATTGCGTGGCAATTGATTCTTTTTTTCTATATCAATTAAATACAACTATAGCCCCTGCAATAACTTGTGGTACCATTACATCTACTTCTGTTGCTTTTGATTGGACACCGCTTTCTGGAGCAACGGATTATACAGTCTCGTATCAAGTAAATTCAAATACACCAATTTCTATAGGTTCAATTGGAAATACATCAACTTACAACATAAGTGGTTTGTCATCAGGAGATAATGTAAATTTTACTTTGACTCCAGTTGGTGCATCGGGATCATGTTTTGTTTCAGCATCATTGACTTGTATCGCAATAACATCTTGTCCTACAATTACAAATCCTTCTTCAAATCAAGTATTGTGTTTGAATGGTAATCCAACGCCTTTTTCTGTAAATACAACCTTTACAGGAACTGACGCCATAAGTTATGTATATTTCAATACACAACAAACAGGAGGTAATATGTATACAGGAGGTACAATTTTAGGAAATGCTACTCCGGCAACAGGTACAGCAGTATATGATGCTCCTATATTAGGAAGCATAGGTTCTCTTCCTAACACAGCTGGTACATATTATGTTTATGCAATTGCTAATCCTCTACCTTCAGATGCAGCATGTAGACCATTTCAGGAAATTCAAGTTACAGTTAATACACCATTAACAGCTGGTATCGATGGAAGTTTAAACATTTGCGGCAGTAGTTCAAGTGTTATAAACTTATTTAGTTTGATTACAGGTGAGAGTTCAGGAGGAGTTTGGACACAGACTTCGGGTAGTGGCGGAACATTCAATGCAGGCGCTGGAACTTTTACACCATCTGCAGGGACTACTTCAAGTACTTTTACTT
>LNFM01012501.1_pt1 | contig 11136 bp, 3 predicted proteins | sample 596031 | NCBI WGS metagenome assembly LNFM01 (sample SAMN04254537, study PRJNA301005) | activated carbon metagenome | isolation source: dual media filters at the Ann Arbor, Michigan drinking water treatment plant | place: USA: Ann Arbor | reverse complement strand
ACAGCGTTCCCAACCACAGATCCACGCCTTGTGGAGAAACAGACTGGTGTTCGAAAATGCCCCGCCCGGAGGTACCCAGCACGCCGAGGCCATGGGCATCGTCGACCATAAGCCAGCAGTCGTAGGCCGTCTTGAGCGCGATCAACTGAGCGAGGTCCGGCCCATCGCCGTCCATCGAGAAGAGGCCTTCGCTGATGATCATGACCCGGTCAAACCGATGCCGTTCGGCCGAGAGAATTGACTCGAGCGCTTTCAAATCATTGTGCGGAAAGGGCCGACGGGCGCTGCCGGCGAGCTGGGCGCCGACGACCACACAGTTGTGGATGAGCGCATCGTGCAGGATGAGATCCTTAGGGCCCATCAAGGTAGCGACGGTCGAGACAGCGCCCGCGTGGCCAGATACGTAGGCGATGCAGTCATCGGCTTCGTAGAGGCGCGCAAGAGCGCTTTCCAAGGCGTGGTGGATCGGTCGTTCGCCCGCCGTGATCCGGCTGGCTGACACGGAACTGCCATACGTCTCGATCGCCTGGCCGACCGCTGCGGCAATCGCGGGATGCCCGTTGAGGCCAAGATAATCGTACGATGCGAAATTGATGACGGCGTGCCCGTCGATGATCGAGGTGGCGCCGGCCTGAGCGTCATGAAGACGATAGTAAGGGTTTTGCAGCTTCGCGAACTCCGCGAAACTGCGCTGGAAGACCATTTGCTGGTATAGCGGATGGTCTTCGAAGGCGGTGCTAACGCGGCGATGCGGCGCGACTGCCTTCGGCTTGGCTGCCGGCATGGCGCTTGGCGCCTCACTCATGCGGGAGAGCAAATCTGCCAAAGCAGCATCGGTCAAAGGGCGATGATCAGTGCTCATTCGGCGGCATCATGGCTGGGCCGGCGCACCATAGCCGCAATCTGGCTTGCCTGTTCGGCGGAGATGTCCATGGTCGTATGAGCTGTGGCCAGTTGAATGATGGTCGATTGAATGGGCTCAGCGCTCTCTTGATCGCCCCCCGCTTCGGTTTGACCCATCTGATCCACGATCGATGCGGCCAGATCGCGTAGGTTGCGATCGCCGGCGCCGACGACGGCCATCTGAACGCCAAGGGATTGTTCCAAGGCCATATGGAGTTCGAGTGCCATCAGTGAGTCAAGCCCAAGATCCGCCAGGGGCCGAGTCAGATCAACCTGGCTCTCGGCCATTCGCAGAATGTCTCCGACCTCGCGCTTGAGGACGCCGATGACGATCTCAACAGCCTCATCGCGCGACTTGCCCTGCAGCAGCGCGCCGATGTCCTCGGCCTGCCCCGAGCGCTGATCGCCGCCATGATGAGCAAGATCGGCAAAGGTCGGGCTCTTGAGCAAGGCGAGTTTCTCTGAACCGGCTCCGGGAGACAGACCGGCATAGAACTGGACGGGATCGACGCGAGGCCCCAGTGCCAACAGTCGGCCAAGATGAGCGAGGGCCTCGAAGGATCTTAGCGGAACGACACCCGTGGTCCGGCGCAGGCGCTGGCCGAGTTGCTTGTCGCGCGCGATCAGACCGACATCGGCAACCGCGCCCCAGCCGATCGCCAGGGCTGGCTGGCCACGAAGGCGGCGAGCGCGCATGAAACCTTCCAGGAACCCGTTGGCGGCGACATAGGCGCCTTGACCGGGACTTCCGATCAGGGTGGTTGCCGAAGAATAGGCTACGAACACATCGAGGGGCTGATCCTTGGTCGCGTTGGCGAGGTTGATCAGACCGTCCACCTTGGTCCGCAACACCGCCTGCAACCGCTCAGTCGTCAAATTGCTGATCAAGCCATCATCTAGATGAACGGCCGCGTGAACCACGCCGCAGATCGGCCCATGCGTCTCTACCAGTGAGGCCATCATCGACTCGACCGCCGCAGCGTCGCCGATATCGACCGACTTTGCGATGATATCGGTGCCACTGTTCCGAAGCTGCTCGACGGCTGGCACAAGGTCAGGCTCAACCTGGCCCCGGCGCGACAAGAGCGCGATGTGTGTCGCCCCTTGCGCAGCTAGCCACTGGGCCGTCGCGAACCCTAATCCGCTGGTGCCGCCAGCGATGACATAAAGTCCTGGCTTGGCGTGATAGGCCACTGCCGAGAGATCGACCCGAGCCTGACGCGGCGGCCGAATGACGATCTTGCCGATATGCTCGGACGCTTGCATCGTCCGGAACGCCAATCCGACCTCATGGTCGGCATAGCTGCGATAGGGCAGGGGCCGCAGCTGCTGCGCCGCAAACGCCTGCGCGAGGGCGTCCATCATCGAGCGCACCAGGGCTGGATCAGCCGCCAGCAACTCGTCGATGTCGACGCCGCTGTAGGCGATGTTGCGCAGGAAGGGCCGCAAGGCGAGCTGCGTGTTGTCGAGAAAGTCTCGCTTGCCGAGCTCGAGGAACCGCCCAAATGGTTTCAGCAACCGAAAGCTGGCGAGCATGGCGGAACCCGCCAGCGAGTTCAGGACGAGATCGACCTGTCCGTACTGGCGCACGATCTCGCTGGCAAAACGCTCCTGCCGCGATTCGAAGACGGCCTCGGCACCGGCCGACAAGGCGATGGCACGGCGGGCCGCCGTGCTGGCCGTCCCGAGAGCCCGCGCGCCTTGATGGGTGGCGATCTGTAGGGCAGCAAGTCCGACGCCGCCGGCTGCACCATGGATCAGCACGGTTTCGCCGGCCCGAACCCGGCCGCGCTCGACCAAGGCATACCAAGCCGTCGAGAAGGCCACCGGAATGGTGGCGGCGGCTTCGAGATCAACGCCATCCGGGACTTGGAAGAAATACCAGTCTGGACAGACGACATGCGAGGCGAACGCCCCGGCGGCGAACCCCATGACCTTGTCGCCAATCTTGAGGCGACTGACGCCGGGCCCGACGCGGCAGACTGTCCCCGAACACTCGAACCCAAGCGCCGCCTGTGTCAGACCTGCTCCCAGGAGATCATCGTCGAGCAGGCCAAGCCCCACCATGATATCACGGTAGTTCAGCCCAGCGGCTGCTACCTCGACTTCGACTTCACCGGCCTGGGGCTCCGGACGAGGCTTTGACAGCCATTCGAAGCCATCGAGCCCCGCACCGTCGGCGAAGTGCAACACCGCACGGCTCTGTGGCTCAAAGGGGGTCTCCAAGGCGATCGAACGATGGATGCGGTTGACCAAAAGACCAGACGGCTCGGCGCGCCATTCGCGTTCGCCATCGGTGCCGCCAAGCACGGGCGTGAGGTCAACGGCGCCCTCATCATCCGCGATCACGACGAGACGGATATCAAGATCGGGGAATTCGTTGATCGCGACCCGCACGAACGCAGCCAACCCGGCGTCATCTCCCGCAGCCAACCCGTCAATCGCCGCGGCCTTCGTCAGCACGACGATCCGAATGACATATTCAGCTGAAGCCAAGCGTGCGAAAAGGCGGGAAAGGGAGCCGACGCGAGCCGCGAGCTCGCTCCCGGATTGGGCGCGAGTTGAAACCGAAGCCACCACAAGACATGCGGGCTCAGGCGTCGGGCGTGATGCCAGCCAATCGACGATGTCGTCGCTGTGGTCCCAATCGAACCGGTCGGCCGATGTCAGGGCGCATCGGTCAAAGAGGACGGCCGCATCTTCGTTGCCAATCGTCGCTGTGGCTGTCGCGGATCGTGCTGGGCGCGACGGCCGCGTCGCAGCGCGAGCTTGGATCACCGTCAGGAGGCCGCCGACGTTGTCTGGTTGACCGATCGCCGTCGCACCAGATGCGACGATGCGACGAACGAGCGCGTCCCCACCGTCGAACGGGACCAGATCGTCGGTGCCCGATAGCGTTTGGCTTGCCGCCATGAGGAACTGGAGATGCAGATCGGCTGTGGGCTCGACGAGTACGATCGGCGCCTCCGAGGCTAACTGTCCCATGGCACCGCCCAGGGCTGCTTCGTGAGAGGCGCGGTGTTGTGAACTGGCCGTCGCAAATCCGATCAGCGCATCGAAAGGGAAGGGAGCCGTATTTGCTGCCCCGCTGACGACCAAACTGTCGAAGAGGGTGCCGAAACCGGGAACATGCCTGTATTCGTCAGCGTGGGTTGCGTCGCTGACCGCAAGCGTCACGCTGGCGCGGCCCGCCCGGACAGCCTCCGTGAGAGCCTGGGCCAAACCGCTGTTCCAATCCCCGACGACCAGCAGCCGCACAGGACGGCCGGCGGGTTGGTGCCATGCCGCCAGAGTGTCCGAGGCCAGCGCGGTGACGTGGGCTGACAAGTCCTGGAGGCTCCAGGTCTCGGTCAACGAAGCGAGCGTCGGCTTGGCACTGACCATGCCGGAGCGAAGCAGGGGGCTGGCGTGGGCGATGGCCAATGCTGCCAGGCGCAACTCCCGGTTCGCGGCGGGGAAGCGCTGCTGGAGGGTCGCCAGCAGAGCATGGGGAGAAGGAAGGCTGAAATCCGCCGACAGCTTCGTGCCGTCTGAAGACGATGACAAAGCACCGGCCATTGCGAGAATGTCGCGTGCGCGCTCCAGCAGCGGCAAAGCCGGTTCGGCCACGCGTCCAGCCGAGACGGCGGTCTCAAAGATACCGTCGGGGCCAAGCACATCGGCCAATGCATGATGGGCAATCGAAAGCGCAAGGGCGCGTATGAGAAGCGGCAGCGGACTTGAAGGAGCCCCCTCCCGTCCGGCAACAGCGAGATCCGAAGCCGCAACGGCCAGCGTGACGGGGTATATGGGGAGTGCCTGCTCGCGAAAGGTGCGCTCGAGCATGATCGGCTTGACCAGGTGAACCGAACGCAGGACGGCTGCATCAATCGCTGCGACCAAAGCGCCTGACTCATCCAAAAGCGCGACCGAAAGAGACTTGAAGCGCTGGGTTTCTCGCTGAAGCTTCGTGACCGACCGCGTGATCGCCCCGCCTGGTTGCCAGACGCGAATGCGGCGGAACCGGATCGGCAGATGCGCCTTGCGCTCGCCGTCACGCTGAGGTCGGGCTAGAAACAGCCCGTGGAAGCTGCTGTCGAGTGACACCGGATGGAGCACGTGCGCGTCGTTATAAGCGCCCGTTCCACCAGAAGGGACGATGAGGCTGCTTTCGCCAACCGTTTCATCGCGCCACGTTGCGCGAACCGCCTGAAAATGAGGACCATAATCGAGGCCGGCACGTCCTGCAGCGGCATAGATTTCTGCTGCCTCGTTGAAAATGGGGTCGGTCACCCGAGGCAGGGCTTCGCTGACGTCGCGGCCATCGTCCGCCAGCGGGACGAGGACGCCCTTCGCATGCAGGATCCACTCGTCGCTGTCGGCAAACCGGCGACGGCTCCACACCTCAATCCCGTGTGTGGCGGCCGTGTAGCGGGTTGAAACCTCCCGTGTCTCATCCTCGCCGAAGGTCATCGCCTTGCTGATGTCGAACTCGACGATCTCGAGCGGAACTGGCCCGAACAGTTCTTGTCCAGCGGCCAGTGCGATTTCGATCAACCCCGCTGCGGGCATGACCACGCCCCCATCGACGCGATGATCGGTCAAATAGGGGACGAGGACGGTATCGAGCAGGCTGCGCCACTCCGGCGACCCATCTGACAGCCGTGCTCCGAGAAGGGGATGCAGAGGCAGGCTGTCGATCAGTCGCCCGTGAGAGCTGATCGCCTCATGGGTTCCTTCAAACCGGTAGCTTGCCCGTTGGAACGGATAGGGTGGCAAGGCGTGAACGGTTTTGGGGGACTCACCGAACAACGCGGACCGATCGTCGCCGATGTCATGAACGGCCATCCGCGCGAGCATCGTTCCGATCGGATCGCCCTTCGCTGCAGATCCAGCCGGCAAGCTCGGCAGGACCGGATGGACCCGTCCCGCTGTCTTAAGCCCATCTGTGATCGGACCGATCAGAATGGGACGGGGTGAGATTTCAACAAAGGCAGGCTGATCATGCGCTGCGATCGCGGCCTCGAGCGCCTCTGAGAACCGAACCGGCTGGCGGATGTTGCGCCACCAGTAATGCTGATCCATCGCGGAAGCGTCAAGAACAGCGCCTGTCACCGTCGAATAGAACGGGACCTCAGAAGTCGCCGCGCTCAGCTCGCCCAAATCGTCGAGCAGGGGCTCGCGAACGCACTCCAACGCGCGGGAATGGAAAGGATAGTCGACTTGCAAGGGCACGCTGGCGACGCGCTCCTTGCGGGCCAGCCGAGCCAGTGTCTCGAGCTGTCGCGCTGGACCCGACACGGTCGTGGACGCCGCGCTGTTGTAGGCGGCGATATCGACCTCGGTCAGCACCGCCTGCTGCAACCATGCCTCGACTTTGGCTGCGTCGGTCGCCACGACAAGCATGCGGCCTTCACCTTGTACGGCCTCTTGATGCAGGCTGCGCTTGTGCATGATGAACAGGGCAGCTGCGCGCGTCAGCAGGCCGCTTGCTTCGGCTGCGGCGATCTCCCCGACGCTGTGGCCCAGGACTCCAGAAGGCCGAATCCCATGCTCTCGCAAAACGGCCGTCAGCGCTGACTGCACGGCAAAGATCAACGGCTGTGCGATACTCGTTTTCGCCAGTTCAGCGCTCGAGGTTCCCTCGCGCAGCCGCTCGGCGATCGACCAACCGGCGATGTCCTTGTAACGCCTGTCGATGTCGTCCACTTCCTGCCGGAAACGCGCATGGCTGTGATAAGCCGCCATCCCCATCTGCTCGAACTGGGCGCCATTGCCACTGTAGACGAAGATGATGTCGCGCGGCCGCTCGTGAACAACCGCGGTGGCGCCGTTCTCGTTCAGGTCGCCGCTGTTGGAGAAGCGTCGCAAGGCTGCGGCGACGTCGCTGGCGGGCCCCTCGTTGGGCGATAGCGAAACCGCGAACCGATGCGCCATCCGATCCTGTTGATGGGCGAGGGCGGCAGCGATCGTCGCCGCAGGATGGCCGGCCGCAATGACATCGGCGAGCTGGGCTGAGCGGACCTTCAGAGCATCATCCGTGGCGGCCGATAGCAGAAGCACGCGCGCCGTCGCAACCTCTTGAGCCGGCGTCCCGACCGGGCGAGCCGAGCGGAGGATCGCATGACCATTGGTCCCGCCGAAACCGTAATTGCAGACTGCGGCAAAACGGTCGCCGCTCGTGGCGTCGAGCGACAGCGCTTGAGTCACGGGAATGATATTGAGCTCTGCAAAGGGGATGGCGGTGTTGGGCTCGTCGGCGAACAGGGAACGCGGGATGATCCCGTGTTCCAAGGCGAGACTTGCCTTCAACAGGCTCGCCAACCCCGACGCAGCCTCAAGATGACCGATGTTGGACTTCACGGATCCGATCGGAAGGGGCTTCGATCGGCGCTGGCCGAGCGCGCGGCCTATGGCAGCTGCTTCGATCGGGTCTCCGATTTTTGTGCCCGTCCCATGAGCCTCGACAAAGCTCAGCGCGTCGGGGTCAAGGCCCACCGTCTCGTGGACGGTCTCGATAAGATGCTGCTGAGAGGCCTGTGATGGCAGAGAGATCCCGTTGGTGCGCCCATCGGAATTGGTGCCTGCGGCCACCACGACGCTGTGGATGCGACGGCTTTCACGCAGCGCATCAGGTTCCCTCTGAAGAATGAGGACAACAGCGCCCTCGGACCGGACGTAACCGTCGGCTGCCTCAGAGAAGGGACGGCAAAGCCCCGTCTGCGACAGCATGCGAGCCTGCGAAAAGCCGATGAAGGGCACCGGCGACAACAACATGTTGACGCCACCGACGATCGCCATCTCAACATCACCGGCGGCGAGAGCCCCGGTCGCCTGTGCCAGCGCGACGAAGGACGAAGAGCAGGCTGCGTCAGCCGTGAAACTCGGTCCTTTGAGATCGAACACATAAGAGATGCGGTTGGCCAGGATCGACAGGGCGTTACCCGTCATGAAGTGGCTGCCGATCACGGCTGGATCGAACGCCCCGACGCTTTGGTAGTCCGCCAATGACGCGCCGACATAGACACCGATGTTGCGGCCCGACAGAGCCGAAGGCGGCAGCCCGGCATCTTCGCACGCGCGCCAGGTTGCCGTCAGCAGCAGGCGTTGCTGCGGATCCATCTGCTGAGCTTCGCGAGGCGAGATGTTGAACGGGGCGGGATCGAAGCCGAAGGCGTCAGCGAGATAGCCTCCCGCAAAGCTGTAAGCGAAGCCCGGCGCTGGCTCACCTGGGCGCAGGAAGCGTTCGACGTTCCATCGGCCCTGCGGACGCGCCGAGATCGCGTTGCGTTCGCCTTGCATCAGCTCCCACAGGGCGGCCGGTGTGTCGGCGCCCGGAAGGAGACAGGATGCGCCAATGATAGCGGCGTCAGTGGAATGCGATCGGGTTCGAAACGGCATAGACCTTAGAAACCCTGACGAAAACGGGCAAGCGCGGCCGACGGTTCGCGGCGTGGTTGTCCCGCTGCGTCTTTCGAAGCTGATAAGGGGCCTTTGCGTAAAAAACAATCTATCACGGTTTGGACGCCCGCGGCGTCAGCGGCAGATCAGCTATGAAATTCGTTAATGCGGCAAAGTAACCCGGCCATGTGAGGTCACCATAGCCAACAGCCGCACCGAGTCGAATGGGGGCGGATGTGAGGTACTTTGTGATCGCAATGTCCCAGCCTGGCCCATCGAGCGGATCGACGAAGTGTGTCTGCGGGTGGCCGACTTCCCGATGGGCTGGAATGTCGGATGCAACCACGGGCGTCCCGAGCAAAGCGGCCTCGACGATGGGAAGGCCGAAGCCCTCGATGAACGAGGGCATGAGAAGCGCCCGCGCGCCACTGATGACGCGCTTGAGAGCTGGCGTCGAGAGCCCATGAACGACATGGATAAAGTCGCTGACATCGCCGCACCGCTTCAACCGATCGAGGATGAGATCGCCTTGCCAGCCCTTCGATCCTGTGATCACGAGATGAGGCGTTGCCGGTCCAAGCCGCCGATACAGCCGCTTCCAGACTTCGAGCAACATCAGGTGGTTTTTTCTAAGCTCGATGGCTCCGCACACAACAAAATAGGGGACGTGCGCCAAAGTCGGGTCCGGGTCGGGCTCGGACCTGAAGATGGCTGGAACCGGCAATGGCAGCGCGCACGTCGGTATCGGCCTGTTGTGCCGCCGCGCGAGTTCCCGATCGATCGCCGCCTTGGCCGCTTGTGTGGTGACGATCAGGCCGGCGGCGTGCTTCGCCGTCTGATCCACCATTGTCGCATGCGCCCTGACCGAGCTCGGTGCGACATACTCCGGCGTCTCAAGTGGGATGACGTCATGAAGCATGAACAAGGGGCGCACATCCGGTCTCCGCTGAAGCCAGCGAAGCAAGAACGGGACCGCCAACCCAATTTGCCCAACGTTGAGGTAGATGGAGTCGGGAGGCAGTTTGGTGACCGCGTCCTCTCCCAGCTCGAAACCGGTCGCCTTCAGGAGTGACAACATCCGCGCAGCCAGCCCGAATGCGCCTGGTGAGCGGACGTACCAGGATGATTTGCCAGCCTGCATCGTCGGCGCCAAGGCCATCCAGGCGCCATCGACGGCCGGAAGTCGGTGCTCCGACCAGAGATATTCGAGGCGCGTCAGGCCTTTGAGCACGCGTTCGCGCGGGAAAATCCGTGTTCCCCAAGCTGTGGGTAAAACTGCGAAACAGTCCTCAGGAGATTGTTCGAAGAAGTGACGCGCATAGGCGATGTCGACACGGTCAATGCCCCGCGGCGTCAATGAGAGCGGGCCCAAAAAGAGCCGCGTGGCATCGTAGGCGATCGTCACCTGTTGGTCCTGCCGGGGCCTGAGCCTCAGCGTGCCGGAGACGGGAACCAATGGACTGCGGACAGGGTGAGGATCAACATCGTCAACGCACACATCGAAGCACTATCCTTGAAACATTGAGCTCACTCGGCAATAGCTACCGCGACCCGCCACAGAAATCGTCAGAAACCTTGAACCGCATCCATAACAGCATCGTTGGCGCTGTCGAGCGTCGCGCGTTGATTTGGCTCGTCAGCCGGCTGCCTGCGAGGGTGACGCCGGACGCACTGACCGCTTTCGGCATCTTCGGCGCTGCGCTGACGCTGATCGGGTATCTGCTGACGGCCACGTCACCCGCTTTCTTGTGGTTGGCCAGCTTCGGCCTCGTCTGCCACTGGTTCGGCGACTCGCTCGATGGAACGCTTGCGCGTTACAGGCGCATCGAGCGCCCCCGTTACGGCTATTTCCTGGACCAGACGGTCGACGTGATCGGAAACTTGCTGATTTGTCTCGGTATGGGGCTTTCAGCCTATGTTCGGTTGGATGTCGCCTTGCTGGCCTTGGCTGGCTATCACGCGCTGTCCATCTTTTCCCTGGTGAAAGCGTGCGTGTCCCGAGAGTTCCACATCTCGATCGTCGGGTTTGGCCCGACGGAGATGCGACTTTTGATCATCGCGATGAACGTGAATATCTTCGTTTTTGGCGCCCCGACCTGGACGATCGGACCTTTGACGATGACCTGGTGCGATCTCACCCTTGTCTTGATGGCAGGGGGATTCTTTGGCGTGTTCGTTTACCTGGTGATCGATTATGCCGGCTACCTGGCGCGGGATGAGAAGGCCACGATCACGACCGACGGCTGATCAAGGCAGCCGGGCGACATCACCCGTAGTAGGCGATATAGCGTCTCACATAGTCCTCCCATCGAATCCACTCTCCCTTGACGAGATACTTTCGATCGGGATGGGCCCAACGGATGCCCAAGCGAGAGCCGATGAGGGGATGCACGGGGATCTGCAGGCGGCGCAGCGAGTCCAATGAGCCTGGCCACCAGAACCGCAGCGACAGCCCGAGCTCACGGGTCACCGATTGGACCAGTGTCTTGATGATATGACCATTCGGATGGGCGGTCGTGTAAAAGACCTGTTTCGTCTTGAAACGATCTAGGACGTACGCTCCGATTCCCCCTTCAAACTGGCGATCCATACCTTCAAGCCGCATCTGCTCGAACTTATGGAGTCGGTTGACGTCGATAATCCGGTCGATGTCGAGCGATTGATAAGCTTTGAAGCGAGCTTCCGGGTCCGGGATGTCCCTTCGCAAGCGCGCGAGCAGTCCGTCGAAGTAGGTAAATTCGAAGTTCGGATAATCGCGATTGCGGGCAATCTTGTCGTCGGGGCCATTGAACGCATCGAACGGCCATGGCGAGGCAAACCGGACACACGGATAACGCAGGGTCGGCAGGTCGG
>LNFM01014958.1_pt1 | contig 11138 bp, 10 predicted proteins | sample 596031 | NCBI WGS metagenome assembly LNFM01 (sample SAMN04254537, study PRJNA301005) | activated carbon metagenome | isolation source: dual media filters at the Ann Arbor, Michigan drinking water treatment plant | place: USA: Ann Arbor | reverse complement strand
GGCGTCGGTCGTTCCAGACCCCGGGGGCCCTGCCTCGCTCAGACTTCGACTATCACCGGGAGGACCATGGGGCGCTGCTGGGTGCGCTTGCGGACGAGGCCGGCGACGGCGTCGTGGAGCTGGTGCTGGAGCACCCCGACCTCCGTGATGCGCTGCTCGGCCGACGTCGCGAGGCTCTTCTCGACGGCGTCGCGGGTCTCCTCGATGAGCCGCCGGTCCTCGCCGGAGCCGAAGCCGCGGGTGATGACCTCGACGTCCCCGACGATGGAGCCGTCGGACGCGTCGATGCGGGCGATGACGACGACGAGGCCGTCGTCGGAGAGGTGGCGCCGGTCGCGCAGGACGCTCTCGGTGATGTCGCCGCCACCGCCCTGGTCGACGTACGTGAGGCCGGCCTTGACGCGGTCGGTGACGCCGGCGGTGTCCTTCGTGACCTCGAGGACGTCGCCGTTGTCGAGGATCGTGATCCGGTCGGCGGTGTAGCCGAGGGCCTTCGCGAGGCCGGCGTGGGCGCGCTGGTGGCGGGCCTCGCCGTGGATCGGGGCGAAGAACCGGGGGCGCAGCAGCTCCAGCATGAGCAGCAGGTCGCTGGCGCTGCCGTGGCCGGAGACGTGCACGCGGGAGTTCTCGCGCTCCGTGATGAAGTGGGCGTCGGCGCGGACGAGCCGGTTGAGGATCTCGTTGACGGCCATCTCGTTGCCGGGGACGGTGCTCGACGAGTAGAGGACGGTGTCGCCCTTCTCGATCGACACCTGGTGGTGCTCGCCGCGGGCGATGCGGCTGAGGGCCGCCATCGGCTCGCCCTGCGACCCGGTGCAGATGAGCACCTGCTCGTCGCGGGGGCGGCTCTCGAGCTCCTTGAGCTTCACGAGCGTCCCCGGCGGCGGGTTGAGGTACGGGCTGCCGGTCTGCGGGTCGACGAGGTTCTGGGCCATCGCGACGTTGCGCGTCAGTGACCGGCCGATGAGGGCGACGACGCGGCCGTCGTCGTACGCCGCGTCGAGCACCTGCTGGACCCGGTGGATGTGCGACGAGAACGTCGTGACGAGCACCCGCTGGGGGGCGGTCGCGAAGATGCGGGTCAGCTCGCTGCGGACCTCGCGCGTCGGGAGGGGCGAGCCGCTCGGGCCCTCCTCCGCGTTGGTGGAGTCGGCGAGGAGCAGCTGCACGCCGCGCTCGCCGATCCGCGCGAGGGCGCCGAGGTCGCTGCGCCGCCCGCCCACCGGGGCGAACTCGATGCCGAAGTCCCCGGTGTGCACGATCGTGCCCGCCGGGGTCGACAGCGCCACCGCGGAACAGTCGGGCGTCGAGTGGGTCAGGGGGATGAACTCGGCCTCGAACGGCCCGACGGTGATCGACGTGTCGTACGGCGCCTCGATCAGCTCCGCGCCGTCCATCAGGCGGTGCTCCTCGAGCTTCGCCCGCAGCAGCCCGAGCGTGAACCGCCGCGCGTAGATCGGCACGTGGCCGACGGCGCGCAGCAGGAACGGCACGGCGCCGATGTGGTCCTCGTGCCCGTGGGTGAGGATCAGGGCCTCGAGGTTGTCCCGCCGCTCCACGACGTAGCTGAAGTCGGGCAGGACGATGTCCACGCCCATCTGGTCGTTCTTCGGGAAGGTGATGCCGCAGTCGATGAGGACCATGCGGTCCCCGTACTCGATCACGTACATGTTCTTGCCGATCTCCCCCGCTCCCCCGAGCGGGATGACGCGCACGCCGGCGCTGGTCGCCATGCGACCCTCCTCAGTCTGTTTCGAGCGCGGGATCTATGCCCGCGAGAGAATGCCCTGGCGCTCGAGCACGCTGCGCAGGATGTCGCGCTGCACAGGCGTCGCCTCGACCAGGGGGAGGCGCAGGCGGTCCGAGGGGATCAGTCCGATCATCTCGAGAGCCGCCTTGATCAGGATGGGGCTGGTGGTGACGAAGAGCGCCTCGTAGAGCGCGGCGAGCTCGGTGTCGCGCCGGCGGGCCTCGTCGTGGTCGCCCTTGCGTTCCGCCTCGATGACGGCGGCCATCTGCTCGCCGACGAGGTGCGACGCGACGGAGATCACGCCGGCGCCGCCGAGCTGGGCGACGGCGAGCGTCATGTCGTCGTTGCCGGCGTAGAGGGTGAGGTCCGGGATCCCCGCGACGGCCGTCAGCTCGCCCGGGTCGGGGTTCGCCTGCTTCAGCGACGTCACGTTCGGGATGCCGGCGAGCTCGGCGATCAGGTCCGGTTCCATGTTGACGACGCTGCGACCGGGGATGTTGTAGAGCACGACCGGCAGGCCGACCTCGGCGATCGCCGCGACGTGGCCGATGATCCCGGCGCGCGGCGGGCGGTTGTAGTAGGGCGTCACCACGAGCACCGCGTCGACGCCGGCCTCCGCGGCGAGCCGCGTGAGGTGCACCGAGTGGGCGGTGTCGTTGCTGCCCGTGCCGGCGACGACGCTGACGCTGCTGCCGACCTCGCGGACCGCGAGGCGGTAGAGCGCGACCTTCTCGTCGTCGGTGAGCGTGGAGGCCTCGCCGGTGGTCCCCGCCATCACCAGGCCGTCGGAGCCGTGCTCCACGAGGTGGTGGGCGAGGACGGTGGCGGCCGCCTCGTCGACCCGGAGGTCCGGGTCGAACGGCGTCACCATGGCGGTCAGGATGGTGCCGAGCACGCGCTGAGTATAGACGCGTGCCCGGCGCCCACCCCGTGGGGCTACTGGGTCTGCGCGCAGACCACGGAGATGCGGACCGTCACGTTGTTCGTGACGTTGGAGCGGAAGATGGTGAACCAGCTCCGCGGGACGTCGTTGACGTCGGCTCCGACCTGGCCCCCGATGATGGTGCCGTCGGTGCTGTTGACGAGGCTCGCCGTGCCGCCCGTGGCGATGCCGCCGTTCGTGCAGGTGTGGCCGGTGCTGACGTCCTGGGAGGCGATCGCCGGGACGACCTTGTCCACCACCTCGAGCTCGAAGCCGGTGATCGTGCCGCCGCCACCGCCACCGGTGCCGGCCTTCGCCGCCAGCAGGTCCCATACGGGCGCCGTGCCGGGGACGTCGCCGGCCCCCGCCGGTCCGGTCGCGACGTACGACGAGCCGTCGCGCTGCACGGCGTCGTCCTTGGCGTACGTCCCGGCGGCCCACGCGCCACGCCAGTTCAGGCCGCGCGCGCCCTGCGCTCCCTGCGGTCCGGTGTCACCGGTCGTCCCCTTCGGCCCCTGCGGACCCTGCGGACCCGACGGCCCGGGCGTGCCCGGTGCGCCGGGGGCGCCCGCCGGGCCCTCCGGCCCGACGCCGCCGGCGGCGACGGCCTTCGCGAAGCGCGCCTCGAGCGAGTCGACCCGTCCGGTGAGCGCCTGCAGCTGGATCGACAGGCCGCGGACCTGCACCTGGAGCTGCTTCGCCTGCTTCGGGAGCACCTTCAGCTGCTTCGTCAGCTTCGGCGAGACCGCCCCGGCCTTCGCCGTCCTCTTCGGCACCTTCGCGGACTCGGCGAAGTCCCACCCCGCCGAGACGGCGGTCGGGACGGACGAGAGCGCGACGGCCGCGACGAGGACGGCGATGAGCGGGCGACGGGGACGTGGGCACATGGACGGGGACCTCCGAGCGGCGACGGCGGGCCACCGCGTCCCGGCTGGGCGCCGGGGGGAGGCCGCGGCGTGGTGCGGGTGAGACGTGGTGCGGGTGCCTCGGGACGTCCCTGTCATCGGCAGCCCGCCGCGAAAGCTCCACCCCCCTCGGGTGCGCCGCGACCTCCCGGGTTCAGACCCCGGCGACCGCCGGCACGGGCTCGCGGGCGGCGACCGCGGTGAGGAGGCCCGGGTCGGCGACCTCCCAGTAGTGGCGCACCGCCCACGGGCGCACGCGGGGGTGCGCGACGGCCCGCGCGAGCAGCGCGAACGCGACGTCGGGGCTGCGGTCGAGCACGCTCTGCAGGCGGTCGAGGGCGTCGAAGCCCCGCCGCCGGGAGAGCACGAAACCCCGGTAGCGCGCGAGCGCGGCGTCGAGGGTGAGCTCGCCGGTGCGCACCCGCTCCGCGAGCCGGCCCGCGATCTGGCCGTAGACGAGGGCGGGGCGGATCCCCTCGCCCGAGACGGGCAGGCAGTGGCCGGCGGCGTCGCCCGTCACGAACATGCCGTCCCGGACGGGCTCGCCGAACCGGGAGGTGAAGTAGCCGCCGTACGTCGCGCCGGGGGCGTCGCCGAGGCCGCGGCCGTCGAGGAACTCCCCGAGGTCACGGGACAGCGACGAGCGGCCGTCGTACGCCGCGAGGCCGGCACGCACGTGGTCGCCGGCCGGGAAGACCCACGAGAACATCCGCCGGCCGTACGCGGGCCCGACGTAGAAGTGGAGCCCCTCCGCGTGGACCGGCAGCCGCGACTCGACGCCGAAGCTGCGCCGGCCCACCCGCGCGCGGCGCTGGGCGGGGCCCTTCGGCGCCGAGGTCCGCCACCCGGCGGCCTCGATGACGACCGGCGCGGTGAACTCCCCCGCGGTCGTGCGCACCACGCCGTCGCCCGCCCCGGTGATGCGGGCGCGGACGAACGCCGCGCCCGACCGGGCGAACATCTCCTCGCAGAGCCCGCGGTAGTCGAACGTCGCGAAGTCGAAGAGACGCAGCCGCTGCGAGCGGCGGCGGGTGTGGAGCACGATGTCGCGGTGGACCTGCTGCACGTGCCGCGTGAGGTCCATGCGCTCGAGGCACGCGAGGGGCACGGCCGACGCGGACGTCTCGCCGTCGCCGATCTCCAGCCGGTCGATGACGAGCACGCGGCCGCCGATCTGCCCGGCGGCGGCGAGGCCCGCGAACGACCCGCCGCACACGATCACGTCCCACTCCGCGGCGGGCGCGCTCACCGGCGGGCCGGCGTGGTGCCGTGGTCGGCGCACGCCCGGCGTGCCAGGGCGACGGCGAGGATGGCGCGCTTCTTCTCGTCGACGCCGAGCCGCTCGGCCCGGAGCATCCGCTCCTCGGCGTCGAGCGCCGCGATCACCTCCGCGCGCGCCTTCTCGGTGTCACGTGCGCCCGTCACGAGGTGGATCGCGGCGGAGGCCTGCGCCGCGTAGGCGGTCAGCGCCGCGTCGCGGACCGGCCCCGGCGCCATGTCGGCGACGTCGTACCGGAGCGCCATCAGGTCCCGCTCCCACGCGCCGATCGACACCTTCCGCCTCTCGACCTCGCGGGCCATGCGGGTCGAGAGCATCCCGGCGGCCCCGCCGACGGCCTTCGCCGCCGACTCGAGCTGCGCCACCAGCTGGCGCTTGGTGGCCTCGTTCGCGGGGTCGGCGAGCCAGGCGCGGCCGCTGCGCAGCAGCGCCTGGGCCACGACGGGCCCCTGCCGCCTGGCGAGGAGCGCCGCCAGCGCGATCAGGCGGGGGCCCATCAGCGCCTCACGTGCGGGGGATCTCCTGACCCGTCTCCGGGTCGATCCGGATGCCGTCGGTGATGCCGGTGCCGGGAGGTGCCCCGACCGTCAGCCAGACGGCCTCGCGGTCGGAGTGGTTCTGGATGCGGCGGGCGACGCCCTTCGCGAAGCGCAGCCACTCCCCGTCCTGCACGGTCACGACCTCACCCTCGACGTAGACCTCCTGCGGTCCCCCTGCGAGCAGCTGGTAGATCTCTTCCTGCTCGTGGTGGCGGTGGTACGCCATCTCGTTGCCGGGCTGGTAGCGCCAGACGCGCAGCGCCATCCCCTCCGCTCCGAGCGCCCCCGCCAGGTCACGCGACGCGGCGCCCCCGCCGCGGCGCTCCCGCTCCTCGACGTCACCCTCCGAGACCTTCGCCCAATCCGCCATCAGCACCCCTCCTCCGGTTGCCCCCGATGCTACCGGTCGTCCCGCGCCGCACGCGGCGCCGGCGGCATCCGCCCCGCCAGCAGGCGGGCCAGCTCGGCGAGGTCGGCCTCGCTCAGGATCGCGTCGGTGCGGGGCGACGCGAGGCGGCGGGCGAGGTCGCGGCGCATCGCGTCGATGTGCGCGTGGAGGTGGCGCCGCCGGGCCGACACCCGCCGCTCGTCCTCGGCGAGCAGGTTCAGCTCGTCCTTGAGGGCGGAGTCCGACATCGCCGCGATCTCGTCGTCTCCGGGGACCGGCGACGCGGGCGGGTCGTCGACGGCGTCCCCGAGGGCGAGCATCCGCGGCGGCACCCGGCGGTGGCGGGTGCGGCCACCGGTCCAGAGCTCCGCCCAGACGAGGAAGCCGCGACCGTCGCGGGCGTGCCCCCAGCGGTCGGCGAGCTGCTCGACGAGGAAGAAGCCGCGACCCCCGACCTGCTGCAGCGTCGGCGTGCCCGGGTCGGGGTCGAAACCCGGTCCGCGGTCGCGGACCTCGAGGCGCACGGCCCCCGGGACCGCCGTCAGGTCGAGGCCGACGGGGCCGTCGGACCCCGAATGCCGCACCGCGTTGGTGACCAGCTCGACCGCGATGAGGGCGAGGTCGCCGCGTCGCCCGTCCCCCAGCCCCTCCGCCTCCAGCCCGGCGACCGCCTCGTGCACGCCGGGCAGCGACACGAGTCGCGGGGGCAGGTCGAGGTGGACGCGCGCGGCCATCGGCTATCCCCCGTCCCCTCCGGTGTCGTCGTCGTCGCCGGGGGCGGGCGGATCCCCGATCACCACCATCAGCTGCTTGGTGTCGACCTGGGTGCCCGCGCCGACGAGCACCTCCAGGACCACCCCGTCATGGTCGGCGAAGACCCCGGTCTCCATCTTCATCGCCTCGATCGACAGGAGGCGGTCGCCGCGCTCGACGCGGTCGCCCTCGTGCGCGAGGACGGCCACCACCAGGCCCGGCATCGGCGCCGGGACGTGGGTGGGGTCTCCCTCGTCGGCCATCCGCCGCCCCGGTCCCGTCGGCGCGACGGACCGGTCGGCGACCTTCACCTCACGCGGCTGGCCGTTCAGCTCGAAGAAGATGGTGCGGCGGCCCTCGTCGTCGGCCTCGCCGATGGTGAGGAACCGGACGACGAGCGTCTTGCCGCGCTCGATGTCGACGAACAGCTCCTCGTCGCGTGTCATCCCGTGGAGGAACACCGGCGTCGGCAGGACGCTGACGTCGCCGTAGGTGCGCTGGTGCTCCGCGAAGTCGGTGAAGACCTTCGGGTACATGAGGTAGCCGGCGAGCTCCTGGTCGGAGACCCGCCGCCGCACCGCCTTCTCGACCTCCGCCCGCGCGGCGTCGATGTCGATCGGGTCGAGCACCTGCCCGGGCCGCACCGTCAGCGGGGGCTCGCCCTTCAGCACCTTCCGCTGCAGCGCCTCGGGGAACCCGCCGTACGGCTGGCCGAGGTCGCCGTGGAAGAACTCGACGACGGAGTCGGGGAACGCGATCTCCCGGTCCGGGTCGAGGACGTCCTCGGGGGTGAGGTCGTTGGTGACCATGTAGACGGCGAGGTCGCCGACCACCTTCGAGGTGGGCGTCACCTTCACGATGTCCCCGAACATGCGGTTCACGGCCGCGTAGGTGCCCGCCACCTCGCGCCAGCGCGACTCGATGCCGAGGGCCCGCGCCTGCTGGCGCAGGTTGGTGTACTGCCCGCCGGGCATCTCGTGCTCGTAGACCTCGGCGGCGCCGGCGCGCATCTCGCTCTCGAACCCGGCGTAGGCGTCGCGGACGGCCTCCCAGTAGGCGGCGGCGCGGGCGAGCGGCTCCCGCTCGAACCCCGTGTCGCGGTCGCCGCCGCGGAGCGCCTCGACGATCGACCCGAGGTTCGGCTGGGAGGTGAGGCCGCTCATGGGGTCCATCGCGACGTCGGCGGCGTCCACCCCCGCCTCGGCCGCGGCGAGCACCGACGCGGCGGAGATGCCGCTGGTGTCGTGGGTGTGGAAGTGGATCGGGATGCCGATCTCGTCCCGGAGGGCCGTGACCAGCAGGCGGGCGGCCTCCGGCTTGCAGAGGCCCGCCATGTCCTTGATCCCGAGGATGTGGGCGCCGGCGTCCTCGAGCTCCCGCGCCATGCGCGTGTAGTAGGCGAGGTCGTACTTGGTGCGCGCCGGGTCGGTGAGGTCGCCGGTGTAGCAGATGCTCCCCTCGAGCAGCTTCCCGCTCTCGAGCACCGCGTCCATCGCGACCCGCATGTTCTCGACCCAGTTGAGGCTGTCGAAGACGCGGAAGAGGTCGACCCCGCCCTCGGCGGCCTGCTGCACGAAGAACCGCACGACGTTGTCGGGGTAGTTGGTGTAGCCGACGGCGTTCGACGACCGCAGCAGCATCTGGATGAGGATGTTCGGCACGGCGGCGCGGAGCCGGGTGAGGCGGTCCCAGGGGTCCTCGCGGAGGAACCGCATCGCGACGTCGAACGTCGCCCCTCCCCACGCCTCGAGGGAGAGGAGCCCGGAGAGGTGGCGGGCGTAGTACGGCGCGGGGCCGAGGAGGTCGTGCGTGCGGAACCGGGTGGCGAGGAGCGACTGGTGGGCGTCGCGGAACGTGGTGTCGGTGAGGAGCAGGCGGCGCTCGTCGCGCATCCACCGCGAGAACCCCTCGGGGCCGAGTTCGTCGAGGATGTCGCGGGTGCCGCGGGGCTCGTCGGGACGGGGCGGGACGTCGGGGATGCGCGGGACCCGCAGGTGCTCGGGGCGCGCCCGCCCGGCGACCTCGGGGTTGCCGTTGACGAGGACCTCCGCGATGAACTGGAGCAGGCGTGTGGCGCGGTCGCGGCGGGGACGGAACCGGAACAGCTCGGGTGTCTCGTCGATGAAACGGGTCGTGTAGTCGCCCGCCCGGAACCGCGGGTGCGAGATGAGGGCCTCGAGGAACGGCAGGTTGGTGCGCACGCCCCGGATCCGGAACTCCCGCAGCGCCCGGTCCATCCGGAGGACCGACTCCTCGTGGGTCGGCGCCCACGCCGTCACCTTCTCGAGCAGCGAGTCGTAGAACGGCGTGATGACGGCGGACGAGTAGGCGGTGCCGCCGTCGAGGCGGATGCCGAAGCCGGTCGCCTCGCGGTAGGCGCTGATGCGGCCGTAGTCGGGGATGAAGTGGTTCTCGGGGTCCTCGGTGGTGATGCGGCACTGCATGGCGCTGCCGTTGACGCGGATCTCCCCCTGGGCGGGGACCCCGCAGTCGTCCTCGCCGATGGTGGCGCCCTGGGCGAGGCGGATCTGCGCCTTCACGATGTCGATGCCGGTGATGACCTCTGTCACGGTGTGCTCGACCTGGACGCGCGGGTTCACCTCGATGAAGAAGAACTCGCCGCGTTCGGCGTCGACGAGGAACTCGACGGTGCCGGCGCAGACGTACCGGGCCTCCGTCATGAGCCGCACCGCGGAGTCGCAGATCTCCTGGCGCAGGCGGGGGTCGAGGCGCGGCGAGGGGGCGATCTCGACGACCTTCTGGTGGCGCCGTTGCACCGTGCAGTCGCGTTCGTGGAGGTGGACGACGTTGCCGTGTTCGTCGGCGAGGATCTGCACCGCTCGACGAGACGCTCGAGGAAGACCTCGTCGTTGCCGAACGCGGCGCGGGCCTCGCGCCGGCCGGTCGCGACGGCCTCCTCCAGCTCGGCGGGGTCGTGGACCATCCTCATCCCGCGGCCGCCGCCGCCCCAGCTCGCCTTCACCATGAGGGGGAACCCGACGGCGTCGGCCTGGCGGCGCCACTCGGCGGGGTCGTCGGGCAGCGCCCGCGTCGCCGGCATCACCGGGACACCCGCCCGCTCGGCGAGGGCGCGGGCCTCGACCTTGTTGCCGAGGCGGTCCATCACCATCCGCGGGGGGCCGACCCAGGTGATGCCCTCGCGGACGCAGGCCTCGGCGAGGTCGGGGTTCTCGGCGAGGAACCCGTAGCCGGGGTGGATGGCGTCGGCGCCGCAGTCGCGGGCGACGCGCATGATCTCCTCGATGCCGAGGTACGCCCGCACGGGTTCCGCCCCGCGGCCCACCTGGTACGCCTCGTCGGCCTTGAAGCGGTGGAGCGCGAAGCGGTCCTCGAGGGAGTAGATCGCGACGGTCCGCAGGCCGAGCTCGGTGGCGGCGCGGAAGACGCGGATCGCGATCTCACTGCGGTTCGCGACGAGGAGCTTGCGGATCCGGCGGGGGGCCGCCGCGGTGGTCACGGTGTCCCGAAGAGGACGGGCTCGAGCCCCATGGTCAGGCCGGGGCGTGAGCGGACGGCGCGCACCGCCATCACGACGCCGGGCATGAAGCTCTCCCGTGAGAGCGAGTCGTGACGGATCGTCAGGGTCTCGTCGTGGCCACCGAGGATGACCTCCTGGTGGGCGACGAGGCCGGGGAGACGGACGGAGTGGACGACGGGGTCGCCCTCCATGAGGCCGGCGGTACGGAGGGCGGTGCCGGACGGGGCGTCGAGCTTGCGGTCGTGGTGCAGCTCGATGATCTCGGCCTTCGGCATGTGCCGCGACGCCTCGGCGGCGAAGCGCATCATGAGGACGGCGCCGACCGCGAAGTTGGGGGCGATGAGCGCGTTCGCCGTCCCCCCCTCCGCGAGTGCGCGGATCTCGTCGACCTGGGCGTCGGTGAGGCCGGTGGTGCCGACGACGACGTGCACGCCGGCGCGGAGGGCGGCCGTGACGTTCGCGAAGACGGTGTCGGGGATGGTGAAGTCGACCATCACCTCCGGCGTCCCGGACGCGAGGGCGGCGGCGAGGTTGTCGTAGCTGTCGGGCTGCCCGCCGAGGGTGGGGTCGACGGACATCGCCACGCGCATGTCGTCCTCGCGCGTGACGGCGCCGACCACGGCCTGGCCCATGCGGCCACCGGCTCCCGAGACGCAGACGTCGATCACCGGGCGAGCCTACAGTGGGCGCCGGAGTCGTATCGTTCGGGGGGTGCGCCTGATCCTCGTGCGGCACGGACAGTCCGAGTGGAACGCCCTCGGGCGGCTTCAGGGGGTGTCCGATCCCCCCTTGAGCGACGCCGGGCGGGCGGAGGCGGTGGCCCTCGGGCCGTTCGTCGCCGCCCTGGGTCCCGAGCTCGCGGTGTCGTCGGATCTGCGGCGCGCGGTCGTGACACGGGAGCTGCTGGGGCTGGGCGACGCCGTCCCCGTCGCGGAGCCGGATCCCCGGTGGCGCGAGTCGGACCTCGGGGAGTGGACGGGGCGGCTCCCCGGTGACCTGTCCCCCGCCGAGCATGCCGACTTCCTGCGCTGGCGGGTCGGCCGCCACACCCCGCCGGGGGGCGAGAGCTGGGAGCGGACGCGGGCACGGGTGGCGGAGGCGGC
>LNFM01021096.1_pt1 | contig 11139 bp, 4 predicted proteins | sample 596031 | NCBI WGS metagenome assembly LNFM01 (sample SAMN04254537, study PRJNA301005) | activated carbon metagenome | isolation source: dual media filters at the Ann Arbor, Michigan drinking water treatment plant | place: USA: Ann Arbor | reverse complement strand
ACCCTCAAACGCACCCACAGCTTCCTGAACACCACCCACACCTGGCAGATGGGCTCGTTCGACTGGACCAACCCGGACATCAACGAAGTCATCGGTCTGGTGGGCGGTACGCTTTCGGGCGCCCAGCAACTCAGCATCACCGCCCAGAGCCTGAGCAACACCGACCTGGCGCGCACCACCGCCCAGCCCACCGGAGGGCTGGGCTTTCTGGGCACCACCGGGCCGATCACCGTGCCCAACAGTGCGATGTTTCAGCCGGCCAATGCAGGCAGCCGCTACCTGATCGAAAGCGATCCCCGTTTCACCGACTACCGGCAATGGCTGGGCAGCGACTACATGTTCGCCGCGCTGGGCAGCGACCCCAACGCGCTCCAGAAACGCCTGGGCGACGGCTTCTACGAGCAAAGGCTCGTTCGCGAGCAGGTGGGGCAGCTCACCGGTCGGCGCTTTCTCGAAGGCCATGCCAGCGACGAAGCACAGTTCCAGGCCCTCATGGACGCCGGCATCACCTACGCCCAGGCGCGCCAACTCGTTCCCGGCGTGGCGTTGTCAGCCGAGCAAATGGCCCAGCTCACCACCGATCTGGTCTGGCTGGTGGAGCGAGAGGTGGTGTTGCCCGACGGCAGCAAGACCACGGCCCTGATGCCCCAGGTGTATCTGCGCCAGGTGCCCCAGGGCGACTTTGCGGCCGGTGGCGCGCTGCTGGCGGGCAACAGCGTCTCGTTGCAGATCGCAGAAGACCTGGTCAACGCCGGTGGGCGCATCGAAGGCGGTGTGGTGGTGGCGCAGGCCGGGCGGGACCTGAGCAACATCGGCGGGCTGATGCAGGCCCGTTCCGAGTTGCTGGCCAGCGCCGGGCGCAACGTCACCATCAGCAGCCCCACGCACACGACTTCCTTCAACGGTCAGTACGTCAAGCAGAGCCGCACGGAGCTCGCCGGCGTAGGCGCCATGAAGGTGGGCAACACCGCTGGCGCCAAGCTCAGCATCGAAGCCGGAGGCAACGTGGCGCTCCTTGGCGCCAGCGTGAGCAACGCGGGTGCCGGTGGCAGCACGGCGATCAAGGCCGGGGGTGATGTGCAGCTGCAGACCGTGACCGTGGGCAGCTCGGACAACACCGAATACAACGCGCGCAACTACCAGCGCCGCAGCAACAGCACTGAGCTGGGCACCGGCGTGCAGGGTGCCGGCAGCATCAGCATCCAGGCCGGGAACGATGTCACAGCACGCGCGGCCAGCGTGAACGCGGGGGACGACCTGAGCGTGAAGGCGGGCAACAGCATCAAGGTGGAGGCCGGGCGCGCGGTCAGTGAGAGCGAGAGCAGCCTGTATGTCCAACGCCGTGGGCTTTTGAGCAAGAAGTCCACCGAAGAATTGCGCAGCTCCGCCAGCGATGTGGCGCTGGGCACCAGCTTGGGAGGCAAGAACGTCTCCATGCAAGCCGGGCAGGACATCGCGCTTCGGGGCTCCTCCGTGGTTGCAGACAACAACACGACCCTGGGCGCAGGCCGTGATGTGCTGATTGAAGCTGAAGAAAGCCAGTTCAGCAGCAGTGAATTCCGCGAGACCAGGAAGAGCGGTCTGTTCGCCAGTGGTGCCGGCATCACGCTGGGCAAGCAGCAGCGAAGCCGCGGACAGCAGTTGGAACAGACGACGGCTGCGGGCAGCACGGTGGGCGCGATCGGTGGTGATGTCACCGTGAAGGCAGGCCAGACGTACACCCAGGTCGGCTCGGACGTGATGACGCCGGGGGGCAACATCGACATCAGTGCCCGCGCGGTGGAGATCAGCGAGGCCCGGGAAAGCTCCACCAGCCAGGTCGAGCAGAAGTTCAAGCAAAGCGGGCTGAGTGTGAGCGTGGGCAGCGGCGTGATCGCTGCTGCGCAGGGTGTGGTGAACACGGCCAAGGCGGTGGGCGATACGAAGAACGATCGCATGCAAGCGCTGGGAGCTGCCACGCTGGCACTGCAGGGCAAGGACCTGGCCGAACAGGCTCAGAAGCTGGGGCAACTCAGCGATGCATCGAGCCTGAAGGACGTGGGCAAGGCCACGGGCGTGAGCCTGAGCATCAGCCTGGGCTCCAGCAAGAGCCAGAGCACCGAAAGCAGCCAGAGCGATACCGCTCGCGGCAGCACGGTGGTCGCCGGGGGTGACATCAACGTGCGCGCCGGCGGCGCAGGTGATCAGAGCGACATCACCGTGCGCGGCAGCCAGGTTCAGGCCGGCGACACCACCACGCTCAAGGCCGAGGGCGATGTGAGCCTTCTGGCGGCGCAGAACACCACGCAGGAGCGCAGCCAGCAAAGCTCCAGCAGTGGCAGCATCGGTGCGAGCGTCGGCGTGAGCAGCGCAGGAGTCGGCGTGAGCGTGAACGCCAGCGCGAGCAAGGGCCGGGGCCAAGGTGCGGGGGACGGTACGAGCTACACCAACACCCAGCTCGGCGGGCAAACCGTCCAGGTCGAATCCGGTGGTGACACGACCTTGAGGGGCGCGGTGGTCAGCGGCGAGCGGGTCACGGCGAAGGTCGGCGGTGACCTCAAGATTGAGAGCTTGCAGGACACGGCCACCTATGACGAGCGCAGCAAGTCCAGCGGCTTCAGTGTGAGTGTGCCCGTGTACGGCACTGGGCAGGCGGGCGCCAATGTGAGCGCGGGCAAAACGAAGATCGAGAGCGACTTCAACAGTGTGGCCGAGCAAAGCGCGATTCGGGCCGGAGATGGTGGGTTTCAGGTCAGCGTGGCGGGGGACACCGCGCTTGTGGGTGGCCAGATCACCAGCACGGACAAAGCTGTCAAGACAGGTGCAAACCGTTTTGAGACCGACGGGAAGCTGACACTCAGCGACATCAACAACCAAGCGCAGTACCAAGCCGACGCCAGCGGTGTGACCATCGGTGTGGGTAGCCACCTGGCCTCCAGCGGCATGGGTCTCGGCTCGGACGATGGTGCGGCCAGCAGCACGACGCTGGCAGCCATCTCGGGCGTTGCCGGGAACACCGCTGCACGCACCGGCGACGCGCAGACCGGCATCGGGCAGATCTTCGACAAGGATCGGGTCAAGGACGAGGTCGGTGCGCAGGTGGTCATCATGAAGGCGTTCACCCAGCAAGCCGTGCCCGCTGGCGCCAGGTACGCGGATGGCAAAGCGGTGGACTTGCGCCGAGTGGGTAACGAAGAGGAAGCCCGCAAATGGGACGAAGGTGGTGAGTACCGGGTGGCACTGCATGCGGGCATCGGCCTGTTAACTGGCGGTACAGCCGGCGCTGTAGGGGCTGCAACCGGCGCCGCGCTCATTCCGGTGCTGGGCGAGCAGATCGCCCACTTGAACCTGTCCGAGCCGGTTCGCCAGGGCGTGACTCAGGTGGTGGGCGCTGTCCTGGGTGCTGCCGCCGGCGGCACGGCGGGTGCCGCCACATCACTGAATCAGACCGCCCACAACTACGTGACACACAGTCCGTATGCGAGCGTCCGGCGCACGGTCAGCCAGGAAAACGCGCGTCTCACCCAAGCCTGCGGAACCACCTGCACGGCCGAGGACTTCCGCCGCATCGACCAGCAAATGGCCCGGCTGGAAGCGGCGGGCAACTTGGCAGCGATCGCGCGCCACAGTGGCCTCACACCCGTACAAGGTCAGCAAATGGCCCAGTTGGCGCTGGAGCTGGCGCCCGTCTATGGGACGGGCGAGGCGCTGGTGCAGCTGCTCACGGGGCAGAGCAGCGTCAGCGGGGAGCAGGCCAGCCGCTTCTGGGCGGCGGTGGGCGTGGTGCCGGTTGCCGGCGGCGTGCTGCGCCGCGCGGGCGAGCCGGCGGTGGATGCTCTGGTAGCGATCTTCAAAGGGGCGGAAGCCGGCAAGGCAGCGCCGAGAGCGCCCGTAGACATTGCCCATACCATCGGAGCAGATATCAACGCCCGCACGGGCAAGGTTACAGGTGGGCACACGCTCATCAACGGGGATGTGCGTGTCACGGAGGTTGTGACGCCTCCGGATGCAAACGGGGTGTATGAGGCGGTTGTTGAGATAAAAACGCCAGACGGCAAATGGCAAATCAAGACAGTGGGTGCCACCGAAAAGCCGCTGAAGAACACGATGTTTCCGAAGGATTGGGATGCTCAGAAAGTGCAGGCGGAAATCGATTCGGCGTGGGCATCTCAACGGCCGCATCCCGAGGACAAGAACAAATGGATTGGAACCAGCAGCAGCGGGATAGAGATCGAGGGATACAAACAACCGAGAACAACGGCATACCCCCTGTACGGGAGAGGAAAGAAGCCATGAAAGCGCGCTACTACGTTCATTGCTTCCAAGGTTTTGATCCGCTCGACGAATACCGGCTTCTACGCGTCGGCGGTCTCCTCGAAGGCACTGACTCTGTCCGGAACGCTTTCAACAGCTACCTCTTCAGCGGCTTAACGTCTGACTTTTCCGAGAACCGCTATGGCGACGTGGACGAAGCACTTGCGGCTGTGGAGAAGATCGAACAAGGCACACTCGATCAATTCGAGACGGGTGGGCAAGGCTTTGTCCACCACATCACCCGAAACCGTGTGCGCTTCGAACACAGCGTATTCGGCGAATGCCCCGAATGGCCCATCTGGTGCTGTACGTTGGCGCAGTACAAGGCAGCACTGCTTGGCTACCGCCGCTTCCTGGACATGCCAAAGTCCATCGAGAGCGAACTCACGATCGAACTTCCAGATGGTGAACCGGAGGACTGCTGAACGTTCGACAAGCGGCTCTGAAGCTCAGCTTTGGCGCTTCGGTTTCGGCGAACAAAACGGCATCAGCTTCCAGGCCAACGCCAGTCGCTCCAAGGGCAGCGGTGATGGCAGCGAGACGACCTACGACAACACGGTCGTCACGGTTGACCTGCCCCCCGCCAGCCATACCAATCGAAAGTAGGAAGCGTGCGTTGAACGCAAATTGATGAGGTTGTGGGTTGATCGGGGCTGAGCAGCGCCGTCAGCGTGCCATTGGCCGTTGAGCGAATCAAATCCGCAAGATGCAATCCAGCTGCCGTGCGTCACCGAACAGACCCAGGCACCTGTTATCCGTAATGTGTTCTTCTGGTCTCGCTTTGCAGACCATCCGGAGTCCAACATGTCCATCACCACCACCACCGCTTTTCCCTACACCGGCATCCCCAGCACCGAGGTTGTGCGCGAGCCGGGCCACACCGGCATGGCCGATCACGGCACCGAGATCACCAAACACCTGCTGCAAGACGCCAACGACCGCGTGGAGCACGGGACGCACGAGGCGGAACTGCACGCCGATGCCGGGTGGACGGCCACCGGCTCACAGATGAAACGCCAGGCGCTCCTGGTGCGGGATGTGGCTGTGGAGTCGGCCGACAACCTGCGGGGCGAGATTCGTGCCCATCCGCTGTTGGCGGTGTTCACAGGCATCGTGGTGGGCGTGCTACTCGGTCGCGCCTTGCGCTGAAGACCGGCAGAGCGGTCGCCAAGGGCTGGTGCGGCCAAAGGGAATCGAACCCCTATCTGGCCCTTAGGAGGGGCCCGTTCTATCCGTTGAACTATGGCCGCGTGAGCGTGGGCGCATTGTACGGGGGCGCCTCTGCTGAGGGGGCCGCGGATTGACCTCAGTCGTACTTCACGGTGAAGATCAAGTCGAGTGCGTTTTCTTCACCGGCCCGCGCCCGCACCGTGAGGCGGCGCGACACGTCGTAAAAGATGCTGACCGTGCCCAATGCCCCGGCCAGGCTGCGCTCGTAGCTGAGGTAAAGGTTGTTCGACAGGCGCTTGCCCAGCGTGAGCGCGGCCGAGGCGGCCGAACCGTCGGCGTTGGTGCCGCTGCCGGCAAATGACACTTCGTCCAGGCCCAGCGCACCGGCAAGACCACCATCCAGACGCCCGTCGCGCCCTGCCAGCAGGGCGAGAGCGGCTTGCTGCAACACGGCCGCCTCTGCCCCGGCGCCACTGGCCGGGCGGCCCAGCACCAGCCAGGCCAGTTTTTCGCTGTCGGGCAGCTCGGGGTCCGAGAACAGGCGCACGCGCGGCGTTTGTGCCGTGCCGCTGATCTGCACGCCCACGCGCTGGCTGCTGTTGGGGCGCACCGCGGTGATGTCCAACGTGGGGTTGTCGTAAGGCCCGGTGAAACGCAGCACACCGTTTTCAATCGTGAGCCGCTGGCCGTAGGCCCTGTAAGAGCCGCGCTCGGTGCGCACATCGCCCAGCACACGCGGCGTGGGCAGCTCGGGTGTGCTGCGCACATTGATCTTGCCGGCCAGCCGCGTCTGCAGGCCCTGGCCACTGACCTGAAAGTCGTCACCCAGGTCGATGTCGATCAGCACATCGGGCCGCACGCGGAAGGCGCCCGGCACCTCCAGCGCGGTTTCGGTGCCACGCACCACCACGTCGGCACCCAGGCTGGGGGTGGATTCGTCGGGCAGCACGAAGAGGGCGGAATCGGCCAGCAGCCCACCGCGGATCTGCAGCGCCGTTCCCACCAGCTCGGCCTGCAACTGGCCCGAGAGCGTGAGGCGCCGGTCGGCGCGCGATGACACGCGCAGCTTGGTCGCCGTGGCCTGCAGGTTGATGTAGGGCTGGCGCCGGCTCACGCCGTCCACCGTGACGCGGCGGAACTCGGTGGTGCCGCTGGCCAGCAGGGTGCCGCCGGTTTCCACGCCGCCACGGCCCTGCAGATAGAAGCGGTCGATGGTGATGCGCTCGCCGGCCAGCGTGGCGCGCAGTTCGCCGCGCGAGAACGAGATGAGCTGGTCGGCCTGCAGCGTGCCGTTCCACAGCGGGTTGGCGCGCGTGCCGCTGAGCGTGGCGCTGGCGGCCAGCGTGCCGCGCACGCGCCAGCCGGGTGGCGCCAGCGCCGACCACACGCCCACCTGCGGCAGGCTTGCCGTGATGGTGCCGCGCAAGGGCGCGTCGGGCGCCCAGTGCCAAGCGGTCTGATCGCCATTGGGCGGGCTCAGCGTGGTGCCCAGATCGGCACTGGCCTGGCCCAGGCGCTCGGTGTCCCAACGCAGGCTGGCCTGCACGTTGGCGCCCTGGGTGGTGACGCTCAGGCGCGCGTCTTTGATGCCAGTTTGCAGACGTTGGGTGGAGGTGGTGTTCTCGTCAAAGGCACCATCGGTCTGCACGGACAAGTCGCCGCTGCGGCGCTGCAGCTGCGCGCTCAGGCGCGGCGGTGTGGCGGCGTCGGCGGGCAGAAGGAAGTCCCAGCTGCCGTCGAACACCACATCGCCACCCAGGCCGGCCTGGCTCAGCGGGCCGCTTTTCGCGCCCTCGGCGGTGGTGAAGGCGTCCACCCATGAAAGCGGCAGGCCGGTGAGCTGGCCGCGTGTCGCCAGCGCGCCCTGTTGCCAGCTGAGCTGGTCCCAAGCCAGGGTCATGGGGTTGGTGGAGGCCGCGGCGGCTGCGCCCGTGCGGTTTCTGAAGCTGGGCTGCAGGCGCAGCTGGCCGGCGTCGGCTTGCAGGTTGATGGCGGTGCGCGCGTCCTGCCAGCGCAGGCCGAGCGCGGCAACGCTTTGCAGCGTCCAGTCCACCACGCGGTCCTTGCGCGCGCTGTCGGTGGCGCGAAGTTGCAGGCGGCTGAGGTCGAGCCGCCCGCTGTCGATGTCGGGTTGTTGCGCGCTGCCCAGCTGCAGCCTGCCTTGTGTGTCGAGCGTGCCGCGCCACGGCCCTTGTTCGGCCTGGCCGGTGGCGGTGATGTCGAGCTGGTGGGGCTGGCCGCTGGCTTGCAAGTTCAGGTTGGCCAGGCTCAGTGTTTGCAGCGTGCCCAACACGGCGGCGGTGCCGGTGGCCGGGTCGGCTGGGCGGGCTGGGGTGCCGCGGGTGATGGTCAGGCGCGGTGCCTGCAAGCGGGCCTGCACGCGTGGCGGTGCGGCGGTGGTGGCGCCGCTCAAAGGCGCGGGGTAACCGAGCACCCCAAGCCCACCGTCCCAGCTGGCGGTGAGGCGGGCGTTGCCTTCGGCCTGCAGGCCGGGTTGTGCGTCGAGCAGCGGGCGCAGCGACGGGCCCAGCACCGGCAGCGTCTGCAGGCTCTTCACCCAGGCGAGCACGCGCGACGCGTCGTCCAGCGCGAGGTTGAATTCGCCCTTGCCTTGTGCGTGGGCCGCGCGACCTTGCCACTCGCCCTGGGCGCCTGGCAGCTTGAGCGCGATGCGCCCGTCAAAACTGCGCGCGCCCACGTCGAACCTGCCCTGGCCGTCCAGCGTGGCATCGGCCAGGCCGGCGCTGAGGGTGCGCAGATCGAGCACGCCGAGCGCGGCGTTGTCGGGCTGCGGCGTCCAGCGGCCTTGCAGGTTCAGGTCCCGCAGGCGCAGGCCGGCGAGCTGGCCAGCCTTGGGCTGGGTGCCCGAGGGTTTGACCACAGCGCTGAGGTCGATCGCCGGGTTGGCCGATTCGGCGTTCACCGCGCGGGCGGAGAACGTGCCGTCGAGCGCGGCCGGCGCGATGCTGCTCCAGAGCGCGGCGGGGTTGATGCGGCTGGCTTTCAGCTCGCCCTGGAAGTCACCCAGGGGCGAGGCCGCTGTCTGGCGCCAGCCCTGGCCTTGCAGGCGGCCACCGCCGAGCTGGGCGTCCAGGTTGGTCAGCGTCCAGCGCGCGCCGCGCTGCTCCAGGTCGGCCTGCAGGCTTTGCAGCGGCAGGCGCTGCTTGTCAGCCGGGCCGGGCACGGCGTTGGTCATGCGCACCTGCGCGCGCCAGGCCTCGCCCTCGGGCTGCGCCACCACCGTGCCGCTGAGTTCGGTCACCGGGGCTTGCGGCCAGAGCGCGGCGAGGTTGAGCCGGTTCATGCGCGCGTTGGCCGCCTCGATCGGCTGGGTCTTCCAGGGGCGGATGCGTGCGCTGGCATCAAGCACCGGCGTATCGGACGTGCTGGTGGTCAGGCTGGCGGTGGCATCCAGGGTCGCGTCGGATTCGGCCAGCTGGCCCGTCACCTTGGCGATGGCCTTGAGCACCAGGTCTTCGCCACCAGGCACGGTGGCCTTCACCTCGCCTTGGGCGTCCACCCGCAGCGGCATCGGGGCCTGAGCGCCCAGCACCGCCTGGATCTGGTAAAGCCCGCCGGCCACCCGCAGGTTCTCCAGATCGAGTTGGTGCGCGTCGGCCACGCCGAGGTTCCACAGGTTGTCGGCGGGGCGGTAGCGGTACTGGCCCTTGAGGGTGCTGAGCGAGACTTCCTGTTTGCCATCCAGCACCAGTTCGCCCACCGACCACGGCAGCGTCACGCCCATGGGCAGGGTGATGGGCTGCAGCGGCTCCACCGGGGTGGGCGGGCGGCGGTCGGTGATCTGCAGGCGGCCGATGTCGAGTTGCGAGAGGCGCAGGCCGCGCGCGAGCAGGGCATCGAGCCAGAAGCGGTTGTCCAGCGCGATGCGCACGCCGGTGGCCTGCACGATGAGTTCGTCGCGCTGCCATTGCAGCCGCCCGATCTCGCCACCGTTGCGCAGGCTGCCCTGCACCTCGGCCACGGTCAGCGTGCCCGCGCTCGGGCCTTGCTTCGCCATGTAGCCCTGACCCCAGCCAATGGCCTGCGCGAGCGAGCCTGCGGTGCCGGCCCACACCCAGGCGGCGATGGCCGCTGCCAGCACCAGACCCAGCAGCGCGCCGGGCAACCAGAGCGCAAACCAGCCGACGCCGCCGAGCACGCGCCGCCGGGTGTTTTGTTGAACGGGTGGCTCGCTCAAAACGTGAAGCCCACGTTGAGGTGCAGGCGCAAGCGTTTGGTTTCCAGGCCGTAGGCCAGGTCCAGCTGCAGCGGGCCCACCGGGCTGTTGTAGCGCACGCCGGTGCCCACGCCCCACCCGCGCGGTCGGCCACAGCGCCGCCGTCGATGAACAGCACGCTCTCCACCGGCGAGCGGCCGTTGGCGTTGAAGATGGGCCGCTGCCACTCCAGGCTCACCACGCCTTTGTAGCGCCCGGGCAGCACGCTGCCGTCCGGCTGGCGCACGCCGATGTCGCGCAGGCCGTAGCCGCGCACGGTGGCGTCGCCACCGGTCAGGAACAGCTGGGTGTCGGGAATGGCAGCACTGCGTTTGGCCAACACCGCGCCGGCTTCCACGCGCAGCGCCAGCCGGCCCTGGTTGGTGCGGTTGTTGAACACCTTCAGTTCGCGAGCTTCACCGGGCTTGGCCTCGGGCGGCGGCGAGCGGTCGCCCAGCGGCCAATAGCCGAGCCAGCGCGCCTGCGTGCGCGTGAAGGGCTGGCGCGTGGTGCCCAGCGTGTAGCCCACACCCAGTTCCACCGCGAGACCGTAGCCCGCGTTGGGCGAGATCGGGTCGTCGAAGCGGCGGCGCGTCCACGCGTAGTTGGCGGTGACCGACGAGTTGGCCTCGGCCGTGCGCAGCGTCTGCGTGGCTTCGCTGAATACGCTGGCGCGGTCGTACTGCAAATAGAAACTGCGGTCGTACTCGATGCCGTCTTGCGACTGGCCCGCGCGCAGCCGCTGGCTGGTGGTGATGTTGAAGTCGTCCTGCTCCTGCAGCAGGCGCCCGCCCGCGATCCAGCGCCAGCCGTCGTTGTTGGGCGGTGAACTCCAGTCGGTGCTGGCGAGCTGGTCCACACGTTCGACCTTGAGTGCACTCACGGCGCGCCAACCAATGCCTGGCACGCTGTGGTGCGTGTGCTCGATCGACAGTCGCGCGCCGCTGTCCGTGCTGCCGCCCACGCCGAGCACCAGTTTCTGGCGCAGGCTCTCGCGCAGTTGCACCTTCACCGGCAACGACGCGCCGTCCATGCTGGGCTCCACGAACACAAAGGCCGAGTCGTAGTAGCCGCTTTCGATCAGGCGCTGCTGCGCCGCCTGCAGTTGGGCCAGGTCGTAGTCGCTGCCGGGCACCACGCCGGAGAGGCGCACCAGCCGCTCCACCGTAACCTTGTCGTAGCGCTGGGCGCCTTCCACCACCACCTCGCCCATTTGAAAGGCGCGGCCGGAGTCGAGTTCGATGTAGAGGTTGGCCTGGCGGTTGTCGGCATCGATGTCGGCCAGGCTGTTCTGCACGCGGCCCGCCGGGTAGCGCCGCGCGATCAGCGCGCGCAGGGCCGCGTCCTTGGTGCGGTCCCAGTCGCTCTGCGAAAACGGCAGGCCCTGCATCACGCTCACCTCGCGCTGGATGGTGTCGCGCTGCTCGCTGGCCTCGGGCGCGGTGGCGATGTCGCCCACG
>LNFM01012500.1_pt1 | contig 11139 bp, 11 predicted proteins | sample 596031 | NCBI WGS metagenome assembly LNFM01 (sample SAMN04254537, study PRJNA301005) | activated carbon metagenome | isolation source: dual media filters at the Ann Arbor, Michigan drinking water treatment plant | place: USA: Ann Arbor | reverse complement strand
TGCGATCAGCGCCGCGCACGTGGCGCATCCCGACCGCTTCATCGGCTTCGCCCACCTGCCTTTCCAGAACCCCAGCCTGGCGCTGGAAGAGCTCGAGCGCGAGGCTCGGGTTCTGGAACGGCAGGTGGGCGAAGCCGATGAAGCGGTCGGGATGCGCCACGTGCGCCGCGCTGATAGCATCGTTCACCGCGACGGACAGCTGCAGTCCGAGCTCGTCGTCGGCCCAGTAGACCATCGGCTGGGTCATCGACAGCGCATGCATGTCGATGCCCATGCGGTCCATGTAGGCCAGGCGTTCGCCGAGGTCTATGAAGCCGGAGGTGATCGGACCGGTGCGCAGGTTCAGGCCCACCTGGATGAAGCGCGCGCCGGTCGCGTCGCTGGTGACCGTCGTGCCGCAGCGGCCGCCGTGCTGCGCGACCAGCTCGATGAAGCGCTCGGGAAAGAAGTGGGCGTGGGTATCGATGTTCGGCATGGCGGTCCCTCGGTTCAGCGTCAGTCAGTTCAGCGTGATCTTCGCGGTGCGCACGACACGGCCCCACTTCTCGAGCTCGGACCTGATGAACGCGGCGAACGCATCCGGCGGCATGCCGCCCGGTTCCGCGCCGTCCGCCGCCAGGCGCTGGCCGACGTCGGGCAGCAGCAGCGCCCTGGCCACTTCGGCATGCATGCGGCCCACGACGTCGCGCGGCGTTCCGGCGGGCGCGAACAACGCGTACCAGAAGATCGCCTCGTAGCCGGGCACGCCCCCTTCCGCGATCGTCGGCACGTCGGGCATCGCGGCCGCGCGCTTCGCGCCGGTGACGCCGATGGCGCGCAACCTGCCCGAGCGCAGGTGGGGCGCGACGGTGAGCGTGTTCGGCGTGGCGAGCTGCACATGGCCGGCGAGCAGGTCTGCCGTGGCCGGGCCCGCGCCCTTGTACGGGATGTGCACGACGTTCAGCCCTGCCATCGACAGGAACAGCTCCATCGCCATGTGCAGCGAAGTCCCCGCGCCGGCCGAGCTGTAGTTGAGCGCACCGGGCCGCGCCTTCGCCAGCGCGATCAGTTCCTTCACCGATTTCACCGGCAGGCTCGGATGCACGGTGAGCACGTGCGGCAGCGACGCGGCGAGCGTGACCGGCACGAAATCGCGCAGGATGTCGTAGGGCGGCTGCTTCGCCAGCACCTGGTTGAGGACGATCGCACTGGCCGCCATCAGCTGTGTGTAGCCGTCGGCCGGGGCGCGTGCGACGAACTCGGTGCCCAGGACCTGCCCCGCCCCGGGCCGGTTCTCGACCAGGACCGACTGGCCCAGCGCATCGCCGACACGGGACGCGATCACCCGCGTGACGATGTCCGTGCCACCGCCGGGCGAGGTCGGCACGATGATCCGCACCGGCCGGGCTGGCCAGCCCGAGGCCGGCTGTGCCAGCGCCGCCGGCGGCGGGCACAACGCGATGGCCAGCAGCACCGGGACGGCGGACATCGACGCAGCCGGCGCAGGACGCAGGCGGGCTCGGCGGGGGAATGCGATCATCGGCATGGGAAAGGTTCCTCGTTCAGTCCAGTGCGAGCCTGGCGTCGCGCACGACCCGGCTCCACTTCTCGATTTCCGACTTCACGTAAGCGGCGAACGCGTCGGGACTCATGCTGCCCGCCTCGGCGCCGTCGGCGGCGAGGCGCCTGGTGACATCCGGCGTCTGCAGCGCCTTCGTGGTCTCGGCCTGCATCCGGTTCACCGCGTCGCGCGGGGTCCCGGCCGGCGCGAACAGCGCATACCACTGTATCGCCTCGTAGCCGGGCAGCGCGGCCTCGGCGATGGTCGGCACGTCCGGCAGGCCGGCGGCACGCTTCGAACTGGTCACGCCCAGCGCACGCAACCGTCCGGACCGCAGGTGCGGCGCCGCGGTCAGCGTGTTCGGCATGGACAGCTGCACATGTCCGGCCAGCAGGTCGGCCGTTGCAGGGCCGGTGCCCTTGTAGGCGATATGCGCGATGTCGATCTTCGCCATCGACAGCATCAGTTCCATCGACATGTGCGGCGAAGTGCCGGGACCCGCCGAGCTGTAGTTGAGCGCGCCGGGCTTCGCCCGCGCCAGCGCCAGCAGCTCCTTCACGCTCCTGGCCGGAAGGCTGGGATGCACGGTAAGCACGTTGGGCAGCGACGCCGCGAGCGTGACCGGCACGAAGTCGCGCAGGGTGTCGTACGGCGGCTTCTTCGCGAGCACCTGGTTCAGCACGATCGCGCTCGCCGCCATCAGCTGGGTGTAGCCGTCGGGCGCCGACCGGGCGACGAACTCGGTGCCCAGTATCTGGCCGGCACCCGGCCGGTTCTCGACCAGCACCGGCTGGCCGAACACTTCGGAGAGCTTCTGCGCGAGCAGCCGGGTCACGATGTCCGTGCCCCCCCCGGGAGAGGTCGGCACGATGATTCGCACCGGCTTCGACGGCCAGGCGGAAGACTGCGCGGCTGCCGGCGCAGGCAGCAGCAGCACGGCGGCACAGGCGGCCGCCGCAGCGGCGGACCGGACGGCAGGGGAGCGAACACGGGCGCGGGCGGATGGAGCGGTCGAATCGGTCATGGTGTCCTCACGAGGTTTCGCGCATCCGTCTGCCCGCGTGGCGGGTCACGATGCGGCTGTTCGAGGGTTGCCGCCGGCCTACTGGTGCGAGTAGAGCTTCAGCCCGGGCACTGGCAGTTCGCAGCGCAGGATGGTGCCGCGGTAAGAATCGGTGATGTACAGGTGTCGTCCTTCAGGGCCGCCGTAGGCCATGTTGGTCAGGCGCCCACCCCCGTCGGGTGCGCGGATGCCGTACAGGAACTCGCCCGCCGGGCTCATCAGCCAGACGATGCCCACGCGCGCATGGCCGACGGCAAGGTTGCCCTTCGCGTCGACCGCGAGTCCGTCGGGCCCGTGCATCCCGGGCAGGTAGCCGAACACGCCGCACTTGCTCGGCACGCCATCGCGCAGCGGCAGGTGCCACATGCAGTTGGTCCGCGTCATGGCCACGTAGACCGCCGATTCGTCGGGCGACAGCGCGATGCCGTTCGGGCTCGGGCCGTTGTCGACCAGGCATTCGAGCTTGCCGTCCGGCGTCGCGCGCCAGACCCGCCCGGTCTGGTCATGCACGCCGGTCTGTCCCTGGTCGGTGAAGTAGAGGTCGCCATTGCTGGCGAACACCAGGTCGTTCACGCCCTTGAACCCCTCGGAACGTGCGTGCGTGATCCACGGCTCGACCTTGCCGGTCGCCGGGTCGCAGGTCATCAGGCCCAGCCGGTAGTCGGTGATGAACAGCCGGCCATCCTTGTGGACGGCGAGCCCGTTCGGCCAGCCGTCGTACTCGGCAGCCACGCTCACCTGTGCGTCGGGGGTGATCCGGAAGATGCGTCCGAACGGAATGTCGACGACGTACAGGTTTCCTTCACGGTCGAACGCCGGGCCTTCCAGGAAACAGCCGAGTGTCGAGCCCGGATGGTTCGCCTCGATCCAGGTCGACGGCTGGCCCGATCTGCCCAGGTGCGCGGGGATGGTCGCGAACACTTCCGCGACGATTTCGGTCGGTGGATTGAAGAAGCGCATGGGACTATCCTATTGAAAACAACGATACGAAGCGAGGAGGACGGCATGGGACGTCATGGTGTTGCGCCAGCGTTGATCGCCGGCATCGCGGCCTGCGCATTCGTGCCTCGGCCCGCCGAAGCCCAGCCGCAGCGGTCGCCGGCATGGCCGCAGAAGGCGGTGCGCATCATCGTGCCGCAGTCGCCCGGGGGCTCCACCGACGCGATGGCACGACTGCTCGCGGCACGCCTGGGCGAAACCCTGGGGCAGGCGGTGCTGATCGACAACCGTCCGGGTGCAGGCAGCCTGGTGGGCACCGAACTGGCCGTGCGCGCGAGCCCCGATGGCTACACCACGCTGGTGGTGTCCTCGTCGATCACGATCAATCCGAGCATGCATGCGAAGCTTTCGTTCGATCCGCAGCGCGACCTCGCCCCGATCACCCAGCTCTCTGCCTTCCCGAACGTGCTGGTGGCGAACATGGCGTTCCCTGCGAAGTCCGTGCAGGACCTGCTCGCGCTGGCGAGGGCCCGGCCCGGCCAGGTTGCCTACAGCTCCGCAGGCAGCGGCACCGGCACGCACCTGTCGGCCGAACTGTTCAAGACCCTGACCGGCGTCGACCTGCTGCACGTGCCCTACAAGGGCGGTGGCCCATCGGTCAACGCGCTGCTCGCCGGCGAGGCGCAGGTGTCGTTCGCGACGCTGCCGTCGGTGCTGGCGCAGGTCCGTGCCGGAAAGCTGCGTGCACTCGGGGTCACCACCACCCGGCGCAGCTTCGCGCTGCCCGACGTCCCGACGATCGTCGAGGGTGGCGTGGCCGGCTACGAGCATGTGCAGTGGACCGGCTTCCTCGCCCCGGCCGCGACGCCGGCCGCCATCATCGACCGGCTCAATGCCGAATCGGTGCGCGCGGTGCACAGCCCCGAGCTCAAGCCGGCGCTGGCCAGCGAAGGTGCAGAACCCGTGGGCAATACCCCGCAACAGTTCGCCGCCATCATCCGCAGCGAGACCCAGCGCATCGCGCAGGTGGTCCGCAAGGCGGGCATCAAGGCCGACTGAGCAGCCTGCGCAGCGACCGCACGTCGGGCAGGCGGTCGATCGTCCAGATCGCGTCGACCAGTGCCGCCGCTCGCCGCGCGCCGAGCGATGGCTCGAGCAGCGGACGGCACTTGCGCTCGATGTCGGCCCGGTCCATCGGGCGGGTCGCGCTGCCGAGCACCGCGCGCGTGTGATGCCTCACCACCGTGGTACGCGTCCTGCCCTGCGGCCGCGCCAGCGTGACCTCGACGATCGCCTGCGTCGTCTTCGCCTTCGACAGCTCGGCGCTGCCCACCAGTTGCACCTTGTCCTTCAGCGCCAGCACCTGCCGGTCGCGCGATCGCGCGGGATCGTGCGACGCTTCGAAGCTGATGTCGCCGTCGAGCAGCATGATCGCGGTCAGGTGCTGCAGGTTGATGTCGGACATCTTGCGTCCGCTCACCGTGCGCGCGCCCTGCTCGTCGACCGTGATGTGCACCTTCTCGACTTCCGAAGCCCTGATCGCATGGCGGTCGATCAGCGTCGACAGCGCATCGAGCGGCGCCTGGATCGGGTAGCCGACGGGCCAGCGCTTGATCGCCGTCTGCATGATGTCGTAGCGCGTGCCGAGGCCCTTGACGAATTCCTGCGGCTTGATGAACGGCGCGAACGCATGCAGGAAGCCACGGTCGCCGCTGAAGACGTCCTCGACGCCGGTGAACCCGGACGCGACCATGGTGGCCGCGGTCACGCCGTTGCGCGCCGGCATGCCGCCGAAGTCGAACGCCTTCTCGACATGCTCGACGTCGCGCGCCCAGCACGACAGGCCGCTCGCCTGCTGTGCCGCATAGGACAGCAGGTGCCGCGCCTGGCGCACGTCGATGCGCGCCAGCGCACCGGCGGCGGCAGCCGAACCGAACGTGCCGCCGAAGCTGTGCGTGGAATGGCCGGAACTGCGGAAGTGCTCGATCCCCAGGGCCATCGACGTGCGCGCGCACAGGTCGTAGCCGAGCACGATCGCACGCAGCAGTTCCCGCCCGCTCGACTTCTGCCGCTCGGCCATGGCCAGCGCCGCCGGCACGATGCTGCAGCCGGGATGCACGAGTGCGAGGTAGTAGGCGTCGTCGGTCTCGTCCGAATGCGCGAGCATGCCGTTGGCGAGCGCGGCATTGACCGCGCTGGTGCGGGTGCCGGTGGTGAGGATCGTGGCTTCGGGCGTGCCACCCATCGCGGTCACGTATTCGATCGCGCGCCGGCCCGGCAGCAGCGGCGCGCCGGAGATCATCGCGGCGATGGTGTCGAGCAGGTGCAGCTTGGCCCGCTCGCTCACCTCGGCCGGCAGCGGCCGCCTCGGCGTGGCCGCGATGTAGGACGCCAGGGCCAGCATCAGTGCCGACACGGCTTCCCCGGGACGGCCCTGCCTTGCCGCGTTTCGACTCATCGCGTGTCTCCTCCTCGTTGCGCGCCTTGCTGCATCGGCACCGGTCGCGCGCGTTCTAGTAGTTCCAGGGCGCGTAGTGGTCGAGCAGCAGTGCGGCGAAAATCAGCGTCAGGTAAAGGATCGAATAGCGGAACGTGCGCCGTGCGAGCCAGTCGCTGTAGTTCGTGAACAACCGCCATGCGTACCAGAGGAACACGCCACCGAGCACCACCGCCGACGCCAGGTAGAGCCAGCCGCTCATGCGGATGGCGAACGGCAGCAGCGAGCAGGCGAACAGGATGACCGTGTACAGGAGCACCGACAGCTGGGTGAAGCGATCGCCATGGGTGACCGGCAGCATCGGGACGCCCGCCTTCGCGTACTCATGCTTGCGGTAGAGCGCGAGTGCCCAGAAGTGCGGCGGGGTCCACGCAAAGATGATCAGGAACAGCACCAGCGCGGCCGGCGACACCTCTCCGGTGATCGCGGCCCAGCCAAGCACGGGTGGCATCGCGCCGGAAGCGCCGCCGATCACGATGTTCTGCGGGGTGAGCGGCTTGAGCACGACGGTATAGATGATCGCGTAGCCGACGAAGGTGGCCAGCGTGAGCCACATCGTGAGGGTGTTCACCAGGTTGTGCAGCACCAGCAGGCCGATGCCACCCACCAGGCCCGCGAACACCAGCGTCTGCAGCGAGTTGACGTTGCCGCTGGGCAGCGGGCGGCCGCGGGTGCGCGCCATCACCGCATCGATCTTCTGCTCGATCAGGCAGTTCACCGCGGCGGCGGCACCGGCCACCAGCGCGATGCCGATGGTCGCGAACAGCACCGGCGACAGCGGCGGCAGCGTGCCGGGTTCGGTCGCGAGGAACATGCCGATCACCGCCGTGAACACGATCAGCGACACCACGCGCGGCTTGGTCAGTTCATAGAACTGGCGCAGGGTGCCACCGGTCAGGGCGAGTGTCTGGGACATCGGTCGGGTCTCGTGTGCACCGGCCGCGGCAGTCGGCGGGCCGATGCGCCCTGGCTCGGGCATTGTCTTGTTGTTGTGGTCAGGCGTGTGCAGCCCGTGCGGATCCACTCGCGGCCTGGCCGGTGCGCGCACCCGCATCGGCGCCCACCGGACGCGTCACCATGAATTTTAGCATCACCGCGGCGCAAAGCAGCAGGGCCGCACCGAAGTTGTGCAGCGTCGCGAGCCACAGCGGCAGCAACCACACGACGTTGAGGATGCCGATGGTGACCTGGGCGACGAGCAGCAGCAGCATCGCGGCTGCAGCCCCGCCGACGCCCGGAACGCGCAGCGCGAGCAACCCCAGCACCCCGAGGTAGGCAGTGATCACCAGGGCGCCGACACGATGCGTCCACTGGATCGCGTTCAGGGATTCATGCGACAGCGGCGTGCCGTCCGGCGCTTCTCCCAGTTCGCGCAGCACATGGAAGCCGTGCTGGAAATCCATCGGCGGCAGGAAGGTGCCATGGCAGGTGGGGAAGTCGAGGCAGGTCAGCGCCGCGTAGTTCGTGCTCACCCATCCCCCCAGGATGATCTGGCCGATCAGCAGCGCGATGCCGGCTGCGGCCCAGGGTGCCAGCCGAGCGGCACGGTCGATCGCCACGCGGCTGCGATCGACGAATTCCCCGATCGCCATCCGGAACAGCACCGACAGGATCAGCATGCCACCGAGCAGGTGCAGCGTGACGATGCCCGGCTTGAGGAGCAGCGTCACGGTGAACTTGCCGAGCAGCGCCTGCACCAGCAGCAGGAGCAGCAGGCCGGTACCGAGCCAGTGCGCGTCGCTGCCCGGGAGGCGCACGGCGGAGGCGGCCTGGCGCAGCCGGTTGCGCCAGGCGATCACGGCGATGCCGAGGATCAGCAGGCCGAGCGAACCCGCCAGGTATCGGTGGATCATCTCGACCCAGCCCTTGAAGGGGTCGATCTCGGCTCCCGGGAATCGTTCGCTGGCCCGGGCGATCTCGGCCGCGCTGTCGGGCGCGGTCAACTGCCCGTAGCAGCCGGGCCAGTCGGGGCAGCCGAGGCCGGAGTCGGTCAATCGCGTGTAGGCACCCACCACCACGACGATGATCGTCAGCAGCGGTGCGATCAGCAGGAGCTTCCTGTACATCATCCGATCCTCGAGTACTTGAGCAGCCGTGTCATGTCCTTGCGGATGCGCGTGGCATCGGCATCCGGCGGATAACGCATCATCAGGTTGCCGAGCGGATCGACCAGCCAGATGTGGTCGCGCAGTTGGCCGCCCGCGGGCAGTGGCAACGCACCGAGCAAGGCCGGATCAGGATGCCGCACGACCCAGGTGCCGGCGTACGGTTCGTGCAGGCGCGCCGCAGGCTGCCTGCGATCATCCACCAGCCAGACGCGCTCGACACGTTCCATCTCCTTGCCCTGCATCGTGCGCAGTTGCCGAAGCTGCCAGATCTTGCGCTCGCAGCGGGCATCGCACTCGGCACCATCCGCCATGACCAGGAACCACTTGCCGCGCAACGTCGGCGCAGCCAGCCCTTCCGGCGTGGTGCCTGGCAAGGGCGCACCGACTGCGGCCGGTGCCGCGGAAGGGGCCGGTGGCGGCACCAGCGGCTCCAGTGCCACCGCAGGCAGCACGATTGCATCGACCAGTTCGCCGTAGTTGCTGTATTCGGCCGGTTTCCAGAAGAACCAGAGCAGGTAGGGACCGAACGCGGGGGTCGCGCAGACCAGCACCAGCACGATCAGTGGCAGCTTGCGCCGCAGGCCGGGGGAAAGGCTCATCGTGCACTCCGGTCGCTGCTGGCCAGCTCGTCATCGCGCGGCTCCCGGCGCAGGCTGAGCAGCAACCAGACGATGAAGCCGATGCCTGCGAAGCTGAACCACTGCAGCGCGTATCCGCGATGCTTGTCGATGCCGGCATCCGGGCGCGGCCAGTCGCGCGCCAGCACGTCCGCCTGCCCGGTCCCGGCGCCCTCGCCTTCGATCGGCACCGACTGCAGCATCGCGAGCGGCAACAGGCCGATCGACCAGCGCTCCTGTGCGCGGACGAGGGTCCAGTTCTGCCAGCGTGTCGCATCGTCGGTATCGGCACGCAGTTCCATGAAGCGCTCGCTCGGCACGAAGCCCAGCCCCTGCACCCGCACTTCGCCGGCCGGGGTCTCGACTCGTGGCAGCTGCTCACGCTGGCGGGGCGCGGCGATCCAGCCCCTGTTCACCAGCAGCACGCGGTCGCTGCCCGACAGCCGCAGCGGCGTCAGCACCTCGTAGCCGGGCACGCCAGCCCGCAGGCGGTTGTCGAGGAACACGACCTTGCCCGCGTCGAAGCGGCCGGTCGCCTCGACCGGAAACCACGCGAGCCGGGACGGATCGCCTTCGACGCCCGCCTGGAGGGAAACCGGCGGCGCACCTGCCGCGGCTTCGATGCGCTGCTGCAGCCCGGCCTTGTAGGCCGCACGATCGAGTTGCCAGCGCCCTGCGGACAACGTGAGCGCAAGGACGGCGGCGAGCACGAGCGTCGGCACCCATTCGGGCCGGAAGCGGCGAGGGCCCCGCGACTGCAACGGCACGTCGGGCGAAGCGGACGATGCCGCATCACCCCGCGAGGCGACTCCCGGCGCAGCCGTGCCGGAAACAGAGCCGACCGCGGGCGCTTGCACGGCGGGTTCGGCTAGACTGCCTGATCCATTTCCGGACGTTGACATGAAGATCCTGATCGTCGGCTTCCTGGTGCTGATCATTGCGAGCCTGGGATCGGCGCTGTTCTACTTGTTCAATGACAAGGGCAACTCGACCCGCACGGTACGCGCGCTCACGTTGCGCGTCGGATTGTCGGTGGTGCTGTTCCTGTTGCTGATGCTCGCGCATTTCACGGGACTGATCACGCTTCGCGGCTCTGCCCTGTGAGATTTCCTGCCGGCGGCGCGGCGGCTGCGACGGGCGGGGACCTGCACGGCATCCATCAGCCTGCGGCTCCGCGCTGGATCCGGGGATCCCGGGATCCCCGGATCCGGACAGCCGATCGATGCGATCAGCGTGATCGGCAGGGTGGCAAGCAGACCCCGCGATGCGCGCGCCGGTGCCGTCGCCAGCGCCCGACCGCCCGTCGGACCACCCGGACCGTGGCTCGAGGGGACTGAGCCCCCGAGACGAGCGGCGAAGCACTCCACGTGCGGCACGCAACCTGCCCGGGCTGCGCGTCCGCATGGAACGCAGCCCGGATGCCCTGCTAGAGCGCGTAGACGACCACGAACAGCAACAGCCAGACGACGTCGACGAAGTGCCAGTACCACGCGACGCCTTCGAACCCGAAATGATTCTCCGGCGTGAAGTGCCCCTTCGCGCAACGGAAGGTGATGACGATCAGCATGATCGTGCCGATCGTCACATGGAACCCGTGGAAACCGGTCAGCATGAAGAAGGTCGCGCCGTACGCGCCCATGTCGAGCTGCAGGTTCAGGTCGCGCCAGGCATGCACGTATTCGAAGCCCTGCACGAACAGGAACACGGTGCCCAGCGCGATGGTCGCGATCATCCAGCGCAGCAGCGCCGGACGATTGTTGGCGATCAGTGCCCAGTGGGCCAGGGTGATCGTGACGCCCGAGGCCAGCAGCAGCATCGTGTTGATCGCCGGCAGGCCGAACGCGGGGATGGTCTCGAAGGTCTCGCGGATGCCGGGGCCTGCAAGCGGCCAGCCGGCCGTGAACTCGGGCCACAGCAGGCGGTTGTCGATGCCGCCGAGGTCGGGCACCGAGATCACGCGCATGTAGAACAACGCACCGAAGAACGCGGCGAAGAACATCACCTCGGAGAAGATGAACCAGCTCATCGACCAGCGGAACGAGACGTCGACCCGCTTGCTGTACAGGCCGCCTTCGCTCTCGCGGATCACCTGGCCGAACCAGCCGAACAGCATGTAGAAGAGGATGCACAGCCCGCCGATCAGCAGGAACTTGCCCCAGCCCACGTCGTTCATCCAGAGCGTCGTGCCCAGCGCCATGAAGAACAGCGCGAACGACCCGAAGATCGGCCAGGTCGAGGGCTGCGGGACGAAGTAATGGGGTGCGGTGCTGCTGTGCGCGGTGGCCGACTGGCTCATGGACTGGCTCCGTTGGACCTTGGCGGTCTCTACTGGATCTTCGATTGCGGTGCGGCCACCGTGGACGGGGTGGCGGCCG
>LNFM01012498.1_pt1 | contig 11139 bp, 8 predicted proteins | sample 596031 | NCBI WGS metagenome assembly LNFM01 (sample SAMN04254537, study PRJNA301005) | activated carbon metagenome | isolation source: dual media filters at the Ann Arbor, Michigan drinking water treatment plant | place: USA: Ann Arbor | reverse complement strand
CCGCGCTCCTTCGCCCAGCGCCAGTACAAAACGGTGTAGGCGCCGCCATCACAGGTTCCGAGTGAGCGCGCCCCCAGCGGCGCCGGCGAGCCGCTCGGCACGACTTCGAGCGCGTAACCACGCACGCCGTTGCCCTCGATGCTGGCCGCCAACCGCTCCTTAAAGGCCTCGCAGTTCGCGCTCTGCGCCAAGGCGACCGGTGCGGCGGCCGCCAGCACAAACAACGCCCACGCCGGGGGGGGGCGCCGGTTCGACATGCACGTCACCGCACTGCGCATGCCGGCTTCAGCACCCGTGGTTGTCCACCCCGTCATTGCGACTGTTCTCCCCGCAGGCCGCTGCGCCGACTCGGAGCCTACCGTGACCGCCGGTACTCGGCCGTACCCGCGCAGTCGTGTCGGGGGACGACCGCATTCACGTGGTGGACGGTCCTTGTGGCCGTGTGCCGGAGCTCCCGAAAGGCTGCTTCGGAGATGCGAAACACCAAACCGCCGGCGTTGAGCCACGGGCGGCTTTGGAGGAAACCGACCGACTGGAACGGGTCGACAGCACCGTTTACTGGCATCGCCGAAAGCAGCCGCCCTGCGAGGCGACGACGCGCGGCGACCCGATTGCTGGACGCGAGGCGTGAGATCGGTTGGAATGTCTTCATCCCGGAGTGCTGGTGACCGCTGCGTGCCGCCATGATCGGGCACAGGTGCTTGGAGTTCGCTCAAGACCCACGCGGTCGCCTGACGTCGTTGCCTGATTGCGGTTCTCGTCGCGCAACGGAGCGTGTCGATTCCGGTCTCCGAGAACCGCGCGCGGCGAGTTTTCGGCCAGGCGGCCTGGGTTGAGACATGCCGCTCGCAGTCTTGCGGGAGAAGCGCATTCTCCTTAATTGGGGCAATAGGATCGCTGCATGAGTACGAGACTGCATTGCCCTGATTGCGCGTCCGTCTTGGCAACTTTGTGGCAGGGCTGCGAGCTGCCTGCCGAGGCTCTAGGGCGCGTCGCTCTCCTCGGCACCGAACCCGCGCTGCCATCGTCGTTTGCGCTGGGCACTGCGTTGTCCTGCGCCGTGGCGGCATCGGCACTGGCTGCGTCCGAGATCGGCAGTGCACGAGGCGGCGCGGTGCAAACCGTGAGCGTAGGCATGAGCGATGCGGTGCGGGAAAGTGCCGGTCGTTTCTCCATCGACGGTTACACACCGCCGGCCTGGGCCAAACTGTCCGGCCTCTATCCCTGCCGTGGCGAAAGCGGTGGGGCGCCGGGCCGCGTGCGCATCCATGCCAATTTTGCGCATCACCGCGACGGAGCGCTAAGACTGCTCGGGCTGCCGCCAGGCCCTGAGACCGAGCGTGAAGCGGTTGCCGAGGCGCTGAGTACTTGGCCGGCCGAGGCCTTCGAAACCGCTGCGGCAGAGCGTGGACTGGTTGTCGCCGCAGTACGCACCCCGGCGCAGTGGCGCGCACACCCGCAAGCGGCCGCGGTGGCAGCGCTGCCGCTCGTGGCGATTGAGCGTATCGGCGATGCGCCGCCACGCGCCCTGCCGCCGATCGGCGCTAACGCCCCGCCATTGCAGGGCCTGCGCGCGCTCGACCTCACACGCATCCTCGCCGGTCCAGTCGCGGGCCGCACGCTGGCGGCCCACGGGGCTGATGTAATGCTCGTCAACAGCCCGAATCTGCCGAACATCGAGGCGCTGGCGGAAACGAGCCGGGGCAAGCTTTCTGTGCACATCGACCTAGCTACCGAAGCGGGGCGCGAAACCCTGTGGGGACTGATCCGGGAGTGTGACGTCTTCCTGCAGGGCTACCGGCCAGGAGGCATCGCGAAGCTTGGCTTCTCGCCTGAAGAGATCGCGCGGCTTTCACCCGGCATCGTCTGCATCTCACTGTCTGCCTATGGCCACGCTGGGCCGTGGCGTGATCGCAAGGGCTTCGATTCTCTTGTGCAGTCGGCCACCGGCTTGAACGTGGCGGAGGCCGAGGCCTTCGGGGTTGCGGAGCCGAAGCCATTTCCCGTGCAGGCGCTCGATTACGGAGCGGGCTTCCTGCTCGCCTTCGGTGCGTTGGCGGCCAAGTGGCACCAGATGCGAGAAGGAGGAAGCTGGCTCGTGCGCGTCTCACTTGCGGGCGTTGGCCATTGGCTGCAGGGTCTTGGCCGCGTTTCCGTTAACACCACGGCAGCGATCCCGTCCTTCGACAGCGTGATGGATTCGAGCGACAGCGGCTTCGGCCACCTTCGCGCCGTGCGGCATGCAGCGCGCATGTCGCATTCGCCGATCGGCTACGCGAGGCCGTCGATGCCGCCAGGATCCCACCCGCCGCACTGGCCGCCGCGCTGACTCGTCAGGGCTGGCGCCTGAAGCTACCTCGCGGTTGACGGCACTGGCCCCTCGCGTCGGTGAGAGCAGTCGTCCTGGGAGGCAAGTGCGGGGGCGACCTGAGTGTTGGACGCAGGGCGCGAGATCGGCGGGAATGCCTGCAACGCGGACTTCCGATGAGCGCAGCCCGCGGCCACAAGCAGTCGCATCGCGTAGTCGATCGAGAATCGCAAGGCATTCACCCGTTCAAGCCTTGCGAGGGCGCTCGGCCACGCGCAGGACACGTTGAGGACGGATCGCGTCGAGGTAGCGCCATGTTGAGTTCATCCTCTCACTGCTGCTGAACCCAGCCGCATTGACCGGTGGAGTGGTCGGCGTGCTGATCGCCGTAGCGCTGCACAAGTTCTTCCCGGATTTCAGTCCAGCCTTCGGGGCGCTACTCGTCGTTGTCGGCTTTCTGCTGGGCTTCTTCTGGGGAACCTGGCGTCGGGATGGCAGCGATTGACGACTGGATCTCGCGTCACGCGTTGAGCACGCAGACCTGTGCCCTCGACCGCTTCGTGGCGATCCGAAGTCTGCCGGGTCGAACAGCGCCAACTGATCGCCTTGCCGAAAGCAGCCTTCGTGACGTCACTGCGCAAGGTCCAGGACCACGCTGCGATCAGCGCCCGGCGCTGCGTTGGCGTCGGCGCAACGTTCTGCAGCACTGATGTAGCTCCTGAGGTCCACTGACCTCAGTTGCGCGGCACACTTGCGGCCGCGCGCGACCGTCGATCGTGCGGTTCCGCTCTCATGATCCCGTTCCATTGCGCGCGCGCCGCCGGACTTGCCCTGCTCGGCGCGCTGCTGGTTGGCGGATGCAGCAGCACGCCGACCCCTGCACCGGTGTTCGCCGACGTGCAGCCGTTCTCCGCCAACCGCGCCGGCCCGTCGCTGCCGCAGGGGTGGCGGCCCTGGGTCATCAATCGCAACAAGGCGCCCACCCGCTACGACCTCGTGTTCGATCCGCTGGCGAGGCAGGTCGTGCTGCACGCCGTTGCCGATCGCTCCGCCAGTGGCTTGATGCAGCGTCTGGATGTGGACAGCCCGCAGCGCCCTTGGGTGAACTGGCGCTGGCGGGTGACGCAGCTGATCGAAGTGGCAGACAACACCGACCGCCACGCCGAGGACTCCCCGGTCCGGCTGATGCTCTTCTTCGACGGCGACCGCACCACGCTCCCCGCGGCTGAACTCGTCAAGTTCGAGTTGGCACGGCTCGTCAGCAACCAGGAGCCGCCCTACGCGACGCTGATGTACATCTGGGAGAACCGACAGCCGCCCGGCACGGTGATCGGCAGCAGTCACAGCGGCCGCATCAAGATGGTCGTGGCCGGCAGCGGGGTCGACCGCCTGGGCCAGTGGAAGCAGTTCGAACGCAACTACGTCGAGGACTACCGCCGTGCTTATGGCAAAGCGCCGGGCCGCCTGATCGGCATCGGCATCCTCACCGACACCGACAACACCGGTGGCCGCATCGAAGCTTTCTACGGCGATATCCGTCTGAACCCGGCCGCCACCTTGGCGGCGCTGGCCGTCGCGCAACCGGTGCCTTAGCACCCGGCGCCCTTCGACGCCCTTGGACGTCGACACGGCGCAGCTAAGCCTTATCGCAGCGGCTTTTCGACCCTATCTGGCGAGAGCAAGGTCAACTACCGGTCGGTCGCATGCTTCGCCTGCAACGGCTGCGGCTCGGCAAACGCGCTCAGCAGCAGCGCGGTCAGATCGTGCATGCCGCCAAGCGCCGGTCGCTGCGGCTCCAGGCCGGGCTTGAAGCCGAGCGCGACAAAGCGGGCCAGCAGTTGCGGATCACGCGTGACGATGTGCACCGGCACCTCCCAGCTCGCACCCTCGCCGCTGACGGTAGCCGCCGGCTGGTGGTCGCCCACGAGCAGCATCACCGACTCGCGCGGCTCGGGGCGTTGCAGCCAGCCGCCCAACCAGCGGTAGGTGTAGTCGAACATGCGCACATAGTTGGGCAGCATGTCGATCCAGTCGACGAACGACGCGAGCAGCCGCTGCGATTCCTCTGCGCCGAACGGGTCCGGGGTGAGCAGGCGCTGCCAGTCCGGCTGGTACGGCGGCACCGGGCCGAACGGCAGGTGGCTCGTGATCGTGGGAAAGAAGAGGAAGCGCGGCGGTGCGGCCGCATCGCGCGGACGCAACTGCTCGAAGCGCGCGAGCGTGAACTGGTCGGGGATCTTCCAGTAGCCCAGCGGTGGGCCGCGGTAGTCCAGGTCGCGGCCGTCGAGAAAAAGATCGAAGCCGTAGAAGCGGCGCTCGGCCCAGTCCCAACTGAGCGCCGGATACAGGCCCACGCTCTCGTAGCCGGCGCGGCGGAACAGCGCGGTCAGCGTCGGCCGATCCGTGGTCAGCAGCAGGTCGTGGCGCAGCGGGTCGGTCAGATCAATGCCCGACAGCAGCGACAGATGCGACAGCTCCGAGGCGCCGGCGAACGTGGCGGCGCGCACGAAGCCCGAGGCGACCACGCGACCACTGGCAGCGATCTCCTGCGCAAAGCGTGCGCGCGCGTCAGCGAGTTGCGGCGCCACGCGCGGATGGTCGAACGCCATCGCGCCGTAGCTTTCGAGGAAGATCAGCGTGAAGTCGCGACCGCGCAGCGCGCCGAGCGCAGCCTGCGGTGGCGCCGACATGGCGCTGTCCAGCGCCGGCGAAGGCGGCATCACGCGCTCGACGCCGCCGGGCAGCAGCGCCGTGCCCAGCAACACCGCCTGGCGCGCGTAGGTGGGCGTGACCGGGTGGGTGACGAGATGCCAGGTGATGCTCGGCGCCACGCTGGCGAGGTGCGCGATCACCGTGACCACGGCTGCTGCGGTGACCGCCCAGGTCCAGCGTGCGCGCAGCGCATAGGGCGCGGCCTCGCGCGCCAGCACGCCGAGCGCCCAGCGGATGGCGAGGTAAAGCGCGGCGAAGATCGCAACCAGCGCCGCCACGAACGCGACGCTGACCCAGGCCGGGTAGTCGCGCGCCGATACCCAGAGAAAGGTCGGGATCTGCTGGCCGTCCCAGTACAGGTTGACCGGGCGGCCGAACAGTGCGGGCACGGTGACATCGAAGTAGCGGCCGAGCACGATGCCGACATAGCCCACCGCTAGCCACGCGAACGCGCGCGGCGACAGCGCACCCCGCCACGCGATGGCAGCCAGCAACAGCACCCAGACCGCAACGAACTCCGGCGCCAGACGCGCGTCCGGCAGCACGGCAGGCGTCGGCCACCAGTTGCGCATCGCCAGCAGCGTATTGAGCAGTGCGGCCGCGATCAGCGCCGCCACGACACGGCGCGCCGGGGGCGCTGCGGGAAGAGCGGACTGCGCGGTCATTGTTCGATTGAAGCGATGCGCGCGGCATGCGCCCGCGCCGGCCCGGCCTCGCTGCCGGGTGCGGCGTTCGCCACGCTCGCTGCGTGCAGCGCTGGCCGCGCCGGTCGTGTCGGTCTGGCGACGTGGGCGTCGGTCAGGCGGCCGCTGGCGATGTAGCCCATGCCGAACTGCGTCGGCGTGAAGCGCCAGTCGGCCAGCCGCGGCGCGATGCGGTCCCACGGCGTACGCAGGCCGCCGGGCGCGCCGTTGTAGCCGAAGTTCTTGTAGTAGACCCAGGCGTTGAGAGGCTCAAGCCAGCGCGGGAAGTACTTGATGCCGGCGATCGCCACGCGTGCGCCCGGCCGCGCACAGCCGAGCACATGGTCGAGCGCGGCCGCCGATCGCAGGATGTCGTGGGTGTAGTGAAACAGCAGCGCATCCACCGATTCGGGCAGCGCAATCTCCTGCGCGGCCGACTGCAGGACCGTGACGTTGTGCCATCCGGCGTCGGCGCTGCGGTGCTGCGCCTGCGCCAGCATCTCGCCGCTGTGATCGAAGCCGTAGACGTGGCCGCGGTCGCCAACGCGCTCGCGCAGCAGCGCCAGGCTCAGCCCGGTGCCGCAGGCGACGTCGAGCACGCGCTCGCCCGGCTTCAGCGCCAGCGCCTCGATGGTGCGTTGGCGGATCGTCCAGGTCCGGCGGCAGGTCGCGTCGTAGTGCGCGGCATGGCGCCGGTACTTGTCGATCGAATTGCGACGGATACGTTCGTCGTCCGGCGCCGGCAGCGATGCATCGGCGGAAGCAGCAGGTTTGGGCGAGGAGGGCACAGGCATCGTCATGGCGTGGCGAACGGACCGGACCATGGAGTCGGCCGGCGCGCCGGAAGTTCCGCACCGACGTGATCGTCGGTCCGCTCGGTGGCGAGGTCGAGGTAGGGCGCCGGCCAGCCGAGCAGGGCGCTCGCATGCTCGGCGCGCTCGCGCAGGTGGTCGCGGTCGCGGCCACCCAGGTGCACGATGCCGTAGCGGTGGCTGCCGGTCCACTTGAGTTCGCGTGCCAGCCCATGGCCACGCTTCGGAAAGCGCAGCAGCAGGCCGTCCGGGTAGGCGGCGGTGAACGCTGCCTGCCGGGCCGGGTTCGGCATGGGCGGGGGCGCAGCGTCGAAGCTGCGGTAGACCAGGCTTGCGGCGGCGCCTGCGTTCGGCGCCAGGCGCGGAACCTGGCGTGGATCGTCGCCGTGGGCGATGGCCACCGCCATCGCATGCGCGTCCACGCCGATCACGCGCCGATACAGGTCACCGAACTGCGATGCGAGACGGGGATTGCACTCGATCACCGTGATGCGATCGGTCGTGGCGTCGTGAAAGAACTCGAGGTTGAAGCAGCCGTGGCGATAGTCCGCCGCGCCGAGAAAACGCTGCGCGATGTCGAGCGCACGCTGCTGGATGCGGGCATCGAGCCGGCTGGGCACTTCCCAGCGCATGAACGCCTGCGTGCCGGGCACCATCACCGCATCCACCACGCCGAGCGCATGGATGCGGCCGCCCTGTACCCAGCCGTCGAGGTTGTACTGCGCCACGTGCGGCGGCACCGCTTCTTCCAGCAGCATCCGATGCGCGCTGCCTGCCTGCGGCAGGCGCTCGTGGCAGATGCGCTCGAACGGCTCGACCAGGCGGCGGATCACCCACAGCTCGCGCGTGCCGAAGCAGGTGTGCCTGACGAATTCCTCGTGGCTGTCCACGCGGCGCGCCAACACCGAGAACGCGGCTTTGACCGGCTTGGCGAACAGCGGATACGCCAGACCCTCGGGGATCGGCGCGCCGTAGTCGGCCTGCAACTCGGCAAAGGGCAGGTTGGCCTCGGGTGCCACCTGCTGCAGCAGGCGCCGCGCGTGCAGCTTGTGCTGCACGGCGAGGATGCTCTCCGGCGTGGCGCCGGGCAGCCCGAGTCGCTCCGCCACCAGCGCCGCCGCCAACGCGCCGAACTGCTCGTGATGCGACAGCACCGCGCGCCAGCCGCGGCGCCGCCCGCGTGCGGCCTGGCGCGCGGCAAAGCGACCGAGGTCGAAGCCCACCAGTGCCGCATTACTGGGGAACGAGAACAGGTCGAAGCCGGCGTGATCGAATGCCGGCGCGTGCACTGTGCGCTGCAGGTGATCCAGCGCCCGGCGATCCCAGTCGTACGCGAACAGCCAGCCGGCGCGCTTGCGCTGCTTCACCACGTGCCGCACCGGGTCGCGGCAACGTCCAGCCGTGCCGTGTGGGGCGCGAGCGGCTGCGCACGTGGCCACGGGTGTTGGGCGCAGACGGTGCTGACGCAAATGAAGGACGGGTTTGCCGACACGGGCGCGAGCGTAGCGGAGCGGCTGCGTCGCTGCATCCCCAGTGCGGGCGTGGACTGGCGAGCCGATCGGCGCCGCGTGGCAACCGACGCGGCAACGACCTGCGGTAACCTGCCGCGATGCATTGGGAGGGATCGTGAACGGTCGGGCCACGCGGCCCCCGGTCGACCTGCGCCGGGCCGACGCAGCCACGCTGGCGGGGGCGCTGCGCAGCAGCCGGCAGGACACGCTGCGCACCTTCGAGGCGTACGCCGCTGCGCTGGTGTCGTTCGAGGTCCCGCCATGCGACGAACTCAATCCGCCGCTGTGGGAACTTGGTCACATTGGCTGGTTCCAGGAGTACTGGACCACGCGCAATCCGCAGTGGTGCCGCGGCGCGCAGGCCGATCCGACCGCGCCACGCCGGCCGAGCGTGCAGGCGGCCGCCGACAGGTTGTACGACTCCAGCCGGGTGGCGCATGCAACGCGCTGGTCGCTGCCGCTGCCCGATGCCGAGCAGACCCGCCGCGCACTCGTGGCTCAGCTCGACGCTGCGCTCGATCTCTTGGCCGGGACCGACGGCACCGACGACGCGTTGTACTTCTTCCGACTCGCGCTGTTCCATGAAGACATGCATCACGAGGCGGCGCTGTACATGGCGCAGGCGCTCGGGATCGATGTTCTGGACCGGCTGGCCGCGCGGCGCAGCGTCGCCCACGCGGCCGCGCCGCTGCGACTGCCGGCGGGACCGGTGCGCCTGGGCAGCGACGGTACCAGCGCAGGGTTCGCGTTCGACAACGAACTGACGGCCCATGACGTGGCGGTCGGTGCCTGCGAGATCGATGCCTCGGTGGTGCGCTGGCATGACTACCTGCCGTTCGTGGCGGCTGGCGGTTACGCCGACCTGCGTTACTGGAGCGCCGAGGGCGGGCAGTGGCTGCGGCAAGCACAGCTGACGCAGCCGCGTTACCTGCGACACGTCGACGGCCAGTGGCAGGAGCTGCGTTGCGGGCGCTGGCACGCACTCGATCTCGGCCTGCCGGCGTGTCACCTCACCTGTCACGAGGCCGAGGCGTGGTGTCGCTGGGCCGGGCGCCGGCTGCCGACCGAGGCCGAGTGGTTGTATGCGCAAGGCGTGGGCGGCGAGGCGTTTACGTGGGGCGAGGTGTGGGAATGGACCGCGAGCACCTTCATGCCCTATCCCGGCTTCACCGCTCATCCTTACCGCGACTATTCGAGCCCGTGGTTCGGATCGCGCCGCGTGCTGCGCGGGGCGTCGATCGCCACCCAGCCGCGCATGTGGCATCCGCAGTACCGCAACTTCTTTCTGCTTGATCGCAACGACCTGTTCGCCGGCTTCCGCAGCTGCCGCTGCGACTGATGGCGGGTACCGCCGCCCCCGGGATCAGCGGGTCGGCTTCGGCGACAATCGCGTCAAGGAGATCTTTGCCATGCAATCACATCGCCGCCGGCTGTTCGCAGTCCTGCTTCTTGCACCGATTTCGCTGACGTTGTCCGGCTGCCAGACCGCCTACTTCGCCGCGATGGAAAAGGTGGGCTACGCCAAGCGCGAAATCCTGGCCAGTCGCGTCAAGTCGGCCAGCGAGGCCCAGCAGGAGGCCAAAAAGGAGATCGTCAGCGCGCTCGAGCAGTTCAGTCGCACGGTGAACTACCAGGGCGGCGAACTCGAGACGCAGTACAAGCGGCTGGCCAGCCAGCTCGGTGACAGCGAAGAGGCGGCGGCACGCGTGCGCAGCCGTATCGGTGACGTGGAAAGCGTTGGCGACGCGCTGTTTCGCGAATGGCGGCAGGAACTGGACAAGTACGCCAGCCCGGACCTGCGCCGGCGCAGCGAGCAGCAGCTGCGCGCGACTCAGGCGCGCTACAGCCAGATGCTGACGGCGATGCGCCAGGCCGAAGCGCGCATGGAGCCGGCCCTGCGTCCGCTGCGCGACCAGGTGTTGTTCATGAAGCACAACCTGAACGCACGCGCGATCGGTGCGCTCAAGGGTGAGGTGGTTCGCGTGGACGCCGAGGTGGACCGGCTGTTGGCCGACATCAACCGCGCCGTGAGCGAAGCGGACCGCTTCGTGAAGTCGCTCGACGAGGCGCCGCAGTAGCGCGTCCGCTGCTGCGCGCTGCGGCAGCCGGCGGCGCGATCAGCGCGTCGCGGAGAGCCGCCAGGCGCCGCGTCCGTACCAGACGCACAGCGCGAGCGCGACCAGCGCCACCAGACCGAGCGCCGTCCAGATGTTGGGCGAGGCCGGATGCGGCGCGCTGCGATGTGCCATCGTGGTCTCGAGCAGGAACAGCAAGCAGATTACGCACACGCCGGCGGCGATCCGGGCCTTGCGCTTGAGCGTCTGGTAGGTCGGCATCGCTTCGTCCCGAGAGCAGGCGCCGGCATCGCGGCCGGCGAGAGACGTATCGACTGCGATCTTCCTCCAACCGCAGCGGCCGGCGAGTCGCGATCTTGGCGTCCCGGCAAAAGAGGGCGTGGGCGCGGTTCGGGTATCCACGGGGCAGCGATTTTCGCGGGGTTTGACTGAGCTGGGCCGGATCGCTGCGCGCGCACGCTGCAGCGTTCGCTGCAGCAATCGAGAGAGACAATCCACACCCGCTGCAGCACAATCCGCGCCGCAGCGGACTGCTGCATGGGCCCCGATACGAATCGTGGCCTGAATCACATCCTTCGCGGACGATGACCGACTACCGAGCCCTGCTTCTGACCGACGTCGTCGACAGCACCAAGCTGTCGGAGCAGATCGGCAATGCGGCGATGGCCGAGGTCTGGGCGGCGCACGACCGCGTGGCGCGCGACCTGCTGCGGCAGGCCGGCGGCCGCGAGATCGACAAGACCGACGGCATGCTGCTGATGTTCGACCATGCCGCCGACGCCACCGACTATGCGCTCGCCTATCACCGCGCGCTGGCGGCGCTGCCGGTGCCACTGGTGGCGCGCGCAGGCCTGCACGTGGGACCCGTGATCCTGCGCGAGAACAGCGCTGCCGATGTCGCCCTCGGTGCCAAGCCGCTGGAAGTCGATGGCCTGGCCAAGCCGACTGCGGCGCGCGTGATGGCCCTGGCGCGCGGCGGCCAGCTGCTGCTGACCGCGGAAGCGCGCGAAGCGCTCGGCAAGTCGCGCCTGCGCGTGA
>LNFM01015637.1_pt1 | contig 11141 bp, 10 predicted proteins | sample 596031 | NCBI WGS metagenome assembly LNFM01 (sample SAMN04254537, study PRJNA301005) | activated carbon metagenome | isolation source: dual media filters at the Ann Arbor, Michigan drinking water treatment plant | place: USA: Ann Arbor | reverse complement strand
GACGCCTGGAAGCGGGTCGTGGACTTCGTCCATGGCCAGGGTTCGCGCATCGCCATCCAGCTGGCCCATGCAGGGCGCAAGGGCTCGGTCGAACGGCCCTGGGGTCCGCGGGCCGACAAGCCGCTTGAGGACGGCTGGCCGGTGATCGCCCCTTCCCCCATTCCGTGGTCGGACGAAGATCAGACACCGCGCGAAATGACCCGCGCCGACATGGACCGCGTTCGCGACGCCTTCGTCCAGGCCACGCGCTGGGCCGATGACGCGGGCTTCGACATGGTCGAACTGCACTGCGCCCACGGCTATCTGCTGTCGTCCTTCCTGACGCCCGTCTCCAACCACCGCTCCGACGACTACGGCGGCTCCGTCGAAAACCGCCTGCGCTACCCCCTGGAGGTCTTCGCCGCCATGCGCGCCGTCTGGCCGGAGGAGAAGCCGATGTCCGTTCGGATCTCCGCCACCGACTGGGTCGACGAAGGCCTGACACCGGAGGACTCCGTCGCCATCGCCCGCGCCTTCGCCGAGGCCGGCTGCGACCTGATCGACGTCTCGGCCGGATCGACGACTCCTGAGGGCCAGCCCGTCTATGGCCGCATGTTCCAGACCCCGTTCAGCGACCGCATCCGCAACGAGGCGGGCGTGGCCACCATGGCGGTCGGCAACATCTACGAGACCGACCACGTGAACAGCATCCTCGCTGCCGGCCGCGCCGACCTCTGCGCCCTCGCCCGGCCGCATCTGGCCGATCCCAACTGGAGTCTGCGCGCCGCAGCCGAGCTCGGCTGGCGGGGCCAGATGCCGCCGGTCCAGTATCTCGCCGGTTTCGCCCAACTGGCCCGGAACCTGGAGAAACAGCAGCAGGCGGGACCGGTCACCGGCGCCGGCTCCGGCATCGGCCGCGCCACGGCCGAACGGCTGGCCGAGGCCGGCTGTCAGGTCACCCTGATCGGCCGCCACGTCGCCCGTCTGAACGAGACCGCTGACCGTATCGGCGACCTCGCCTTCGCCGCCCCCGCCGACGTCACCGACCCGGACGCGCTGGCCGCCGCCGTCGAGGTCGGCCGCGACCGCTTCGGCCCCATCGACATCCTAATCAACAACGCCGGTGCCGCCACCTCGGCCCCCTTCCTAAAGACCGACGCGGACGCGTTCCGCGCCATGCTGGCCCTCAATCTCGAGGCCCCCGCCGAGGCCGCCCGGCTGGTCCTTCCCGGGATGCTGACCCGTCGCTGGGGACGGATCATCAATGTGGCCTCGACCGCGGGACTGAAGGGCTATCCCTATGTCTCCGCCTACGTCGCCGCCAAGCACGGCCTCGTCGGCCTGACCCGGGCTCTCGCCATGGAAGTCGCCTCGAAGGGCGTCACCGTCAACGCCGTCTGCCCCGGCTTCACCGACACCGATCTGGTGGCCCGTTCAGTCGAGGCCATCACCGGCAAGACCGGCCGCAGTGAAGAGGAAGCCCGCGCTGCGCTCGCCGCCTCCAACCCCCAGGGCAGGCTGATCACCCCCGACGAGGTGGCCATGACCATCGTCTGGCTGTGCGGCGAGGGCGCTTCGGGCGTCAACGGCGCGGCGGTGCCGATCTCGGGCGGCGAACTGTGAGCCCCGCCATCGCGCATCTGCCGGACCGCCCCCTCCCGGACAGATTGGGCGGCGCGCCCGACGGCAAGCGGTCGCTGCGGCTATGGCTGAGGCTGCTGACCTGTTCGACCCGGATCGAACAGACGGTGTCCCAGCGGCTCCGCGACGAGTTCGGCTCGACCCTGCCCCGGTTCGACATGCTGTCGGCGCTCGACCGCGCGGGCGAAGCGGGCCTGACCATGGGCGAGACCGCCGGCATGCTCATGGTGTCCAACGGCAACGTCACGGGGCTGGCTGCGCGGCTCAAGGCCGACGGCCTGATCGAGGCCGTCGCTGGCGCGGACCGTCGGGTGCAACGCATCCGCCTCACGCCTTCCGGTCAGACCCGCTTCACCGCCATGGCCAGCGCACACGAACGCTGGATCGAGGCCCTGTTCGCCGACCTGACGACCCCCGAAGCCGACGACCTGACCCGCCTGCTGGAGCGCGCCAAGCGATCGAGGAGCTGAACGGATGAAGGCGCGCGACTACAAGGCGGCCCATTTCCTGTGGTCGGTCGACGACGACGGCGTCGCCACCCTGACCCTGAACCGGCCCGAGCGGAAGAATCCGCTGACGTTCGAGTCCTATGCCGAGATGCGCGACCTGTTCCGCGCCCTGGTCCACGCCGACGACTGCAAGGTGGTGATCGTCACCGGTGCCGGCGGCAATTTCTCTTCCGGCGGCGACGTGCACGAGATCATCGGTCCGCTGACCGAAATGGACATGCCGGCCCTGCTCGCCTTCACCCGGATGACCGGTGATCTGGTCAAGGCGATGCGCGGCTGTCCGCAGCCGATCATCGCCGCGCTGGACGGGGTCTGCGTCGGGGCGGGGGCCATCATGGCCATGGCCTCGGACCTGCGCATCACCACCCCCCGGACGAAGACCGCCTTCCTGTTCACCCGCGTGGGCCTGGCCGGCTGCGACATGGGCGCCTGCGCCATCCTGCCTCGCCAGATCGGCCAGGGCCGGGCGTCGGAACTGCTGTTCACCGGTCGGGTCATGACCGCCGACGAGGGCGAACGCTGGGGCTTCCACAACCGCATCGTCGAGGGCGAGGCGCTGATGGATACAACGCTCGAACTGGCCCGCTCGCTCGCCAGGGGGCCGACCTTCGCCCACGGTATCACCAAGAACCAGCTCAACGTCGAATGGGACATGAGCCTGGACGCCGCCATTGAGGCAGAAGCCCAGGCGCAGGCCATCTGCATGAAAACCAACGACTTCCGCCGCGCCTATGAGGCCTTCGCCGCCAAGCGCGAGCCGGTGTTCGAGGGGAACTGAGATGGGCGACCGGACCTTCCTCGACTGGCCCTTCTTCGACGACCGCCATCGCGCCTTCGCCGCCGATCTCGACGCCTGGGTCGGCACAACGGACGCCATGGGCCTGCACGGCGACCACGACCTCGACGGTGACTGCCGCTCCATCCTGAAGGCGCTGGCCGACGGCGGCTGGCTCCGCAACGCCATCCCCGACGCCGCCGGCCAATTGGACGTCCGCACTCTTTGCCTGACCCGCGAAACCCTGGCCCGGCGCTCCGGCCTCGCCGACTTCGTCTTCGCCATGCAGGGGCTCGGCTCGGGCCCGATCAGCCTGTTCGGCACGGGCGACCAGAAGGCCCGCTGGCTGCCGGGCGTGGCGCGCGGAGAGACCATCGCCGCCTTCGCCCTGTCCGAACCGGACGCCGGCTCGGACGTCGCTGCACTGTCCACCAGTGCCCGCCGCGACGGCGACAGCTGGATCCTCGAAGGGAGCAAGACCTTCATCTCCAACGGCGGCCTGGCCGATCGCTACACCGTCTTTGCCCGCACCGGCGAAGCGCCCGGAGCAAAGGGCCTCAGCGCCTTCGTCGTGGATGCGGACACGCCCGGGTTCGAGATCGTCGAACGCATCCCCCTGATGGCTCCCCACCCGTTGGCGACCATCCGCTTCAACGCCTGCCGCATCGATGGCGACCGTCTGCTCGGCGCGCCCGGGGAAGGCTTCCGCATCGCCATGGCCACGCTGGACGTGTTCCGCTCCACGGTCGCGGCCGCCGCCCTCGGCTTCTCCCGCCGCGCCTTCGACGAAGCGGCAAGCCGCACCGTCTCCCGCAACCTCTTCGGCGCGCCGATGAGTGACCTGCAACTGGTGCAGGCCTCCCTCGCCGACATGGCCCTGAAGATCGACGCCTCGGCCCTGCTGATCTACCGCGCCGCCTGGCTCAAGGACCAGGGCGCGCCGCGCGTCACCCGCGAGGCCGCGATGGCCAAGCTATACGCCACTGACGAGGCGCAGGCCGTCATAGACGCCGCCGTCCAGCTGTTCGGCGGGCTCGGGGTTGTCTCGGGGCATCCGGTCGAGCGGCTCTATCGCGAGATCCGCGCCCTGCGGATCTATGAGGGCGCGTCCGAGGTGCAGAAGATTGTCATCGCCAGGCAGGCGCTGGCGGCCATGGCGGGCGGCGGCCATGGGTGAGACCTCCCACATCGACCGGTTTGTGCTCGACCATCTGCCCCCGCCCGGGCAGCAGCCCGACCTGATCTTCAACCTGCCCGAACTCGCCTATCCCGAGCGCCTCAACGCCGCCGCCGAACTGCTACGCCGCGCCATCCAGACCGCGGGCCCGGACGCGCGCGCCCTGATCGACTCCGACCACGAATTCTCCTGGGCCCGGGTGGATGCTATCTCGGGCCGCATGGCGCAGGTGCTGGTCGAGCAGATGGGGCTCGTTCCCGGCAACCGCGTCCTGCTGCATGGCCCGAACAGTTCGTGGACCGTCATGGCCTGGTTCGCGATCCTGAAAGCCGGTGGCGTCGTGGTAGCCACCATGCCGATGCTTCGCCCGGCCGAGCTGGCGACCGTGATCGACAAGGCGAACATCAGTCACGCCCTGGTCTACGCTTCTCTTGCCGAAGCGGTGGCCGAAGCCCGGGTCGCGACGCCATCGCTGACGCAGGTCATGGACTCGGCCGCCCTGCAGAAGGCCGCCCAGGCCCTGCCGCCGGGCTTCCGCTTCGACGCCGTCGACACGGCCGCCGAGGACCCCGCCCTGATCGCCTTCACCTCGGGCACCACCGGCAAGCCCAAGGGCTGCATACATTTCCATCGCGACATCCTCGCCATGGCCGACACCTTCGCCCGCCACGTGGTTGGCCTGACCAAGGACGACGTCGCCGTCGGGACCCCGCCGATCGCCTTCACCTTCGGCCTCGGCGGGCTTGTGGTCTTCCCCGCCGCCGCCGGCGCCGCGACCGCCTTCGCCCCCCGGCCCGGCTTCGACGCCCTGGCCGAGACCATCGTCCGGCACAAGGCGACGGCCCTGTTCACCGCACCGACCGGCTATCGCGCCCTGCTCAAGCTGACGGGCGAGCATGACCTGTCGAGCCTGCGCACCTGCGTCTCGGCCGGCGAGACCCTGCCCGCGGCCACCTCCGACGCCTGGCATGAAGCGACCGGCGTGCGGATCATCGACGGCATCGGCTCGACCGAACTGATCCACGTCTTCATCTCCGCGAGCGGCGACGCCATCCGCCCCGGAGCCACCGGCAAGGCCGTGCCAGGCTATGAGGCCAGGATCATCGACGCCGACGGCCGGCCCCTTCCGGCGGGCGAGACCGGTCGCCTGGCCGTGCGCGGTCCGACCGGCTGCCGCTATCTCGCGGACGACCGGCAAGCAGCCTATGTGCAGGACGGCTGGAACCTGACGGGCGACGTCTACCGTCTCGATGAGGACGGCTATTTCTGGTTCGTGGCCCGCGCCGACGACATGATCATCTCGTCCGGCTACAATATCGGCGCGCCCGAGGTTGAGAACACCCTGCTGCGCCACCCCGCCGTGGCTGAGGCCGCGGTCATCGGCGTCCCGGATCCCGAACGGGGCCAGATCGTGAAGGCCTTCGTGGTCCTGAACCCCGACCATACCGGCTCGGATGAATTGAGAGCCGCGTTGCAGGGCCATGTGAAGAGCGTCATCGCCCCCTACAAATACCCGCGCGCCCTCGATTTCGTGGACGCCCTACCCAAGACCCAGACGGGCAAGCTGCAGCGCTTCCGGCTGAAGGCCGGCGCATGAGCGGCCGGATTTTCACGACCGATCGGCGCGTTCGCTTCGCCGACTGCGACGCGGCTGGCATCGTCTTCTTTCCGCGCTATTTCGAGATGCTGAACGGGGTGGTGGAGGACTGGTTCGCCGGGCCGCTTGAGGCCTCGTTCCGCGAACTGCACGTCAATCGCCATGTCAGCGTCCCGACCGCCGCCGTCGAGGCCCGCTTCATCGCGCCCTCACGGCTGGAAGATGAGCTGACCTTCGCCCTCACGGTCACGAAGCTGGGCGGCGCATCGTGCGGCCTCCGCCACCGGATCACCGCCGGCGGCGAACTGCGCTTCGAGGCGACCCAGACCATCGTCTACGTCGGAGCTTCGCTGAAGCCCGAGCCCTGGCCCGACGCCTTGCGCGCCCGCATCGCGCCCTTCGTGGAGACCGCCCTGTGAACCGTGTCCTGCTGCCCGAAGGCTGGCCCCGGCCGAAGGGCTATTCCAATGGTATCGAGGCGACCGGCCGTATGGTCTTCGTCGCCGGCCAGATCGGCTGGACGCCGGAGGGCGCGTTCGTCGAGACCGGTTTCGCCGGCCAGTTCCGCCAGACCATCGCGAACACCCTCGCCGTACTCGCGGAGGCCGGGGCCGGCCCCGAACACATCGTCCGGATGACCTGGTATGTGGTCGACAAGCGCGAATACCTCGCCGCCCTGCGCGAGATCGGCGCGGCCTGGCGCGAGCTGATCGGACCGCACTACCCCGCCATGGCCGTGGTCGAGGTCAAGGGACTGATCGAGGACGCCGCCCGGATCGAGATCGAGACCACCGCAGTCGTCCTCGCGTGAGGCTTGGCGCCGCACGATTCCGGGGCCACAGCTAGATTATGCGGCTGCACAACGACGTACTCGGTTCTCTCGAAGCCGAGGCCATTCACATCTTCCGGGAGGTCGTCGCCGAGTGCGAGCGGCCGGTGATGCTGTTCTCGGCGGGCAAGGACTCCGCCGTCCTGCTGCATCTGGCGCGCAAGGCCTTTTTCCCTGCCCCGCCGCCCTTCCCCCTCCTGCACGTCGATACGATGTGGAAATTCCGCGAGATGTATGCGTTCCGCGACCAGGCCGCGGCGGCTGCGGGGATGCCGTTGCTGGTTCACCGCAATCCCGAGGCCGAGGCAGACGGGATCAATCCGTTCGAGCACGGGGCGAACGTCCATACCGACCTCTGGAAGACGCAGGGGCTGAAACAGGCGCTGGACGCGGGCCGGTATGACGCGGCCTTCGGCGGCGCGCGCCGTGACGAGGAGAAGAGCCGCGCCAAGGAGCGGATCGTCTCGGTCCGCACCGCGGCGCACAGCTGGGACCCCAAGCGCCAGCGACCCGAGCTCTGGAGCCTGTACAATACCCGGCTGAACGACGGCGAGTCTGTCCGGGTCTTCCCCCTGTCGAACTGGATCGAACTGGATGTCTGGCGCTACATCCAGCGCGAAAACATCGCCCTGCCCTCCCTCTATTTCGCCGCCGAACGGCCGGTGATCGAGCGCGACGGGGCCCTGCTGATGCTGGACGACGACCGCATGCCGCTGAGGCCCGGTGAGCAGGCGCAGATGCGCCGCGTGCGTTTCCGCACCCTCGGCTGCTGGCCTCTGACGGCAGCCGTGGAGAGCGACGCCGACACGCTCGGGGCTGTTGTCCGGGAAGTCCGGGAAGCCTCCGTGTCCGAACGGCAAGGCAGGGTGATCGACCATGATCCGTCAGCCTCGATGGAGCGGAAGAAGCGCGAGGGCTATTTCTGATGGCCATCCCCAACGACAGCGGCCCGAAGGAAATCGTCCGCCTGATCACCTGCGGCTCGGTCGACGACGGCAAGTCGACGCTGATCGGTCGCCTGCTGTTCGACGCCGGCGCGATCCCGACCGATCAGATCGCGGCCCTGCCCGATCTCGATGGCGCGCCGGACATGTCCTTTCTGGTCGACGGCCTCTCTGCCGAGCGCGAACAGGGCATCACCATCGACGTCGCCTATCGCTTTTTCGACATCGGCGAGCGCCGCTTCGTCCTGGCCGACACCCCGGGTCACGAGCAGTACACGCGCAACATGGTCACCGCCGCCTCGACTGCGGACCTGGCCATCGTCCTGGTCGACGCGCGCAAGGGCGTGCTGACCCAGACGCGGCGACACAGCCGGTTGCTGGCCTTGCTCGGCGTCCGCAAGGTCGTGCTGGCGGTGAACAAGATGGACCTCGTGGAAGGCTCGAGAGAGCGCTTTGACACTATCGTCGAGGACTATGGCGCCTTCGCCGAACAGATCGGCCTGATCGATGTGACAGCCATCCCGACCTGCGCGCGCACGGGCGGCAATGTTTCTTCGGCGGATGACCTGATGCCCTGGTACAGCGGGCCCCGCCTCATGGCGCATCTGCGGACGGTCCGTCTGGCCGGGGCGGCGACGGCGCCGATGCGCATGACCGTCCAGGGCGTCAGCCGTCCCCACGCGGACTTCCGCGGCTTCGCGGGCCGGATCGTGGCTGGCGCGGCCCGTCCCGGCGACGCCGTACATATTCTGCCGTCAGGCGTCAGCGCCACGATCGAGCGCATCGTCACCATGGACGGCGACCTCGACGAAGCCGGCGCAGGCCAGTCCGTGACTCTCACCCTCACCCCCGACGTGGATGTCTCACGCGGCAATCTGATCGCCGCCGCCGGGGCTCCGCCTGAGGTCGCGGATCAGTTCGAGGCCCATCTGGTCTGGATGTCCGAACGCCCCCTGCTGCCCGGCCGCTCCTACTGGCTGAAACTGGGCGCGGAAACGGTCGGGGCGCGGATCAGCGATCTGAAGCACAAGGTCAATGTCGATACCGGCGAGCTACTGGCCGCCCCGACCCTGGCCCTGAACGACATCGGCCTGTGCACCCTGGCGCTCGACGCGCCCGTCGCCTTCGAGCCCTACGCCGTAAACCGCGACCTCGGCGGCTTCATCCTGATCGACCGGATGACCAACGTGACCGCCGGTGCCGGCATGATCCGTTTCGCCCTGCGCCGGGCGGCCAACATTCATCCGCAGGCCCTGACGGTCAGCCGGACCGACCGCGCCGCGCTCAAGCACCAGTCGCCTCTGGTGCTCTGGTTCACCGGCCTGTCCGGCGCGGGCAAGTCGACCATCGCCAACCGGGTCGAGCAGCGTCTGCTCGCCGAAGGCCTCCACTCGGTGATGCTGGACGGCGACAATGTGCGTCACGGCCTGAACCGCGATCTTGGCTTCACGGACGCGGACCGCGTCGAGAACATCCGCCGCGTGGCCGAGGTCGCGCGGTTGATGACCGACGCGGGCCTGATCGTGCTGGTCTCCTTCATCTCCCCCTTCCGCGAGGAACGGCGGATGGCCCGCGAGCGGATGGAGGCGGGCGAGTTCCTGGAGGTCTTCATCGACGTCCCGCTGGACGTCGCCGAGGCGCGGGATGTGAAGGGCCTCTACGCCAAGGCGCGGGCCGGGCAGTTGAGCCATTTCACCGGCATCGACAGTCCCTATGAGGCACCGGAAGCGCCCGAACTCCGGATCGACGCGGCTGCCTGTTCCGTCGATGAGGCGGCCGACCGCATCATCGCGCTCGTCCATACGGCACAGGCAGCCGGGCGAACGGCCTGAGGCGTCAGGCGGCGTACTCCGTCACTGTCAGGGTCGCCTCCAGCGACACAGCCCGCACCGGCGGCCGCTGCTCGTCCGGGCGGAGATCCTGGGCTGTGGACACGATCGCGAGCGGCCCGGTGGTCAGCCTGGCCAACTGGACCACGGCGCTGTCGAAGGTGAAGACGTGGGCGTAGTCGCCATGCCCGCTATGGCCGGCATGCTCGCCGTCCTCGCCGCCGCCGAAATGGACGAAGGTCGGGGATACGCCCAGATCCACCCGACCCTTTTCCGCAAGCACGCTGGTGGCGATGCCCCGACCGGTCAGGTTTTCCGACCGCTCATAGGCGACGACCCCTGTCCCTTCGACCGTCACCCGGCCCGGAGCCTCGCGGAGCAGGCGCACGATCCCGGCGGGCAGTTCCAGCCGGACCGAGCCGTCTGTGGAATCGGCGTCCACCCGGATGGAAACCTCGCTGGTCGACACCGGCGGACCGCCCAGGGCGCCCGGTGGCAGGGCGAAGACGAGCGGCGCATAAAGGGCGTCGTAGCGATAGCCCAGGCCGCGGGTAGAGGTGATGCGTGACGCGACCCACCGCCCGGTCTGACGTCCGTCGGGACCGGTGAAGCCGGACATGGAGACGTCCTTCCAGGGCCGGGGATAGGCCAGGTCGCCGTTCTTCTGGTGCCAGGTCGCCCAGACCCGGTCGACGTTGCAGTGGTGAAGCCAGAAGACCGGATCCAGCGCCGCCGTCCGGGTGCTGCCCATATAGCCGCCGACCAGCATGTGGATGATGTTGTGGCCATAGGCCTCGACCCGGCCGGCCGCCCGCTCGCGGCCGCAGAAGGCGTCGAAATTGTCGTCCGAGACACGGGCCACGTCGCGGCTCTGGGCGAAGCGGGCCTTCTGGAAGTCGAGGGTCTCGGTGGCCGGATCGCGCTGGCGCTCATAGAGGGGCGAGGTCGGGTCCAGCACCCACGGCGGCAGGAACCGGTCGACCTGCCAGTCCCAGTAGGGCATGGCGAAGTTCGCGTGGCCGGTCACCTGGGCGATGATCCGCTCCATATGGGCGACCTGCAGCCGGTGCCAGGGCAGGAAGCGCCAGTTGCCGTGCTCGGCGCGCTGGGCGTGGAGGCGGTTCTGCGCCTCCCAGGACAAGGCGTCCGAGCGCCGCTTCATCAGCTTGACGCCCTCGGCGAAGGCCAGGATGTCGTCGTGGGCGGAGCTGAGGGACGAGGCCGCCTTGCGCACGCGCCGGGCGTCCTGCGCCCAGGCCTCGCCGGTCGCCAGGGCCGTCATCAGGCCGCCTGCGCCGGCCAGCGCGCCTCGTCGGTTCAGCAACATGGATCGGCCCCCGCCTCACATAGCCGCGTTACGCTTTCAGACCGCCATCGCTCTGTCCATCGCCATCACCCGCAGGTTGATGACCTCAACGCCCCGCGGCATCGCGGAACCGCCACTTCATCAGCAGGACGCCCGAGGCCATGACCAGGGCGCAGGCGTTGGCGACAATGATGGGCCATGCGCCGGTCAGCACGCCGTAGGAGGTCCAGAGCACGAAGCAGATCACTGTCAGCGAATAGGTTTTCAGCGACACCGAGGAGGCGTCGCGTTCCTTCCAGATCTTGATCATCTGCGGGGCGAAGCTGGTGATCGAACAGAGGGCCGCAAGGGTGCCGACGACGTTGGCGGCCAGATCGCTCACGCGCTTGCCTTGCCGGCCTTGCGCGGGCTGGCCTTCCTCGGCTGCACCGCCTCGACGGCCTCGGCGCGGGCGCGCTTGCCCGGTATGGCCCGCGCCGGCTTGCCCGCCTGAACGGCAAGGCCGCGGTTCTCGACCTCCATCAGGATCGCATCGAGTTCGAGCTCGGTCAGATG
>LNFM01014661.1_pt1 | contig 11143 bp, 7 predicted proteins | sample 596031 | NCBI WGS metagenome assembly LNFM01 (sample SAMN04254537, study PRJNA301005) | activated carbon metagenome | isolation source: dual media filters at the Ann Arbor, Michigan drinking water treatment plant | place: USA: Ann Arbor | reverse complement strand
CATGCCCTCGCGCAGGCTCTTCAGCAGCAGCGGCAGGCGGCGGATGACCTCGGCGCGCTCTTCGCGCGTGACCTTGGCGCTGGCGCTCCAGATCAGGTCGGCGGCGGCGCGCTTCATGGTCTTGGTCTGCTCGCCCTGCGCGGTGTAGCGCACCGCGGTGGTGGCCAGCACGTCGGCCCAGACGTGGAACAGGAACTGGCGCACGCCTTCTTGCACCGGCACCTCGTTGAGCATGCGGCGCAGCTCGATCGTGTACTGGATGGCCATGGTCTCGCGCTGCTCGACCTGCTGAGCCAGCGAGACACCGCGCTTGGTGGCCTCGTTCTCGTGCTTGAAATAGTGCTCGAGGAACTTCTCGAACTCGGTCAGCACGGTCTGGAAGACGCGCCGGCCGGTGTCGGGGTAGGCCTCGACCACCTGCACCACGCGCTTGATCTCTTTTTCGAGCGCCTCGCCCACATTGCCAGCGGCGGTGTCGAAGCCCATGACGCAGGCGCCCATGCGGTCGATCAGGCGCCGCGCCGGGTGGTCGATGGTGGCAAAGAAGTCGGGTTCGGTGACGGCCACGCGCAGCACCGGCATCTGCAGCCGCGCGAACCACACGCGCACGCTGGCCGGAATGCGGTCTTCGGTGAGGATGCTCTGGAACAGCAGGGCCACGATCTCGATGGTGGCGCGCTCTTCGGGCGAGGCCGCGGCCTTCTTGAGCACCTGCTTGCGCTGGTGCATCTCTTCGAGCATCACCGGCGCGGTGACCAGCGGATCGCCGCCTGCATAGGCCGGCGCCAGGCGCTGGCGCAGGCCCTGCTCGGCGCTGTCGATGGCCCGCGCCAGGCCGGGTGACATCACCGGCTGGCGCCGCGGCATGGCACCGGGGCGGGTGGAGGGCGCGAAGTCGGGCACGTGGCGCCCGATCAGCCGGTTCAGCCGGCCCAGCACGGCCTCGGCATGCTCGCGGCTGCGCGCCAGCGGGGCACTGCGCGTCATCATGCGGGTTTCTTCGCCGACGCCGCTGCCCCGCCCGGCATCGCCGCCGCCGCCCCAGTTGCCGTAGCGGCCGCCGCCGCCCCCTGACCCGAAGTTGGAAGCCTGACCAAAACTGGAACTGGGGCCGCCGCGCGAGCCTTCCGGGCCACTGCCGCCGCCACCCCCACCGCCGCCCTGCCACCCCGGCTGCGCGTTGGCATGGGTGCGGGTGCGGCGGATGAAGGGCCGCAGGTCGACCTCGGGCAGCACGTTCTGCTCGATCAGCCAGCGGTTGGTCTCGTGGTAACACTCCTCGACCAGCTGTGCCAGCTCGTCGTGCAGCGTGGCCTGCATCTCGCGCCAGCCGTCCAGGTCGAGCCCGGCGGCGCGCCAGGCGTCGAAGATGATGCGGGCCAGCACGTGGGCACGCAGCATGTCGTGCGGGTCGAGCTCGTTGCGCGTTTCGAGGTGGACGATGCGCGAGCGCAGGTCGGCAAACTCCCACGAGGCCCGGTCCATCACCGCCAGCGCCAGGCGCGAGGTGACGATTTCCAGCTCGATGGTGTCGTCGGGCACCAGCGACAGCGCGTCGCGCGCGCCCACGGCCGCCGCCAGGTCACCCAGGCGCGTGCCGCCCACGCCCTGCTGCAGCACCTGGCGCAGCCCGATGACGATGCCGCGGTGCCAGGCCTGGGCGCCGGCGGTCAGCCCCTGCACCAGCGCGCGGCGGCGCTGGAATATCTGGTGCTCGGACGGCTTGTCGAGCAGCGACTTGGCGCCGTCGATCACCGCCTGGACCAACGGTGTCAGGCCCTTGACCAGCTCTTCGACATAGAGCCTTCGAGCCTGGCCGGCAATGGAGTCGGGCGAGGCTCTGGTGGCCATGTGGAGGGGGTGTGGGAAGGCAGCGGACTTCTAGGAAGGCCGATCCACTCTACACCACGGCCCCTGCATTGGGATCGTCGGGATCGGCCTTCTCGCCCCCTATCTTGACCAGATCGTCGCGCTTGACGCCCAGCCACATGGCGATGCCGGCGGCCACGAAGATCGACGAGTAGATGCCGAACAGGATGCCGATGGTCAGCGCCACGGCAAAGTAGTGCAGCGTCGGGCCGCCGAAGATGAGCATGGACAGCACCATCATCTGCGTGCTGCCGTGGGTGATGATGGTGCGGCTGGTGGTGCTGGTGATGGCGTGGTCTATGACCTGCGGCGTGGTCAGCTTGCGGAAGCGCCGGAAGGCTTCGCGGATCCGGTCGAAGATGACCACCGACTCGTTCACGGAATAGCCCAGCACCGCCAGGATGGCGGCCAGCACGGCCAGCGAGAACTCCCACTGGAAGAACGCGAAGAAGCCCAGGATGATGACCACGTCGTGCAGGTTGGCCACGATGCCGGCCACCGCGAACTTCCACTCGAAGCGCATCGACAGGTAGGCCATGATGCCCAGCACCGTGACCAGCAGCGCCCAGGCGCCGTTCTCGTACAACTCTGCGCCGACCGAGGGGCCGACGAATTCGGTGCGCGCCAGCTTCAGCGGCTCCTTGGCGTCGGCCGTGGCGCAGGAAGGCCGGCTGACCTGCTCGCCCTGGGGCGTGGTGTACTGCTTGGTCACCACGGTGCCGGCTTCGGCCTTGCACAGCGCATCGAACACGCGGCCGGCCACGTCGGCCTGCTTCACGTCGCCGCGCACCGGCAGGCGGATGAGCACGTCGCGCGAGGTGCCGAACTTCTGCACCTGCACTTCGCCGAAGCCCATGGTCTCGACCACGGTGCGGGTGCGGTTGATGTCGGCCGTCTGCGCGTACTCCACCTCGATCAGTGTGCCGCCGGTAAATTCGATCGACAGGTGCAGGCCGCGCGTGACCAGAAAGAACACCGCCAGCGCGAAGGTGATGAAGGAGACGACGTTCAGCACCAGTGCATGGCGCATGAACGGGATGTCTTTCCTGATGCGGAAGAATTCCATGGCTCAGTGCTCCTTCAGGCTTCGGCTTCGACGGCGGGCGGCGGGGCGGCGCCATCGGGCCGCCAGATCTGCCCGATGGACACCGACTTGAGCCGCTTCTGGCGTCCGTACCAGAAGTTGACCAACCCGCGCGAGAAGACCACGGCCGAGAACATGCTGGTCAGGATGCCCAGGCAGTGCACCACCGCGAAGCCGCGCACCGGGCCCGAGCCGAAGGTCAGCAGCGCCAGGCCGGCGATGAGGGTGGTGACATTGGAATCGAGAATGGTGCCCCAGGCCATCTCGTAGCCGTCGTGGATGGCCTGCTGCGGCGATGCACCGCGGCGCAGTTCTTCGCGCACGCGCTCGTTGATCAGCACGTTGGCGTCGATGGCCATGCCCAGCGTCAGCGCGATGGCGGCGATGCCGGGCAAGGTCAGCGTGGCCTGCAGCATGCTCAGCAGCGCCACCAGGCACAGCAGGTTGAAGCCCAGCGCCAGCGACGAGAACATGCCGAACAGCATGTAGTAGGCGCACATGAAGATGGCGATGGCGGCAAAGCCGTAGAGCACGCTGTCGAAGCCCTTGGCGATGTTCTCGGCGCCCAGGCTAGGGCCGATGGTGCGTTCTTCGATGATCTCCATCGGTGCGGCCAGCGCGCCGGCGCGCGTGAGCAGCGCGATGTCGGCGGTCTCTTGCGGCGTGAAATTGCCGGTGATCTGGAAATCGGTGCCGAACTCGCCCTGGATGGTGGCCACCGACACGGCTTCGCCCTTGCCCTTCTCGTACAGCACGATGGCCATGGGCTTGCCCAGGTTCTCACGCGTGACGGCGCGCATGGCGCGGCCGGCCACGTCGTCCAGGCGCACGCTCACCGCAGGGCGCTGGTCCTGGTCGATGGTGGCGCTGGCCTGCTTGAGCTGCTCGCCGGTGGCGATGATGTCGCGCTTGAGGCCGACCATGCGCACGCTGGTGTCGCCTGCCTGGGCGCGCTGCGGCACGGTTTCGGCGGCGCCGGCGGTATCGGTCTCGACCAGGCGGAACTGCAGCGTGGCCGTGCGGCCGATGATGTCCTTGGCGCGCGCCGTGTCCTGCACGCCGGGCAGCTGCACCACCACGCGGTCGGCGCCTTCCTGCTGGATCACCGGCTCGGCCACGCCGAGTTCGTTGACGCGCTTGTGCAGGGTTTCGATGTTCTGCTGCAGCGCCTGCTTCTGGATGTCGGCAATGGCCTTGGGCGCCAGGCGCCCCAGCACGCGCACGGCGCCGCCGTCCGCTGCCTCTTGCGTCCATTCCATCGCCGGCAGGCGGTCGAACAGCATGTCGCGCGCCTGTTTGGCCTGCTCGGCGTCGGGCAGCGACACGGTGATGCCGTTGGGCTCACGCGAGATGCCGGCAAAGCGGATGCGCTTTTCGCGCAACGCGGTGCGCGCGTCGCTGGCGTAGGTGTCCACGCTCTGCTTGACGGCGGCGCGCATGTCCACCTGCATCAGGAAGTGCACGCCGCCGCGCAGGTCCAGGCCCAGCGACATGGGCCGCGCGCTGATGCGGGCCATCCATTCGGGCGTGCGCGACACCAGGTTCAGCGCCACGATGTAGCGCGGGTCGGCCGGGTCAGGGTTGAGCGCCTTGGAGATGGCGTCCTTGGCCTTGATCTGGCTGTCTGTGTCGCCAAAGCGTGCGCGCACCGAGTTGCCGTCGAACTGCACGAAGTCGGGCGTCAGGCCGGCCGCCTGCACCACCTGGCGCACGCGCTCGACCATGGCGATGTCCACCTTCACGGTGGACTTGCCGCCCGAGACCTGTACCGCGGGCGCCTCGCCGTAGAGGTTGGGCACGGAATACAACAGGCCGATCAGCAGCACGATGCCCAGCATCGCGTACTTCCACCAGGGGTAGCGGTTCATCAGAGTTTCCCGGGGCTGGCTGCGCGGGCGTGGCAGCGGGCAAGTACCCGCCACCGGCGCCGCGCGGCGCCGTTACTTGAAGGTGCCCTTGGGCAGCACCTGGACGACCGCGACGCGCTGCACCTGCAGTTCGACACCGTTGGCCACTTCGACGTGGAGGTAGCTTTCGCCCATCTTGGCCACGCGGCCGAGCACGCCGCCGGCGATGACCACCTCGTCCCCCTTGGCGATGGCCTCGATCATGGCCTTGTGTTCCTTCTGCTTCTTCATCTGCGGCCGGATCATGATGAAGTACAGCACCACGAACATCAGCACCAGCGGCAGCATGCTGAACAGGGTGGATTCGGTACTGCCCGTGGCGGCGGCCGGGGCGGTCTGGGCAATGGCTTGGGAGATGAACACGTTCAGTGGTCCTTGTTTCGTGCGGGCCTGGGTGCAGGCGTGCGTGAGGGCCCGGCAGCGGCGGGCGAACCGGGCATTTTAGGGGGCGCCGCGGCGAACCGGCCCGGCGGGCCCTTGGCCGGGCAGCGCCAGGGCCATCAACAGCAGCCACCACGCGACAAAGGCCACGCGCGGCATGTCCAGCAGGCTGTCGACCAGGCCCACCGTCAGCAGGCCGATCAGCGCGGCCGCCAGCGGCGGCGCCAGCGGGTGGTCGCGCGCCGCGCCCAGGCCCACGCGCCACAGCGCGGCGGCGGCCAGCAGCGCCGCAGCCAGCGCGCCCAGCAGGCCTTGCTCGAACAGCAGATGTACGGCCACGTTCTTGGCGTGCCAGGGCATGTGGTGGTGGTCGCTGCTGAAGAACCAGCGCGCCATGCCGGCCTCGAAGCCGCCGTTGGCCAGCAGTTCGGTGCCGCGGCTGTCGGTCAGGCTCAGGTCGTCCACCTCGACACGGCCGCCGCTGGTGCCCGAGCCGATCGAGAACGCGATCAGCCGCGGCGCCAGTGCACCGCCGCGTGTCGGCGTGGCGCCGGTCAGTTCGACGTCGATCGCCTGCCACTTGCCGGGCGCGGCCGGCAGCGGGTGCTCGCGGCCGGCGCAGGCGGCGTTGTAGAGCAGGTGTTTCTCGCAGACATCGATCTGCACGCCTACCGCCTGCTCGATGCGGGCGCGCAGGCGCATGCGCAGCGGCCCGGGCGCAGGCTCGGCGATGCGCTGCGACACGCGCAGTACCTGGCCCCAGCCGATAGGGATCTTGGCGCCGGTGAGGACAAGGGCTGTGCTGCCTTCGCCCGCCACCAGGCGATAGTCGCCGATCTGATCCTCGGCGCGGCCGGACATCGCGTGCTGCGCCACGAACCGCCCCGAGCCCAGCCCCAACAGTTGCTCGGCGGGTGAGCGCAGCAGCGACAGGGCATCGGTCCAGTGGGTGCGACGCACCGCGCTGTCCTGCTGCGACGAGGTCATGCGCTCGCCCATGTAAGCGCCGCCGCCGAACACGCCCACCCCCACCGACAGCACGGCGCACACGCCGAGCAGGCGCCCTTGCCAGCGCCAGTCGGACGGCCACGGCGGGTCTGCGCGCAGGGACAGCGCCAGCACGCCCAGCAGCAGCGCCACGGGCAGCGTGCGTTCGAGGCCCAGGCCCTCGCCCCAGTGCAGCGCCACCGCGGGCATTGCCGCCAGCACCGCGGCAAAACCGGCCCAGCCCAGTACGACGCCGCCCAGGGTGCCGCGCCGCGCGCGCCACATCGCCGCCGCCGTGAGCGCCCAGGCCAGACCGAAGGCGATATAGGCGCCCTTGGGCACCAACGCCGACAGGGCAAACACGACGGCCATGCCGCCCAGCGCGAACAGCGCTGCCGCCGCCACCCAGGGCGTGCGACTGAGGGTGCGCGCATGCACCAGCGGCAGCAGCAGGGCCAGCGCGCCCAGCAGCGTCAGCAGGCCCCGGTAGCCCGCGCCGGGGAACATCAGCCAGGCCAGCGCCAGGTACAGCCCCGCACCCACTGCCAGCGCCAGGCCGCCGCTGGTCGCCACGCGGCCCTGGCGCTGCGCCTGGCGGGCCGTCAGCAGGGCCATACAGCCCAAACCCAGCGGTACGGCCAGGTAGACGATGCGCGAGAAGGTCACCAGCGCGGCGTAGGCGCCCAGCGTCGTGACGATCGCGGCCAGCGCCCAGGCGCGTGGGGTGTGCGCCTGCCGCCAGGCCAGCACGGCAAAGGGCACGCCGACAGCCACTACCGCATCCAGCGCCGCGCCGCCAACGTGCATCTCCCAGAACGGGCCCGTGGCGCGGTAGTCACTGGAAAAGTCCAGCAGCCCGGTGAAGGCCAGCCGTTCCCAGACCACGCCCAGCGCCGTGGTGGCCAGCATGCCGGCCATGCCCACCACCAACGCACGCGAAGCCAGCGCGGCATCGGCCCGCCAGGCGGCGCGCCAAAGCGGCAGCAGCAGCGTCACCGCTATCACCGGCTTGGTCAGCCGCAGGCTGTTCAGCGGCTCCAGGTAGCCTTGCCACCAGCTCCATTGCAGCCCACCGGCATCAGCCACGCCGCGCACCAGCGCGATGGCGGTGAACACCACCACTGGCAGCCACCACAGCCACACGCGCGCCAGGCGCATGCGTGCGCCTGGATGAGCCGGCCAGCTCATGGCGATGCGCGCGTGGCCCCCAGCCGCCACGCCCAGCACCAGGATGTCGAACTCCTCGACCACGATCCACCCGGTCCAGGGCATCAGCCCCACCCAGGGCATCAGTGCCAGCAAGCCGGCCAGCGCCCATGCCGGGCGCGTCAGGCCGGCGGCGCCCGCCAGCGCACAGGCCGCCAGCGCCAGCGGCGCTGACAAGGGGTGGTGAAGCGCGAGCCAGACCACCAGCGCCAGGCAGGCCAGCGCCAACAGCGCCGCCAGGCCTTGCCGCAGCGGGTGCCTCAGACCAGCACTTCCAGGCAAGACGGGTGCCCCAGGAAGGCCTGCGGGCTCGCGCTGGCGCCGTAGGCCCCCGACTGGAACACGGCAACCAGGTCACCCACCTGCGCCGCGGGCAGCTCCATGCGATCGGCCAGCAGGTCCAGCGGCGTGCACAGCGGGCCCACCACCGACACCGTCTCGGTCTGCGCCGCTTCGGCGCGTTTGGCGATGGCCACCGGGTAGTTCTTGCGGATCACCTGGCCGAAGTTGCCCGAGGCCGAGAGGTGGTGGTTGAGCCCGCCGTCGGTGACCAGGTAGGTGTGGCCGCGCGAGACCTTCCTGTCGACGATGCGCGTGATGTACACGCCGGCCTCGCCCACGAAGTAGCGGCCCAGTTCGATGACGATGTGGGCCTGCGGCAGTTCGGCCGCGGCGCGTTCCACCAGAGCGGCCAGGTTGGCGGCGATGGGTGCCAGATCCAGCCGCTGCTCGCCCGGAAAGTAGGGGATGCCAAAGCCGCCGCCCAGGTTGAGGAACTGCACCGGCGCCGGTGCCTGCTGGGCCAGGCGCAGCGCCAGCTCGTAGCTCTTGCACTGGGCTTCGCAGATAGATTCGGCGCGCAGGTTCTGCGAGCCGGCGAACAGGTGGAAGCCCTCGAAGCCCAGGCCTTCGCGGCCGATCCAGGCCAGCATCTCGGGCACCACTTCGACGTCCACGCCAAACTGCTTGGGCCCGCCGCCCATCTTCATGCCCGAGCCCTTGAGCTCGAAGTCGGGGTTCACGCGCACGGCCACGCGTGCCGGCAGACTCAGGGCCTGCGAGACCGCGGCCAGCACCGGCAGCTCACGCATCGATTCCACATTGACCAGCACGCCGCTGGCCACCGCCTGCAGCAGTTCGGGGTCACGCTTGCCGGGGCCGGCAAAGCTGACCTCGGCCGGGTCGGCGCCGGCGTCCAGCGCCACCTTCAGCTCGCCGGCCGAGGCCACGTCGATGCCGTCCACCAGCCCGGCCATGAACTGCACCACGGCCGGCATGGGGTTGGCCTTCATGGCGTAGTGCAGCTTCACCTGCGGCGGCAGCGCCGCACGCAAATGCGCCACGCGGGCGCGCAGGGCGCTGCGGTCGTAGGCGTAGAACGGGGTCTGGCCGACGCGGGCGGCCAGGGTGCTGATCTTGTGCCCGCCGACGACGAGTTCGCCGTCGCGGGTGGCGAACTGGTCCATGGGCGCGTGGACGGGGGACTTGGAGTGCATGGGCCAATCAGGGCGGCTGTGGAACGCCTGATTCTGACAAGGTGGGGGCGGGCTTGGCGAGTGCAGCGCGCACGATCATTGCGTCGGCCGGATCGATATCGAGTGGACAGCACCTTCAGGGGTACGATTGCTCCATGCAAGTCGTCAAAGGCACCGTCATCCAGGGCAAGATCGTCCTCAGCCAAGGCTCACTCCCTGAAGGAGCAGAGGTTGGAGTCTTCGTCACCCATGAGGAAGGCACTGTCCGCCTGTCGGCCCTGCTGCAGAAGGAACTTGAATCTGCACTGGAAGAAGCGGATCAAGAAGAGGGTATCTCGGCCGAGGAACTCTTCGCAGAACTGCGCAAGTTCGGCTGATCTTGGCGCTGTCCGTTCGGATCAAGCCTCGCGCCAGGCGCGAGATCAACGACGCCGCAGCTTGGTGGAGCGAAAACCGACTCGCAGCGGTAGGCGCGGTTTCTCATGATCTCCGCGAAGCGCTTGACCTGCTCGTAGACTTTCCGGGCATCGGGACAAAGGTAGAGAACTCGAAGTCGCCCGAGACGAGGCGCTGGCTGCTCAAGCGAGTCCCTAGATCCGGCAGTTGCGCGCTGCTGATCGGCCGGTAAGCCAGCACTGGTGAGGCTTTGCGGGGTCTTGGCACACTCACCTGATGGGTGAGTCAAGACGCAAGGCGCTGGCGGTGCGCCGAGAGGCTGGCGAGGAGCCGGCCGAGCCGCAGGTGGTGGACACACTGGGCGGGCGCATGCACGTGCGCTGGGACGAAGGCGCGGCGGCCACACCGCACGGCCAGTTGGTGTTCTTCGCTGAGTTCCTGGCAACCACGGGCGTGTTCGAGCGCTGGGTGTCGAGCTGCCCGCTGACTTACCGCAGCGGCAACGCCCCGGACAAGCGCGACGTGCTGGGCACGCTGATGCTGGGGCTGCTGGCCGGCCACCGCCGCTACGCCCACATCACCGCGCTGCGTGGCGACGCGGTGGCTGCGCAGGCCCTGGGCATGGCCAAGGTCGTCAGCGAGGACGCGCTGCGCCGCGCGCTGGAACGTATCGACGAGGTCAGCAGCGCGGCCTGGATGCGCCCGAGCCTGATGCACTCGGTGCGCGAGGCGCTGGACCGGCCGTGGGTGCTGGACATCGACGCCAGCATCAAACCGCTGTACGGGCGGCAAGAAGGCGCGGAGATTGGCTACAACCCGACCAAGCCTATGCGGCCCAGCCACGTGCTGCACACCTTCCTGGTGAGCAACCTGCGCCTGGTGCTGGACGTGCAGGTGAGCTCGGGCAAGCAGCACACCAGCGGGCACGCCAAGGCGGCGCTGGGCCGGCTGCTGGACGAACTCGGTGAACGCCGGCCGGCGCTGGTGCGCGGCGACTCGGGTTACGGCAATGAAGGCATCCTGCTGGAGTTGGAGAGCCGCAAGCAGCCCTACTTGCTGCGGCTGCGGCAGACGAAGAACGTGCAACGCCTGGTGGCACAGCAGTTCACCCGCCAGGACTGGAGCCGCGCCGACAACCAGGGCTGCCAGATGGTGGAGGCACAACTGCAACTGCACGGCTGGAGCGCCAAGCGGCGCGTGGTCATCGTGCGCCAGCGCATCCGCGGCGGCATCGCCCGCGAGCGGCGCGTGGATGGAAAACAGTTGCGACTGGATCTGGCAGGCCCGAGCGTGCACGAAGGCGACAAGCTCTGGGAGTACGCGGTGCTGGTGACGGATGTGGCCTACCCGCTGGAGGCGATCGGCCAGCTGTACCGCGACCGGGCCGATGCGGAGAACGCCTTCGACGAGTTGAAGAACCAGTGGGGCATGGGCGGCTTCACGACGCAGGACATCAACCGCTGCCAGACCGTGGCCCGGGCCTGTGCGCTGGTCTACAACTGGTGGAGTTGGTACTGCCGGGCGGCGCATCCGACGGGGCGGATGGAGGCCATCACCAGCCGCCCGCTGCTGCTGGCCGCGGTGGGCAAGGCCGCCAGCCATGCCAACCAGACCACGCTGTACTTGACGCCACTGCACGGCCGCGTCGACCTGCTGCGCAAGCTGATCGCCAACATCGGTGCGGCCTTGCAGCACGTCAGGGCTGCTGCGGAGCAGTTCAAGAACCTGGACCGCTGGGGCTGTCTGCTGCGCTACATCAGCGACCGCATCGCGCCGGTCATCGGGCCACCGAAGCCCGCTCAGCGACTGCCGGCGACAGGGTAACTGCCGGATTTAGG
>LNFM01013385.1_pt1 | contig 11143 bp, 12 predicted proteins | sample 596031 | NCBI WGS metagenome assembly LNFM01 (sample SAMN04254537, study PRJNA301005) | activated carbon metagenome | isolation source: dual media filters at the Ann Arbor, Michigan drinking water treatment plant | place: USA: Ann Arbor | reverse complement strand
TCTTCGGGCGTGCGCACGCTCGGGCCCAGGATGGGCCCGACCACTTCGTGCCCCCAGGTGCTGAGCTTCTCGGGGTTGAGTTCGAAGCCGTCGTCGTGCCAAGGCTCCAGTTCGGTGATGGTCTCAAACGCGAAGCCACCCGGTGTGAAATGGTAGAAGGACGCGTGGGGATCCTGTGAATGCTGACCCAAGGTCATCATCATCGGGATGGCCCGCTGCTTGACGATGTCATAGGTCTCACCGACATCGCGCAGGCTGTTCACAAACAGGCCAACGTGCTGGACACCCATCTTCCCAGGGCCGTATCCATACGCAATGTCGTGGCTGGTGTAGCTGTTCAGCTTGGCTCGGTAGAAAGCTGTCTGGCCTTTGCCTGCGCCGGGCCCGTAGTAGTGGAAGCCCATCAAGTTGATAAAGAAATCCTGAAGCTCGGGCGGCCATTCGGGCGTGATCACCACCAGATGACCCAACCCACGAACGCCAGCCAAGAAACCACCGTGCGGACGACCCGGTGTGAAAGAACGGGGCATCCATTTCTGACCATGAAACATCTCGTGCTGGTAGCCCACCGGGTCACGAAAACGAAACACGCCCTTGACGCCTCGTTGCTCACAGAGGGCAGCATCACCCAAGGTCACTTCCACTCCATGCGCCTGAAAACGGGCGATCGCGGCCTCGAACTCGATTTTCCCCTTGGCTTCCCAACCGATGTAGGCCAAGCGGTCGATCTTGCCGGGATGAAAAGCAAACCGATGGCGCCGATCGTCGGTGCGGAAGTAGAGAGAATCCGGATCTGACGCGGGGGCATGCCCGATCTGGAACCCCATGACCTGAGGTCCATACTCCCGCCATTCTTCGATCTTGGTGGTCTCGAAGCCAAGGTAGCCGACGCCTGTGATGTCCATGTTGTTTTTCCAGTTAGCCGCTAACGCCGACAAAGCCTCGGTACAAGCTGTTGATCACGGCTGAATCTCTTCGACGACCAGCGCCTCTGCGGGGCAAGCTGCGGCGCCTTCTTTCGCCTCTTCCACCAGCCCACTTGGGATGATCTCGGATTCGACAAACACCAACCCGTTTTCGTCGAGCTTGTAGACCTCAGGGCAGAGCTGGGCACACAGGCCGTAGCCGCAGCAACGGCTGCGGTCAACGATCGCCCGAAACATGGGGGATTTTCCGTTGGAACTCATGGCTTGTCCTTTCAGTACGGCAGGTCCACACTGGACTGCGCAGATGCTATGTGCACATTATTCAATAAAGTGTTGAATTTTATGTCAGGGTTCTCCCTAGAGTCCGCCGCACTTGTCGATGATTCGACACCTCACTGCATTGGCGTGCATGACTCGATACAGAATTCGTTTCGCCATTTAGAATCTCATGGCAGCCTTTTCAAGCAGCTCCCCCATTTCAACGACCTCTTGACAACATGGATCACACAGTGACCGAGGACAGCGCTAGGCCGGGCGAAGACACCACCTCGACCGAAGCAGCCAAGAAACCTTTGCTTGGACAAGGCGTGATCGTGAAGCCCGTGGTCAACGCCATCGCCATCCTTCGATATCTCGCGCACAAGGGCGCACCGGAGCGAGCCGCCGACATTGCCCGCCACCTGGAGATCAACCCCAGCACATGCTTCAACATCCTGCGCACGCTGGTGTCGGAAGACGTGGTGGATTTCAACCCACTGTCGAAGACTTACTCAGCGGGGCTGGGATTGGCCCGTTTGGCCGAACAACTCGTGACGCAGGGCCAGCGCGTGCAGCTGGCATCGCCATTCATGCGTGAGCTAGCGATCGAGCGAGGCATCACCGTCACCCTGTGGCGGCGCATGGGGAACGACCGGATCGTGCTGGTCAGCTCCGAGTCCAGTCCGACGGATCTGCACATCTACATGCCCCTGGGCCAACGCCTCCCGATCCTGATGGGCGCCAGTGGCCGACTTTTCGTCGGCCGCATGAACCTGTCAGAAGACGATCTGCGCTCCGAGTTCACCGGTATTCGTTGGGCACGCCCGCTATCGTTCAGCGAGTACCTGGCCCAGGTGAAGCTGGCCCAAAAATGCGGATGGGCTGTGGACGATGGGTATTTTTCCGATGGCGTCCTGGCCATCGCAGCCCCTGTGTGCGATGCCAGCGCGAACATCGCCTACACGGTATCGGCCGTCATGATCCGCAGCCAGCACGGCGACACCGCAGCACGAATCAAAACGCTGGGTGAATCATTGAAAGACTTGGGCAAGCGACTGGAGTCTGTTCTCTTCTAGAGGAGTTCAACTGCCCTGCCCTTCAGGCACCACAGGCAGGGAGCAGCAGCGCCCTGCTTCTGGAGTCCTCGGACTCAGCGAAATCCTGGAGAAATCACCACCCACAAATCGCCCCCATGGGCGGGCTGGTGGCTGTGCGTTTGATCTACCCGAAGGCCTTGATAGGTTTCAGTGTCTTTGGAGAACCACAGGGCAGTGCCCACCAAAGCCAGGCTGACCAACGTCGTCAAAGTCAAGGATGCGAAGTGCATGTTTGTCTCCATGGCGCAGTCCTCCCGATGCAGGACGGTTGTGACTTCGGAACATTCCGAGTCACTTTTTTTAAAAGTGTATTGATTCGTCCGATACACGTCAAAGAGAACTCGATCAATCTGGGCGTTTTCTGTTCAAACCGAGGGAAAACACCAAGATTTTCAGGCCGTCCAACGGGTGTGATGACATGAAGTTGGGCAGATGCTTGGAACCTGTCCTTTATTCTTTTTCGATCACCCGCACCCCATGAAAACTGTCAAGGCCCTTTGTAAGGCGCTCCCGCTGGTGTTCAGCTTGTCGGTTGTTGGTGCCTGCGCCACCGGGTTTCCAGAGAAGACCATCAGCATCGTGGCACCCTTTACTGCCGGGTCCGCTCCCGATGTCTACACCCGCGCGCTGGCGAATGAATTGGCTCGGTTGACTGGTGTTCCTGTCATCGTGGACAACCGTCCTGGTGGCAGCTCGGGAATCGCAGCACAGCGTGTTGGCTCGGCAAAACCCGATGGCTACAGCCTGCTGATTTCAGGGAACGTGGCGTTCACGGGCAACCCTCATGTGATCAAACACCTGCCCTACGACCCACTCAACGGCTTCGTTCCGCTGACGACGCTCACCAAAGGCCCCATGTACCTTTATGTCAATCCAGACAAGGTCAAGGTGAGCACTGCCAGGGAGTTTCTCCAGCAGCTCAAGAGCCACCCCGGCAGGTTCACGTTTGGGTACACCAGCATCACCAGCCGATTGCCAGCCGAAGTGCTGCAACAGGTTGCGGGCGTCAAGGTTGTGGGTGCTGCATATCGGAGTGGCGCGTCCATGATGCCGGACTTGATGAGCGGTGCGATCGACTTCATGTTCACGGATTTCTCGGCATGGAGCTACGTCAGTTCCGGAAGACTCAAGTCGCTGGGGGTGACCGATGTCGCCCGCAGCCCGTTTGCCCCCGCGCTGCCGACCTTCCAGGAGAACGGCATCGAGGGCATGGACATCGGCTTCTGGCTGGCGGCTTACTTGCCGGCACGGACTCCTCGGCCTGCGGTCGAAAAGATGCACGCCCTGCTGGTGCAAGCCAACAAAACGCCAGCGGTTCAGGCGTCCATGAAAGCACTTGGCACGGTCGAGTTCACTCAACCCTTGGGCCAGCTTGAGGCCTACCAGGCCAAGGAACGTGATCTGTGGGGAAAGATCATCAAGGCGGCGGGCATTCAGCCTGAATAAGTGCCTCCGACAGACATCGGTCATGACCCCAGCCGCAGGCGAACTGAAGCGAGCCCCCCAGCTCGTGCGTAGTGGTATTCCCTAGAAGCCCAGTGTTTCTGGATTTAATATGAACATTTATCTTGAATCTGTTCATTATTTGATCTAGCATCCAGCCCTCAGCCCATGGTTCAGCTGCCACTGCGCCTGGCCCACCGCACCACCCCCTTGGAGACAAGATGAAACTCGAAGACCTCATCCTCGTCAGTGTTGACGACCACGCCATTGAGCCGCCAAACGCATTCGCTCGACACATGTCCGCCAAATACAAGGGGCGCGAGCCTCGTGTGGAAAACCACAAGGGCCGCGACGTCTGGGTGTTCGAAGAAAAGGCCACGGGGTACATGGGCCTGAACTCGGTGGTCGGTCGACCCAAAGAGGAATACGGCATGGAGCCGCTGGGCTACGAGCAGATGCGCCGTGGCACTTGGGACATCAAGGCCCGTGTCGACGACATGAATGCCAACGGCGTGTTGGGCTCACTGTGCTTCCCCACCTTCCCGGGTTTCGCTGGGCAGCGCTTTCAGGGCTACGAAGACAAAGGTGTCTCGCTGGCCGCTATCCAGGCCTACAACGACTGGCATCTGCAGGACTGGTGCAACGCAGCCCCTGGCCGCTTCATCCCCGTGATGATGGTGCCGTGGTTTGACATGCCCGCGGCCGCTGCCGAGGTCAAGCGCATGGCCCAGCAGGGTGTGCACGCGATGACGTTTTCCGACAATCCGACCGTGCATGGATTTCCATCCATCCACAACAGCTACTGGGACCCACTCTGGAAGGCCTGCTCAGACAACGACGTCGTGATCTGCTGCCACATCGGTACTGGTGCAAAAGCAGCCCACGCGTCGGACGAGTCGCCGATCGACGCCTGGATCACCTCCATGCCGATCTCGATCGCCAACTCAGCGGCGGACTGGATCTGGGCGCCAATGTGGAAGAAGTTTCCAAAGTTGCGCATGGCCCTTTCAGAGGGTGGCATTGGCTGGATTCCCTACCTGCTGGAACGCGCCGACTTCACCCACAACCATCACAACGCGTGGACGAACTCCAACTTCGGCGGCAAGAAGCCCAGCGACATCTTCAACCAACACATCATCACTTGCTTCATTGAGGATGCGTTCGGTCTGAAGAATCTGGACTCCATCAACGTGGACAAGGCTTGCTGGGAATGCGACTACCCCCACTCCGACTGCACCTGGCCGGAATCGGCCGACGTGTTCTGGAAGCAAGCCGGACACCTGAGCGACGAGATCATCAACAAGATCACGCACCTCAACGCGATGCGCGAATTCAACTACGACCCTTTTGCCATCCTCGGTCGTGAGAACTGCACTGTCGGCGCATTGAAAGCGCAGGCCAAACACGTGAGCATCGAGCCGGCTTGCGGCATGGGCGGCGCCGCACCGCTTCGTGAACTGGAAAAGCCGGTCACCTCAGGCGATATCAACCGGATGTTTGCTTCCGCCGACGCCGGAACCGCGCTGTAAACCACACCCGTACCCACCAGGAATTCGGTCAGTCATGGCTCTTGCATCTTTTCAATACCAGCGCATACCGGCAGAAGCCGAGCCGCTCCGTGCCGATGTCAGAAGCTTTCTGGCAACGGCGCTGAAGGACCGCAGCGCGCTACGACGCGCCGATTCGTGGATGGGCGCCGACCCGGCCTTCAGCCGCGAGATGGGACAACGTGGCTGGCTGGGCATGACCCTGCCACGCCAGTACGGAGGGCACGATGCGGGTCCCTGGGCCCGCTACGTCGTCATCGAAGAGTTGCTGGCCGCCGGTGCACCGGTATCGGCCCACTGGATCGCTGATCGACAAAGCGGTCCGTTGATCCTCCGGTATGGCACTGAAGCTCAGCGCCAGAAGTACCTGCCCGGCATCTGCAAGGGAGAGGTGTATTTCTGCATCGGCATGAGCGAGCCCAACTCCGGCTCGGACCTTGCATCGATCCGCAGCCGGGCCGTTCGCGACGAAGCGGCTGACGACGGAAGTTGGCGCCTGAGCGGCCAGAAGGTCTGGACCACCAATGCCCACCATGCGCACCACATGATTGCGTTGGTTCGCACGGGACCCTCGACGAGCGACAAGGCTGCACGTCATGAGGGCATGTCTCAGTTCATCATTGACCTGAAGGCGCCTGGCGTCACCGTGCGCCCGATCCGGGACCTGGCCGGCGGCGAGCACTTCAACGAGGTCTACCTCGATAACGTTCGATTGGAAGCCGACGCCTTGATCGGCACCGAAGGCCAGGGCTGGGAACAGGTCACTGCGGAGCTCGCGTTCGAACGCAGCGGACCAGAACGCTTCCTGAGCAGCATTGCCTTGTTGCATACGCTCATCGACTCGGTCGGTCCTCAGCCCGATGCGCTGCAGGCCAACGCGGTGGGCCGCCTCAGTGCCCGACTGGTCGTGCTGCGCCAGATGTCGCTCTCGGTCACGGCCGAGCTGGCCGACGGCGGCCATCCGGCCTGGGCCGCTTCATGCCTGAAGGACCTGGGCGCCGCATTCGAGCAGGAAATCCCTGAACTCGCTCAACAGGTGCTCGATGTGGCCCCCACCGTCGATGGCGGCAGCGACCACGCTCAAGTGCTGGCGGCCCTGATGCAAATGGCACCTTCTTTCTCGCTGCGCGGAGGCACACGGGAAATCCTGCGCGGCATCATTGCCCGCGGTCTGGGACTGCGTTGAGAACATCACCATGCGCGAACTGTTTGAATCCACCATCGAACGCCTGCTGACCGATCTCGTCACCCCGGACCTGATTCGCCATTGCGAGGCAGGCCAATGGCCCACCGAGCTGTGGGCCGCCATTGAAGAGTCGGGCTTTGCCGTGGCGGCGGCACCGGAAGATCAAGGAGGATCTGGTGCCTCCTGGGGCGATCTGGTCGGTGTGGTGAAGGCGGCGGGACGACACAACCTGCCTCTGCCCCTGCCCGAAACCATGCTGGCCAACTGGGTGCTGGGCCGCTGTGGCCTGCAAGCCCGCAACGCGCCCTTGGGTATCGCCATGCGGAGCACGCTGTCGATGGACGGAGCCGGCGTCAGCGGCACGCTGTTCGATGTACCTTGGGGTCGCGATGTGGAACAGGTGATCAGCCTCATACCCGGCGAACAAACCATGCTGGTTGTGCTGTCACGTCGCGATGCCGAGATCAGCACAAAACGAAACACCGCCGGCGAGCCGCGCGACGATCTTGGTTTCAAGAACGCCACACCGATCGCTACCGCAATGCTGCCTGACCAATGGTCCGACGACCTGCTCTGGTGGGGCGGTGCCATGTTGCGCACGGCCCAGATGGCCGGCGCGCTCGAAACCACGCTGGACCTGAGCACCCGCTACGCCACGGAGCGCGTTCAGTTTGGCAAACCCATCAGCGCGTTTCAGGCCATCCAGCACCAGTTGGCGCAAATGGCACAGCACACGGGCAGTGCGGTCGTCAGCGCAGAGGCCGCTTTCGCGGAGTCCAATGATCAACTGGCCGCATGGCAAATCGCCGCCGCCAAGGTCTGCGGCGCTGAAGCGGCCGGAGCAGTGGCGGCCATGGCGCACGCGGTGCATGGCGCCATTGGCTTCACGCATGAACACGCCTTGCAGCAGGGAACCCGCCGCCTATGGGCCTGGCGCAGTGAGTTTGGCAACCTGGGCCACTGGGCACAACGGCTGGGTCGAGCCGTCTCGCAAGGTGGTGCGACCTCGTTGTGGCCCGCTGTCACCGCTGGCCATCTTGCCGCCTTGTCCCCATCACCGGTTGAAACACCATGAGCCTTCCAAACCCAGCCCCCTTCTTGCTCATCGAGCGCGACGGCGCCGTGCTGACGGCCCGCCTGAACCGGCCCGAAACCCGAAACGCACTGACCGATCCAGCGCACATGAACGAAGTGGTGGACCTGTGCCGCCAGATCCGCAGCGACCACAGCATCAAGGTCCTGGTGCTGACCGGCGAAGGCAGTGCCTTCTGTGCCGGTGGCAACGTGAAGGACATGCAGCAGCGCGGTGGCATCTTTGCGGGCACTCCCTACCAGGTGCGCGACAGCTACCGGGACAGCATCCAGCGCATACCGCTGGCTCTGTACGAACTGGATGTCCCGGTGATTGCGGCCGTCAATGGCCCGGCGATCGGCGCGGGCCTGGATCTGGCCTGCATGTGCGACATCCGCATTGCCAGCGACAAAGCACTGTTTGCCGAGAGCTTTGTCAAGGTAGGCATCGTTCCGGGCGATGGTGGTGCATGGTTGCTGCCGCGCGTGATTGGCATGCCCAAAGCCAGCTTGCTGGCCTTCACCGGCGACACGATCGATGCAGCCAAGGCCCTCGCCTGGGGACTGGTCGCCGAGATGGTCCCTGCCGATCAGTTGTTGGCCCACGCGCAAACGCTGGCCCAGCGGATTGCACTCAACCCGTCCCATGCGCTGCGGCTGACCAAACGACTGCTGCGAGAAGGCCAGCATGTGCGCCTGGACACCTTGCTGGAACTCTCCGCGGCTTACCAGGCACTGGCCCACCACACCGAAGACCACCTTGAAGCTGTCAACGCTTTTCTGGACAAGCGCCCTGCGCAGTTCACCGGCCGTTGATAACCGGAACCCAGCACCAGGACATTGCCATGCGCCCCGTATTCCGAGAAGACCACGAGCAATTTCGCGATCAGGCCCGACGTTTCATCGAGCGCGAGATCGTGCCCCACCTGCATGCCTGGGAAGCAGAAGGCATCGTCCCCAAAAGCATCTGGATCAAGGCCGGCGATGCCGGCCTGCTGTGCTCCACCGTGCCCGAGGAATACGGTGGCGCTGGTGGTGATTTCGGCCACTCCGCCGTGATGATCGAAGAACTCGCGCGGGTCAACGCCACGGCCGTGGGCTTCACCACGCACTCGGAGATCGTGGCGCCCTACATCGTGGCCTACGGGACCGAAGCACAAAAGCAGCGGTGGTTGCCCAAGATGGTCAGCGGTGAAATGGTGGGCGTGATCGCGATGAGCGAACCCGGCGTGGGCAGCGACCTGCGCAGCATGCGCACCACCGCCGTGCGCAACGCCGACAGCTACACCATCAACGGCCAGAAAACCTTCATCACCAACGGTGGTAACGCTGACCTGGCGGTCACCGCCACCAAGCTGGATCCGGCCGCCAAAGAGCTGACCCTGATTTGCGTCGAGACCGACCAGTCTGGTTTTTCAAAGGGGCGCCGGTTGGAGAAGATAGGCTTGAAGGGTCAGGACACCTCCGAGCTCTTTTTCGACAACGTGTCGGTCCCGTTGGAGAACCGGCTCGGAGAAGAGGGGCAAGGCTTCAAGTACCTGACGCACCAGTTGGCGTGGGAACGCACCATCATCGGCATCCGCGCAGCGGCCTCGATCGAATCGCTGCTCGATCAGACGATCCAGTACACACGCGACCGCAAGGTGTTTGGCAAGACGGTGTTCGACTTCCAGAACACCAAGTTCAAGCTCGCCGAGTGCAAGGCCCAAGCCACCATGTTGCGCGTGTTTGTCGATGACTGCCTTGCAAAAGCAATGCGGGGTGAACTCAGCGCTGAGGTCGGCGCCATGTGCAAGCTGATGGGCTCCGAAATGCAGGGAAAAATCCTTGACGAGCTGCTGCAATTGCACGGCGGCTACGGCTTCATGAGCGAGTACATGATCAGCCGAGCCTGGGTCGATGCCCGGGTGGCGCGCATCTACGGCGGCACCAGTGAAATCATGAAAGAGATCATCAGCCGATCGCTGTAACGCCCCATTATTTTCAGGAGATCCCATGCCAAACATCATCTGCATCACCCCCGATGGCCAACGAACCGAGCTGCAAGTCACCGAAGGAACCAGCGTGATGCAGGCTGCCCTCGCCAGCGGCCTCCCTGGTCTCAACGCCGACTGTGGCGGTGCCTGCCAATGCGCGACCTGCCATGTGTATGTCGAGCAGCCGTGGGCCGATCAACTGGCCTCGATGGATGAGACGGAAGATGCCATGCTGGATTGCACGGGTGAGCCCCGCCAGCCCAACAGCCGACTGTCCTGTCAGCTGATGGTCACCACCGCGCTGAACGGCATGGTGGTGCGCCTGCCCGCCGTGCAGTAATTCCCGCTGCACCCGGTCGGGGTACGGGCGCGGTCCAGACCCCGATCCAATGGGTTCAGACACCCCCATGAGCGACCCTGCAACACGTCCCGGGCGGATCACCCTCGGGATCGTTTCCATCGTCAGCTTCAACTTTGCCGCCTGCCTTTGCAACGGACTTCCACTGGCCGTGTTGCCTGGCTACGTCCTCAATGACTTGAACATGAGTCCGGTTTTTGCCGGCATCGTGATCGGCGTGCAGTACCTGGCCACCCTGCTGTCACGCCCGTTGAGCGGCCAGCTGGCCGACCGGTTCGGCTCCAAACGTGTGGTGTTGTGCGGGCTCGCCGGACTGGTTCTCAGCGGCGCCTTGACCAGCCTCGCCATCGGCCTGCACGCGCAGCTCTGGCTCGGCACAGGTGTCAGCCGCCCTGATCTCGACACCGAGCTGCATCTGGGCCATCGGCATGTACGGCACCAACAACACAGCTCGCGTGATGTCGTGGAACGGGATTGCCGCCTACGGTGGAACCGCATTGGGAGCCCCACTGGGCGTTTTGGTCCGTGACGGCATGCACCTCGCCGGCATTGGGCTTTTCACCGCCCTGCTCGGCCTCGTCCCCATGTTGCTGGCGTTCAGCCGGCCGTCAGCGCCCGTTTTGCCGGGGATCAGGCTTCCATTTCGACATGTGTTTCTGGCGGTGATGCCCAATGGCATCGCCATGGCGTGCAGTTCTGTGGGCTTTGGCAGCCTGGCGGCCTTCATCGCTCTCTATTTCGACAGCCTGGGATGGGAGAACGCGGCCTATTGCCTGACCAGTTTCGGCGTCGCGTTCATCGCCGCCAGACTGGTCTCACCCAATTTGCTGCCGCGCTTTGGTGGCTACCGTGTGGTGGCCGTCTGCATGCTCGTACAGAGCCTGGGCATGCTGATGATCTGGCAGGCTCCGTCACCCCAGTTGGTGATGCTGGGCGCCGGGCTGACGGGACTCGGCGTTTCCTGGGTGTACCCGGGTCTGGGAGTGGAGACACTGGAGCGCACACCCCAAGCCAATCGCGGTGCAGCGCTCAGTGCGCTGTCGCTCTTCTTTGATCTGGCGGTTGGCCTTGCCGGGCCCTTGATGGGGTTCGTCGCGTCCGGCTTCGGTTTCGCCGAGGTTTTTCTTGTCTCGGGGTTGCTGTCCGTGGTGGGCTTTCTGCTGGTCATGCACCTCCACCGGAATGCCCCCAGTTCACGCGCCTGAAGGAGTCTTTTGTGATCAAGCGCCCCGACCATTTCACCATCGTGACCGATCAACTGGAAGCCACTCGCGCTTTCTA
>LNFM01012496.1_pt1 | contig 11143 bp, 11 predicted proteins | sample 596031 | NCBI WGS metagenome assembly LNFM01 (sample SAMN04254537, study PRJNA301005) | activated carbon metagenome | isolation source: dual media filters at the Ann Arbor, Michigan drinking water treatment plant | place: USA: Ann Arbor | reverse complement strand
GACCGCGTCTGGGCGATGGACAAGGTCCGCGAGGAAGTTCTGGCCAAGTGGACGCCTGACAAGGTGTTCGAGGCCTCCGGCGTCACCGAGGCCGAGTGCCTGCAGGTCGCCAAGACGATGGCCGAGAACCGCCCCAGCACGCTGGTGTGGTGCGTGGGTCACACCCAGCACACGATCGGCAACGCGATGGTGCGTGCATCGTGCCTGCTGCAGTTGGCGCTGGGCAACGTCGGCAAGAGCGGCGGCGGCGCGAACATCTTCCGCGGCCACGACAACGTGCAGGGCATCACCGACGTCGGTCCGAACCCCGACTCGCTGCCTGGCTACTACGGTCTCGCCGAAGGCTCGTTCAAGCACTACGCTGCGGCCTGGGGCCTGGACTTCGAGTGGATCAAGAAGCAGTACGCCCCGGGCATGATGGCCAAGCCGGGCTTGACGATCTCTCGCTGGTTCGATGCCGTGCTGGAGAAGAACGAGCTGATCGACCAGGACAGCAATCTGCGCGGCATGTTCTATTGGGGTCATGCACCCAACTCGCAGACGCGTGGTCTCGAGATGAAGCAGGCCATGGACAAGCTCGACCTGCTGGTCGTGGTGGACCCCTTCCCGTCGGCCACGGCGGCGATGGCGGCAATGCCCGGCAAAGCGGAAGACTTGAATGCCAAGCGTGCGGTCTATCTGCTGCCGGCATGCACGCAGTTCGAGACCAGTGGCTCGGTCACTGCATCGAACCGTTCGCTGCAGTGGCGTGAGAAGGTCATGGACCCGCTGTACGAATCGCGCAGCGACCACATGATCATGTACCAGCTGGCGCAGAAGCTGGGCTTCGGCGAGCAGCTGGTCAAGAACTACAAGCTGCAGAAGGTCAAGGGCCAGGACGAGCCCGTGCCCGAGGACATCCTGCGCGAGATCAATCGCTCGGTCTGGACCATCGGCTACACCGGCCAGAGCCCTGAGCGCCTCAAGGCGCACATGCGCAACATGCATGTGTTCGACGCGAACACGCTGCGCGCCAAGGGCGGCATCGACAAGGAAACCGGCTACAAGCTCGACGGCGAGTATTTCGGTCTGCCGTGGCCGTGCTGGGGCACGCCCGAGATGAAGCACCCGGGCACGCACATCCTGTACGACACGTCCAAGCACGTCATGGAAGGTGGCGGCAACTTCCGCGCCAACTTCGGTGTCGAGCGTGACGGGCAATCGCTGCTGGCCGCCGACGGTTCGCACTCGAAGGGTGCCGACCTCACCACCGGCTACCCGGAGTTCGACCACCTGCTGCTGAAGAAGCTGGGCTGGTGGGGTGAACTGACCGAGGAGGAGCAGAAGAAGGCCGAGGGCAAGAACTGGAAGACCGACCCCACGGGGGCGATCATCCGCGTCGCGATGAAGAACCATGGCTGCCACCCGTTTGGCAACGCCAAGGCGCGCGCCGTGGTCTGGAACTTCCCCGACCCGATTCCGCAGCACCGCGAACCGCTGTACTCGACGCGGCCCGAGCTGGTTGCCCAGTACCCGACGCACGACGACCGCAAGGCCTTCTGGCGCCTGCCCACACTGTTCAAGACGGTGCAGGAGAAGAACAAGGACATCGGGCAGAAATTCCCGCTGATCCTGACCAGCGGGCGCTTGGTCGAGTACGAAGGCGGCGGCGACGAGACGCGATCCAATCGCTACCTCGCCGAACTGCAGCAGAACATGTTCGTCGAGATCAACCCGAAGGCGGCCAACGACCGCGGCATCCGCAACGGCGAGGACGTCTGGGTGACGACACCGACGGGTGCCCGCATCAAGGTCAAGGCGCAGGTGACCGAGCGGGTGGATGGCAGCACCTGCTTCATGCCCTACCACTTCGCCGGTCACTGGCAAGGTGTGGACATGAAGGCCTTCTATCCGGAGGGTGCGGCACCCATCGTGCGTGGCGAAGCGGTCAACACCGCGACGACCTACGGCTACGACAGCGTGACCATGATGCAAGAGACCAAGACGACCGTGTGTCAGGTCGAGCGAGCGGCGTGAGGAGAGCGTTATGGCAAGAATGAAGTTCATCTGCGACGCTGAGCGCTGCATCGAGTGCAATGGTTGCGTCACCGCCTGCAAGGCCGAGCATGACGTGCCCTGGGGCGTGAACCGCCGGCGCGTCGTCACCCTGAACGACGGCGTCGCCGGGGAGAAGAGCATCTCGGTGGCCTGCATGCATTGTTCTGACGCGCCGTGCATGGCGGTCTGCCCGGTGGACTGTTTCTACCGCACGGCCGAAGGCGTGGTGTTGCACGACAAGGACACCTGCATCGGCTGCGGTTACTGCTCCTACGCCTGCCCCTTTGGGGCGCCGCAGTTCCCCAGCAACGGTGCCTTCGGCCTTCGCGGCAAGATGGACAAGTGCACCTTCTGCGCCGGCGGCCCGGAAGACAACACCAGTGCCGTCGAGAACGAGAAGTACGGTCGCAACCGTCTCGCTGAAGGCAAGCTGCCGATCTGCGCCGAGATGTGCTCGACCAAGGCCCTGCTGGGCGGTGACGGCGACGTCGTCGCCGACATCTTCCGCACCCGCGTGCTCACGCGTGGCAAGGGCAGCGAGGTCTGGGGTTGGGGCACGGCCTACGGCAAGCCAACCGGTGGCGCACAGCCCGCAGGGAAGAAGTCATGAGGCGCACGACGCTGAGTGTCGTGGTCGTTCTCGCCCTGGGGGTCTCGGCCTGCACTGAAAAGCCGCAGACCGCCGCCACCCGCAAGGCCGACCAGGCGCCTTATGCCAGCGCTCCCGGCGCCTACGCCGCCGGGGCCTGGAAGCAGGGCGATGCCACCGCCTGGGAAAAGCAGCTGAACAGCCGAACCCAGAACGGCCAAAACGAGTACAGCCGCGCCAGCGCCCGTTGAGCGCAGCGGCCTGAGCACTGCATGGGACCGAGCATGAACTCCTGGATCCGCCCTCTCGTCGCTGCCCTGGCCTTGCTGGCAGCGACGACGTCCACCGCGCTGGCGCAGCAAAGCGCAGGCTCCGCCGACAACCGGACGGGGCCGCCGGCAGGTTATGTGGCACCCGCCGAACCCAAGCCCGACGAGAGCAACGCCGAGCGTGCCAAGACTCAGCCCGGCAACAATGCCCCGATGTGGCGCGCAGTCCGTGAGTCGGGCACACAGCCTGGCTTCACCACGCTGCCTGCGCCCGAGGGCGGCGTGCTGATTCAGGAATTTGTGCAGTACCCGGGCTCGAAGTTCACCAGCGCTGGCGAGGCCTGGCGTCAGGTGCGCAACCAATGGCTGATCCCCTACGGCGGCTCGCTGCTGCTCATCGTCCTGGGTGCCATCGGCTTCTTTTACTGGAGCAAGGGTCCGCTGGGCGGCCACGAGGTCGAGACCGGCCGCAAGATCGAGCGTTTCACGCCTTTCGAGCGTTCGGCCCACTGGGCCAACGCCATCGCCTTCGTGCTCTTGGCGGTCTCGGGTCTGGTCCTCGCCTTCGGCAAGTTCTTTCTGCTGCCGGTGCTGGGCTCCACGCTCTTCGGCTGGCTGAGCTATGCGCTCAAGAACGTGCACAACTTCGTCGGCCCGCTCTTTGCTGTGTCGCTGGTGATCGTGTTCATCACCTTCGTTCGCGACAACCTGCCGAGCCGTGACGACTGGAACTGGTTGCGGAAAGCGGGTGGCCTGCTGAGCGGCAAGGAGGTGCCTTCGCATCGCTTCAACGCCGGCGAGAAGATCGTGTTCTGGGGTGGCGTGATGGCCTTGGGCGTGGCCGTGGTGGCTTCGGGCCTGGTGCTCGACAACCTCATCCCTGGCTGGGGTGTCACGCGCGGCGAGATGCAGGTCGCCCACATGGTCCACATGACTGCCACGGTCCTCATGATGGCGATGTTCGCCGGCCACATCTACATCGGCACCGTCGGCATGAAGGGCGCCTACGGCGCCATGCGCACCGGTTATGTCGACGAAGCCTGGGCCCAGGCCCACCACGAGTGGTGGTATGACGACATCAAGGCCGGGAAGATTCCGGCCCAGCGCTCGGGCGCTGCCGCCACCCCTCTGACGCGCCCGGCAGCGGGCGGCGCCGACTGACCCCTCGAGGACAAGCTCCCATGAAGGCACGTACCCTCTTCATCGCCCTGGGCCTCGGCCTGAGCACGGCTGCAGCGCTGGCGAAACTGCCCGCGCCGAGCGACGAAGCCAAGGCCAAGGCAGCCGAAACGGCGGCCAAGACAGCGCACAACGGCAAGGTGGACGGCTACAAGCTCTGCCTGAGCATGGAGCGCGTCGCGAAGACCTACCACGAACGGGCCAAGAAGGAAGGCAAGGCCGCCACGCCGCCCACCACCACCGCCCCCTGCGCGGATCCCGGCCCCTTCGTCTACACGCCTCCGGCACCGGCGCCCGCGCCGGTCACAGCCGCTGCGCCTGCCGCCAAACCCTGAGCCAGGTTTGCCGATGTCCGCCATGGCCAGTGCCAGCACCGCCGCTGCAGCGCCGCTGCTGGTGACCGGTGCGCCACGCCTGACGGCGGCGCAGTGCGAGTTGCTGCGCGAGATCACCATCCTTGACGAGTACGGCGAGCGCCGCGTCATCCACATCCCTGCCGAGCGCCCGCTGACGGTCTTCATCGACAAGCGCGAGCTGGTCACGTTGATGACCCTGGGCCAATGCCCCGAATTGCTGGTGCTGGGCTATCTACGCAATCAGCGTCTCATCGAGCGCGTGCAGGACGTCGAGTCCATCACCGTCGACTGGGACGTGGGTGCGGCCGCCGTGCGCACCCACGACGGCGTGCAAGACATCGAGGCGAAGACAGCCCAGCGTGTCGTCACCACCGGCTGTGGCCAGGGCACGGTGTTCGGTGATGCGATGACGCAACTGCACACGGTCAACCTGCCCAGTGCCGCCGACGCGCGCATACGCCAGAGCACGCTGCACCGCATGCTCGAGATCATGCGGCAGCAAGACAGCATCCACCGCAAGGCCGGCTCGGTGCATGGGTGCGCGCTTTTCGGCTTGCAAGGCGGGGGCTGCGAGAAGCTGTACTTCGTTGAGGACGTGGGCCGGCACAACGCCATCGACACCATCGCCGGCTGGATGGGCATGCATGGCGTGGGCGGTGCCGACAAGGCCTTCTACACGACCGGCCGCCTGACCAGCGAGATGGTGATGAAGGCGGCGCAGATGGGCGTGCCCATCGTCGTCTCGCGCAATGGCGTCACGGCCATGGGTCACGAACTGGCGACCAGGCTGGGCATGACGCTGTTCGGCCGCGCCGCCAATCGTCACTTCCTCTGCTACACCGGCGCCGAGCGTTTTGATTCGGAACCCGAGCCGCAGCGCGCTCCGGTGCGCGTGGTAGCGGGCTGAGGCCCGCGCCCAGGCGGCCGGCCTCAGTGCAGGCCGTCGAACAACCAGACGTCGACCATCTCGCCCGCGGCGACTGACGCCTGCTCGTGGGCCAGCACCACCAGGGCGTTGGCCTCGCTCATGCTGCGCAGGATGCCGGCGCCTTGTGAACCGGTCAGCCTGACCTGCCAGCCGCCTTCCGGCGCGGGTTCGACCACGCCGCGCTGAAACTCGGTGCGGCCCGGCCGCTTGCGGATGGCCGCGGTGCAACGCGCCTGCAGCACCGGCAGCGGTGCGGCGCTGGCGCCGGCCAGCTGCAGCAGCGCCTCACGCGCAAAGGCGTAGAAAGTCACCAGCGCGGCCACCGGGTTGCCGGGCAGCGCAAACAGCCAGCATGGCGGCGCACCGGTTTCGCGTTGCAGCGGCCCGAATGCAAACGGCCGGCCCGGGCGCATCGCCACTTTCCAGAACGCCACCTCGCCCAGGCGCGCCAGCACCTCGCGCGTGTGGTCGGCGTCGCCCATGCTGACGCCGCCGCTGGTCAGCACGACGTCGGCGCGCGCCATCGCGTCGGCCAAGGTGGCCTGCAGCGCGGCGGGGTCGTCCGCCACCAGCCCGAGGTCCAGCACCTCGAAGCCCAGACGCTGCAGCGCGCCCATCAAGCTGTAGCGGTTGCTGTCGTAGATGCTGCCGGCGTCCAGCGGCTGGCCCAGCGTGCGCAGTTCGTTGCCAGTGGAAAACAAGGCCACGCGCAGGCGGCGCTGCACGGTCACCTGCGCAATGCCCAGCGAAGCCACCAGGCCCAGATCGGCCGGCTTCAGCACGCGCCCGGCGCGCAGCGCGGGCAGCCCGGCGCGCAGGTCTTCGCCGCGGTGGCGGCGGTTGTCTCCGGTGCGTATCACTCCCGGCGCGATGTGCACAGCGTCGCCATCGGGGCCGGGCTCCACGCGGCAAAGTTCCAGCGGCACCACGGTGTCCAGGCCCGGCGGCATCACCGCGCCGGTCATGATGCGCAGGCACTCGCCCGCGGCCACCTCGCCGGCCCAGGGTGCGCCTGCGAAGAGCGTGCCGACGGCACGCAGCACCGCAGGCTGCTGCTGCACCAGGTCAGCGCCGCGAAAGGCGTAGCCGTCCATCGCCGAGTTGTCATGCGCAGGCACGTCGATGGGTGACAACACGTCGGCGGCGAGCACGCGTCCCAGGGCCTGCGCGAGCGGCACCTGCTCGGGGGCGTGCAAGGGCTGCAAAGCAGCGGCGATGGCGGCGCGGGCCTCGGCGACGCTGAGGTTGTGGTCGCCGGCCATCAGGGGCGACATGCCGAGTTCGGGGCCGGTAGCGGACATCGTGAGTGCGGGCCAGGTCAAGAGGCTGGGGAGCCGATTTTGCCTTGCGGCCCGGCCAGCCCATCAGCACTTAGGCACGGCGGTGCATATCGGTGAATGGCGACGCCTCACGGCAGAATCGCGCGTTTCGTGCGGCGTCGCCGTGCGGCCCGCCGCCCCCATGAACACCGTCTCGGACAGCCTCTGGCTTGCAGGCCAGCTGATCACCAGTTTCGACCCTGCGCTGCTGCACATCGTCGGTCTCTCGCTGCGTGTCAGCGGCCTGGCCTGCCTGGCGGGCGCGCTGCTCGGCCTGGTGCTCGGCGCCTGGCTGGCGGTGGCGCGTGTGCCTGGCCACGCGGTGCTGGTGTGGGGCCTGAACACCCTGCTGGCGCTGCCTTCGGTGGTGGTGGGCCTGGGCGTCTACCTGCTGCTGTCGCGCGCCGGGCCGCTGGGCAGCTGGGGCATTCTTTTCACGCCGACAGCGATGGTCATTGCGCAGGGCATCCTCGTGGTGCCGCTGATTGCCGCGTTGTCGCGCCGGCTGGTGCTGGACGCGATGGACGTCGGCGGTGACCAGTTGCGTTCGCTGGGTGCCACGCCCATGCAGGCCGCCGCGCTGATGCTGCTGCACGCGCGTGGTGGCGTGGCCACGCTGCTGCTGACGGCCTTCGGCCGCGCGATCGCCGAAGTGGGCGCGGTGATGATCGTCGGCGGCAACATCGAAGGCGTGACACGCGTGATGACCACCGCCATCGCGCTGGAAACCAGCAAGGGCGACCTGCCGCTGGCCTTGGCCCTGGGCGTGGTGCTGCTGGGTGTGGTGGGCGTGGTCAACCTCGTCATCGCCGCTGTGCACGGTCGCGGCGGCCGCGGCGATGTGGTGCTGAGGGCATGAAGCCGGTGCCTGCGCCTGCCGTGCCGCCTGCCATGACTGCCCTTGGCGACGGCATGCCGCTGCTCACGCTGGCTGGACTGGGCGTGCGCTTCGGCGCCGTGCAGGCGCTGCAGCCGCTGAACCTGCGCCTGCGGCACGGTGAACGCCTGGTGCTGGTGGGCGCCAATGGCTCGGGCAAGACCACGCTGCTGCGCGCGCTGCACGGTCTGGTGCCCAGCCAGGGGCGGCGTGAACTGCACGCCGATGCCGGCGGCCATGCGCCGCGCCTGGCCATGGTTTTCCAGAAGCCGTTTGTGCTGAGCCTCTCGGTGCGTGCCAATGTGCTGCTGGGCCTGTGGCTGCGCGGCGTGCCAAAGCCCGAACGCCAGCAGCGCTGCCTGGCGGCCCTGCAGCGCGTGGGCCTGGACGACATGGCCACGCGCTCGGCCCTGGCCTTGTCGGGCGGCCAGCAACAGCGACTGGCCCTGGCGCGTGCCTGGGCCTTGCGGCCCGACCTGCTGCTGCTGGACGAACCCACCGCCAACCTCGACCCCAGCGCCAAGCGTGAGGTCGAGGCCCTGGTCGAAGAGATTGCGGCCGAGGGCACGACGGTGGTGATGAGCACGCACAACCTTGGCCAGGCCAAGCGCCTGGCCACGCGCGTCGCCTACATGGAGGGCGGACGTCTGGTGGTCGACCTGCCGGTGCAACGCTTTTTCACAGACGCACTGCCCACCGAGGCCGCACAGTTCCTGAAAGGCGAGTTGCCCTGGCACGGCAGCAGCCCTGCGAGCGAGGGAACCTAGCATGCCGACCATCGACGCCATCGATCTGCGCTCGGACACCGTCACCCGCCCCACCGCCGCCATGCGCGCGGCCATCGCCGCCGCGCCGGTGGGCGACGACCAGTACGGCGAAGACCTGCTCACCACACAGCTGCAGGAGCGCTGCGCCGCGCTGCTGGGCAAGGAGTCGGCACTGTGGCTGCCCAGCGGCACCATGGCCAACCAGGTGGCCTTGCGCGTGCTCACGCGGCCGGGCGACGAGGTGGTCACCAGCCGCGAAGCGCATGCCGGTTGGCATGAGACCGGCGGTGCCGCAGCCAACGCCGGTGTGCAGCTCGTGGAAGTGGGGCAGGGCGGGTTGTTCACCGCGGCCGATTTCGAAGCCGCCATCAAGCCGCGCGGCCTGCCGGTGTTTCCGCCCACCACGATGGTGCAGATCGAAAACACGCACAACCGCGGCGGCGGCCTGGTCTTCCCTCAGGCCGAGGCCGAACGCATCTGCGCCGTGGCGCATGCACGCGGCATGTCGAGTTTTCTCGATGGGGCACGGCTGTGGAACGCGGCGGTGGCCAGTGGCCGCAGCGAGGCCGAACTGGCCGCGCCCTTCAACCTGGTGGCGGTGGCCTTCAGCAAGGGCCTGGGCGCGCCCGGCGGCTCGTTGCTGGCCGGCCGGCGTGAGCTGATCATCGCCGCCACGCGCCACCGTCGCATGCTCGGCGGGGCCATGCGCCAGACCGGCTTCTACGCCGCGGCTGCGCTGCACGGCCTGGACCACCACCGGGCGCGCCTGGCCGAAGACCACCGGCATGCCCGCGTGCTGGCCGAGAGCCTGGCCGCCAGCCCGTCGGTGCAGCTGGACCTGGCCACCGTGCAGACCAACATCGTGGTCTTTCGCCTGCGCGAGGGCGCGCCCGACGCGGCCTTGCTGGTGGCCCAGGCCCGTGAACGCGGCGTGCTGTTGAACGCCTTCGCTGCACGCACGGTGCGCGCCGTGACCCACCTGGATGTCAGCGCCGCCCAGGCGGTGCGCGCGGCCGAGGTGCTGCGCGAATTGCTGGGCTGAAGCAGCGCGGCACGCCGCTCGCACCGGGCTGAGGCGTCGCTAGAGACCCAGCGCGCGCCGTAGCCTGCGGCCCCCCAGCGGCACAGGCTGGGCCGCACTCAGCAGCGCCACCATCTTGGCGCAGCGCGGCGCTGCCAGGCCGTGGGCCTGCGCCAGGCGTACCACCGCGCCGCAGATCGCGTCTACTTCGGTGGGCCGGCCCAGGGCCAGGTCGTCGGCCATGCTGCTGCGCGCTTTTTCATCGATGCGCAGCATGCGCGCGGCCACGCGCGTGAACAGCCAATTCGGCAGCTTCAGCACCAGCGGCAGGCGCTCGGGCGGCAGCGGCGTCATCTGCGCGGGTGCGATGCCGGCCGCCCTCAGGGCCGCCAAGGCTTCCAGCTGCAGCGCAGCGAAGACACGGCGGCAGTCGCGGTCGAGCAGTTCGGCACGCAGCGGCAGCCCCGAGAGCGCGTTCACCGGGTTGTTCAGGTTCAGCAGCAGCTTGCCCCATTGCACGGGGCGCAGGTCGGCGTGCAGCTTCAGGCGCAGGCCGGCGGCCTGGAAGCTGGGCAGCCAGGCTTGCAAGACGGGATGGTCTTGCGCGGCCAGGGCGCCCGTGGTGCCGCGGTGCACATGGCCCGGGCCGAGCTCGGCGATGTTGTAGGGCACCATGCCGGCCAGCCAGTTCAAGGCAGGCGCCGCGGCCGCGCCAACTTCGGCATTGGCCACCCCGTTCTGCAGCGACAACACCGGGGTGGCGCCGGGCAGCGCGGCGGCCAGCTGCGCAGCAGCCTGTGCCGTGGCGCCACTTTTTACGCACAGCAGCACCAGGGCCGTGGACGGCAAGCTCATGGGCAGGATTTCGTGCAATTGCAGCGTGCCGGCTTCCGCCCGCGTGCGGCCGCCTTCGAAGTCGGTCGCCGTGAGGCCGTGCTCACGCAGGGCCTGCAGCATGCGGGGGCGGCCGACGAAGTGCACGTCGGCGCCAGCGGCCAGCAGGCGGCCGCCGACGAAGCAGCCCACCGAGCCGGCGCCCATGATGACGACCGGCCCGGGGGCGGCGCCACTCATCGTGCGGCCGGGTGCGCGAGGTCGCGCAGCATCGTCGGGCCGGCGCGGCGTTCCACCTCGGCCATCAGGCTGCGGAAGATGCCGGCCGGCGCCAGCATTTCCAGCAGCACGAACATCGGCGCCACGAAGAGGCCGACCAGGTCGTCGACGAAGGCCGGCTTGCGCCCCTCGTAGTAGTGGCCGATGAACTGGATGACCCAGCCGACGGCGAAAAAGCCCCCGCCCCAGGCCAGCCAGGCACCCGTGCCGGCGGAGCCAGCGCCCACGCGATGGGCCAGCCAGGCCAGCAGCAGCCACACGCCGGTGGTCACCAGGCCCAGGGCCAGCGCGCCCCGGCTCAGCGTCCAGGCCACGATCAGCGCCAGCAGCAGCCAGGCCGGGCTCAACACCAAGCCACCGAGCTCGAAGGTCGGGCGCGACAGCAGGACGAGCGCGCCGAACATGATCATCGGCACGCCGACGAAGTGCGTGGCGATGTTGCGGCGGTCGCGGTGGTATTCGGCGTACAGCGACAAGAGGTCGATGGCGCTGCGAAACGGTGTGGCCATGGCGTGTGCTCCTCGCGGCGTGCTGGGTGGTGCGGGCGTTTCCCCGTCGCCGTTGCGGGCATGCTAGCGCAGGCTCCTAGAATCCCGCCAGCTTGCAAACCGGGGGGCGCATGACGATCAAGAGCGACAAGTGGATACGCCGCATGGCACAAGAGCACGGGATGATCGAGCCCTTCGAG
>LNFM01012494.1_pt1 | contig 11145 bp, 8 predicted proteins | sample 596031 | NCBI WGS metagenome assembly LNFM01 (sample SAMN04254537, study PRJNA301005) | activated carbon metagenome | isolation source: dual media filters at the Ann Arbor, Michigan drinking water treatment plant | place: USA: Ann Arbor | reverse complement strand
CATAATGGCCTTCCACCGCGACGCCGCCGTCCGCGCCCACCGACGATAGCAAGGCGCCGGGGTTTTTGAGGCTTTTCACCAGCACCGCCGCGCGCCGATCGACGAAGCGTTGCGTCAGGCGCTCATGCAGCGCGTCGGAGAGCCTATCCTCTATCCCGCGCGCGACGCCTTGCCAATGGGCGGGATCGCGGGTCCAGCCGGAACGCTGGGCAATATAATTCCAGGTGCGGACATAATCGATGCGCGCCGTCAGGGTATCGATGTCGCCATCGGTGCGATTCAGCCGTTCGATCTGGCTCGCCACCCAGTCATGGGGCAGACAGCCCTCCGGCCCCACGAGATATTGAAAGATGCGCGACAACAGCCGCCCATGGGCCTCGCCGAGGGCGTGGCGGAAGTCCGGCACCTGGCAGACTTCCCATAATAATTTGAGCCGCGACGGCCGGTCGGCGAGGGCCGCGATCTCCGCCTCGCCGGCCAGCATCTGCAAGGCGAGATGGTCTTCGGCGTCGCCCTTGCGGATCAGGTCGGCCAATTGCGGCGGCGCATCCAGGGAGGCCTTCAAGGCGACGATCGAGGAAAAATCGAGATCGCGCGCGCGCCAATAGACGCTTTTGACCGTCGGGAAATGATGAGTCTCGATTGCCTCGACGATATGGGGCTCGAGCGCCCCGACGTCCGCCGTGGTGCCGAAGGTGCCGTCGTTCATATGACGGCCGGCGCGGCCGGCGATCTGCGCCAGCTCGTTCGGCAAAAGCGTGCGCATGGCATGGCCGTCGAACTTGCGCACTCCGGCAAAGGCGACATGGTTGACGTCCATGTTGAGGCCCATGCCGATGGCGTCGGTCGCCACGAGATAATCGACCTCGCCGGCCTGGAACATGGCGACCTGGGCGTTGCGCGTGCGAGGGGACAGCGCGCCCATCACCACGGCAGCGCCGCCGCGTTGGCGGCGGATCAATTCGGCGATGCCGTAAACATCGGCCGCCGAGAAGGCCACCGTGGCGCTGCGCGGCGGCAGGCGTGTGATTTTTTTCGGACCGGCGTAGGTGAGTTTCGAAAAGCGCGGCCGCGCGATGAACTCGACGTTCGGCACCAGGCGCGAGATCACCGGCTTCATCGTGTCGGCGCCGAGGAACATCGTCTCGTCGCGCCCGCGCGCATGCAGCAGGCGGTCGGTGAAAATATGGCCGCGTTCGCGGTCAGCGCAGAGCTGGATCTCGTCGATGGCGAGGAACGCGACCTCGCGTTCGAGCGGCATGGATTCGACGGTGCAGAAGAAATAGGCGGCACGCGGCGGCAAGATTTTCTCTTCGCCGGTCACCAGGGCCACGGCCTCATCGCCCTTGATGGCGCGCACGCGGTCGTAATTCTCGCGCGCCAGCAGGCGCAGCGGAAAGCCGATCATGCCGGTCTGATGGCCGAGCATGCGCTCGATGGCGAGATGGGTCTTGCCGGTATTGGTCGGGCCGAGCACGGCGACCACTTTGGCATCGGCCATAGAACCTGGACGTGCAAGCTCGCGGCGCAAAGACGGGCGCGGGCTGTTCGGGGGGTCGGCGACGGGGCACATGGCGCAAAGATCGGGCGGAGCCCGACGGAAAGCAAGGAGAAGCGCGCCGCCGTCGCGAGAAGTGCGAGCGTTAGTTCCCGCTTTGCTCCGGGCCGGTCAGCGGCATCGGCAGTTTGGCGGCGGCGATGATCGGGCCGACCTTGCCGACCTGCAGCAGCACCGCCGCATTGCCGTAGCCGGCAGCGATTTCATCGGCGAGGTTCAGCATCAGGGTTTTCGCCTTGCCCTCCCACTCGCCAACCGAGCGCATGGCGCGCACGACATTGTAGTTGGTCAGGGTCTTGCCGCGATTCTCGCCGCGTTCGACCTCGCTGGTATGGGTGCTGTCGTAGGCGACGAGCCAGATCGTCGCCGCCTCGATTTTGCGATCAGGCTCCTTGCCGCCTTTGGCCGGCGCGGGCGCGGCCGGCATCACCAGCTTCACTTCGTTGATCGCGCCGCGATAGACGCGCAGCGTCAGCTTCTTGTCGATGGCGCGGCGCGCGTCGGCCAGCATCGTCTCGATGACTTCGCGGTTCGAGCCGACCTCTTGGCTGCGGCCATCCACCACCATTTGCGGCGTGTAGACGTAGCGAGCGCCAAGGCTGTTGGCATAGGCTTTCTGGCGTTTGCTCGCGTGGGCGCTGGAGAAGGGATCTTTCCAGCCCATGTAATTCCAGTAATCGACATGCTGCGACAGGGCGAGCACGCCTTTGCGCTGCACGATCTCGGCGAGATAGGCATCGGCCGGCGGGCAGGACGAGCAGCCCTGGGAGGTGAACAGTTCGACCACGACCAAGGGTTCGGCCGGCGCGGCCTTCGCCGGCGCCGCATCGCCGACCGACAGCCAGCCGCCCGCCAGCAGGGCGGCGAAAGCCGTCGCGCGCAGAGCATAGGAAGCGGAATGGGAGGCGGTCTGGATCATGGATAAAAGCTATTCCCTGCCGGGTCCGCCTTCCAGTCAATAGGCTTCACGAATCGGTGAGAGCGACGCGCAAAAAACCCTATGAAATCAGCGATAACCGGTCGTGAACGCAAGCGGCGTCCGCTTGGGACCGGACGCCGCCATGGTTTCGTTCGCGGGTCTTAGGCGGCGAGCATGCCGCGCAGCACGTAGGGCAGGATGCCGCCGTGCTTGTAGTATTCGACCTCGTCCAGCGTATCGATGCGGCAGATCAGCTCGACCGTCTGGGTCGAACCGTCCTTGCGATGGATCGTCAGCGGCAGCTTCATGCGCGGCTTGATGTCCTTTTCGACACCGACGATGTCGAAGGTCTCGGAGCCGTCGAGCTTCAGCGTCTTGCGATCGATGCCTTCGGGGAAGACGAGCGGCAGAACGCCCATGCCGACCAGGTTCGAGCGATGGATGCGCTCGAAGCTTTCGGCGATCACGGCCTTCACGCCGAGCAGCATGGTGCCTTTGGCCGCCCAGTCGCGCGACGAACCGGTGCCGTATTCCTTGCCGGCGATGATGATCAGCGGCGTGCCGTCGGCCTGGTACTTCATCGAGGCGTCGTAAATCGACATGCCCTCGCCGTCCGGCATGTGGCGGGTGACTCCGCCTTCGGTGCCGGGCGCCACTTCGTTGCGGATGCGGATGTTGGCGAAGGTGCCGCGCATCATCACTTCATGGTTGCCGCGGCGCGCGCCGTAAGAGTTGAAATCCTGCACGCCGATCTGGTGACGCGTCAGATACTGGCCCGCCGGGCTGTCCTTCTTGATCGAACCGGCCGGCGAGATGTGGTCGGTGGTGATGCTGTCGGCGAACAGGGCGAGCAGACGGGCGCCGCGCACATCCTTCACCGGGGCCGGGGATTTCGGCATGTCGATGAAGTAAGGCGGCAGGCGCACGTAGGTCGAATCCTCGTCCCAGCCGAAGGTCATGCCGGTCGAGGTCTTGACCTTCTTCCACTCGGCGTCGCCCTCGAAGACGTTGCCGTAGCGCAAGCGGAACATTTCCGGCGACATGGAGGCGGCGATGGCGTCGCGCACGTCCTGGTTGGTCGGCCAGATGTCCTTGAGATAGACCGGCTTGCCGTCCTTGCCGGTGCCGAGCGGTTCCTTGGTGATGTCGATGTTCAAGGAGCCGGCGAGCGCGTAGGCGACGACGAGCAGCGGCGAGGCCAGGTAGTTGGCGCGCACTTGCGCATGCACGCGGCCTTCGAAGTTGCGGTTGCCGGAGATCACCGCGCCGACGACCAGATCGCCCTTGTCGACCGCCTCGGCGATCGGCTCGTTGAGCGGGCCGGAGTTGCCGATGCAGGTGGTGCAGCCGTAGCCGACCAGATTGAAGCCGAGCGCGTCGAGCGGCTCCTGCAGCTTGGCCTTGGCGAGATAGTCGGTGACGACCTGCGAGCCGGGCGCCAGCGACGTCTTGACCCAGGGCTTCACTTTCAGGCCCTTGGCGACGGCGTTCTTGGCCACGAGGCCGGCGCCGAGCATGACCGACGGATTGGAGGTGTTGGTGCAGCTGGTGATCGCGGCGATGACGACATCGCCGTGCTTGAGCTTGTAGTCGCCGCCTTCGACCGGGATTTCGGCCTTGGCGTCGGCCTTGCCGGCGGCGCCGGACTTGGTGCCCTTCAGCATGTCGGGCAGCCCGCCGGCGAAGTTCGCGGAGACGCCCGAGAGCAGCACCTTGTCCTGCGGGCGCTTCGGGCCGGCCATGGTCGGCTCGACCGTGCCGATGTCCAATTCCAGAAGATCGGTGAAGACCGGCTCGGGCGCGTCGTTGCTGCGCCACATGCCCTGCGCCTTGGCATAAGCCTCGACCAGGGCGACGAGATCGGCGTCGCGACCCGAGAAGGTCATGTAGCGCAGGGTTTCATCGTCGATCGGGAAGAAGCCGGCGGTCGCGCCATATTCCGGCGCCATGTTGCTGATGGTGGCGCGGTCGGCCAGCGTCATCGAGTTCAGGCCTTCGCCGTAGAACTCGACGAATTTGCCGACGACGCCCTTCTTGCGCAGCATGTTGGTGACGGTGAGCACCAGATCGGTCGCCGTGGTGCCTTCGCGCGGCTTGCCCGTCAGCTTGAAGCCGACGACTTCGGGAATCAACATGCTGAGCGGCTGGCCGAGCATCGCCGCTTCGGCCTCGATGCCGCCGACGCCCCAGCCGAGCACGGCCATGCCGTTGACCATCGTCGTGTGGCTGTCGGTGCCGACCAGCGTGTCGGGATAGGCCAGCGTCTCGTTGCCGTCCTGGCGCGTCCACACGGCGCGCGCGAGATATTCCAGGTTCACCTGATGGCAGATGCCGGTGCCCGGCGGCACGACGCGGAAATTGTCGAACGCGGTTTGCGCCCAGCGCAGCAGCGCGTAGCGCTCCTGGTTGCGGTCGTATTCGAGCTGGACGTTGTCGCCGAAGGCTTTCTTGGTGCCGTACTCGTCGACCATCACCGAGTGGTCGATGACGAGATCGACCGGCGACAGCGGATTGATCTTGCGGGCATCGCCGCCCATCTCGATCATCGCCTGGCGCATCGCGGCCAAATCGACGACGGCGGGCACGCCGGTGAAGTCTTGCATCAGCACGCGCGCCGGGCGGAAGGCCACCTCGGCGTCGGACTTCTTGTCTTTGAGCCAGCCGGCGATGGCCTTGATGTCCTCGGCCTTCACCGTGCGGCCGTCTTCCCAGCGCAACAGGTTCTCGAGGAGAATTTTAAGCGACACCGGCAGGCGCGAGATGTCGCCGAGGCCGTTCTCGCTCGCCGCGGGCAGGCTGTAGTAGGCATACGACTTGTCGCCCACTTTAAGGGTGCGGCGGGCTTTCAGCGTGTCGTGCGCGGCGTTGGCCAAGGCTCTCTCTCCCGACTTAATGGACTGAAATTTCGATAGGGAACGCGGCGCAAGGCCGGTTCAGGCGGACCAAACCGTCGGCAAGACAGGGCGCGTAGGGGACGCGGCGCGGCCTCGGCCGCCGGAAGGGCGCTTATATCTATCACCGCCCCGGGCCCTGCACAGCAGAAAATGCCGCCGCGCCAGCCCGGCAGCGTCGCTAAATTTGCAAAATTATTATATATTTATCAATGGTTTGTGCTGTAGCAGCAAAAAATCACAATTTCGCCGCATTCCCCGCATGGGACCGCCACATTCCCCCCGTTTATTGGCTGTGTTGGCGGCGACCGAGCGAGGCTTCTCCCCCCACCCAAGCCCGTTCGGCCGATCCGCCAGCCCCCATAACCGGTCCCCCCCGACCGGTTTGCCAACCACCGGCGCCCCTCCGGTGGTCTACACGAACGGCCCTCGGCGCCCCTCCGAGGGCCGTTCTTCTATTCGGGCAGAGCTTTCCATTTTGCATTCTGAGTGGGCCTGATGCGGCCGGCATGCTAGAGCCAAGCCCGTGAGCGACTTCATTGGCGAATCATTTATAGGCGAAGGTTTGGCCTGTCTGCGCGGCGAGCGTCCCGTCTTCGCCGGGCTCGACTTCGCGCTCGCCTCGGGCGGAGCGCTGCTGCTGACCGGCGCCAACGGCAGCGGCAAATCCAGCCTGCTGCGCGTCATGGCCGGGCTGCTGCCGCCCGCCGCCGGCCGCCTGTGGTGGGACCGCGCCGATCTCGCCGACGAGCCCGAAGCCCATGGCGCGCGCACCGCCTATCTCGGCCATCTCGACGCGGTGAAGCCGGCGCTCACGCCGCGCGAGGATCTCGTCTTCTGGCTGCGCTATCGCGCGCCGCATCTCAGCAAATCCAGCGGATCGGCCCGCGCCGGCGAAGCGCTCGCCTGGGCCGGCTTGGCGCCGCTCGCCGACCTGCCCTGCCGCGTGCTGTCGGCCGGCCAGCGCCGCCGCCTCGCTCTGGCGCGCATCGCCTTCGACGAGACCGCCGATCTGTGGCTGCTCGACGAACCGACCACGGCGCTCGACGCCACGGCGGCGCAGCTGCTGCATGAGCGCGTCGCGCTGCACCGGGCGCGCGGCGGCATGATCGTCGCCGCCACCCATCAGCTGCTCCATTGGCCCGACGCACAGACGCTCGATCTCGACATCTTCGCCCGCCGGCGCAGCGAGGCCGCCCAGCGCGGCCGATTCCTCGACAACGTCGCATGACGGACAGGCCATAAATGAACGGCTTCGCCCTGCTGCTGGCGCGCGATCTGCGCCTGGCGATGCGCCGCCCCGGCGATGCCGGCGTGGCGGTCGCCTTCTTCGTCGTCGCCGCCTGCCTGTTCCCTTTCGGCGTCGGCGCCGAACCGCAATTGCTGGCGCGCATCGCGCCGGGCGTGCTGTGGGCCGTGGCGCTGCTCGCCAGCCTTCTGCCGCTCGAGCGCCTGTTTCTCGCCGAAGCCGAGGACGGCGCGCTCGACCGCCTGGCGCTCAGCCCGCACGGCCTGATGAGCCTGGTGCTCGCCAAGGCCTGCGCGCAGGGGCTGATCGTCGGCCTGCCGCTGCTGATCGCCTCGCCGCTGGTGGCGCTTCTACTCAACATGGACGCGGCCGGCTATGGCGCGCTGCTCGCCGCCTTGTTGCTCGGCATGCCGACGCTGGTGCTGATCGGCACCGTGGCGGCCGCTCTCTCGACCGGCGCGCGGCGCGGCGGCATGCTGCTGGCGCTTTTGGCCCTGCCGCTCGATCTGCCGGTGCTGATTTTCGGCGCCGGCGCCGTGCAGGCGGCGCTTGTCGGCGACCCCGTCGCTGCCTATCTACAGGTTCTCGCCGGGCTGTTGCTCGGCGCTCTGGTGCTGACGCCGATCGCCGGCGCCGCCGCGCTCAAACTGGCGTTAGAATAGGCTCATGCAATTCCTCGCCAATCCCGCCCGCTTCCTGCGCATCGCCAACGCACTGCTGCCCTGGCTTTCGCTGATCACGCTCGGCCTGTTCGCCGCCGGGCTCTATTACGCCTTTCTCGCCTCGCCGCCGGACTACCAGCAGGGCGACAGCGTGCGCATCATGTACATCCATGTGCCGGCCGCCTGGATGGCGCTGATGACCTATGCGGCGCTCGCGGTCTTCGCATTGCTGCTGCTGGTGTGGAAACATCCGCTTGCCGAAGTGCTGGCGAAATCCGCCGCGCCGATCGGCGCCGGCTTCACGCTGATCGCGCTCGCCACCGGATCGCTGTGGGGCAAGCCGACCTGGGGCACCTGGTGGGCCTGGGGCGATGCCCGCCTGACTTCCGTGCTGGTGCTGTTCTTCTTCTATCTCGGCCATATGGCGCTGACCCACGCCTTCGACGACGCAACGCGCGGGGCGCGCGCCGCCGCCGTGCTGGCGCTGGTCGGCGTGGTAAATCTGCCGGTGGTGAAATTCTCCGTCGATTGGTGGAGCACGCTGCATCAGCCGGCCAGCATCTCTCGCATCGGCGGTTCCGCCATCCATCCATCAATGCTCACGCCGCTGTTACTCATGGCCGGGGCTTTTCTCGGCTATTTCCTGTGCTTGCTGATCCTGCGCGCGCGCGCCGAACTGGCGCGCCGCAAGCTACGCAGCCTGCAACTTCTCGCCGCCGAGCGCGAATGATCGCGCGGCCAATATTTGCAAAAGAGCCGTAAAGGAGAGCGCGTGATGAAAGCCCCCCAATTTGTTGCGCCGTTGCTGTTGGCCGCCGCCGTTCTGATGTCTGCCGCACCCGCGCGCGCCGACGGCGACGCCGCAGCCGGCCAGAAGACCTTCGCGCAATGCCGCGCCTGCCATAGCGTCGATGCCGGCAAGAACGGCCTCGGCCCGAGCCTGCACGGCATCGTCGGCCGCAAGGCGGCGAGCGTCGAAGGCTTCAAGACCTATTCGCCGGCCATGCAGAAGAGCGGCTTGACCTGGACCGAGGACAACCTGAAAAAATATCTCGCCGACCCCAAGGGCTTCATCCCCGGCAACCGCATGGTCTTCGCCGGCCTGAAGAAGCCCGGCGACGCCGAAAACGTCATCGCCTATCTCAAGACGTTGAAATAAGCGCGGCGCGACGCGCGACGTGGAATTTACAGGAAGACGGGCGGCAGCATGACTCTCGATCTCGGCGGTTACGGCATTTACGTCTGGCCGGCCTATGGCCTAGCCGCCGTGGTGCTGCTCGGCCTGTTCGCCGCCAGCCTGCGCGCCGTCATCGCCCATGAACGCGCCTTGGCGCATCTGCACCTGCCGCGCGGCGCCAAGCCGGCCGATCCGCTCGTCGCCGAAGACGGCAGAGGGGACGGCGGCTGATGGCCGCCAGGTCGCTGTCCTCGGCGAAGGCGCGAAGGCGCAAGCGGCTGGCGCTCGCCCTCGGCGCCCTCTTGGCGCTCGGCGGCGCGACCGCCCTGGTGCTGACCGCCTTTCAGGACAGCCTGGTGTTCTTCTATTCGCCGAGCGAGCTGGCCGCCAAGCCGCCGGCGCCCGATCGGCGCGTCCGCATCGGCGGGTTGGTCGAGCCCGGCAGCCTGGAGAAGAACGGCCAGGACGTGCGCTTTCGCATCACCGACCTGGCGCACAGCGTCGCCGTGACCTATCGCGGCCTGCTGCCCGATCTGTTCCGCGAAGGCCAGGGCGTCGTGGCGCAAGGCACGCTGGCTGGCGACGGCGGCTTTCGCGCCAGCGAAGTGCTGGCCAAGCATGACGAGACCTACATGCCGCCCGAGGTCGCCGAGGCCCTGAAGAAATCCGGCCGCTGGAAGGAAGGCGAGGCGCCGCCGACGCATCCCTTCGCCCCGGAGACCGCGCCATGATCGCCGAAATCGGCCATTACGCCCTCGTACTCGCGCTCATCATCGCCGTCGCGCAATCGGTGCTGCCGCTTTACGGCGCGGCGCGAAATTCCGCGCCCCTCATGGCGGTCGGCCCGAGCGCCGCGCTCGGCCAATTCGCCTTCGTCGCCCTCGCCTTCGCGATGCTCACGCAGGCCTTCGTCGTGTCGGACTTCACCGTCATCAACGTCGTGCAGAATTCGCACTCGGCCAAGCCGCTGCTCTACAAAATCACCGGCGTCTGGAGCAATCACGAAGGCTCGATGGTGCTGTGGGTGCTGATCCTCGCGCTGTTCGGCGCGCTCGTGGCGGCGCGCGGCGGCAATCTGCCGCCGTCCTTGCGCGCCCGCGTGCTCGCCATTCAGGGCATGATCAGCGCCGCCTTCCTCGCCTTCATCCTGTTCACGTCCAATCCTTTCCTGCGCGTCTTCCCGCCGCCGCTCGACGGCAACGGCATGAACCCGGTGCTGCAGGACCCCGGCCTCGCCTTCCATCCGCCCTTCCTCTATCTCGGCTATGTCGGCTTCTCTGTCGCCTTCGCCTTCGCCGTCGCGGCGCTGATCGAAGGCCGCGTCGATGCCGCCTGGGCGCGCTGGGTGCGGCCCTGGACGCTGGCCGCCTGGTGCGCGCTGACCGTCGGCATCGCGCTCGGCAGCTGGTGGGCCTATTACGAATTGGGCTGGGGCGGCTTCTGGTTCTGGGATCCGGTCGAGAACGCCTCCTTGCTGCCCTGGCTCGCCGGCACGGCGCTGCTGCATTCGGCCATCGTCGTCGAAAAGCGCGACGCGTTGAAAAGCTGGACCGTGCTGCTCGCCATCCTCGCTTTCGTCATGAGCCTGATCGGCACCTTCCTGGTGCGCTCGGGCGTGCTGACCTCGGTCCATAGTTTCGCCAGCGATCCGGCGCGCGGCCTGTTCATCCTCGGCATTCTCATTCTCACGGCGGGCGGCGCGCTGACGCTCTATGCCCTGCGCGCGCCGACGCTGAAGGCCGGCGGCCTGTTCGCGCCGATCTCGCGCGAGGGCGCCCTGGTGCTCAACAACCTGCTGCTCGCCACGGCCTGCGCCACGGTGTTCCTCGGCACGCTTTATCCGCTGTTCCTCGACGCGTTGAACGGCCCCAAGGTCTCCGTCGGCGCGCCTTACTTCAACGCCACCTTCCTGCCGCTGATGACTCCGGCGTTGCTGGTCATGGTGGTCGCGCCCTTGATGGCCTGGAAACGCGCCGACCTCGCCGGCGCCTTGGGCCGCCTGAAGCTCGCCTTCCTCGCCGCCATCGTCATCGCCGGCGTGGCTTTCGCCCTGAAGGGCGGCCCTGCCCTGGCGCTCGCCGGCCTCGCCATCGCCACTTGGCTCGTCGCCGGCGCCTTCGTCGACATCGCCGAGCGCATCCGCCTGTTCCGCCTGCCGTTCGGCGACAGCTTGCGCCGCCTGGGCGGCCTGCCGCGCTCGGCGATCGGCGCGGCGGTGGCCCATGGCGCGCTCGGCCTCGTCGTCGCCGGCATCACGGCCTCAAGCGCCTGGCATGCCGAGCATATCGGCGTGATGAAGCCGGGCGAGAGCGTCGCCATCGCCGGCTACAGCATCAGGCTCGAACAGGTCGGCGAATATGACGGGCCGAACTATCGCGCGCGCCGCGCCATCCTCAGCGCGACCTACGGCGGCAAGCTCGTCGCCACGCTGACGCCGGAAAAGCGCTTCTTCACCGTGCAGCAGACGACGACGACCGAGGCGGCGATCCACACCACCGGCTTCGCCGATCTCTACGCCGTGCTCGGCGATCCCGCCGCCCCGCAAGCCGGCAGCGAGAATACGGATGGCGGCTGGGTGATCCGGCTCTATCACAATCCGCTGGTGCCGTGGATCTGGGTCGGCGCGGTGCTGATGGCGCTCGGCGGCCTGATCTCGCCGACCGACCGGCGCCATCGCGTCGGCGCGCCT
>LNFM01012489.1_pt1 | contig 11147 bp, 4 predicted proteins | sample 596031 | NCBI WGS metagenome assembly LNFM01 (sample SAMN04254537, study PRJNA301005) | activated carbon metagenome | isolation source: dual media filters at the Ann Arbor, Michigan drinking water treatment plant | place: USA: Ann Arbor | reverse complement strand
CCTACCGTGAGCTGGCGCGGGAGATTCGCACCGTCGGCAAGCTCGATTACAACGAGCGGCGCGTGGCCGACATCACGGCGCGCATCGACGGCCGGGTCGACCGGCTCTACGCCGACTTCACCGGCATCCAGGTGAAGGAGGGCGATCACCTGGTAGACATCTACAGCCCCAAGCTCTACCAGGCCCAGAATGAGCTCATCCTGGCCCTGGGCGCCTACGAGAAGGCGCGGGGAGCGACCCAGGGGTTGGCCCAACGGACCCTCGAATCGGCCCGCACGCGGCTGAGACTTTGGGGCATCACCGCCGAGCAGCTCGCGGAGATCGAGCGTTCGCGGAAGACCACCACGCACCTGACGATCTACGCCCCCATCGGCGGCACGGTGATCGAGAAGTCGGTGCGCGCCGGGCAGTACGTCGAGGAGGGCGACCTGATGTACCGGATCGCCGACCTCGACCCGATCTGGCTCTACCTCGACATCTACGAATACGACATGGGCTGGGTGCGCTACGGCCAGGCGGTGGACGTGAGGCTCGAAGCCTTCCCCGGCGAGGCGTTTCGCGGGACGGTGACCTTCATCGACCCGTTCCTCGACGACAAGACCCGCACGGTGAAGGTGCGTGTGAACCTGCCCAACCCCGACCGCAGGCTCAAGCCCGCGATGTACGCCTCGGCCACCATTCGCGTCGAGCTGACCGCCGCCGGGGTCCCGGCGCCCACGGGGCTCGAGGGCAAGTACTGGTGCCCGATGCACCCCGAGGTGGTGAGCGAGAAGCCGGGCCGTTGCCCGATCTGCCAGATGGCGCTCGAGCGCGTGCCCGAGGTGAACCCGGCGATGCCACCCGCCTCCGGCGGAGAGCACGCCGCGCACGATCAAGCCGCGGCCAAGCCCGCCGGGGTCCTCTCGGTGCCCGTCACGGCCGTCCTCGACACGGGGCGGCGCACGGTGGCCTACCGCAAGACGGACGCCGGCGGATATGAGCTGGTCGAGATCGAGGTGGGGCCGCGGGCGGAGGGACGCGACGGCGAAGGCCCGCCGGTCGGCTACTACCCGGTGATCAAGGGCCTCAAGGACGGCGAGCAGGTGGTCATCCGCGGGAACTTCCTCCTCGACAGCCAGCGGCAGATCGAGGGGATGCCGAGCCTCCTCTACCCCGGAGGCCAGTCGGCGGCGAACCTCCACGCCGGGCACGGCGGCATGGAGCCGCCGAAGGCCACACCGGCCGCGGCCGAACATCAACACTAACGGCGCATGCGCCTTCGGGGGGCGATCTCATGGTCAACTTCGTCATTCGCTGGTGCCTGAGGAACCGCTTCCTGGTGGTGCTCCTCGCGTGCGTGCTCGGGGTGGTCGGGTATTACAGCCTCATCAACACGCCCGTCGACGCCATCCCCGACATCGGCGAGAAGCAGGTCATCGTCTTCGCCGACTGGCCGGGGCGCTCGCCGCAGGACGTCGAGGACCAGGTGACGTATCCCCTGACGGTGAGCCTCCAGGGCACGCCGGGGGTGAAGTCGATCCGCTCGATGTCGGGCTTCGGCTTCGGCATGGTGTTCGTCATCTTCAAGGACGAGGTCGAGTACTACTGGGCCCGCTCGCGCGTCCTGGAGCGGATGAACGTCGCCACGGCGCGGCTGCCGCAAGGCGTTGCGCCGGTCCTCGCCCCGGACGCGACGGCCCTGGGCCAGGTCTTCTGGTACACGCTCGAGGCCGAGGGGGCCGACCTCGCCCAGCTACGGTCGGTGCAGGACTGGTACGTGCGCTACCAGCTCCAGGCGGTCGACGGCGTCTCGGAGGTCGCGAGCGTCGGCGGCCACGTCAAGCAGTACCAGATCGACGTGCACCCGGACAAGCTCCGCGCCCACCGGGTGACGCTGCCCGAGGTCTATGAGGCGGTGCAGAAGAGCAACATCGACGTCGGCGCGAAGGTCGTCGAGCAGAACGGACTGGAGTTCTTCATCCGCGGCATCGGCTTCGTCAAGAGCGTCAAGGACGTGGAGGACATCGTCATCCGCCAGGAGGGCGGCACGCCGATCTTCGTCAGGAACGTGGCCTCGGTCCAGCTCGGCCCGGAATTCCGCCGCGGGGCGCTCGACAAGGGCGGTCGCGAGGCGGTCGGCGGCGTGGTCGTGATGCGCTACGGCGAGAACCCGCTCCGGGTCATCGAGCGGGTGAAGGAGAAGATCGGGGAGATCGAGCCGGGCCTGAAGGCCACGCTCGCCGACGGCCGGCGGGTGCCGGTGAAGATCGTGCCGTTCTACGACCGGAGCGAGATCATCCACGAAACGATGGACACGCTGCGCGAGGCCCTGACGGAGGAGGCTATCGTCGCGGGCCTCATCGTACTGCTCTTCCTCCTCCACCTCCGGAGCTCGTTCGCCATCCTGCCGACGCTGCCGCTGTCGGTGGCCTTGAGCTTCATCGTGATGTACCAGCTCGGCGTCGACACCAACATCATGAGCCTGGCGGGGATCGCGATCGCCATCGGTGATGTGGCCGACATGGGCATCATCATGACGGAGAACATCTACCGGCGGCTGACCGAGGAGCCGGACCGCCCCTACGACGAGGTGGTCGAGGAGGGGGCGACCGAGGTGGGAGGGGCGATCCTGACCGCGGTGACCAATACGATCATCTCGTTCATCCCGGTCTTCGCGCTCGCGGACGCCGAGGGCAAGCTGTTCAAGCCGCTCGCCTACACCAAGACCTTCGCCATCACCGCGTCGGTCATCCTGGCGCTGACCCTCGTGCCGGTCCTGAGCTACTACCTGCTCAAGCCCGCCCGCTGGTCGCGCCGCCGCTCGCTGCTCCTCGGTGGGGTCGTCGGCCTCGCCGCCATGTTCGCCGCGCACCTGGGGTTCATGTACGGGCTTGGTCTGGGCCACGGGCGTGGCTGGCCGACCGCGATCGCCGTCGGGCTCATCATCGCGGCGGTCGTCTACCGCGTCGGCCGCGAGCGGCTGCTCCCGATGGAGCAGAACGTCGTCTCCCGCGCCATCTTCGCCGTCTACCGCCCGACGCTCCGCTGGGTGCTGGACAACAAGGCGCTGTTCCTGGTGATCCCCACCATGCTCATCGCCCTGGGAGCCACGATCTGGTTCGGATTCGCGAGCGTCGCCTCTCCCGTCGGGCGCGGGCTGAGGCTCGTCGGCGTCGACCCCGCGAAGAGTGCGGCCTGGACGCGGATGAGCGAGGCCTTCCCCGGCATCGGCCGGGAGTTCATGCCGCCGCTCGACGAGGGCTCGTTCCTGTTCATGCCCTCGCTCCTGCCCTCGGCCTCGCTCACGCAGGTCCAAGATGTCATGGCGCAGCAGGACATGGCGATCCAGTCCGTTCCGGAGGTGGCGAGCGTGGTCGGCAAGCTGGGCCGGGCCGAGTCGGCGCTCGACCCGGCGCCGATCGGGATGATCGAAACGATCATTCTTTTGAAGCCGGAGGACCAGTGGCGGAGGGTGCGGGAAGAGCGCTGGCACAGCGGCACGCGGTGGCTCGGCTTCGCCCGCCCCGGGCTCGATTACTTCTGGCCGGAGGAGCGGCCGCTGAGCAAGGACGAGATCCTGGAGGAGCTGCGGGAGAAGACCGCCATGCCGGGGGTGCTCCCCTCCTGGCTCCAGCCGATCCAGACCCGCATCGTGATGCTCCAGTCGGGCTTCCGGGCGATGATGGGGGTCAAGGTCTTCGGCTCCGACCCGGCCGAGATCGAGAAGGTGGGCCTGCAAATCGAGCAGTTACTCAAGAAGGTGCCGGGGGCGACCGACGTCGTCGCCGACCGGCTCGTGGGCAAGCCCTACCTGGAGTACGAGATCGACCGCGGGGCGATCGCCCGCTACGGGGTGAACATCCGCGACGTGCAGGACGTCATCGAGATCGGCATCGGCGGCGAGAACCTGACGACGTCGGTCGAGGGCCGCGAGCGCTACCCCATCCGCGTGCGCTACCCCCGGGAGCTTCGCGAACGCTTCGACGACCTGGAGCGTATCCTGGTGCCCACCTCGACGGGGGCCCACATCCCCATCGGGCAGGTGGCGAAGATCCGCTACCGCATCGGCCCGCAGGAGCTCAAGAGCGAGGACGGCCTGCTCGTGGGCTACGTCACGCTCAACACCCGGGACCGCGACGAGGTGAGCGTCGTCGAGGACGCGGAGAAGCTGCTCCAGGCCGAGAAGCGGCGGAGCGACGAGCTGGTCGCGGCCGGACGGCACGAAGAAGCGTCACTCGTGCTCCCGCCCGGGTACTACTGGAAGTGGTCGGGGCAGTTCGAGAACCAGCAGCGGGCGATGGCCCGACTCTCCTGGCTGGTGCCGCTGGTGCTCGTCTCGATGGTGGTGATGCTCTACCTGAGCTTCGGCCGCTGGTGGCTCGCGTTCATCGTCTTCGTCGACATCGCGGTGTCGACCTCCGGCGGGTTCATCATGCTCTGGGCCTGGGGGGCGAACCTCAGCGTGGCCGTCTGGGTGGGGTTCATCGCGCTCTTCGGCGTGGCCGACGACGACAGCGTGGTGATGCTCACGTACCTCGAGGACATCTTCAAGAAGAAGATACCGCAGAGCGTCGAGGACATCCGCGCGATGGTGATCGAGGCCGGACTCAAGCGCATCCGGCCCTGCCTGATGACGACCGCCACGACGGTCATCGGGCTCATGCCGATCTTCCTCACCCAGGGTCGCGGTTCCGACATCATGCAGCCGATGGCGATCCCGAGCATGGGCGGCATGGCCGTCTCGGCGGTGACGATCTTCGTGGTGCCGGCGCTCTATTGCCTGGTGCAGGAGTGGGTCCTCCGCTGGCGGCTGCGTCACGTGCCGCCCGCGGAAGGGGGCCCCGATGATTCGGCTGCGGGGGCGGCAACGGCCGTGCCCGGAGAGGGCGCCTAGCGCCTGGCACGTCCGATGGCTCGGGGGCTTTGATCGGCCGGGCCGTCGGGCGTAAGGTGACGCTACCTGCGTGGTCTAGCTCCGGCGGCTTTTATTAAGGAGTCTATGAGATCGAAGTATCTGCTGACCTTGGGGATGACAACCCTCTTCATGATCGTGGGCTGTAGCCTGCCCCCGCGGCCCGTGCCCGGGGAGATGATCGCCTCGGCCACGGGGCTCTCCAGTCCCATCGCGTTTCGCGAGGAGGGCGAGGCAGCAGAATCCGAGACAGCAAGCCCGGAAGTGCTGAGCTTCACCGAGGCCATCCGGCTGGGGCTCTCCCATAGCCCGGGGCTCCAGGCGGCGCTCGCGCGCGTGCGGATGTCCGAAGCAGAGGCGGACCAGGCCTGGCTGCTTCCCAATCCGGTGTTGAGCATTTCTCTTCGCCGTCCAACGTCCGGGGGCAGGCCGATGGTCGATGCGATGCTCGGCGAGGATCTCCTCGGGCTCATCCAGAGGCCGGGGTTGATTCGGCAGGCGGACCAGCAGTTGAGGGCCGAGGCCGCGCGTGCGGTCGAGGCGGCGCTCGATGCCCTGGCCGAGGTCCAGGAAGCGTACGTCGCGGCCCAGGCGCTCGACGCCCTCGTCGCGGAGCTTGTGGCTCAGCGAGGGATCGTCGAGCAGATCCTCGAACTGGCGCAGCAACGGCTCACGGTCGGGGTGGGAGGCTACCTCGATGTGAGCTCCGCGGAGCAGCGACACGTCGAACTCGAAACCGAGATTTCCCAGCGAGTCCTGGAGCAGAAACAGGCACGTCTCACCCTCGCTCGACTTATCGGCGACCCGAGCGGGGAGGCGACCTGGGAGCTATTGCCCTGGCGACCCGAGTTACCGACGGGGGCCAACGATTCCACCTGGGTGGAGGCGGCGCTCAACCTTCGGCCGGAAGTCCAGGCCAAGCGCTGGGAGCTTGCGGCACTCGGCACCGAAGAAGGGCTCCGGTGGTCGGCCGCGATCGAGGGCACCGAGGTGGGGGTCGAGGGAGAGCGAGAAGGAGGCGAATGGGCGGTGGGGCCGAGCCTGTCCGTGCCGCTCCCGATTTTCGATCTCGGGCAGGCGCGTCGACGCCGTGCCCGTGCCGCCGTTAGCCTAGCCAGCCACGAGCTGACCCAGGCCCGACGCATGGTCATCGAGGAAGTGCGGAGTGCGCATGCCGCGTATCTCGCCACGCGACCCATCGCCGAGAAGGTCCGCAGGGAACTCGTGCCGCTGGCGGAGCTCAAGCTCAGGCAGTCTGAATCCCAGTTCGGCTCGGGCGACATGGGACTGATCGAGGTGCTCCTCGCCGAGCAGGAGTTGCGCATGGCCCGGACGCGCCTCATCGAACTCGACCAGAAGAGTGCCGCGAGCCTGATCCGCCTCGAACGGGCGGTGGGCGGTCCGCACGCCGCAGCAGAATTGTCCCCGAGCGGCCCATCGCCTCCGCCCGGAGAAGAAACACCCCCGCAGCAGGAGCCGACGCCATGACGCACCCGACCAACGCTCAGCCGCTCGCGGGGCCCGTGCCCCCTCCGTCGCCGCATGCGCTTACGCCCGCGGCCATCGCCGCGGAACTCCGCACCGATCTCGAACGGGGCCTGAGCGAATCCGCAGTGGTTGAAAGCCGCGCCCGCCACGGGGCGAACCAGCTCGAGGAGGCCCCGCCGACGCCGCCCTGGAGGCGGTTTCTCGCCCAGTTCCAGGAACTCGTCATCGGCATCCTGATCGTGGCCGCCCTGGTCTCGGGGGTGCTCGGCGAGTGGGCCGATGCGGCGGCGATCCTGGCCATCGTGCTCGTCAACGGCATCATTGGTTTCCTCCAAGAGGAGCGTGCGGGCCGGGCGCTCGCCGCCCTTCGCACCCTCTCGGCGCCGACGGCCAAGGTGCTCCGCGACGGAGTCCCGTCCCAGATCCCCGCGAGCGAGCTGGTCCCCGGCGACCGCATCGAACTCGAGGCGGGAGACAGCATCCCGGCGGATGCACGGATTGTGCAGGGTTACGGCGTGCGGGTGCAGGAGGCGGCGCTCACCGGCGAATCGCTGCCCGTCGACAAGGACCCCGGGGCGCTCCTGCGCGAGGACATCCCGCTGGGTGACCGCCGGAACATGGCCTACATGGGCACCGTGGTCGCGGCCGGCAAGGCGGGCGCGATCGTCGTCGCCACCGGCATGGCCACGGAGCTGGGGCGGATCGCCGGGCTCCTCCATCGGGCGGAGCCTGAGCCGACGCCGCTCCAGCGCCGGCTCGCCGAGCTGGGCCGCGTCCTGGTCGTCGTCTGCTTGGTCGCCGTCGTGACCATCTTCACGCTCCGCATGGCCCGGGGCGAGCCGCTGCTCGAGGCCTTCATGCTCTCGGTCAGCCTGGCGGTGGCCGCCGTGCCCGAAGGGCTCCCCGCCGTCGTCACCCTGGCGCTGGCCCTGGGCCTTCAGCGGATGGTGCGGCGAAACGTCCTGATCCGGAAGCTCCCCAGCGTGGAAACGCTGGGGTCGGTCACCGTGATCTGTTCGGACAAGACCGGCACGCTCACGCGAAACGAGATGACGGTCCGAGAGCTGGTCGTGGGCGAAAAGACCTACCGCGTCGGCGGGGCAGGGTACTCCCCGCGCGGGCCGTTTTCCCGCACGAATGCAAATGGCGAAGACGGAGACTACCCGGTCGCCGTGGCCGCCGAGGCCGACCTCGGCCGGGCGCTCGCCGTGGCGGCCTGGTGCAACAACGCCCGCGTCGTGCCGAAGGCGGACGTCCCCGACTCCTGGCAGGTCATCGGCGACCCCACCGAGGGGGCGCTGATCGTGTTGGCCATGAAGGGGGGCATTGAGGCGACGGATCGCGAGCGCCATGTGATCTACGAGCTGCCGTTCGATTCCGAGCGCAAGGCGATGTCGGTCGTCGTCCGCTCCAAGGACGCCGGTTCGGTCATGTACACCAAGGGCGCGCCGGAGGTCATCCTCGCCAAGTGCCACTTCGAACTCCGGAACACCCGGGCGGAGCCGCTGGATGACGCCCGCCGGGGTGCCATCATGGAGGCGAGTGCGACGCTCGCCTCGCGGGCGCTCCGGGTATTGGCGCTGGCCTACAGGGAAGGGCTTGATTCCTCGACATCGGCGTATGCCGAGGAGGAGCTGGTGTTTGCCGGCCTGGTGGGGATGATCGACCCGCCCCGAGATGAGGTGAAGGAGGCCGTGCGCCTCTGCCGGAGCGCGGGCATCCGCCCGGTGATGATCACCGGCGACCACCCGGCCACAGCACTCGCCATTGCCCGCGAGCTGGGCATCGCTCACGAGGGGAGCGAGGCGGTCACCGGTGCCGAACTCGATGTCCTGAGCGACGAGGAGCTCACACGCCGCGTCGAGCAGATCGCGGTGTATGCCCGGGTCTCTTCCGAGCACAAGTTGCGCGTCGTCCGCGCGTGGAAGGCGAGCGGCCAGGTCGTCGCCATGACCGGCGACGGCGTGAACGACGCGCCGGCGGTGAAGTCGGCGGACATCGGCATCGCCATGGGCGTGACCGGCACGGACGTGACCAAGGAGGCCTCGGACATGGTGCTCACGGACGACAATTTCACCTCGATCGTCGGTGCCGTCGAGGAAGGCCGCGGCATCTTCGACAACATCCAGAAGTTCATCCACTACTTGCTTTCGTGCAACGCCGGCGAGGTGCTGCTCATGCTGCTCGCGGCCGTGCTCGGCTGGCCGGCGCCGCTCACCGCGATCCAGCTGCTCTGGATCAACCTGGTCACGGACGGCCTGCCGGCTCTTGCACTCAGCATGGAGCCGCCGGAGCGCGAGATCATGTCCCGCCCGCCGCGCCCGCCGCGCGAGCCGGTGATCACGCGGCGCCGCGGGCTCGCGATCTTCCTCCACGGCTCGCTGATCGCCGCGGTCACGGCAATCGCCTTCTCGACGGTCTACCGCGAGAGCGGCCTGGAGCACGCGCGCACCGTGGCCTTCTGCGTGGCGGCCTACTCCCAGCGCTTCTTCGTTTTCGCCTGCCGGAGCGAACGTCGCACCCTGCCCGAGCTCGGGCTGTTCTCCAACCCGTACCTGTTCGCGGCCATCGCCGTCTCGGCGCTCCTGCAACTGAGCGTCGTCCTGCTGCCGTTCGCACGCGGGGTCTTCGACGCCACGCAGCATCCGGGCCGGGAGTGGGGCTACGTGATCCTGCTTTCGCTGGTGCCGGTGACGATCGTCGAGGTGGCGAAGATCATTCGGGCCCGTTGGGGGGCCGACAACCAGGGCGTCACGGCGGCGCACGCATAGGGAGGAAAGACGATGGCATCAGCAATCAAGGATCCGGTCTGCGGCATGATCGTGCATCCGGGGCGGAGCGCGCAGGCAAGCCACGCCGGAGAGACGTTCTACTTCTGTTCGGACTACTGCCTGAGGGCCTTCGTGGCTAACCCCGGCAGCTACGCGGGCCGTCTCGCCAGAACGAGCGAGCCGTTCGATTCGTCGCGGCGCATCGCCTACTTCTCCATGGAAGTCGGCATCGACCCGGCCATGCCGACGTACAGCGGCGGGCTCGGGGTGCTCGCGGGGGATACCCTGCGCGCGATGGCGGACCTGCGCATCCCGGCGGTCGCGGTAAGCCTCCTCTACACCTGTGGCTACTTCGAGCAGGTGCTGGATGCATCGGGAAACCAAGGCGAGTTCCCCGTCGCCTGGGACCCGGCCGCGTTTGCCCGGCCGCTGCCGGAGACGGTGCAGGTGGATATCGAAGGGCGCGCGGTCCTCGTGCGAGCCTGGCGCCGGGACATTGTCGGCGGCGGCGGTCATGTCGTCCCCCTCTACCTGCTCGACGTCAATCTGGGCGAAAACGACTCGGCGGACCGTGGGCTTACCGAATGGCTCTACGGCGGCGACGAGCGCTATCGCCTCGCCCAGGAGATCATCCTCGGCATCGGCGGGGTGCGGCTGCTCCGTGCCCTGGGCTACGCCGGGATCGAGCGTTTCCACATGAACGAGGGTCACGCGGCGCTGCTCGTGCTCGAGCTCCTGCGCGAACAGGCCGCGGCGAGTGCCGGGTTGGATTTCGAGGAGGTGCGGAGCCGGTGCGTGTTCACCACCCACACCCCGGTCCCTGCCGGGCACGACCAGTTTTCCCACGACCTGGTGGGGGGTGTACTGGGCGAGCCGGTCCCGTCCGACGTCATCGCCATGCTCGGCGGAACCGAGCGGCTCAACATGACGCACCTGGCGCTCAACCTCAGCACGTACGTCAACGGCGTGGCGAAGAAGCACGGCGAGGTCTCGCGGGAGATGTTCCCCGGCTATCCGATCGACTCGATCACCAACGGCGTTTACTCACCCGCTTGGACCTGCGCGAGCTTCCGCGGACTCTACGAGCGGCACATCCCGGGCTGGGCCGCCGACCCGCTCTCACTGCGAAATGCCGTGCGCATACCGACGGAGGAGATCCAGGCGGCGCACCGGGTGGCCAAGCTCGAACTCCTGGAGGAGATCCGCCGCCGTTCTGGAATAGCCCTCGACACCGAGGCCCTGACGATCGGCTTTGCACGACGGGCGACGGCCTACAAGCGGGCCGAGCTCGTCCTCTCCGACCCCGAGCGCCTGGCAGGCATCGCCGCCGAGGTGGGGGCGATCCAGCTGGTCTTCGCCGGCAAGGCGCACCCGAGAGACCAAGGGGGAAAGGACCTCATCCGCCATATCTTCGACGTCGCCCGGCAGCTATCGGGCCGGGTCCGGATCGTCTATCTCGCCGAGTACGACATCGCCCTGGCCCGACTGCTGACGGCGGGGGTCGACCTCTGGCTGAACACTCCGCTCAGGCCGCTCGAGGCCTCGGGCACCTCCGGCATGAAGGCGGCGCACAACGGGGTGCCGAGCTTCAGCGTGCTCGACGGCTGGTGGATCGAGGGCCATATCGAGGGGGTCACCGGCTGGTCGATCGGGCCGCGGCCCGGCGAAGGGGGAGGTGATGATGCCGTGGACCTGTACGAGAAGCTGCGAGCGGTGATCGCACCTCAATTCTACCGCGACCGGGGGCGCTGGGGCGAGGTGATGAGGAGCGCGATCGCCATCAACGCGTCGTTCTTCAACACGCATCGGATGGTGCAGCAGTACGCCGCCAGCGCGTATGTCTGAAAGCTTGCGAGACGCACGGCGTCGACGAATGGCCTTTTATTGGAAAGAGAATGTATTGGCTGCGGCCGCCCTTATCACGGAGTTATTATGAAATTAATTTATCCAACTCTAATCGTTTACTCGGCAATCCTGCTCATCTCGGGCTGCGTCTT
>LNFM01012488.1_pt1 | contig 11147 bp, 15 predicted proteins | sample 596031 | NCBI WGS metagenome assembly LNFM01 (sample SAMN04254537, study PRJNA301005) | activated carbon metagenome | isolation source: dual media filters at the Ann Arbor, Michigan drinking water treatment plant | place: USA: Ann Arbor | reverse complement strand
CATAACCTTTTCTATTAAAGAGAAATATAGCTATGGTAGTGATTCGTTTATCTCGTGGTGGTTCTAAAAAGAACCCATTTTACAATGTTGTAGTGGCTGATTCACGCAATCGTCGTGATGGCCGCTTTATTGAGCGCGTTGGTTTTTACAACCCTTCAGCAAAAGCTGGTGCAGAAGGTCTGCGTATCGATGAAGCACGCGTTAGTCACTGGACTAGCAACGGCGCACAACTATCAGATACCGTTGCGCGTTTAGCTAAAACGCATGCAAAAGGCCCAGAAGCTGCTTTAGCCGCTAAAGCTAAAGATGCTGCAAAAGCTGATGCTGCAAAAGCAAAAGCTGCTGCCTTAGAAGCTGCTAAAGTGAAAGCCGCTGCTGATGCTGCTAAAGCCGAAGCCGATGCTAAAGCTGCCGCTGATGCTGCAAAAGCAGCTGAAGAAGCCGCCGCTGCAAAAGCCGCTGCTGCTGAAGTTCCAGCAGACGCTGCTGTAGAAACACCTACAGCTGACGCCTAATTGGCGGCTACTGATTGCTTAAGGCAGTCTTAAGCAATGAGTTTAGTAACAACTAAGATAACATCAAATTCTTTGTCGAGTAATTTGCCAGAGAATTTAGTAGTCATGGGGCGCATTGTGGCGCCCTACGGTGTTTTTGGGTGGCTAAAAGTGGTGCCCGATACCGAAACGATAGATAGCTTGTTTGATTACGACAGCTGGTGGGTTGGTAAAGACGATAACTGGCGTGAGTTGGAAGTCATCGAAGCAAAGATACATAACGATGTATTAGTAGTGAAATTGCAAGGCATAGATGACCGCGATGCGGCCTTTGCTTGCAAAGGTAAACAAGTCGCCGTGCCGCGCGATGCACTACCAGAAGCAGCAGAAAACGAATACTACTGGTCAGACTTAATTGGTTTAACCGTTAAAAATCAACAGGATGTGATTTTTGGACAAATTGCCGATGTGTTTGAAACTGGTGCAAATGATGTAATTGTGGTGAATGGCGGTGAGTTGAATAATGAGCGAGAACGCTTAATTCCATTTACGCCGCACGTGATTGTAGATGTAGATTTAGCTGCAAAAACCATGTTGGTTGATTGGGATGCGGATTTTTAGCATTTAGATACAAACATGCGCTTTGACGTGATTAGTTTGTTCCCAGAAATGTTTGATGCCATTACAAAATTTGGCATTACATCACGGGCGATAGAGCGAAAAATTTATAGTGTTAATGTGATTAACCCGCGCGAATTTACCGCAGATAATCACAAAACCGTTGATGATAGACCTTATGGTGGCGGGCCAGGTATGGTGATGTTGGCAGAACCGCTTGCGCAAGCGATTGATTTGGCGAAAAAAAATCAGTCTAACTTAAGTGTTAAGTCGCATGTCATTCATATGTCGCCACGCGGTTTACCGCTGACACATGAAAAAGTGATGCAGTTAAGCCAAATGCAAGGCTTGATATTGCTGGCAAGTCGTTACGAGGGCGTGGACGAACGCTTACTGAAAACATTGGTAGACGAAGAAATATCGATTGGTGATTATGTGTTAAGTGGCGGTGAATTACCTGCCATGGCGCTAATCGATGCGGTTGTACGGCAATTGCCGGGTGTGCTGGGTGATGCAGATTCAGCAATAGAAGATTCATTTGTGAATGGTTTGCTGGATTATCCGCACTACACGCGGCCAGAAACTTACAGTGACAAAAAAGTACCAGAAGTATTATTGTCTGGTAACCATGCAAAAATTAGAGAATGGCGATTAAAACAATCGTTATTGCTAACAAGGGCAAAGCGCCCTGATTTATTGGCCGCAAGGTCGTTGACGAAAGAGGAAGCTCGGCTGCTACAAGAAGGTATTAGAGAGCAGGAACAAGCATCTTCATAATTAAAAGGAGCACAAAGTGGCAGATATTATTAAAATGTTAGAAACGGAAGAAATTGCGCGTTTGGGCAAAACGATTCCAACTTTCGCCCCAGGCGATACAGTGGTAGTTGGCGTAAACGTTGTGGAAGGTACACGTAAACGTGTGCAGGCTTATGAAGGTGTTGTAATCGCGATTCGCAATCGTGGCCTTAACTCATCATTCATCGTACGTAAAATCTCATCTGGTGAAGGTGTAGAGCGTACATTCCAAACTTACTCACCATTGATTGCTTCAATTGAAGTAAAACGCCGTGGTGATGTACGCCGTGCTAAGTTGTACTACTTGCGTGAGCGTTCAGGTAAATCTGCACGTATTAAAGAAAAATTAGTAGCGCGCGAAAAAGAAGTGATGGCGCCAGCAGAAAAAGCATAGACTGAATCAGATTTAAAGTCTTTTTCAGCAATATTAAAAGCCCCAAAACAATTAATACTGTTTTGGGGCTTTTTTTGTTTGCGTTAGTTTTCAAATTTAAGTTAAATTAGTAACTGTAGAGATTAAACATTTTTTAATGGCCTCATTTATTTAAAACTATGCAGACTAACAACAAACATCCCCTGCAATACGATGCAATTCTTATAGTGCCATTTGGTGCAATAGGTATTGCCGTACAAGGTGTGCAGGTGGTGATTGAGCTGCTAACAGAAAAGCATGAACCCAAGTCTGCGCAGCACAAAATAGCGGAAAGAGTTGCAGCACAAATAGAGGCTTATTTGAGCAATGCCTACAATGATTTTAATTTACCTATCGTTTACAAAGGCACGCCTTTTCAACGCCGCGTATGGCAAGCTGTGAGTGCGATTCCATGTGGGCGAGTACTTACTTATGGTGAAATTGCCGAGCAAATTGGTAGCGGCCCACGTGCGGTAGCAAACGCTTGTGGTGCCAATCATTTACCTTTGGTTATTCCATGTCATCGTGTAGTCGCAAAAAATGGATTAGGTGGTTATATGCGCGGTCAAGCAGATGGCTTGAAAATAAAAAAATGGCTGCTAAAGCATGAGGGTATTCGCTTTGAAAAGAGTAAACCAATGTGGCCGAAATAAATCAAGATAAAAGCCTAGGCGAAATAGATTCATTTATTGATCATCTCTGGTTAGAAGATGGATTATCTAAAAATACACTTGAAAGCTATCGCGCCGATTTAAGCCAATTTAATACTTGGCTGTGCAGCCAAGAAAAGCATTTATTGCATGCTCAGCAAGCAGAAATTCAGCGCTATTTAGCGGTTAAGTTTCCATCTAGCAAGCCACGCAGTATTAGCAGGCTAATTGCCAGCATGCGCCGATTTTATCGTTATGCTTTGCGCGAGCGTTTAATTTCGGAAGACCCTACGCTGCAAATCGAATCGCCCAAATTGCCGCGCAGTTTGCCCAAAAGCCTAAACGAGCAAGAAGTAACCGATTTGCTTAACGCACCAGATATCAACCAGCCGATTGGTTTACGTGATAGAGCCATGCTGGAACTGCTGTACGCCAGCGGCTTAAGGGTTTCAGAGTTGGTCACCGTAAAAGTCAACGAAGTCAGCACACAAGATGGCGTAGTGCGCGTCACTGGCAAAGGCAGTAAAACGCGTTTAGTGCCAATGGGCGAAGAAGCGGCAGATTGGATAGACCGCTACTTAAAATATTCCCGACCAGATATTTTGCAAAAAAGGTTATGCGATGCGATGTTTGTGACTAATCGTGCCGATATGATGACGCGACAAGCATTTTGGCATTTAATTAAGCGTTATGCCTTACTTGCAGGCATTAACAAACACATGAGTCCGCACGTATTACGCCATGCATTTGCCACGCATTTACTTAATCATGGTGCGGATTTGCGGGTGGTACAGATGTTATTAGGGCATTCGAATATTTCGACCACGCAGATTTATACGCATGTGGCGCGGGAGCGATTAAAACAATTGCACAGTGTGCATCATCCGCGCGGGTAAACGGGAGTTAACGCATAATTTACATCAATATCTTCAATCACCGTGCTGTTATTCCAAGCATCAACAATTTCTTTAGCTTTCGTGTAATCTGAATCAGCAACATTCACAGTAACCAAACCCAAAGCTTGTATCTCGCCAACGCCACCTTGTAAGTAATCGCCGAAAACATAGGCGGGGATTTCTTGTTGTTCTAAAAGGTTTTTAATTAGATGTGCTTCGATGCTGTTAGCGGCGTTGTAGACGGTTATCATTATTTAGGCCTTTTTAATTGGTTAAATTGCTTTTCGCCGCTAGGCGACCCTATGCCGCTTTATCTTTCGGACTTAGCGCCGCATCTGGATGGCGACTGCGGAACTCGTGCTTTCAGCACTCAAACAGTCCTCGCTGCCTACCATCTGCCGCTCAAGCCGAAAGCGCGGCATATGAGGTAATTAAGTCTGGTCGCTAAGCTCTTTTAAAAAACGACGGAAGGTTAATTTATCTTCATTTTTTGTAAGTAAAGCTAAAAATGGCTGCAAATTAGATTGAGTTAATAAATTTCTTCCCGCTTCAATTGAGTCACTAGCTTTTTTCAGATTAATTTCTACTGTACCAATCCATTTAGACCAATACTTTAAATCCTCAAAAGACAGTCTATCTATATCTTTTGAGATAAAAGTTTTGATATTTTCTTCTAAATCCATAACTAAAATATTCTTAAGGTCATTTTCTGAATAAAGTGCATCTAAACCTAATATGTCAGCGATTCTTTCTTCAATAAAATGCGGTTTAGAAATCTGTCTGTTTTGTGAGGCAGATAATGATTCAATTTCAAAGTCTGTAGCTTCTCGAGGTTTAAACAGGGTATTTGAGCCACTCTTAACCATTGACAATATTTGCTTAACTACTTCATTGGGGCAACCTGCGCCCATAGTGACTAAGTAACGAGTTTTTTTGTAAACCCAGTTCGCGCCATACTCATTAAATCTTAAATTACTAATTAACTCTTGAATTTCATCAACTCTAAAACTAAAGCTCCACAACTTATCTCTGTTTTCAAATTCAGTGATATCACGGTCGAATTTTTTAGACAAAGTTTCGAAATCCACGCCAAAATATGTTTTACCACAATCTTTGCCGATGTTTGTTGTTGCGCCATATAATGTTTTAACAATAAAACCTTTGGAATGAGGCTTACGGCAATTTGAAAGGCCGCAGTTGATTTCTTCTTTGAAAATATAACGGCCAATTATAGAATCTAGCTTTTGGTTTAATGGATTAAGGTTTTTGATAAAGCCTGGCAATGCCTCTACATCGTCCCAGCTTTCGACTTTTACTAAACCTTTTTCGGTATTTATGGTAATCATAATTTAATTTTTACTTGGCCTTTCAATTACAACCCCCAAAGCTTTCAGCCCAGGCAATATCGCAGGCTTAGCCACTTTAATCTTTACACTTAACGCTTTAAATTCACTCAAAATCAATTGGCAAATATGTTCTGCTAAAGCTTCTACTAATTGAAAACTATTCTGGCTTAATGTTTCGCGTATGCGTGCAACCACGGCGCCGTAGTCAATCGTGTCATTGATTGAATCACTTTTGCAGGATTTGCTTAAATCATAGCCAATTTCAATATCCAAAATAATGGTTTGCTCTACCATGCGCTCCCAATCGGGTACGCCGAGTTTGGTTTGTACTTTGACTTGCTCTAAAAATATGGTGTCCATGATTTTTGCGATGGTTTAGAATGACGATGATTAAATTCTAACTGATTTATCGCTGCTTAAAGCTGTTTCTAATAATGCAGACTTTTAAATCAGACAAGGCGCGAACCAAGAAATTGGGCGCGCATATGAGTGATATGTACGCACAATTTTTTGGTGAGTAACGCGATATGATGACAAAATATGCTTTTTTAGAGATAGCTTTATGAATGAGTTAGGTTTTATTCCTGTCACCCTTATCCCCATCGTTTGGATTGTGGCTGCTTATTTGCTGGGTTCAATCGCATTTGGTATTTTAGTGAGCAAAATATTCGGTTTGCCAGACCCGCGTACGGTGGGTAGCGGTAATATTGGCGCGACCAACGTTGCGCGTAGTGGTAAAAAATTACCTGCCATTTTAACCTTGCTGGGCGATGCATTTAAAGGCTGGTTACCAGTCTGGTTGGCGTTGCAATCAGGCATGTTGATGTGGGTAGTGGCTGCAGTGGGGTTAGCAGTGTTCTTTGGGCATTTATTTCCTATTTATCACCGATTTAAAGGCGGTAAAGGCGTGGCTACCGCACTGGGCGTTATGCTGGCAATCTCTTTAACGCTAGGGTTGGCGGCTTTAGTCACGTGGGCAATTGTATTTGCCATCTCACGCTATTCATCTTTGGCGGCGATTGTTGCAGCAGTGCTATCACCGCTATACGCATGGTTTTTATTACCTTATAAAGATTATGTAGCCATGATGGTTGTAATTGCCGTGATGTTGGTTTGGCGACATAAAAGTAATATTCAGAAATTGCGGGCGGGCACAGAATCTGGGTTTGGTAAAAATAAAACTTAACCATTTTTTTGGTTAAGTTTTTATAACAACTGCCATTATGGCGCTTTTAAATCGGCCAAATCCCACCTTGGTTTAACGCTTACGCTGTAATTTTGTGGCGATTTGCTAGATTGCTCTTGTGATAACCGCATCGCTTCTAATCGCATTGCGCCCGCAAACGCAATCATCGCGCCGTTATCGGTGCAAAACTCCAAGCGCGGATAACTCACTATGCATAATTTGCGTTTAGTCGCCGCATTTAATTTTTCGCGCAAGCGCGTATTGGCTCCCACGCCGCCAGAAACGACTAAATTATCCAAACCCGTTTCTCGCAAGGCGCTCATGCATTTTGTGGTGAGAATTTCTGTTACCGCTTCTTGAAACTCCCAAGCGATATCGGCTTTAATCGCATCGGAAAGCGGTTGATTGTTGTTGGCTAGTGTTAATACCGCCGTTTTTAATCCGCTAAAACTAAAATTCAAATCTTTGCTATTAAGCATAGGTCTTGGCAAGGTAAATTGTGCTTTGCCGAAAGTCGCCAGTTTTGCCAGTGCAGGGCCGCCTGGATAACCCAAGCCCAACAATTTCGCCGTCTTATCAAAAGCTTCGCCAGCAGCGTCATCCAGCGTGTCGCCCAATAATTCGTATTGGCCTATGCCATCAACACGCATCAGTTGGCTATGGCCACCTGAAACCAATAGCGCTACAAACGGAAATTGTGGCGGATTTTCTTCTAGTAAAGGCGCAAGCAAGTGGCCTTCTAAATGGTGTACGCCAACGCTAGGAATATTCAACGCGAAAGCCAGAGATTGCGCAATACTAGTACCTACCAGCAAAGCGCCCGCCAGGCCGGGGCCTTGTGTGTAAGCAATTCCATCAATATCGGCTAGCGTTTTGTTGGCTTGTTTCAACACAACTTCGGTTAATGGCAAAGCGCGCCGAATATGGTCGCGCGAGGCGAGTTCTGGCACTACGCCGCCAAACTCGGCATGCATGGCTACTTGTGAGTGCAATGCATGTGCCAATAAACCTTGCTTGGTATCGTAAAGCGCAACGCCTGTTTCGTCGCAAGATGATTCAAAACCTAAAACCAACAAATGATTAATCCTAAGGTGAGTGTGTGGAAAATTGGTGATATTTACAATTAACTTGCAGCAATTGAAAGGTAAATGCACAAAATCATTGAACAAAAGCAATTATACGATTAAAATAATGGACTTTTCTTGAGTTTCTAACCGATTCCCAAGTGTTATTTTAAAGCAATTGCCGATAAGAGAGAACGAATGTCTAGTGTACGTGTAAAAGAAAATGAGCCGTTTGACGTTGCATTACGCCGTTTTAAACGCCTAATTGAAAAAACAGGTTTGTTAAACGACCTTCGCGCACGCGAATTTTACGAAAAACCAACTTGGGAACGTAAACGTAAAGCTGCTGCAGCGGTTAAACGTCAATACCGTCGTTTACGTAATCAAACATTGCCAGCAAAACTTTACTAAGTTTTAAGCCGTGGCTGAAATAAATGTAGCGGATAATCAAGCCGCTAGTAATGCAGCAAGCGAAGTGCCCGCATTTTTGCATATTGCAGATCGATTTATTGCGCTTGCTAACGAGCAAGTACAGCAAAAAGATCTTGCTACTGCAAGTGCGGGTTTTTTGTATGCAAACGCACGTTTCACGGCTTTTTTGGTCGCTTCGCAATGCGGTACCGCTGAAGCGCTAGAAGCTGAAAAAGCGGCCGCGATTGAGTATTTCGTCAATCAATACGCACAAGCGCTGACCAGCAACATAACCGATTACCAAAAAAACTTCGCGCAATACTTTAGCAAGTAATTGCAAGTTAAGTAGCTATGACCCTAAAAGCACAGATTTCTGAAGACATGAAAACCGCTATGCGTGCTAAAGATAGCGCCCGATTAGGGACAATCCGCTTGTTGCAATCTGCAATTAAACAGCGCGAAGTGGATGAGCGCATTGAGTTGCAAGATGCTGATGTGATTGCGGTAATTGAAAAAATGTTAAAACAACGCCGCGATTCGATTGCTGCGTTTGAATCGGCAAACCGCACCGATTTGGCTGACATTGAGAAATATGAAGTTACTGTGTTGCAGACTTATATGCCAAAGCAGTTAAACGATGATGAATTGAATCAAATTATTACGCAAGTGATTACTGATTCGGGCGCAACTGGCGCGAAGGACATGGGTAAGGTAGTAGGCCTTGTTAGGCCTCTAGTGGCGGGCGTGGCCGATATGGGTAAAGTTTCTGGGTTAATTAAATCACGACTCGCATAAATACAAACTAGCTGCAAAAACTAAAGGAGCGTAAGCTCCTTTTTTGTTGGCCTGTTATATTGAATGTTACATTTTAAGCGTTTGACGCTAATTTTTTTATGCCCATCATTCCCGCTTAGGCGGGAATATAGGCCAAACTGATACTCGTTTTGCAGCGTTAAATATACATTCGTGACAATGTTTTTCGACCGGATTTCAGCCTACGCTGGAATGACGGAGGTTGAAGTTGTGAGTTAACGGATAGTTTTGTTATCTTTTACAATTAAACGGTAAAATCACTTAATGATTCCAGATAGCTTTATTCAAGATTTATTGAATCGCGTCGATATTGTCGATGTGATTGATAAAAGTGTGCCACTTAAAAAAGCGGGCGCCAATTATTCTGCCTGTTGTCCGTTTCATAACGAAAAATCCCCCAGTTTTACCGTAAGCCCTACCAAACAGTTTTATCATTGTTTTGGTTGTGGTGCGCATGGCACGGCCATTGGTTTTTTGATGGAGTATGCAGGTTTAAGTTTTGTTGAAGCCATTCACGATTTGGCCAAAAATGTCGGCATGATTGTGCCGCAAGAGCAATCCACACAACAATCACGTGAAGCAGACGCACAAAATAAAACGATTAAACTTGGCTTGCAAGAAAGCCTGCAACAAGCCGCCAATTATTACAAAGCGCAGTTAAAAGAAAGCCCGCGCGCCATTGAATACTTAAAAGGGCGCGGCTTAAGCGGTGTGATTGCCGCTAAATTTCAAATTGGTTACGCGCCTGCGGGCTGGCAAAATCTGCAAAGTGTATTTAATAATTATGAAAATGAAACCTTGCAAACCGCTGGTCTGGTAGTTGAGAACGAGCAAGGTAAACGTTATGACCGCTTTCGTGACCGCATTATGTTTCCCATTCATGATCAAAAGGGCCAAGTAATAGGTTTTGGTGGACGGGTCATTAATCCTGAAGATACGCCCAAATATTACAACTCGCCTGAAACGCCCTTATTTCAAAAAGGCCATGAGTTATATGGTTTGTTTGTAGCCAGACGCGCAATTCGCGATGCAGGGCGCGTGCTGGTGGTTGAAGGTTATATGGATGTAGTGGCGCTGGCGCAATACGGTATTGAATATGCGGTAGCTGCTTTGGGTACGGCCACTACGCCGTTTCATATCACTAAATTAATGCGCCAAACCGATGAAATTGTATTTAGTTTTGATGGCGATAATGCAGGTCGCACCGCCGCTTGGCGCGCGGCTATGAACGCGCTGCCTGCTTTGACTGATGGCTTGAAATTACGTTTTTTATTTCTGCCCACAGAGCATGACCCCGATAGCTATGTGCGCGAATTTGGCAAAGAAAAATTTGAGCTAGAAATGCAAAATGCCATGCCGCTTTCGCAGTATATTATTGCGCATTTAAGCGAGCAAAACCCGCTTAATTCGCAAGAAGATTTAGTAAGTTTTTTGCAAGACGCGGCACCAATTCTGATGGAAATAAAAGCACCTCTAAATGCACTTTATATGAGAAAAAAAGTTGCTGAATTGGCTGGATTATCTCTAGAAGCGCTTGAGCAAAAATTAAAATTACCAAAACCAAACAAAATACCTGTGAAATCAATGCAAAAACATTCGCGTGCTCTATTATCGATTGAAAAACGTTTTGTGCTGATGCTGATGATGCAGCCAAGTTTAGCCAAGCCAGAATATCTTCATTTTGGTTTAGGTTTTAGTGAGCATGATTTGCTACTAAAAGCCACTGTCAATGCGGCATTACAGCAACCCCAATCTAAACCCGCGGCTCTATTGCATGTCATAGAGCCTCAAGTAGAGCCACGATTGTTACGTGAAATTCAACGAGAATTACAACAGTTGGATGAAAGTTTAGACTTTAAGCTTGAATTTATGGGTGCATGCACCCAATTAATGGAAGCGACACAAAAAAGGCGTGAAGGTAGTATGCTGGATACCTTAAAAGAGAAGCCATTAAGCGCATTAACAGCAGAAGAGCGTGAAATGTTAAAGGGTTTGACCGCTAAAAAATAATCAGTTGGCGAAAGTGGTTAATGCAAAGCCTAGCCTCAAAATAGGGCGCTAAAACAAGTAGTTAAATTAGCCAGTTAACGCAGTAGTAAAACGCTTCTTATCAAAACAGGGCATATTTTGCTTAAAATTTAGCACTTTTTACGGTATAATTTAGGGTTGTTCGTCACCATCAAAAGTTAGATGTAGCGAAGCGCTGGAATCATAGAAGTAGTCTCATAGAATAGGATCAGGCATGGCCAGACCAAAATCAGATAAAACATTAGAAAAAGAGCGTAATAAGCTGGCGGCGGAAGCGGCGCTAGACCCAGCTGCGCAAGCGTTAGACGCGGAAGCGCGCCGTACACGCTTAAAGTCGCTTATTATTTTAGGTAAAGAGCGCGGCTATTTAACCTATGCCGAAATCAATGACCATTTGCCTGATGATACGCAAGATTCTGAGCAGATTGATGGCA
>LNFM01012487.1_pt1 | contig 11148 bp, 11 predicted proteins | sample 596031 | NCBI WGS metagenome assembly LNFM01 (sample SAMN04254537, study PRJNA301005) | activated carbon metagenome | isolation source: dual media filters at the Ann Arbor, Michigan drinking water treatment plant | place: USA: Ann Arbor | reverse complement strand
TATCTCGAACGGCAAGTCCGAATTCACGTTCACCGGCGGCGGCCCCGAAATCGAGTTCGCGCTCGAAGGTAAAGCGCCGTTCAAGGAATCGCTGAAGGGCAAGTTCTCGTTCATGATGATGATGCACGACGAACTCGTCGTCCACGCCCTCATGACCAAGGAATTCTCCGATCGCGCAGGCGTGCGCAGCTACGACGACATCGTCGCGAAGAAGCCTGCGATGCGGCTCGGCGTCAACACCACGGGCAATCTGCAATCGACCTACGGCATGTATCTTCTGCACTTCGGCGCCTACGGCATCGGCGACGCAGAGCTCGCGAAGTGGGGCGTCACGCTGTTCCGCGGCAACACCAACGAAGGCCTGTCGCAGATGCGCGACGGCAAGATCGACATGCTCGTCAACGGCGCCTTCCTGCCGACGGCCGAAGTGATCGACATCAACCGGGGCCGGCCGCTGGTCTGGGTCGAGGGCAACGAACAGAGGATGAAGAGCGCCGTCGGCAAGTACGGCTACAAGGTCGTGAAGCTGGAGAAGGGCGGCTATCCCTTCGTCGAGCGCGACACGTTCATGACGGTCAATTGGAACGCGGGCCTCGTCGGCAATCATGTCTCGGAGGAGACGGTCTACAAGTTCCTGAAGGCGATCACCGACGCCAAGGACAAGGTGCAGAAGGTCCACCCCTCGCTCGCCAAGTTCTCGAAGGAGGCGATCGTTCGGAACCCGACGTCGCTGCCGCTTCATCCCGGTGCGCTCCGATTCTACAGGGAAGCCGGAGTGATGAAATAGACTTGCCTGATCCCGGACGACGAGCCGGAGACCGCTCTCGTCTGCGATGATCACCCAAGCCGGACGACGCGCCTCGAATAAGAAATGCACGGCGGCTGGCGAGCGACTTCACGATAGTGGCGATGCGACCCGCCGCTTCCCGAGTTCGCCGCGCTGGCCCCGACTGCAAATGGAATCCGGAAGCCCGCAGCGACCGGGCAGCCAGCCGCCGTCATCACGTCGCTCACCAGCGCAGCCCCATGACGCGGGCCATGACCGGGAATTCGCTCGAAGGCTTCGGCAATTTGACTGCGATCGGAGACAAGATGACCCCATCCCCCAGTCCACCGAGCACACGCCCGGAAAAGCCGGAAGCCGGTGCCGCGGTCGGCTGGACCCGCCGCATCACCCGCTCGCTGTTCAGCGAAACCGAGCGCGTCGAACCGACTGGAATTCTGGCGATCCTCGTCATGGTGCTTTCAGTCACGACAGTGGCGACGGTGTTCTATCTGACACTGTTCGCCTCAGCCTCCCAGCATCTGCACATTTCCTGGTTCATCCTGTTCTTCTTTCCCATCTGCTTCCTGACGACCAGCATAGCGAAGGGCTTTCACCGCCTCACCTCCCTGGACATCCTTCTTGCCTTCGCGAGCGCCGCGCTCGGCGTCTGGTTCGTCGTCAACGAGCCCCGCTATCAAGCTTGGACCCGCGGCTTCTCCGAGATGGAGACCGGCGACCGCATCGCCGCGTTCGCGCTCATCGGAATAACGATCGAGCTGTGCCGCCGCTCTGTCGGCGCAGGCCTGACGAGCCTCATCCCATTTGCGATCGCCTATGCAGCCTTCGGACAGCTCCTCGGGGGCAGCTTCCGCCATCACGGCATCGAACTCGACTACTTCCTCGACATGCTGACGATCTCGACCGACGGCATCTTCGACAGCCCGCTCTACGTCGCCGCCGGCTATGCGTTCCTGTTCGTTCTGTTCGGCAACTTCTTCGTGATGATGGGCGGCGGCCAGCTGTTCTTCGACATCGCCGCCGCCATGACGGGCCGCATGGTCGGTGGCCCCGCGAAAGCCTGCGTCGTCTCCAGTGGACTTTATGGATCGATATCCGGCTCGCCCGTGGCCGACGTCGCCACGACCGGCCCCGTCAGCATTCCCATCATGAAACGACTCGGCATTCCCGCCGCCCATGCCGCCGCGATCGAAACGGCCGCTTCGTGCGGTGGCTCGATGCTGCCTCCGGTCATGGGCGCGGTCGCCTTCATGATGGCCGACTTCACCGGCCTCCCCTACGCACACATTGCGCTCTACGCCACGCTGCCCGCTTTGATCTACTACCTCGGCATCATGTTCCTCGTACACTTCGAGGCACGCACCCTCGGTCTCGCCCGGCTGCCAGCCGCAGAGATCGTCGGCCTGCGCGCCGCAGTGACCACGAACTGGCCGAGCATGATACCCATCGGAGCCTTGATGTGGCTTCTGATGGGCGGCTATTCGCCGTCCTATATCGCCGCGGGCTCCACCATCGCCGTGCTTGTCACGAGCTGGCTGAAGCCCGGCGCCGGCATCGGGCCTCGCCGCTTCGTCGAAGGCTGCACGGAAACCTGCAAGGCGATGGTGCCGCTCGCCGCATCCGTCGCCGCCGCAGGGCTCATCATGGGCTGCATCGAACTCACCGGCCTGTCCGGCAAGTTTACGCTGTTATTGTTCCAGCTTTCCGGCGGCCTCGTCTGGCCCTCGCTGCTGATCGCGGGCGCCGTATTGATCCTGCTCGGCACGGGCATGCCGACGACGGGCGTCTACCTCATGGGCGTCGCCCTGCTCGCCCCGGTGCTCGTCACCAAGTTCGCGCTCCCCGTCATGGAAGTGCATATGTTCATGCTGTTCTTCGCGTGTCTGTCGGCGATCTCGCCACCAGTCGCGCCGGCGGCCTTCGCCGCAGCCTCGATCGCCGGCGCCAACCCGTTTACGATCGGCAATCTTTCCTGCAGATATGCGGTCGGTGGCTTCCTGCTGCCGTTCATGTTCGTCTTCAACAACGGCGTACTGTTGCAGGGAGGCCCGGTCAAAATCGCGACCGATACAGCCCTCTGCATCGTGCTCGTCTTCGTCGCAGCCCTCGCGGCTCACGGCTACGTCCTGCAGAAGAAGATCCCGGCCCTCGCGCGGCTCGCCTTCGTGGCGCTCTGCGTCGGTATTCTCTGGCCGAAGCCGGAAGTCCAAGTGTTCTCTGCTCTGAGCGGTATTCTTCTCTATGCGGTCCTCTATGCCGGCGCCCGCAGAACCGGCGCGATCGCACCCTCGACATGAATGAAACCGAATTCATCTGCTCGAAGATCACCTGGCGGCCGAGCCGAAGGCAGTTGCCGTGTCAATAGTGCCGAGGGCGCAGTGGAATTACTCGGAGACACCCCGTAGATTGAAACTTCCGCCGGCAGTCTTCTCCTCTGATGGAGTGGCAACGGCTCGATTTCGGCGCCGCCATGGGGCAGCCCCGTTCAGTGGAGGAAGTGCATGAACGTGAGAGATTATCTCGGCCGCTCCCTAGCAGCCACCGGTCTAGCTCTCGCACTGGTTGCAGGCGCCGTGAACGCTCAGCAGCCTGCCGCGAACTACGAGCCGCAGGTGGGCCAGGCCGGCAAGGACGTGATCTGGGTGCCGACACAGCTCACGATGGTCAACCGTATGCTCGACACCGCCAAACTCACCGCCGCCGACATTCACTACGATCTCGGCTCGGGCGATGGCCGCACCGTCATCACGGCCGCTAAACGCGGCGCCACGGCCTTCGGCATCGAGTACAACCCCGACATGGTCGAGTTGTCCAAGAAGAACGCCGAGAAGGAGGGCGTCACCGCCAAGGCCACGTTCGTAAAAGCAGACCTTTTCGAGACCGACTTCTCGAAGGCAACCGTCATCACGATGTTTCTGCTCACCGACATCAACTATCGCCTGCGCCCGAGGATCCTCGACATGAAGCCGGGCACGCGCGTCGTATCCAACACGTTCGACATGGGCGATTGGGAAGCCGACGAGAAGTTCGAAGTCAAGGAGGGCTGCTCGTCCTACTGCCGCGGCTTCTACTGGATGGTTCCGGCCAAGGTCGAAGGCACCTGGAAGATGGGTGACAGCGAGATCGCGCTGAAGCAGACCTATCAGAACGTCTCCGGCACTGTGAAGAAGGGCAACGTGATCGCGCCGATCTCCAACGGCAAGCTCACCGGTGAAACCATCACCTTCACCGCGGGCGGCACGACCTATACCGGCAAGGTCTCCGGCAACAAGATCGAAGGCACCGCCGGCAGCACCAAGTTCGAGGCGACGAAGGGCTGATCGCTCTTCGCTTCGGATTGCATACGAGTACGACACGGGACGGGGGCCATCTCTCGTCCCGTCTCATTTTCGAACGCCGTTCCCTTCGATTTGCGCAAAGTTCGAGCTAGCCACGCTCCGCCACACGGCACAGTATCCGCCCAGTGCTTCCCCCGCCCCCACCGCTGGAGATGCGATCATGGTCACAAGGAAACCGACGACGCGGCGGGACGCGCTCTTGTTGATTGCTGCGGGCTCCCTCGCCGGCGCGATCGCCTCCACAACGAACGACGCAACCGCCCAGCCCCGGCGCGAGGTCGATCTCAATCTCGCCCTCGGCGTCGACGCGTCGGGCAGCGTCAACCAGGTCCGTTTCGAACTGCAAAAGCGCGGCTACGTCGACGCGTTCCTCGATCCTCGCGTGCTCCGTGCCATCAAATCGGGACCACAAGGCGCGATCGGCGTCGCTATGTACCAGTGGACCGGACCGCGCCTGCAAGCCCCAGTCGTCGCTTGGACGTTCATCGACGACGCCGCCTCGATCCGCGAATTCGCGCTGAAGGTTCAAGCAAGCCAACGTCATCTGTTCGGCGGCGGCACCTCGATCAGCGGCGCCATCGACTACGGCGTTCAAGCCCTGGCGCAGTCGCCCTTCACCGGTGGGCGGCGGGTGATCGATATATCCGGCGATGGTGCCAACAATCGTGGCCGCCCCGCCGAGACGGCGCGCGACGAAGCCGTCCAGCAGGGGATCAATATCAACGGCTTGCCGATCCTGGAGCTAGAGCCCGACCTAGAACAGCATTTCCGCGACAACGTGATCGGAGGCCCAGGCGCCTTCGCCATTCCCGCCGATACCTTCGAGGACTTCGGCAACGCCATCCTTCGGAAGTTGATCCAGGAAATCGCGAGCGCACCGATTACTTCACGACAGCGTCGCGCGAGTTAGCCACATCATTCCATCCGCACGTTCTTCGCGAAGTCGTAATCAGCCGGACGGTCCGCGATGAACGTCCACTGCGTCGCCGTCTGGCGATAGCCGGGCGCCAGCACACGCGCGAGGAACGCCTGCTGCGCGGCCCATCCCGCATCGGCTTCCGCCTTGCGATAGCGCCCCGGCATCGTATCGTTGAGCCAACCGTGCGGTGCCTGCCCATAGACGTGGATCTCATAGCTCTTCCCCGCGTCCTCGAACGCGTTCCGGAACCGTCTCACATCGTCCAGCGAAATGATGTGGTCGAGCGCACCGAACGCCCCGAACACCGGACAGTTGATCTCGGCGATCACTTTGTCGAGCGGCTTGGGTTGCAGCTTCGACACGTTCCACTCGCGTTTCGATGCCGCCCCATACCAGACGACCGCCGCCGCGATGTTCTCCTGGGCTGCAAAAACGAGAGGATGCCGCCCGGTCTGGCAATAACCCGCCACCGCCACCCGTGCGAGATCCGCGTGCGGGTGATCGGCCAGCATCGCCAGCACCTGCCGCAGGGTGGAGTTGGACTCGACATCCCCCAGGTCGTAGCGGCTGTCGCCCTTGTTGAGCGCCTCGCGATCGGGATGCTTGAAGAAGAAATCCGGCGCGATCGTCAGGAACCCGTCGCGCGCGCACCGCATCGCCAGATCCCGTGTGTGCTGCACGAGGCCGTACCGCTCGTGCATCAGCACCACGACCGGCAGCCGCCCCTCAACGTCACGCGGATGCGCGATGAACGCCGGCATACTTCCGGGGCAGATGATGTCCTCGACCTTCAACCCGTCTCTCGAACCTCGCAGCATTTCGCCCCCATCCGCTCCCGGCCCGCGGACCGATCGTCCCATGACTATCTTCCACTTACACCAAGGCGGCCGGAGGCCGAAAGGCGATACCCCCTTAACCTACGGGAATCCCTTGCGCGCGGAGGGAAAGCCGACGATATTCGCCGCGATTCCGCTGCCTCCGCAGCTGTAATGACAAGTCGAGTGGACCGATCCGCATGGAGCGTGACAAAGAGCGCGAGATCAGGGACCAGCTGTCGAAGCTGGGCCTGGAGCACCGCGACCTCGACAACGAGATCGCCGCGCTGGAGGCGTCTGGCGCTGCCGACCAACTCCAGATCACTCGGCTCAAACGCCGCAAGCTGAAGCTCAAGGATCAGATCACAACCCTCGAGGACCAGCTTTTGCCCGACATCATCGCATGAGCGAGCCCACACAACTTCCCGTCGTCGGCATCATCATGGGCAGCCAGTCCGACTGGCCGACCATGAAGCACGCAGCCGACGTATTGGCCGACTTGGGCGTGCCCTTCGAAGCGCGGATCGTCTCCGCACACCGCACCCCGCAACGGCTCTACGACTACGCTCATGGCGCAAAGGCGCGCGGCCTCAAGGTCATCGTCGCCGGAGCCGGCGGCGCGGCCCATCTGCCGGGCATGGCGGCTTCGATGACATCACTGCCTGTGCTCGGCGTTCCCGTCGAAAGCCGCGCTTTGAAAGGTCAGGACAGCCTCCTTTCGATCGTACAGATGCCGGCCGGCATCCCCGTCGGAACACTCGCGATCGGCCCGGCCGGTGCAACCAATGCCGGACTGCTCGCTGCCGCGATCCTCGCCATATCGGATCCGGCGCTCTCCGCCCGGCTGGAAGCACGCCGCGCCCGCCAGACCGCTGCCGTTGCCGAAATCCCGGTCGACGCTCCCGAGAAAACCGGGAGCTGACCTATGCCGACCATCAAAGCCCTGCAGCCGCTGCCGCCCGGCAGTACGATCGGTATCCTCGGCGGTGGCCAGCTCGGCCGCATGCTCTCGCTCGCCGCGGCCCGCCTGGGCTTCAAAACCCACATTTACTCCGACGATCCCGACAGCCCCGCCTTCGAGGTCACGTCCCGCTTCACGCACGGGGGATACGCCGACCTGCCCCACCTCGAAACGTTCGCCCGGCAAGTCGATGTCGTCACCTACGAGTTCGAGAACGTCCCCGTCGAGGCAGCCCGCCATATCGACAAACTTGTCCCTGTGCGCCCCGGCGCCAAAGCACTCGAGGTCGCCCAGGACCGCCTCGTCGAAAAGGAATTCGTGGCGGCCCTCGGCATTCCCGTTGCCCCGTTCGCCGAGATCAGCCATCGCCGCGACCTGATCGCAGCACTCGAACGTTTCAAGGCGCCGTCGATCCTCAAGACCCGCCGTCTCGGCTATGACGGCAAGGGCCAGTTGAGCCTCGCTCCCGATGCCGACGCCGCCGCGGCCGTCGCAGCACTCGGCCACCGCGCCGCGATCCTCGAGCAGCGGCTGGACTTCGTCTCCGAAACCTCGGTTATCGTTGCCCGCGCCCTCGATGGCGCCGTCGCTACGTACGATTGCCCCACCAACACGCACTCCGGTGGCATCCTTCGACGCTCGATCGTTCCCTCCGGCCTACCCGTTTCGGCCCTCGTCGAAGCGCAAAGGCTCGCCCACGCCATCGCCGACGCGCTAGACTACGTCGGCGTGCTCGCAGTCGAGATGTTCTACATGGGGCCCGCGGCCAAGCCGGCGCTGGTCGTCAACGAAATCGCCCCGCGCGTTCACAATTCGGGCCACTGGACGATAGATGCCTGCGGCTGCAGCCAGTTCGAAAACCACATTCGCGCAGTCGCCGGCTGGCCACTGGGATCACCTGCCCGCCATTCCGACGCCGAGATGTTGAACCTCATCGGGGAAGAGGCCCACACCTGGGCCGACCTCGCCGCCGAACCCGGCATGTGCATCCACCTCTACGGCAAACGCGAAGCCCGAGAAGGCCGCAAGATGGGCCACGCGACGCGGCTTCGGCCGCGGTCTGGCGGTTGATTAGGCGCAGCAAGGTGCAATTCCGACCATTGCCCCGTGGACAATTGTCATCGCCTGGCGTATTAACCGGCCATCCCATGATCCGGGTAACCTATCGTGCGCCAACTCGGCCGCTTGGCAGAGGCATGGTCGTGTGAGCCCGGGAATTCACCGTCGGGCCTGAAAAGGCCTATAGATCAACACACTGGAGGATGGACCCCTAGTGCAGGTACTCGTTCGCGACAACAACGTCGACCAGGCGCTCCGCGCCCTCAAGAAGAAGATGCAGCGCGAAGGCATCTTCCGCGAGATGAAGCTCCGCAACTACTTCGAAAAGCCCTCTGAGAAGAAGGCGCGCGAAAAGGCCGAGGCGATTCGCCGGGCCCGTAAGCTGGCGCGCAAGAAGCTGCAGCGTGAAGGTCTCCTGCCGGGCAAGCCGGTCGTGAAGCCCGGCGCCGATGGCAAACCCGGCGCCGCCGCTGGTGGCCGTCCGCCGCGTCCGCCGCGTCCTTCGTTCTGATCTGATATATTGACAATGCGAGATGCCGCCGGACCCACGTTCGGCGGCTTTTTCGCGTGGATCACTCGGCCCGCATCACCCGCCCGGTCTCCCAGCCAATCAGCGCCCGCTTCCGCGTCAGCCCCCAGTGATAGCCGCCGAGATTGCCGTCGCTACGCAGCACCCGGTGACACGGCACGACGAACGAGATCGGATTGCGCCCGACGGCTGAACCGACGGCACGTGACGCAGTCGGCTGGCCTAGATGGCGCGCGATATCGGCATAGCTGACCGCCCGCCCCATCGGGATCCTGAGCAGGGTCTCCCATACACGAACCTCGAAGTCGGTGCCGATAAGCACAAGCCGCACGGGTTGCTCTGGCACCCACTGTTCCGGCTCGAACACGCGCGCCACCAGCGCCGCCGTCCGTTCCGGCGCCTCGATGAAACGCGCGGCGGGCCAGCGCCGCGTCATGTCGGCCAACGCTTCCGCACGCGATTGCCCGGCGTCCTCGTCGACGAAGGCTAGCCCAGCGACCCCTCGCTCGGTCGCAAACAGGACCGCCTCCCCGAACGGCGTCCCGTGGAAGCCATAGGCGATCTCGAGCCCCGCCCCGCGTCGTTTCACGTCGCCCGGCGTCATCGCTTCGCATGACACGAACAGGTCGTGCAACCGCCCGCCGCCCGACAGTCCCACCTCGTGCGCCGCCTCCAGCACACTCGCTGATCCCGACAACAGTTCCCGTGCATGTTCGAGCGTGATCGCCTGCACGAACGCTTTCGGCGACAGTCCGCACCATCTCGTAAAAAGCTTCTGCACGTGCGCGCCGCTCAGTCCGAGATGCGCTGCCAGCGCGTCGAGATCGGGCTGGTGCGTCCAACTCTCCGAGAGGAAGCGGATGGCGCGACGAACCAACTCGTAGTCACGCCCCGTCCGCCCCGATGGTAGCGAAGGAGGCTTCGGAGAAGCGCCGACGGCCCTGATCATGTTATCCGACATGGGAAGCCTCGATCTTGATCCGGTTCCCAAGACCTAGGCGTCCCCGACAACCAAATCGACCCGTTTCCTGTCATTCGTGCGCCTCGTCGTTCTCGACCCTTGTTCGCTGCCAGCGCACGAACGTCGCGAACCGAGCCCGAGGATTGTCCGAGGACCCTCGATTGCCCAGGCGGTCAAATCCGCGGGCCCCCGCGCGCGATCAGCAACGCCTCTCGCAGAGCGGGCGCAAGCTCCACCTTCTCGTCTTCGGTGAGAAACCCGCCGAAAGGGTACTCCACGCCGTGCGACGCGAGCGCGATCGACGTCCGCCCATCGATCGCGCGGGCAAGCCGCACGTCCACCCAAGCGGCGATCAGTTCTGTCGAACGGCGCTCGCCCCCCACACCGATATGAGTCAGCGTCAATTTGCCATCGCCAATATCGATCGTCTCGAACTGTCGCCCAGAGCGATAGCTGCGCCGGAACGCGAACCAGATCAGCGCGACGTCAAGTCCTAAGAACCCGAGCACCGGCCACGCCCCCAGCCATGCGAACACCGCGCCCGTCACGAAACTGACAAAGCCGATCGCGCTCATCACGACGAGAAATCCCGACTGGCTGAGCGATCGAAACGGCGTAAGCACGAACCGCACCGGCCCCGGGCCGAGCTGGCCCCCGCCCAGAGGTCCTGTGTCTGGTCCTCTGTCTGGCCCACTGCTTGCGCTGCTGCTTGGCAAAATGTGTTCGGTCATGCCAGGTATTCTACCCACAACCGGGAAGGGAAAAAAGGCGCATGCCGAAGCGCGTTGCAGCCGCAGCTGCCGAGACCGAGACCAAGTCCGCCGAAGCCGAGCTGAAACCCAAGCCCAAGGCGAAGGCGAAGGCGAAACGCGCTACCAAACCCAAACTGCCGCCTGAAGACATCGCCGCGATCTTCGCCACTTTTCATCGCCTGAACCCCGAGCCGAAAGGCGAGCTGGAAAGCGTCAACGTCTTCACGTTGCTTGTCGCCGTGGTGTTGTCGGCGCAGGCAACCGACGCTGGCGTCAACAAGGCGACGCGCGCGCTTTTCAAAGTCGCCGACACGCCCGAGAAGATGGCAGCCCTCGGCGAGGAAGGGTTCACGGCCTACATCAAGTCGATCGGACTGTTCCGCACCAAGGCGAAGAACGTCATCGCCCTGTCGAAGAAGTTGATCGACGAGCATGGCAGCCAGATCCCGCCCGACCGTGACGTGCTGCAGACGCTGCCGGGCGTCGGCCGCAAAACCGCGAACGTCGTGATGAACATGGCGTTCGGCCATCCGACGATGGCCGTCGACACGCACGTATTCCGCGTCGCCAACCGCATCGGCCTGACGAAATCTAAAAACCCTCTCGACACCGAAAAGCAGTTGATGGCGATCATTCCGCCCGAATTCGGCGTTCCCGCGCATCATTGGCTGATCCTGCATGGCCGCTACCTCTGCAAGGCCCGCAAACCCGAATGCTGGCGCTGCCCCATCCGCAACCTCTGCCGGTTCCCCGACAAGACGCCCGCGCCGGGCGGGTGAGATCGGCGCATGCCCCACGAGCTAAGCCGTGCCGCGGTTTACGATCGAGCCCGTCGCAATAAGCTCCGTCAGGAGTGACATCATCGCGTGGGTGGAGCACGTGAACGGATCGAGCGTGGTATTTTCGGAATACTTCAGCAACACGGCAGCGTTGATACTCTCCACATTCACCCGCCCCATCGTCCAGTTTCCGAACCGGCGCTCTGTAATCTCCTCGAACGAGAGAATGGTCATTTGCTGGTGGCGGTCGT
>LNFM01012486.1_pt1 | contig 11148 bp, 9 predicted proteins | sample 596031 | NCBI WGS metagenome assembly LNFM01 (sample SAMN04254537, study PRJNA301005) | activated carbon metagenome | isolation source: dual media filters at the Ann Arbor, Michigan drinking water treatment plant | place: USA: Ann Arbor | reverse complement strand
CTTGAACTCGCGGCTGAATGTCCTTCGTCCCATGCAAGGGCCTCCGATCGGGTGAAAACCTTATCCAGGTGTCCACCAAACCGGCAGCAGGCCAAAGCGTCCCGACCGACAGCACGGCCAGAGCGTCAGCGCCAGTAACGGCCAAGCGCTGGCGGCTCATGTCACCAAGAAGCGCCCGATGGGCACAGCAGATCCGCTTCGCCCCGATGGATTTACCCGAGGCCGCTCAGGCCGGCCGCACGCTCCATGGATAAGGCATGCTCCCCTTCGCCAGTCCCGTGATGCTGCGCCGATGCGCTGTGCGGATGAAGAACTGGCCGAGCGGGATTGTCGCGACGTCATCCTGCGCGAGCTTGTTGATCTCGTTCGCCAGGCTGCGCTGCCGCTCCGGCTCTGCCGCGTCCAGCCACGCCTGCACCAGTTCCTCGGCCCGAGGGCTCGTGTACCAGCCGAACCAGCCATTCGCGCCCGGTCCCTTCACCAGGGAGGACACGCCCGGATTCAGGTAGGCGAGCGAGGAGCCGTACGTGTGGAAAATGCTCCATCCGCCCTGCTCAACCGGCTCGCGCCGCACTCGGCGTTGGACCACCGTGCCCCAGTCCGTGTCGGCCAACTCGACATTCATGCCGATGCGCCGCAGCCGATCCGCCGTGACTTGGCCGTGCGGGCCGATTAGCGGGAAGTCCGTCGGATTGATGATGACGACCTTCTCGCCGTTATAGCCCGAGGCCTGCAGCGCGGCCCGCGCGCGATCGAGGCTGCGCGGCGGCCGGTTGAACTCCGACAGATCCTCGATGCCGAGCGGCGTACCGCAGGGAAAAAGGCTGCGGCATTCGCGCCAGACTGAACGATCGGCGCCAAGCGTCGCCTGCATGTACTCCGGCTGTTCGACCGACAGCGCCACCGCCTGGCGCACCTTCACGTTGTTGAACGGCGCCTGCAGGTGGTTGAGCCGCATGATGGATAGCAGGCCGGCCGGATTCAAGATGTCTATCGCGATATTGCGGTTGCGCTGCAAGGTTGGGATCAGGTCCGACAGCGGCTGCTCGAGCCAGTCGACCTCCCCGTTCTGCAACGCCGCTGCAGCGGTCGCGGGGTCGGGCAGGATGTGCCACTCGATACGCGGAAAATGCGCGACCTTCCCGCCCGAGGCCCAGTCCGACGCTTCCTGCCGCGGCACATAGGCATCGTTCTTCACATAGACGACGCGGCTGCCGGACACGAACTCGTCGCGCAGGAAGCGATAGGGACCGGACCCGACGACCTCGGCGATCTGCGCGCTGGCATCTGTGCGCGCCAAACGCTCGGGGAAAATGAACGGGACATTCGCGTCCGGCTTGGCCAGCGCATCGAGCAGCAGGGGGAAGGGGCGCTTGAGGCGAATCTCGAGCGTCCGGTCGTCGGTGGCGACCCATCCATCGACAACGGCGGCGAGGATCTGGCCGAAGGCATCGCGCTTCGACCACCGCTCGAGGCTCGCCGCGCAGTCGCGCGCGCGGACCGGCTCGCCGTCGTGGAAGCGCAGGCCCTCGCGCAGCCGGATGGTCCAGACGCGGCCATCCGCGCTGACGCTGTGACCCTCGGCCATTTGCGGGCGCGGCCGTTGGTTTCCGTCCACGGCAAAAAGCGTGTCGTAGACGTGGTAGCCATGCATCTGGGTGACGATTGCGCTCGTCCAGATGGGGTCGAGCGCGGTGAGGTTGGCCTGCGGCACGAAGCGCAGCGTCGCCGTGCGGGCCGGCTGTGCGACGGCGGGCGCCGCAGTGCCGAAGGCGCCGGCAGCGGCGCCCTGCAGAAGGGTACGACGTTTCATGGCGTTTCCTGTTCTTTGCTCACGCAACTTGACGGGAAGCGTATGAGCCCCGGCGAGGTCCGGTCAAATGCATGCATGGCTCACAGGCGCTTGCGGCCTGCCAGAGCGCCTGGGAGCTTGTCCGACGTCAGCACCCTTGAGACAAAACGGCGTGCTGAAGGGCGTCGGCCGGGTTTACCAACAGACGGTGATCGACACCTATTCGAAGGTCGGCTTCGCCAAGCTCTACACGCGCAAGACGCCGCTGACCGCGGCGGACATCCTCAACGACCGGGTGATCCCGTTTTTCGACGAGCAGGGCATTCGCATCGATCGGATGCTGACCGACCGCGGCACCGAGTATTGCGGCGCCCATGACCGGCACGAGTATGAGCTCTATCTCGCCGTGGAGGACATCGACCACACCCGGACCAAGGTTAAGAGCCCGCAGACCAACGGCATCTGCGAGCGTTTCCACAAGACGCTGCTCGACGAGTTCTACCGCGTCGCCTTTCGCAAGCGGCTCTACGACACGGTGGAGATGCTGCAGGCCGATCTGGATGGCTGGATGGTCACCTACAACGAGGACCGCACCCATCAGGGCCGCTGGTGCTTCGGTAAGACCCCGATGCAGACATTTCTCGACAGCGCCGATCTGGCGCGCGAAAAACAGAACCTGTCGAAGGCCGCTTAGCCGCGACAGCCGACAGTTTCGATCCGGCGGACACCCACCACGCCAGATCGGACAAACGTCAGATCAAGTCGCTACTTCTACACCTGGGTGCTCCAGCGCCTGCCGCTGGAGGAACAGTTCTGAAGCGCCCCACGCAACCCTGACGTCGGAACCGGCCGCCCCCCCGCCCTGGCGCTTGATGTGAATCAGGGAAACGGGAGCCCGGTGGATGTAGCGCATTGAGCTGTGGGGCCACCTGCACACGAAACTTGCGCGCCTTCCGCACGTTCCCGCAGAGGAGCGGTGAGGTCTCGCGCCCCACTGTCGCCTCCGCTTGCCGACGTGCCGCTGCTGTTTTGCGGCGACAGGGATTCGCGCATGGAGGAGGTCCAGGGACACTGCCTGCGGGAAGCACACGCTACCGGGCCGCAGGCATCGAGAACCGCCATCGGCGTTGCCACGCCGACGAATTCGCACCCGGGGACCTAACCCGACGAGGACACGAGGACACCCCCATGTCGTCCGATCCCGCAACCGCACCCGGGGGCATCGATCAACACGCCCCGCTGACCCCGCAGATCGCCGGGCTTGGCCTGCCCGTGAGGGTCGGACCCGTCGCGGGCATGACGGCGTCGAACCCGGTCGCCCCGCTTTCCGCCGTTGGCACCCTGGGCCTGAACCTCTGGAGCCGGCGCTGGCGCATCCTCGGCGCCCTCGTGGTGATCTGCACGACCCTGTACTTCACCATCCCCTGGATGCTCGGCCCGATCGTCACAGGGCAGCCGGTGCAGCGCGGCGCGCTAGTGCAGAGCGTCGTGGCGAGCGGCCGTGTCGAGACCCCGCACCGGGTGAATATCGGCAGCCAGATGACCGGAACCGTCGCGTCGGTTCCTGTCACGGAGGGCCAGGTGGTCGCGGTAGGCCAGGTTCTCGTGACGCTCGAGGACAGCGAACTTCGCGCGAGCGTCGAACAGGCGGAGGCCTCCGTCGCCCAGGCCGCAGCGCGCTTGCGGCAGATCATCGAAGTGACACTGCCCGTGGCGCGGGAGAACCTCAGCCAGGCGCAGTCAAATCTGCTCAACGCGCAACAGCAATTTGCCCGCGCGGAAAGCCTTCGCACGGGTGGCTTCGAGACTCAGGTCCAGCTCGACAACGCGCGGCGCACCCTCAATGTCGTGCAGGCGCAGGTGCGCGCCGCGCAGGCTCAGGTCGCCGGCAATGTTCCCGGCGGTACCGAATACGTCGCTGCCGAAGCCGCGCTGCGCGAGGCAGGCGCAAGCCTGCTCGTGGCGCGGTCACGGCTCGACTACACACAGATCCGCGCGCTGGAAGCCGGCACGCTCATTGCCCGGTCGGTGGAACGCGGCTGGGTCGTCCAGCCGAACCAGGTCTTGATGGTGCTTTCACCGATCGGACAGATCGAGATCGTTGTGCAGATCGACGAGAAGAACCTCGGCCTCATCGCCGTCGGCCAGCAGGCGGTGGCATCCGCGGACGCCTATCCCGACCGGCGCTTCGCCGCGGAGCTTTCCTACATCAACCCCGCCGTCGATCCCGATCGCGCCGCGGTGGAGGTGAAGTTGCGCGTCGTCGCGCCGCCGGACTACCTGCGGCAGGATATGACGGTGTCGGTGGACATCGCGGTGGCGGAGCGCGCGGATGCGCTCGTCCTGCCGGTCGCGGCCGTGCACGACGCCGCGGGCGGCGCGCCCTGGGTGCTGCGCATCGAGAACGGGCGGGTACGGCGCCGAGCGGTCAGGATCGGCCTGCGCGGCCCGCACCGCGTCGAGATCCTGGACGGGCTGCGCGAAGGCGACCTGGTCGTGCCCGCCGGCTTGACGGTCGCCGATGGTGCCCGGATCCGGACCGCGGCGGCCCCATGAGAACCTGGCTGCCCTTCGAATGGATCGCCGCCATTCGCTTCCTGCGCGATGGCTGGATGCAGACGATCTTCATCCTCGCCGGCGTCTCGATGGGTGTCGCCGTCATCGTGTTCATGTCGGCGCTGCTCACCGGCATCCAGGCGAATTTCCTCAACCGTGTGCTGAGCGCCCAGGCCCATCTCGTGCTCCTCCCGCCGGACGAGGTCGCGCGCGCGCTGCGCGTCGCGGATGGTGTCATCCAGGACGCCGTGGTGCAGCGCCCGTCGCAGCGGATCCGCTCCATCGACCAGTGGCAGACCGTGCTGCAGCAGATGCAGGCCATGCCCGAGGTCGCCGTGGCGACGCCGATCGCGGCCGGCGGCGCGCTCGCCGTGCGCGGCGAGGCGAGCCGTTCGATCACGCTGACCGGCGTGGAGCCGGAGGGATACTTCCGCATCGTCAAGCTGCCGGAGAGCATCGTCGCCGGCCAGCCGCGGCTGACCAGCGAGGACATCGTCATCGGCACGGACCTCGCGAGCGACCTCGGCGTGGGCGTGGGCGACAAGCTGCGGGTCACCACCGCCACGGGGCGTGACGCGACGTTGACGGTGACGGGTCTCTTCGACCTCGGCAATCGCGGCGTGAACGAGCGCAGCACCTTCGTTGCCCTGCGCACGGCGCAGAGCCTGCTCGGCCTGACCGGCGGCGTCACCAGCCTGCAGGTCACGCTGCACGACCCCTATGCGGCGGAGATCCTCGCGCAGTCGGCGCATGGCATGACCGGCATCCGCGCCGACAGCTGGATCCGGACGAACCTGCAGTTCTTCACCGCGGTCAATGCGCAGCAGACCTCGAACACGGTGATCCGGCTTTCGGTCGGCCTCTCGGTCGCGCTCGGCATCGCGAGCGTGCTGGTGGTCTCGGTGGTGCAGCGCTCGCGCGAGATCGGCATCCTGCGCGCGATGGGTGCGCGGCGTGGACAGGTCCTGCGGGTGTTCCTGATCCAGGGCGGCGTGCTCGGGCTGCTGGGTTCGGTGATCGGATCGGCTGCCGGCGTCGGAGCGCTGGTGGCGTGGCATGCCTCGGTCCGCCAGGCGGATGGCAGCCCGCTGTTTCCCCTGATGATCCAGCCGCAATTGTTTGTCATCGCGGCCGTGGTGGCGGCATTGACCGGCGTGCTCGCCGCCATGGCGCCCGCGCTGCGTGCGGCACGGCTCGACCCGGTGGTGGCGATCCGTGGCTGACGCGCCCGGGCCTTCGCCGCAGGAGGTCCTGCGCCTGGAAGGTGTGCGCAAGTCGTTCGGCATTGGCACGCCGCGCGAGGTCGAGGTGCTGCACGGCATCAACCTTGTGCTGCAGAGAGGAGAGTTTTGCGCCCTGATCGGCCCGTCAGGATCGGGCAAGAGCACGATGCTCAACCTGATCGGCTTGCTCGACCGCCCGACGGCCGGGGCGCTGTTCATCGAGGGGCATGACACGCGGACCCTCGACGATGGGACGCTCACGCGGCTACGGGGCCGGAACATCGGCTTCGTGTTCCAGCACCATCACCTGATCGGCGCCTTCACGGCGGCCGAAAACGTCATGATGCCGCTCCTGCTCGATCGCAACAGGCCCGACGCGGCGATGCGCCGCAGCGCCGAGAGCCTGCTCGACCGGGTGGGCCTGCTGCCGTGGAAGGACAGCCGCGTTGGCAACCTCTCCGGTGGCCAGCAGCAGCGCGTTGCCATCGCGCGTGCGCTGGCCATGAGTCCGGCGCTGGTGCTGGCGGATGAGCCGACGGGCAACCTCGACACGAAGTCAGCCGATGGCGTCTTCGACCTGCTGCGCGAAATGAACCGCACGAGCCGCACCACATTCCTGATCGTCACCCATGATCCGCGCCTGGCGCAGCGCTGCGACCGCATCATCGAGGTGGTGGATGGTCGGATCGTCGCGGATGGCGCAGTGCAGGAACGCCGGCGCATTGGTGCATCGTGACGGGCGAAGACCCGACCCATGATGGCTGGGCTCTTGATGCAACCTAGGCTCGGGACGCATTGACCGAGCCAGAAGAGGACGGTGGCGGCGAGTGTGATCGCGCTGAAGAAGGTGTGAGCGCAGCGGTCGTAACGCATGACGATGCGCCGCCAAACCTTGAGCCTGCCGAACATGATCTCAATGTGGTGGCGCTGGCGATGCAGAATGGCGTCGTGCGGGATGGCGCCCTTCCGACTGCACGCGCGATTGATATGGCGCAAGGCGCATATGCGCCAAGCGGCATAGCAAGCTGTATGTCGGATCCGTCAAAGCTGCTCGCCGCCCTGGCCGAGCCCACCCGCCTCGAAGCGCTGCGCCTGCTGCGCGACGGACGTGAACACTGCGTCTGCGAGCTCATGGAAGTTCTCGGCGCCAGCCAGTCTCGCATGTCCCGCCACATGGCGACGCTGCGCCAGGCTGGCCTGGTGGTGGACCGGCGCGATGCGCAGTGGGTCCGATACCGGGTCAATCCCGCCATGGCGCCCGCCGTCCGCCACCTTCTCGAGGCCGCGCTTGATCTACCCCTCCGTCAAGAAAGCCTCGCGGCATGAGCGCCACCACCATCCATCGGCCATCGGCGGTGCCGTGGCTGGCCGGCACCCTGGCCGCCTTGCTGGTCTGGGCCGCGCTCTACAGCCAGTTGACCCCCTTCTCGGAATGGGCGGTGTCGCTGCTGCCGGTGGATCCGGCGAGCCATCTCGGCCAGTCCATCACCTTCTTCCTGTACGACACGCCGAAGGTCCTGCTGCTGCTGACGCTGGTGGTCTTCGCGATGGGTGTGGTGCGTTCCTTCTTCTCTCCGGAACGCACCCGCGCCCTGCTGGCCGGACGACGCGAAGGTGTGGGCAACGCCATGGCGGCCTCCCTCGGCATCGTCACGCCGTTCTGCTCCTGCTCCGCGGTGCCGCTGTTCATCGGCTTCGTCTCGGCGGGCGTGCCGCTCGGCGTGACCTTCTCCTTCCTGATCGCGGCACCGATGGTCAACGAAGTGGCCCTTGGCGTGCTCTTCGCCCTGCTCGGCTGGAAGGTGGCGCTGACCTACCTCGTCTTCGGGCTGGCCATCGCCATCACCGCCGGATGGGTCATCGGCAAGCTGAAGCTGGAATCCTGGCTGGAGCCGTGGGTGTTGAAGATCCACGCAGGCACCGTGGACCTGCCGGAGGCCACGCTCACCTGGCCCGATCGCATCCGCGCTGGCCTGGATTCGGTAAAGGAGATCGTCGGCCGCGTCTGGTACTGGATCATCGCCGGCATCGCCGTGGGCGCCCTCATCCATGGCTACGCGCCAGAAGAGATGCTGGCCTCGATCATGGGCAAGGACGCCTGGTGGTCCGTCCCGGCCGCCGTGCTGGTCGGCATTCCAATGTATTCCAACGCCGCCGGTATCATCCCGGTGGTCGAAGCGTTGTTGGGCAAGGGTGCGGCGCTCGGCACGGTGCTCGCCTTCATGATGTCGGTGATCGCGCTGTCGCTGCCGGAGATGATCATCCTGCGCAAGGTGCTGTCCGTGAAGCTGATCGCCGTCTTCGTGTGCGTCGTGGCGACCGGCATCCTCGCCGTGGGCTTCCTGTTCAACCTGCTTTTCGCCTGAAGGAATTCGATCATGAAGAACGTCAAGGTGCTCGGCCCGGGCTGCAAACGCTGCGACGCGGCCGTGCAGATGGTGAAGGATGCCGCCGCGAAGGCCGGTGTGGAGGTCACCGTCGAGAAGGTGACCGACTATGCCGAGATCGCCGGCTACGGCATCGCCTCGACACCCGGCCTCGTGGTGGACGGCAAGGTGGTGCACGCTGGCGGCCTGCCGAAGGCCGAGGATGTCGCGCGCTGGATCGCAGCGTGACACTGGCGGCGGCGCGGCACGCACGGGCCGCCCGCCGATGAGCGACACACAGACGCAGCGCCTGAAGCTCGATCTTGGTATCCTCCTGCCTGATGCTCCTGGCGAAGCCGATGCCTGCGTCGGGCGCCTGATCAGCGACCTGAGCGGTCGTGATGGTATTGGCCAGGCGCATGTCGTCCCCGCGTCAGGCGAACACCCCGCGCAGCTGTGCATTCACTACGACCCCAGCGTTGCAAGCCTGGCCCGCGTACAGGAGATCGCCCGCAGCGCCGGCGCGAAGCTGACCGAGCGCTTTGGCCATGTCCTGTGGGATGTGGGGGGGCTGCAGGATGAGCGCCGCGCCCGCACCGTCACCGATCTGCTGTCTCGTCTTCCAGGTGTTATGGAAGCCGATGCGTCACCGGCCGGGCCGGTCCGCGTCGAGTTCGACCGCACGGCCACCTCCGAGGCTGCGTTGCGCAGCGCGCTCGACGGCATGGGCGGATCTGCGCGCGGTGGAACCCCGCAGCAGGCAGCCGAAGCCGAGCACGAGCATGGCGGTCCATTCGGCGCGAATTCCGAGCTGATCTTCGCACTGCTCAGTGGAGCGCTGCTGATCGCGGGCTATGCGGCCTCCTGGCTGCCCGCCGTGCCGGCCTGGCTGCCGGTGGCGCTCTACGTCGGCGCCTATGTCTTTGGCGGCCACTACACGCTGCGCGAGTCGATCGACACCTTGCGTCTCGGCCGCTTCGAGATCGACACGCTGATGCTGGTCGCCGCGGCGGGGGCGGCTGCGCTGGACAAGTGGGCCGAGGGCGCGCTGCTGCTGTTCCTCTTCAGTATCGGACACGCGCTTGAACACTACGCGATGGGGCGCGCCCGTCGGGCGATCGAGGCGCTGGCTGATCTCGCGCCACCCACCGCGGAACTCCGTCGTGACGGTGCCGTCCACGAGGTTCCCGTCGCCGAGCTGGTGATCGGCGACACGATCATCGTGCGCCCGAACACCCGCATTCCGGCCGATGGCTTCGTAGCCCTTGGGGAAAGCAGCGTCGACCAGGCGCCCATCACCGGCGAAAGCGTGCCGGTGGACAAGCGCGCCGTGGAGGACGCCGGCCGCGCCGCACGCCGGCCCGAAGGATTGCTGGCGGAGAACCGTGTCTTTGCCGGCACCATCAACGGCGCCGGCGCGCTGGAAGTGCAAGTCACCCGGCTGGCGGCGGACAGCTCGCTCGCGCGCCTGGTGCGCATGGTGAACGAGGCCGAGGCTCAGAAGTCCCCCACCCAGCGGTTCACGGACAGGTTCGAGCGCATCTTCGTGCCGGTCGTCCTGGTCTCCGTCGTGGTGCTGCTGTTCGCCTGGATGGTGATCGATGAGGGCTTCGGCGACAGCTTCTATCGCGCCATGGCGGTGCTGGTGGCCGCCAGCCCCTGCGCGCTGGCGATCTCGACGCCCAGTGCGGTGCTCTCGGGCATCGCGCGCGCCGCGCGTGGCGGCGTCCTGGTGAAGGGCGGCGGGCCGCTGGAGAACCTCGGCAAGCTGGGCGCCATCGCCTTCGACAAGACGGGCACGCTCACCGAGGGCAAGCCACGCGTGACGGATGTGCTCCCCGCTCCGGGCGTTGACGAGCCTTCTCTGCTGACGGTCGCGATCGCCGTCGAGGCGCTCAGCGACCACCCCCTCGCCGCCGCCGTCGTCCGCGATGGACGGGCGAGGCTGGGCGCGGAGGTAACAATACCTGCGGCCGAGGACTTGCGGAGCATCACGGGCCGCGGCCTTTCGGCCCGGATCGGCGCCGATCCCGTCCATGTCGGCAAGGCGGCGCTTTTCGCGGAGATCGACGGGCCACCGCTGACGGCAGAGGTCCAGGCCATGATCGCTGACCTCGAGCAACGTGGCCGCACCACGATGGTGGTCCGGCGGGGCGAGCAGTATCTCGGCGCCATCGGCCTGATGGACACGCCGCGCGAAGGTGCCGCCGGGGTAATCCTGCGCCTGCGCAAGCTCGGTATTTCACGGATGGTGATGATGTCGGGCGACAATGCCCGCGTCGCCGAGGCGGTGGCGCAGCAGGTCGGGCTGGACGAAGCCTGGGGTGACCTGATGCCCGAGGACAAGGTCGCGGCCATCCAGCGCTTCCGGGCCGAGCAGGACGTGGCGATGGTGGGGGATGGCGTGAACGACGCACCCGCGATGGCCCATGCGACAGTCGGCATCGCGATGGGGGCAGCCGGGTCAGACGTGGCGCTGGAAACCGCCGACGTCGCGCTGATGGGTGACGACCTCACGCGCCTGCCCTTCGTGATCGGGCTGAGCCGCAGCACCAACCGCATCATCCGGCAGAACCTCTGGATCAGCCTGGGCATGGTGGCAGTACTGGTGCCGGCGACGCTTTTCGGCCTCAACCTTGGCGCGGCAGTAGTCTTCCACGAGGGCTCCACCCTCCTGGTCGTGGCGAACGCCCTGCGGCTTCTGGCCTACCGCGATCCGACCGAAACGTAACGCCGCAGGACCGCCATGTGTGAGCTCTTCGCGCTGTCGGGCAGCATCGCGACGACCAGCAGCCATTCAATGGAGCGGCTGGCGCGGCGCAGCGACCGCGCCGGGCACCTCAGCGATCGTGGGGGCATCGGCTTCTATGACGGGCCCCGACGTCAGGCTGTTCCGGGAGCCGGAGGTGGCTGGCGACAGCGCGTGGGTTCGCTTCATCGGCGAACAGCGGATCCGAAGCCACCTCGTCATGTCGCATCTGCCACACGCGACCCAGGGGGAGGTATCGCTTCGGAATACCAAGCCCTTCGCGCGTGAACTGGGCGGCCGGATGCACCGCTTCGCCCACAACGGGTGGTTGCCTGGCATTGAGCAGCATCCTGCTCGCGAGGGCTAGAGAGACCTGTGCGCGGAAGGCTTGCGGCCTGGCGTGCTGACTGATTCTCTGTGCTGCGCGACGCGGGGAGCGGGCGGCATGGCACATCGCACCAT
>LNFM01012485.1_pt1 | contig 11148 bp, 7 predicted proteins | sample 596031 | NCBI WGS metagenome assembly LNFM01 (sample SAMN04254537, study PRJNA301005) | activated carbon metagenome | isolation source: dual media filters at the Ann Arbor, Michigan drinking water treatment plant | place: USA: Ann Arbor | reverse complement strand
AGCGCTGGTGGTCGCCGTAGACCGTGCGCATCTGGCCGGGCCAGGAATCCAGCAGCACCAGATTGCCCTCGGTGGCACCCTCCAGCACCTTGCCCTCGCCATCGACGATGGCGGGGCGCACGCCGAAGAAGGGCAGGGTGGCCGAGCCCGGCTTCTGCGGGATGGCGCCGGGCAGCGGGGTGATGAGGATGCCGCCGGTCTCGGTCTGCCACCAGGTGTCGACGATCGGGCAGCGGCTGTCGCCGACCACCCGGTAGTACCACTCCCAGGCCTCGGGGTTGATCGGTTCACCCACTGAACCGAGCAGGCGCAGGCTGGAGCGTGAGGTGCGCTTGACCGGCTCTTCGCCCTCGCGCATCAGCGCGCGGATGGCGGTGGGCGCAGTGTAGAACAGGGTGACCTTGTGCTTGTCGCAGACGTCCCAGAAGCGGCTGACGCTGGGGTAGTTGGGTACGCCCTCGAACATCAGGCTGGTGGCGCCGTTGGCCAGCGGGCCGTAGACGACATAGCTGTGGCCGGTGACCCAGCCGACGTCGGCGGTGCACCAGAACACGTCGTCCTCGCGCACGTCGAAGATCGCCTCATGGGTCAGGCTGGCGTAGAGCAGATAGCCGCCGGTGGTGTGCAGCACGCCCTTGGGTTTGCCGGTGCTGCCCGAGGTGTAGAGGATGAACAGCGGATCTTCCGCGTTCATGCGCTCGGGCTCGCAGGTGTCGGGCTGGCCCTCGACCAGCACGTCGTACCAGCGGTCGCGCGGGCTCTGCATGTCGATGGCGCCGCCGGTGCGGCGCACAACGATCACCGTCTCGACGCAGCTGGTCTCCGGGTTCTTCAGCGCCGCATCGACATTCGCCTTCAGCGGCACATGCTTGCCGCCGCGCATGCTCTCGTCCGAGGTGATGACGATCTTGCTGCCGCAGTCGGCGATACGCCCGGACAGCGCGTCCGGCGAGAAGCCGCCGAACACGATCGAGTGCACCGCGCCGATGCGCGCGCAGGCCAGCATGGCGACGGCGGCTTCGGGAATCATCGGCAGGTAGAGGGTGACGCGGTCGCCGCGCTTCACGCCCAGGTTGCGCAGCGCATTCGCCAGCTTGCAGACGCGCGCGTGCAGGTCGCGGTAGCTGACGTGGGCGGATTCGTCGGGGCTGTCGCCCTCCCACAGGATCGCGGTCTTGTTGCCGCGGGTGGCCAGGTGCCGGTCGAGGCAGTTGACGCTGAGGTTGAGTTCGCCGTCCTCGAACCAGCGGATGTGCAGGTCATCGGCGGCGAAGCTGACGTCCTTGACCTTGGTCGGTTTCTTGAACCAGTCGAGGCGCTCGGCCATGCGACCCCAGAAGCCTTCGTTGTCTTCGACCGACTCGCGGTAGAGGCGCTCGTAGTCCTCGCGGCGGTAGCGGGCCTTGGCGCTGAACTCGGCGGATGCGGCGTAGATGGGGCCGCTGCTGGCTTCGTTGGACATGGATTTCCTCCCTGGGCGTGGCCGGTGCGCACGGGCCGCGGAAACGGACATCGCCGCGCGCGCCATTCGAGATTGTTCGCCGCGAGTCTAGTCCCGCAAATCGGCGCTGGCGCACCCGCGTCGACCATGGTCGAAGCTGCCGCACCGAGGTCGTAGTGGAGCCTCAGCCGTTTAGACCAATGTGGAATGGAATGCTGCACTGCGGCGCGAACATGCTCGGCTCGCATCCTTGGGAGGGAGTGCCTCATGTTCACGTCGAAAACAGTCAAACGAGGGCCGCTGGCCCTGGCAATCGCGGGCGTCCTGGCGATGGGGCCGGCACTCGCACAAACCGACCGCGAAGCCCAGCTCGAAGCCCGCATCGCCGAGCTGGAGCGGATGGTCGGCGAGCTGGTCAAGCAGCAGACGGCTGCCCCCGCGGCACCCGCCGCACCGGCCCTGCCGGCCGGCACGCAGCCGATCCAGGCCACCAGCGTGGTGCCGGGTGCGAACCCGGGCACCCGCTTCGGCTTCGGTGGCTTCATCAAGGCCAACAGCAGCTGGTCCGACTACAGCGACGGCAACCCGGCTGCTGGCAACATCGCCCGCGATTTCTACCTGCCCGGCGCGATTCCGGTCGGCGGCGTGGGTGAGTCCGCGGTCTATGACGCCCACGCCAAGCAGTCGCGCTTCTGGTTCACCACCGACACCGTGCTGGAGAACGGCAGCAAGCTCGGCTCGCGCTTCGAGCTGGACTTCGCCGTGCCGACCGGCGGCGACGAGCGCAACACCAACACCTACAACCCGGTGCTGCGCCGCGCCTTCCTGACCTACGACAACTGGCTGTTCGGCCAGGAGTGGTCGAACTTCATGGAGCTGGGCGCCCTGCCGGAGACCACCGACTTCGTCGGCCCGACCGAAGGCATGGTGTTCGTGCGCCAGCCGCAGATCCGCTACACCAGCGGCGCGTGGTCGGTGTCGATCGAGAACCCCGAAACGGCTCTGACGCCGTTCGGCGGCGGCGCGCGCATCGTCACCGACGACAACACGGTGCCGGATTTCACCGCGCGCTACGCCAACCGCGGCGCCTGGGGCTTCGTCTCGGTGGCCGGCCTGCTGCGCCAGCTGCGTAGCGACACGGGTCTGCGCTCGACCACCGACACCGGCTTCGGCGTCAGCGTGTCCAGCAAGATCATGTTCGGCGAGAACGACCTGCGCCTGATGGCAACGGCGGGTTCGGGCATCGGTCGCTATGTCGGCCTGAACTTCTTCGAAGACGGCGTGCTGGAAGCCAACGGCGACATCGACAGCCTCGATGTGGTCGCCGCCTACGCGGCCTGGCGCCAGGTCTGGGGCGGCGGCTGGCGCTCGAACTTCGTGCTCGGCTACACCTCGGCCGACAACGACCGTGCGCTCACCGGCCTGAACGCCAATGCCGAAGCCAGCAGCGCGCGCGTCAACCTGTTCTGGACGCCGGCGCCCAAGCTCGACCTCGGCATCGAACTGTCCACGGCCAAGCGCGAACTCGAACGCGGCACCAGCGGCACGCAGAACCGCATCGACTTCATGGCCCGCTACTCGTTCTAAGACCTCAGGGAGCCCGGCGCGCAGCCTGCGCGCCGGGCATCAACGGAATCCAGGGAGACACCCATGTCAGGCAACAAGTCACCCGCTGAGTACTGGAAGGCCAATGTGCGGATCATCAGCATCTGCATGGCCATCTGGGCGCTCGTCTCATTCGGCTTCGGCATCGTGCTGCGGCCGCTCATCTCCGGCATCCAGTTCGGCGGCACCGATCTCGGCTTCTGGTTCGCGCAGCAGGGCTCGATCCTGAGCTTCATCGCGCTGATCTTTTTCTACACCTGGTACATGAACCGCCTCGACCGCGACTTCGGCGTGGACGAGCAGTAAGGAGTACGACCCATGGACCAGTTCACCATCAATCTTCTGTTCGTCGGCGGATCGTTCGCGCTCTACATCGCGATCGCGATCTGGGCGCGCGCCGGCTCCACGTCCGAGTTCTACGCGGCCGGTCGAGGCGTGCACCCGGTCATGAACGGCATGGCCACCGCGGCCGACTGGATGTCCGCGGCCAGCTTCATCTCGATGGCCGGCCTGATCGCCTTCGTCGGCTACGGCAACTCCAGCTACCTCATGGGCTGGACCGGCGGCTACGTGCTGCTGGCCCTGCTGCTGGCGCCGTACCTCAGAAAGTTCGGTCGCTTCACCGTGCCGGACTTCATCGGTGACCGCTTCTACAGCCGCAGTGCGCGTCTGGTGGCCGTGGCAGCCTTGCTGATCATGTCGATCACCTACGTCATCGGCCAGATGACCGGCGCCGGAGTGGCGTTCTCGCGCTTCCTCGAAGTCGACACCAACACCGGCCTGCTGATCGCGGCGGCAGTGGTGTTCGTGTATGCGGTGCTCGGCGGCATGAAGGGCATCACCTACACCCAGGTGGCCCAGTACATCGTGCTGATCATCGCCTACACCATCCCGGCGGTGTTCATCTCGCTGCAGCTGACCGGCAACCCGTTGCCACAGCTGGGCCTGTTCTCCGAGCACACCTCATCCGGCATGCCGCTGCTGGCCAAGCTCGATACGGTGCTGAAGGAGCTGGGCTTCAACGACTACACCGGCAACCACGGTTCGACCCTCAACATGGTGCTGTTCACCCTGTCGCTGATGGTCGGTACCGCCGGCCTGCCGCACGTGATCATCCGCTTCTTCACCGTTCCGAAAGTCTCCGATGCGCGCAAGTCGGCGGGCTGGGCGCTGGTCTTCATCGCCCTGCTGTACACGGTGGCCCCGGCGGTCGGTTCGATGGCGCGCCTGAACATCATCGACACCATCTACCCGGAAGGCACCACCGCGCAGCCGGTCTCGTACGACGAGCGTCCGGACTGGATGCGCAACTGGGAGAAGACCGGCCTGCTCAAGTTCGAGGACAAGAACCAGGACGGCCGCATCCAGTACTACAACGAGGCCAGCGCCACCTTCAAGGAAGAGGCTGAATCCCGCGGCTGGAAGGGCAACGAGATGGTGACCTTCAACCAGGACATCCTCGTGCTCGCCAACCCCGAGATCGCGCAGCTGCCGGGTTGGGTGCTGGGTCTGATCGCGGCGGGTGGCCTGGCGGCGGCGCTGTCGACGGCGGCAGGTCTGCTGCTGGCGATCTCGTCAGCGATCAGCCACGACCTGGTCAAGTCCACGTTCAAGCCGGACATCACCGAGAAGGGTGAGCTGCTGTGGGCGCGCGTCTCGATGGGCGTGGCGATCGTGGTGGCGACCTGGCTCGGCATGAATCCGCCGGGGTTCGCGGCGCAGGTGGTGGCGCTGGCCTTCGGCCTGGCCGCGGCCTCGCTGTTCCCGGCGATCATGATGGGTATCTTCTCGAAGAAGATGAACTCGGCAGGCGCGATCACGGGCATGCTGGTTGGCCTGGGTTCGACGGTGCTCTACATCTTCACCTACCTCGGCTGGTTCTTCGTTCCGGGCACCAACATGCTCGAGAACGTGCCCGCCAACTGGCTGTTCGGCATCTCCCCGCTGTCCTTCGGCGCGGTCGGTGCACTGCTGAACTTCATCGCCGCCTACGCGGTGCTGGCGATGACCAAGCCTGCTCCGGCGCACATCCAGGAGCTGGTGGAAAGCATCCGTGTGCCGCGCGGCGCGGGTGGTGCCACCCACCACTGAGGTTCTGCCCTGCAGCCGGCGCAAGACCGGCATGATGTGGCGGCCCGTCCCCTCGCGGGGGCGGGCCGCTGCGTTTGGGTCAACCCGGACGTTTCGACCTTGCCGCCCCCTGTGCGCGACGCGTCCGCCCATCCGGCGCGCGCAGGCCTGATCCGCGCTTCGCAGCTCGCAGGTCATCGAGCCTCGCCACACCGGCGCCGCTGCTTGCGGATCTCACGGGCGCGGACTATTCATGGGCCCATCACCACGCCAGCCACTCTCAGGACCCTCGAATGCTGTTTGAACTGATCGCCACCTTCGCTGCCGGTTTCTGCCTCGCAGGTCTGGTCATGGCCCTGCGCTGGCTGTTGCGCGGGCGCGGACTGCCGGCCTGGACAGTGCCGTTGGCGGCGGGCCTGGGCATGCTGTCGTATGCGGTGTGGTCCGAGTACACCTGGCTCGATCGCGCCAGCGGCACCCTGCCGCCCAGCGTCGAGGTGGTGTCGACCAATGAGGTGCAGGTCTGGTACAGGCCCTGGACCTATGTGGTGCCGCAGGTCAATCGCCTGATCGCGCTGGACCGTGCCGAACTCAAGCGCAATCCGGCGCAGCCGGGCAAGGTGCTGGGCGGCGTGATCCTGATGGGCCGCTGGGAGCCGACCCGCCGCTTCGGTGCGATGTTCGACTGCAGCGCGCACCGTCGCGCCGACCTGCTGGACGGCGTCCGCTTCGACGAGGCGGGCGATCTGGTCGATGCGCGCTGGATCGAGCTGCCCGCGGACGATCCGCTGCTGGCTGCGGCTTGCCGGGAAGACGGGGCAGGCTAGTTCCCGACGGCGACAGCGGCTGCGGTGGCCCTCGCGACTCGGTTTCCAGCCATAGGCGGAGCTGGGAAGCTCTCAAGAAACAGAACGCTTGCGACCCCATTGATCGTCGCCCCCACGTAGGTGGGGGCCCCGTGTCGCTTGCCTCAGTCGCACGAGTCCTGGATCCCCGCCCCCGCCTTCGCGAGGGCAGGCTCTGCGCGGGGATGACGTATCAATGTTCCTTCAAGAACACTTGGCCCGCCGCGCGGGGCTTGGAAGCCCTCAGGAAGCAGCACGCTCGGCGCATCACCGATTGCCGTCGCCCCCGCGATGGCCGGCTGTTTGTGGCAGCGAGCTTGCTCGCGACCCGCATGTCATGCGGGGCGCAGGCTGCGGTCGCCTGCAGGCAGGCTCTGCAAGGAGAGACCCATCGCTTCGCGGTTGCCGGCGGCGGCGCCAAGAATCCCGAATCCCGGCCCCAGCCTCAGGCCGAAGCGGAGTCCTCGCTCGGTGCGCTTTCCTGGGCGCGCTTGCGCGCTTCGGCCTGGGCGCGCAGTCGCGCCACTTCGACCGGGTCGATCATCGGACCGGCGCTCTGCGAGCTGCCTTCGATGCGCGACTGGATGAGCAGCAGGGTGCCCCAGACCATGGTGACCAGGGCGATGGCCAGCAGCAGCAGGGCGAGCCCCGCGGACTGGCTTTTCAGCACGACGGCGAAGCAGAGCAGGGACAGCCCGTACAGGGCCCAGGGTTTCCATGCCATCGGAAGCTCCAAACGCGCAGGCGCGCGGCGGCAGAGGTGGACTGGCCGACGCCGGAGCGCGACCGCGGGGCGCCAGTGTAGTGCCACTGCCGCCGCCTCGCCGGGCCGTTCATCGGCGCTGCGATGCGCCGGCCGACGCCGCGATGTCGCTTTCCGCCCCCGGATTTCGTACTTGCTCCGCAGGAGGGCCCGCCCAGGCATGTCGCCTGCCGCGCCGCCCGGCCGATCCACGGAGCTGCGCCCATGAACTCTTCCACGATCCGCGCGACCCTCGCCGCACTCGCGCTCGGCCTGGCCCAGCTCTGCGCCGCCGGCCCCGGCTACTGGACGGGCAGCGGCCCCGACGGCGGCTGGATCTACGACATCAAGGTCCACCCGACCACGCCGGCCATCGTCTATGCGTCCTCACGCGGCGGCATCTATCGCAGCGTCGACGCCGCGGTGACCTGGCAGCGCATCGAGAACGGCTTCGGCGGCGGTACCCAGGTCGACGTCAGGCTGACCCTGGATCAAGAGGCGCCGTCGACCCTGTGGGCGCTGAACTACGGTGGCCGCCTGTTCCGCAGCGGCGACGGCGGCGACAACTGGGCGCCGACCGGCTGGGCTGCACCCAGCGGCACGTGGGTGGTGCAGATGGCCGATGTCGCCGGCAGCATCGGCGGGCTGTACGTGATGCTGGGCAACGGCAGCCTGCTGCGCAGCAACGACAACGGCGCCAGCTTCAGCCCGACCGCTCTGACCCTGCCCGCGCTGCCGCTGTCCGACGTCCGCCTGTGGACCGATGCCGCGCACCCGGGCGAACTGGTGGTTGGCGTGTCCTACCAGAGCTTCAGCGCCGATCCTGCCGCCCGCGTCGCGCTGTTCCGCAGCGGCGACGGCGGCGCCAGCTTCGCGCCGCTGCTGACCTTGCCCCTCGACTCGTCCTTCGGCACCGTCGACTTCAGCCGTGGCCCCGGCCTGCGGCGCTATGCAGCCGCCAACTACCAGCTGTGGCGCAGCGACGACGGCGGCGTCAACTGGACTTCTACCAGTCTGACTGCCGAACGCGTGCGCGCGCATCCGACCCTTGCCGACACGGTCTGGATCGGCCAGAGCCGGCAGGAAGGCACGTCCAACCTGCGGCGCAGCACCGATGCCGGCGTGAGCGCAGTGGATGTCGCCACCGGCCTCGCGCCGAACCCGAGCTATGGCTCGACGGTCGCGGTGTCCGAGATCGTGCTGCACCCGCAGTACCCGACGGTGCCGCGGGTCTATGTGGCCGCGATCGACGGCGGCCTGTACGTGTCGGACAACGACGGGGCGAGCTTCGCCACCGCCCAGCAGGGCCTGAGCTCGGTCAATGTGCGGGCGCTGGCGGTGCTGCCCAATCCGGCGTTCAGCGCGACCGCGAACCGGCGGATCTTCGCCGGCTATGGTGATGCCTTCCTGCCGGCCTTGCCCCTGCATTGGAGCGTCAACGGCGGCGCTGCATGGAGCGGCCGCAGCAACGGCTTGCGCGCGCACCAGATCCGCAGCCTGGCGATCGATCCCACCACCGTCGGCAGCAGCGCGGCCAGCCTGGCCTCGACGGTGATCTATGCGGGCGGTCGCTCCTCGATGGCGCCCTCGCTGCGCAATGCTGGCCTGTACAAGAGCAGCGACGGCGGCGCGAGCTGGAGCGTCATCGATGCCGGCCTGCCGACGTCGGGCGTGCCGGCCTCGAGCTTCCTCGGCACGGTCAGGCAGATCACCCTCGATCCGCGCTCCTGCGCCACGCCGCCGGCGTCGGGCCCCTGCACCAGCGGGCCGCTGCAGACCCTGTACGCGACCAGCAACGGCTTCCAGCTCTCGGTGGTCGACGTCGACGGCGTGCGTCGCCAGCAGCTCAGCCACCGCATCATCAAGTCGGGCACGGCCGGTGCCGCCTGGGCCGATGCCGAGTCCGGCCTGCCGCTGCAGTACGGCCCGGTGCAGGGCACGCCGCCGGACCAGTTCCAGAACCTGCGCAGCTGGGCGGTGCCGGTCCCACTGGTGCTGAATCCGCAGAACCCGCAGGTCGGCTACGTCGGCACCTTCCTCAGCACCACCGACGACATCACCGCGACGCCGCCGACGATCGCCAGTGGCGTCTTCAAGACCACCGATGGCGGCGCCACCTGGACCCATGCCAGCCTGGGCCTGCCGACCTATCCGGGCAGCACGGCGGCCGCCTTTGACGTGCTGGCCCTGGCCATCCATCCGACCAGCCCCGACACCCTGTGGGCCACCGCGGTGAACCTGCGCGACAGCAGCGGTCCGCGCCAGGGCTATGTCTACAAGAGCACCAACGGGGGGCTCAGCTGGAGCAACAGTTCGACCGGCCTGAGCACCGATGTTGATATCCGCGCCCTGCTGGTGGATGCCGGCAATCCGGACGTGCTCTACGCCGCCGGTGCCGGCACCCTGGCCAATCCGGGTTCGGTGTTCAAGAGCGAGGACGGCGGGGCCAGCTGGCGCTCGCTCAGCGTCGGGCTGCCGGCCGACGCGGCGCTGGCCCTGCACATCGACCCCTTCAACCCGACGCTGCTGTACGCCGGCACCAATGCCGCGGTCTGGCAGATCGAGCAGGTGCCGGATGCCGATGGCGACGGTGCCCCCGACCAGACCGAGGGCAATGCGCCCAATGCCGGCGACGGCAACGGCGATGGTCAGGCCGATGCGCTGCAGGCCAATGTTGGCTCCTCGATCGTCCTGCTGGCCGGACGGCAGGGTGAGGCGGCACAGTTGGTCGCGGGCTCCTTCACCGCCACCGTGGTCAGCGGCAGCGGCAGCGGCTGTCAGCGCCTGAACGATGTGCAGGGCGTGGTCGCCGCCCGCAACGGTCGCGACTGGCTGCCCGGCGGTGAAGGTCTGGGCCGTTTCTATGCCTACCCTCAGGACCTGGTGCGCTTCGAGCTGCGCGACTGCAGCCAGGCCGTAGTCGACATCCGCTTCCATGCCCCGGGCCTCAACTTCGGCGGCGCGGACTGGAGCCTGCGCATGTACGGCCCCGCGGTGCCAGGCGACGACGCCAGCATGGGCTGGCACGATCTCTCGACGCGCGCGCAGCGCATTGATGCCCGCACCTGGCGCCTGAACCTGCAGGCCAACGCCTTCGGCAGCTACCGGCCCAGCGACAGCGCCATCCTGTTCGTCGGTGGCCCGGCTTTCTTCGCCACCGGCGTGTTCGGCAACGGCTTCGAAGCAGTGCCCTGAGTCCCCGCGGACGGTGGATGAAGCCGATGTCGCGATCTGCGTGGTGGCGCCGTAGCACGCCAGTGCGCACTCTCAAGGAACAGCGATGAAGAACGGAAAACTCCTGGGCGGCTGTCTGGTCGTGGCCCTGCTGGTGCTGGTGGTCGGCGCGGGCGCCGTGTACTGGCTCGTGCTGCGGCCGTTGTGGGAGGGCGCCAGCGCGCTGGTCGACAGCGCGCAGCAGTGGCAGCAGATCGCCCAGCTGGAGCAGCAGGTCAGCAACCGCGAGGCCTTCCGCGAGCCCGCGGAGGCGCGCCTGGAGCCGGCCCAAGTCGCGGCCTTCGTCGCCGTGCAGCAGGCCATGGCCGGACAGTTGGGCGACCGCTGGCAGCAGCTCGAGGCCAAGTACGCCGAGCTCAAGGCCAGTCAGCAGCGCGACGGCCGCGAGCCCGGCGTGCAGGACATGTTCGTCGCCTATGCCGACCTCTCGGGCCTGCTCGTCGAGGCCAAGCGCGCGCAGGTCGACGCGCTCAACGCCCAGGGCCTGTCGCTGGACGAATACCGCTGGATCCGCGGCCAGGCGTTCGCCGCGCTGGGCCTGGCCGCGCAGGACGCGTCGACACCCGCCCTCGCCGGCACCGCGCTGCAGCACAACGCCGGGTTGCTGCGTCCGCATCGCGAGCTGCTGGTCAAGACCGCCGCCAGCGCCTGGATGGGATTCTGAGCGTTTCCGAGCCCCGCTTGGCGGTTCAGCTGTACCTGCAGAAACCCGGATTCGTCATCCCCGCGGAGGCGGGGATCCAGTGGTCTTGCAACTGAGGCGGGCTGCAACTCGGCCACGTCCCCGCCCTTGCGAGGACGGGCTCTACGCGGGGGCGACGACTCACGGAGTCGCAGGCGTTCCAGTTTCCAGAGAGCCTCTCGGCTCCGCTTCGTGGGTCAGGTGTTCTGGGGAAAAGCTGGCACCTACCTTCTACACACTTGAGCGCGCTCGGCCACTGCGATTCCGGCGGCAGGTCTGATCCCCGCCGGTGCCGGCACCGGGAATCGGGGGGCCATGCGATGGGAGGTCCGGCGAACCTTGCGGCGGGCCTTTCGACCCTTCCGCCATGCAGGCAGGCTGACCCATACTCAGGCGTATTGCCGCTGGAGCCTGCCCCCGAATGCACAGCCATACCTATGCCGGCGCCTCCGGCCTGCGCCTTGCCGCCAGCGTTGGCGGACCCATGGAAGGCCAGCCGATCGTGCTGCTGCACGGCGGCGGCCAGACC
>LNFM01012484.1_pt1 | contig 11148 bp, 9 predicted proteins | sample 596031 | NCBI WGS metagenome assembly LNFM01 (sample SAMN04254537, study PRJNA301005) | activated carbon metagenome | isolation source: dual media filters at the Ann Arbor, Michigan drinking water treatment plant | place: USA: Ann Arbor | reverse complement strand
CGGCAACCGGTGAACAGCACCAAGGTAAGCGCATCGCGCACGGTACGGCTGTAGGGGCTGTGTGGCAGCCACCGCATGAATGTCGCGAGCTCGGCATCGGTAAAAGCGCGTTTCCTGCGCACCTGGGGTGCGCCTTTGATACCCAGCGTCGGAAACACAAAATCATCGGGAATGCGGCCTTGTTCTGCGGCGTGGGCATAGGCGCAACGTATGCGGGAAAGCAGATACGTTCCTCCGCGGGGCGCTCGCTTCAACATCGGTCGGATGACCTCGTCCTGCAGTTCACGCCTCGTCAATGCGGTTGCGGCGCGATCGCCAAGCTTCGGAAGCAGATCACGGCGTAACAGCCGTGCACCCTCGGCACCTCTCTTCTGCGTATCCAGCTTCTCTGTAACGAAATCCTCTACGAGTTTCTCCACCGTATAACTCGCCAGTTTCTCGGCTTCACGCTGCCGCCGTGCTTCTGTGCGTACCTGCTGTTTCTGCAGTTGCGGATCGACGCCCCGTTCCCGTTCAAGTTTGAGCCTCCCCAATGCCTTACGGGCTTCCGCCAGGGTCATGGGACCAAACTCCCCAAGCTTGATCTCACGTAGCGCGCCATCACGCGCCCGATAGCGGTGGAAAAACACGCGGGCGGCATTGGTGCGGCGTATACGTAACCCCGGGTAATCGGGATCACCACACTCGTCACCCGACCGCATGTCGGCGATAATCCGGGGAGTCAGTATTGGTGGTGGTTTTCTCATGTCGATTTGATCGTAAACCTATACCGCCACCTACACTAAACAGCTTGGCAAGACTGGACAAGAATGGTCGAGTCCGGACACGAATCGCCGCACAAAAATCATATAAATCCTCATAAAAATAGATAGTTACGCACAGTTTTTCTCAGGATGACAAGAACTTGAACGACCCCGCTTTTAGCAAACATACACCGATGATGCAGCAGTACCTGCGGATCAAGTCCGAACATCCGGACCTGCTGGTGTTCTACCGCATGGGCGATTTCTACGAGCTGTTTTTCGAGGACGCCGAAAAGGCGGCGCGGCTGCTCGACATCACGCTGACCTCGCGCGGCGAATCCGCGGGCACGCCGATCAAGATGGCCGGCGTGCCTTTCCATGCCGTCGACCAGTACCTCGCCAAACTGGTGAAGCTCGGCGAATCGGTGGCGATCTGCGAGCAGATCGGCGACCCGGCCACTTCGAAGGGGCCGGTCGAGCGCAAGGTGGTGCGCATCGTCACCCCGGGCACGCTGACCGAGTCGGCACTGCTCGATGAAAAAAGCGAGAACCTGCTGCTCGCCGCGCACCGTTCCGGCAACACACTGGGGCTCGCCTGGCTGTCGCTGGCCTCGGGACGGTTCTGTGTCATGGAAACCGCGCCGGCCAATTTCGCCGCTGAAATCGAGCGCCTGCGCCCGGCCGAAATCCTGCTCGCGGAAGGCGCGGCGCTGGAGCGTGCCGACGACGGCACCGCGCTGCGCCGCCTGCCACCCTGGCGCTTTGATGCCGACAGCGCGCGCCGCACGCTCTGCGCGCAGTTCGGCACCCAGGACCTCGGCGGCTTCGGCGCGCAGGACATGGCTGTCGCAGTGGCGGCTGCCGGTGCGCTGTTCGACTATGCAAAATCGACCCAGGGCACTGCCATCGCCCATATCCTCGCGCTGAACGTCGAGACCGAGGGCAGCTTCCTGCGCATGGACCCGGCGACGCGGCGCAACCTCGAAATCAGCGAAACCATCCGCGGCGAACCGGCGCCGACGCTGCTGTCACTGCTCGACTGCTGCGCCACCGGCATGGGCAGCCGCCGGCTGCGCCACGCGCTGCATCACCCGCTGACCGACCGCGCGCAGGTGCAGGCAATGCACCGGGCAGTCGCCGAACTGCTCGACGGCGACCGCCATGCCGCACTGCGCGGCGCGCTGAAAAATTTTGCCGACGTCGAACGCATCGCCGCGCGCATCGCGCTGGCCAGCGCGCGCCCGCGCGACCTGTCCGGACTGCGCGGATCACTGCAGCGCCTGCCGGAACTGGCACAGGTGCTGCGCGGGGCAGCCGCCGAACAGCTGCAGGCGCTGGCCGGAGACCTTGCGCCGCAGCCGGAACTGGCCGCGCTGCTGGCTGCGGCGATCAAACCCGAACCGGCCTCGGTGATCCGCGAAGGCGGCGTCATCGCCGACGGGTACGACGCCGAGCTCGACGAACTGCGCGGCATCCAGGACAACTGCGGCGCCTTCCTTGCCGAACTGGAAACCCGCGAACGCTCGCGCACCGGCATCACCACGCTGAAAGTGGAATTCAACCGCGTCCACGGTTTCTACATCGAGGTCACCCGCGCGCAGTCGGACAAGGTGCCCGATGATTACCGCCGCCGCCAGACGCTGAAGAATGCCGAGCGCTACATCACGCCGGAACTGAAAACCTTCGAGGACAAGGCGCTGTCGGCGCAGGAACGCGCGCTGGCCCGGGAAAAGCTGTTATACGAACAGCTGCTGCAGAAACTCGCGCCGCAGGTGCCGGCGCTGCAGAAAGTGGCGAACGCCCTCGCCCTGCTCGACATGCTCGCCGCCTTCGCCGAACGCGCCGCGGCGCTCGACTGGACGGCGCCGGAATTCACCGACGAGGCGGTGATCGACATCGCGGGCGGCCGCCACCCCGTGGTCGAGGCGCAGGTGAATCCCTTCATTGCCAATGACGCCAGACTGTCCGCGGCGCGGCGCATGCTGCTGATCACCGGCCCCAACATGGGCGGCAAGTCGACCTACATGCGGCAGACCGCGCTGATCGCCCTGCTTGCCCATTGCGGATCCTTCGTTCCGGCCACCCGCGCCAGGCTCGGACCGCTGGACCGCATCTTCACCCGCATCGGCGCCGCCGACGACCTCGCCGGCGGACGCTCGACTTTCATGGTGGAGATGACCGAAGCCGCCTTCATCCTCCACCACGCGACGCCGCAGAGCCTGGTGCTGATGGATGAAATCGGCCGCGGCACCTCCACCTACGACGGCCTCGCGCTGGCCTGGGCGATCGCGCGCCACCTGATCGAAAGAAATGCCTGCTACACGCTGTTCGCCACCCACTATTTCGAACTGACCGCGCTCGCCGCGGAATTCCGCCAGGTTGCCAACGTGCACCTCGACGCGGTCGAGCACAAGGATCACATCGTGTTCCTGCACAGCGTCGAGGAAGGCCCGGCCAGCCGCAGTTACGGATTGCAGGTCGCGCAACTCGCCGGCGTACCCGGCGCGGTGATCCGCAGCGCGCGCAAACACCTCGCAGGTCTCGAAGCTGCCGCGGCGGCACAGGTGCCGCAGGGTGACCTGTTCGCGGCAAACACCGCCGTCAGTGAAGTCGCGGTACCGGAACCGCATCCGGCCGTGGACGCGCTGCGCGACTGCGATCCCGATGCGCTGACACCGCGTGATGCGCTGGACCTGCTCTACCGCCTGCGGGCGCTGGCACAGGATGGCACCAGCGATAAATCATAAGAACTTGATTTTATTGACATTTTTTAAAACGACTGGAGTGCGGCTTTCACCACACCCCCTCACACCTGACTCCTCATTCCTTACCACTCACCAGGCCATCAGTGATGATGCCCATGCGCGCCATGAACATGGCCGTGCTCCAGTTCCTCGCCGCTCGCCGCCCGCACCTCGGTCACCGTGCAGTGGAAATTCAGCGTCTGCCCGGCCAGCGGATGATTGCCGTCGACGACCACCTTGTTTTCGGCAACATCGGTGACGGTATAGATCACGGTATGGCCCGACTGGTCGCCACGCCCCTCGAACTGCATGCCGACCGCGACTTCCGGCGGAAACTTGTCGCGCGATTCGACCTGCACCAGCTTGGCGTCGTATTCGCCGAAGGCATCATCCGGCGCGAGCCGCACCTTGCAGCTGTCGCCGGCCTTCTTGCCGTCGAGCGCCTGCTCGACCAGCGGAAAAATGCCGTGGTATCCGCCGTGCAGATAGGCAATCGGTGCATCCGCCTTCTCGATCATGTTGCCGTCGGCATCAAGCAATTCGAAGGTCAGCGTCACCACGGTGTTTTTTGCAATCTGCATCGTCTTTCCTTGTTGATGGGCGGCAGGGGATGACGGCGGGCCCGCGCCGCACGGCGCCCATCGCGATCAGCGGCGCCGGCAGGGCACCCGATACCCGATTCTGTGAACAAAGCGCGCGCCGGTCAAGCACGCCGCGCAGCGGCCCCTCTATAATTCCGCCTCATGCGCAACCCGATGCTCAACGGCCTGACGCCGGCACAGTTCCTGCAGCGGCACTGGCAGAAAAAACCGCTGCTGGCGCGCGCCAGCCTGCCGCAGTTCACAGCGCTGGCAAACCGCCGCGACCTGATCGAACTCGCGCAGGACGCGCAGGCCGAATCGCGGCTGGTGATCCGCAACGGCCGGCGCTGGCAGGTGCGCCATGGCCCGCTCTCGCGCCGCGACTTCAGCGCGTTGCCGGCGCGCAACTGGACACTGCTGGTGCAGGGCGTGAACCACCTGCTGCCGCAGGCGCAGGAACTGCTCGACCGTTTCGCCTTCATCCCCCATGCGCGACTCGACGACCTGATGGTGAGTTACGCGCCGCCGGGTGGCGGCGTCGGCCCGCATTTCGACAGTTACGACGTGTTCCTGCTGCAGGGCGAGGGCCGGCGGCGATGGCAGGTCAGCAGCCAGCGCGACCTCGCGCTGGTCGACGACGCACCGCTGAAAATACTGCGCAGCTTCCGCGCCGGCCGGGAATGGACATTGTCCGGCGGTGACATGCTTTACCTGCCGCCGCGGTACGCCCATGACGGTGTCGCGCTTGATGACTGCATCACCTATTCGGTGGGTTTCCGCGCGCCTTCGGCGCAGGACCTGTGCAGCCGTTTTCTCGATTTCCTGCAGGACCGCCTCATGGTGCCCGGCATCTATGCCGACCCCGGACTGAAACCCGCAAAAAATCCGGGGCACATCGACCGTCGCCTGACACGGGAACTTCTGCGGCTGCTCGGCGGCCTGCGCTGGACACGCAGCGACCTGCTGCAGTTCATCGGCGAGGACCTCAGCACGCCCAAGCCGCATGTCGTGTTCGCGCCGCCGCAGCGCGCGCTGACTTCATCCGCCTTCACCAGACGCGTCGCCACCGCGGGCCTGCGCCTGCTGCCGCAAACCATCCTGCTCTACGATGACAGCGCGTTCTACATCAACGGCGAGCGCTGCGTCGTGTCCGCAGGCGCCGGCAAGCGCATCCGCCGGCTCGCCGACCGGCGCGGCCTGCCGCCCTCGGTCCTGCCCGCCGCCGCGGCCGGCACGCTGTACGCCTGGTACCGCGCGGGATACCTCGCGCCCGGAGGCCCGCAGTGAAACCGACGGGCAATCCGCCGAATGCCGAATACCGGCGCTTTGAAAGCAATCGCGAATACGAGGAAATCGTCGACCGCCTGATCCCGCTGACCCAGCGCATCATCCGCGTTTTCGACAAAACCCCGGGCCCGGCCTGGAACAGCAGTGCGCGCATCGAACTGCTGCGGCAATTCCTGCTCGAGCATCGTTCGAACCGGCTGCTGATCGTGCTCCACGACACGCGGGCACTGATCACCGGCTGCCCCCGGCTGCTCGGCCTTGCCCGGCAGTTCTCGCACGCCTGCGTGATCCGCGAAACCCTGCGCAGCGCGAAACACGCGAGTGATCCCTTCGTGATTTTTGACGCCAGCCACTACGTCCACCGCTTCCACTACGACCACATGCGCGCCGCCGAGGGCAGGCACGATGCCGCCGGCGCCCAGCAGTTGATCGAGCGTTTCGGAGAAATCGAGGAAGCCTGCGGTCCGCCGCTGGCCACCAGCGTCACGGGGCTGTGACCCGGAGTCTCCCCCCCCTCTCTTTCCGCACCGAACACTGATAGAATCCGCGCCGGCGTCGCCGCCTGCGTCATCCGCAATGCGGATTTCACGACTGTGATGCCAACCAAATTTGGATAAACCAAACAATCTACCTTCGAAGGATAGTCATCATCATGAACCGCTCCCTCCTCGTTGCCGCCCTGTTCGCGGTTGGCCTGACCGCCTGCGGCGAAAAACCTGCTCCGGCGCCCGCTCCGGCACCCGCTCCCGCCCCGGCGCCCGCACCGGCTCCGGCACCGGCTCCTGAAGCCCCGAAAGCCGATGCTGCCGCCCCGGCCGCTGACGCGCCGAAGGCTGACGCCGCCGCTCCGGCAGCCCCGGCTGCCGCCGTCGACGCCGCCAAGGACGCCGTCAAAGGCGCTGCCGACGCAGCCAAAGACGCCGTCAAGAAGTAATCCAGCGTCTGCCGTAAAAAAAGCCGGCCTTCGGGCCGGCTTTTTCTTTTTCCGCAGACGCAGCGATCAGGCAATCATGCGCCAGCCGAAACCCTCGGCCTGGGTGGCCACGCCGATCCACTCCGCAGCACAGCCCAGCGCGGCAGACAGCGCCGCGCAGGCCAGTTCCGGCCGGTTGTTCCGCTGCGACAGATGGGCCGCCACCACATGCTGCAGTGATTTCTTGTCGATGTTTGCAAGAATCCCGGCAGCCTGTCCGTTGTCGAGGTGACCGTAACGTCCCGCGATGCGCTGCTTGAGTCGTTCCGGATAGTTGCCGCCAAGCAGCAGCTCCCGGTCATGATTGCATTCGATCACCAGCGCATCCAGCCCGGACAGCATGTGCTCGATATGCGGCGTTGACGATCCGGCATCGGTCAGCACGCCCAGCCGCCGCGCGCCGTCGCCAAACACGAACTGGGTCGGCTCCCGCGCGTCATGCGGCACCGGGTACGGAAAAATCTCGAGGTCACCCACGGCAAAGGGGGTATGGCTGTCGATGATCGTCGCAGCGGAAAAAACATCGCCGCCGCCTGCCGCGGCAACGCGGGTGCCATGCGACAGGTATACCGGAATCCCGAAACGGCGCGCAAAACGGTCGGCGCCGCCGACATGGTCGTCATGCTCATGGGTCACCAGCACCGCGTTTATCGCCGCAGGCTCAAGGCCCAGCCGGCCGAGGCGGCGCACGGTCTCGGTGGCGCTGAAACCGCAGTCGAGGAGGACCCGGGAATTTCCGGCCTCGACCACCAGCGCATTGCCCTCGCTGCCGCTGCCTAGCGAGGCAAAACGCATGGCAGGCAGGGCCGGTGCAGGGCCGGCCGGAGAGGCGGCGCGCCGGTCACTTCAACTGGTCGTAGAGCAGTGTCAGGATGCGGTTGGCCGTATCCGACTGCTCGCGCGCACCTTCCTTGTCGAGCACGCGGACTTCGGCGCCGGCATTGTCGCCTTGAACCTGGATGCGGTACTGCTCCTTGCTCTGCACCTTCGGGCTGCTGCTCCAGAATTTCAGGCGGGAAAGCCAGCCCTTGTCTTCCGTGGTCTTGGCATCGGTGTTGGGGTCGATGTAGCGCACGAAGTAGAGTCCCTTCGAGCGGTCGCGGTCCTCGACGGTGAAGCCGATGCGGTCGAGCGCCAGGCCGACGCGGCGCCATGCCCGGTCGAACTGGTCATTCAACGCCAGTGTGCCACCACCCAGTTTGGCCTGGGGCTCGACCCTGGCGCTCGCAATCTGCGTCTTTGCCCGTTCATTGTCGGTGCCGAAACGCACCATCAGGCGTCGCAGCATCTCCGCCTCGAGATCGGGATCCGCCTTGCGCGGCTGCCAGCGCAACTGGTCCTGGCCTTCGGTGATGTACACTTCCTCCATGCCGCGGTGGCTGACATAGATCTCGGTGGTGCCGGGCTGCTGGCCGGGCTCAAGCCGGGTGCGGAATTTGTCGCGCTCCGAAGTCGAGTAGAGGCTGTTCAGCGCCTTGCCGAGGAAGCCGCGGAGTCCGGATTCGGGGATGTTGGCCCGGTTTTCCGACCAGTCGGTCTCCATCACGCCGGCCGCGGGAATCTCGAGATTGACGACGAAACCGGTTTCCTGCCAGAACTCCTTGACCACCGGCCACAGCTTGTCCGGCGTGCCGGGCACCACCAGCCAGCGCTGGTTTCCGGCGCGCTCGACACGCACGTCGCCGACACCGGGCAGCACCGCCTGCTGTGCCGACGACAGCTGCGGACGGGCGCTGCGGTCCCTGCTGAAATCGGAAAAGGTCGCCGAACCCTTGGGCGCATCAGGCACGACAAAACGTTCATCAGTACCGGGACGGGTCAGGTCCGGCGGAATTTCCAGCGGCGGAAGCTTGGTCGACGATTTGTAATCGACCTTCTTGGTGGGAATTTCGATGGAGCCGCATGCGCCAAGCGCAAATCCCGCAACAATCGCCGCTGCCGCCACTGCCGGTTTATGCCACTGCATGACGCCTGACCTCCGTAAGCTTCACCGCGCCGGCCTGCTGCATGGCCTCGCGTACCTGTTCATGAAATTGCGGTGCCAGCGGCGTCAGCGGCAGGCGGATGCCGCCGCCGATCAGCCCCAGCTGCTGCACGGCCCATTTGACCGGAATCGGATTCGCTTCGCAGAACAAATGGCGATGCAGGCCGAGCAGCCGGTTGTTGATCGCCACGGCCTGCCGCGCATCGCCGCCCAGCGCAGCCACGCACATCTCGTGCATCAGCCGCGGCGCGACATTGGTGGTCACCGAGATCACGCCTTCGCAGCCGAGCAGCATCAGTGCGACCCCGGTGGCATCGTCACCGCTGTAAACGGAAAATCCCGCCGGCCTGCGCCGCAGCAGGTCGGTGCCGCGTTCAAGATTGCCGGTGGCGTCCTTGATGCCGACGATGCCCGGCACTTCGGCAAGCCGCAGCACGGTATCGTTGGCAAGATCGGCAACGGTGCGGCCCGGCACGTTGTAGAGGATCTGCGGAATGTCCACTGCTTCCGCAATCGCGCGGAAATGGCGGTAGAGGCCTTCCTGGGTCGGCTTGTTGTAATACGGCACCACCGACAGGCTCATGTCCGCGCCCGCATTCTTCGCGTACTGCGACAGCTCGATGGCTTCCTTGGTCGAATTCGCGCCGGTGCCGGCGATCACCGGCACCCGTCCCGCGACATGCTGCACGGCGGTTTCGATCAGCAGCCGGTGCTCGTCGAAGTCGACCGTGGGCGACTCACCGGTGGTCCCCACCACGACAATGCCGTCGGTGCCTTCGGCGATATGCCAGTCGAGCAAGGCCCGGAATGCCGCCAGATCGAGGGTGCCGTCTTCGGCCATCGGCGTGACGATGGCGACCAGACTGCCGCGAACCCCCGTTAACCCGTTGATTTTCATCAAAAAACCTAAGCTCCGTAGACAATCCGGCTATTGTACCCGAAGCCTGTAGTACCCGGATACCTGTGCAGGCTCGCGATTTGCGCGCATCACAGACCTCTGATCAGGGACAGCAGCAGGCCGATCCGGTTCGGGAGGCCGGAGGCTGTCTCAATCCTGTCATATTCGATCCCTATAGTCGCGCAATAATTCAATTGAAATTGAAACATTCATCGACGAAAGGGCATCAGGGATGAAGGTCGGCATCAACGGCATGGGCAGGATCGGGCGCCTCGCATTACGCGCCGCCATGGGCGCGGCGGAACGGCCCGCAGACGATCCCCGGGCCGGCAACCGCCTGGAAGTGGTGCATCTCAATGAAATCAAGGGCGGCGCCGCCGCCATCGCCCACCTGCTCGCCTTCGACAGCACCCAGGGCAAATGGCGTGCCGACATCACCGCAACGGACGAACAGGGCATCCGCATCAACGACCGCCAGATCTCCTTCAGTTCGCATGCCAGCGCCGCCGAAATACCCTGGGGTGATCTCGGCGTCGACCTCGTGCTCGAATGCACCGGCAAATTCCTCACGCCGGAAACCCTTGAAGGCCATCTGCAGCGCGGCGCCAAACGGGTCATCGTCGCCGCGCCGGTCAAGACCGGCGGCATCCTCAACATCGTGGTCGGCATCAATCACCAGCACTACGATCCCGCGCGCGACCGCATCGTCACCGCCGCCTCCTGCACCACCAACTGCCTGGCGCCGGTGGTGAAGGTCGTGCATGACAGCCTCGGCATCCGCCACGGCCAGATCACCACCATCCACGACCCGACCAACACCAATCTGGTCGTGGATGCGCCTCACAAGGACCTGCGCCGCGCGCGCAGCGCGATGCTGAGCCTCGCGCCGACAACAACCGGCAGCGCCACCGCGATCGCGCTGATCTATCCCGAACTCAAGGGCAAGCTCAACGGCCATGCCGTGCGCGCACCCGTACTGAATGCCTCGCTCACCGATTGCGTGTTTGAACTGCAACGCGCAACCTCCGCGGAAGAGGTCAATGCGCTGTTCGCGGCCGCGGCAAAAGGCCCTCTCGCCGGCATCCTCGGCTACGAAACCCGGCCGCTGGTCAGCGCCGACTATGCGCGCGACACCCGCAGCAGTATCGTCGATGCACCGTCGACGATGGTCACCGACGGCACCCTGCTCAAGATCTACGCCTGGTACGACAACGAAATGGGCTACGCCTGCCGCATGGTCGACCTCGCCTGCCACATGAAGGCCGCGGGCATCTGAAATGCAGCACGCCGTGCGCAACTACGCCATCGTCACCGCCGCGTACTGGGGCTTCACGCTGACCGACGGCGCGCTGCGCATGCTGGTGCTGCTGCATTTCTACCGTCTCGGCTACACCCCCTTCACCCTCGCCTTCCTGTTCCTGCTCTACGAAGCCGCCGGGGTGGTCGCCAACCTCGTCGGCGGCTGGCTGGCGACGCGCTTCGGCATTGCGCGGATGCTGATGGTGGGCCTGGTCACCCAGATCATCGGCTTCCTGCTGCTCTCCCTGCTCAACCCGGAATGGACCGCCGCGCTGTCCGTGGCCTGGGTGCTGGTGGCGCAGGGCATCTGCGGCGTCGCCAAGGACCTGACCAAGACCGCCAGCAAGTCGGCGATCAAGGTCACCTCGGAGCAGGTCGACAAGCGCGAGGCCGGACAGCTGTTCAAATGGGTGGCCTGGTTCACCGGCAGCAAGAACGCGATGAAGGGCGTCGGCTTTTTCCTCGGCGGCCTGATGCTGGAACTGCTGGGATTCCGCGGCTCCCTGTGGGTCATGGCAGGGCTGCTCGGACTGGTGCTGCTGGGTGTGCTGCTGTCCCTGCCGCCGATGATGGGCAAAAGCCGCGCCTCGAAATCGGCGAAGGAGTTGTTCGCGAAAAACCCGGGCATCAACGCGCTGG